>Ga0307966_1002338_pt1 | contig 14417 bp, 11 predicted proteins | sample OrgLakmetagen646_FD_203141 | JGI IMG/M metagenome (GOLD analysis project Ga0307966, IMG submission 203141) | Saline water microbial communities from Organic Lake, Antarctica - #646 | ecosystem: Environmental > Aquatic > Non-marine Saline and Alkaline > Saline | place: Antarctica: Organic Lake... | reverse complement strand
AACGACAGGCCGGGCTGGAACTGGATTGGGTTACGTGCCATGAGCTTGCCTCCAGCGCTGTATATAATATCAGTATATACCATAATGGCGGCAGCGTGGCTGACTAACGTGAGTAATCAGGTAAGTTGATGACATTGCTCCCTTGGGAGGCCCGCTTCACGGGCGATGGCTTCTGAGACCGATACGGTGGTGGCGCCGGTGTCCAGTATGAAGGTGACGTGCCGGGTGTTGATGGTGCCATCGGCCAGGTAATGGCCCTGACGGTTGGCCTTCAGTTCAATCTCGATGGCGCCGTCGCGGGTCTGGCTGACCAGTTGTTGGTTGGGGTTGGTTTTGTGAGCCTCCCGGTTGCCCAACCAATACGTCGCAACCGCCAGTAACGCAACCCAGAAAGCACCGAAGTAGAGGAGGTAGCGGATTTCGGGTCTGATGATGCCAGGTTTGCTCATCCGATTCCTTGTTGTGGTTGGCCGAGTATCAAGCCTACCTTATCTCGGGGGCCAGAACAGAGCGTATTTAGCGCCTGTTCCTGAAGCTATATCCCCATTTGAGAGCTGCACCCTATTTTCTGCCGCAGTATCGGTAGCGCGCTCCGCGAAATTTTGTTAATTTCCTGCTGGCAAGCAATAACACCCATGGACAATACCTCGTAAGGAAGCACGATGCCCTCATCAATCTATTACCCAAGAACCGTCACCTCATCACAGGAAATCGCCAGAAACACCTGCCCTGCGGACATGACGTCCGAGGAGTTTGAGAAAAGGGTTCTGTCTGCCAACGGACAATCCTCCGGTATCCAACGGATCTGCCCGGCCAACAGGCCAGTCGTTGTGCCCTCTGCTGGTCAGGGTAATCCGGTCAGCATTGGTCCGATAAAAGCCTGTACGTTTGAAGAACAACAGACGCTGTCTCACATGAGTCAATACGCCGGCGGCGCCGCTGTGATGGGACTGGCTAATTTGCTATGGGACACCAAAATCCCGGACATAGTTGGCGACCTGAACACCTTTGGCGGCAACGGCATGGGCGCCGCCGTCGCACAATCCAGCGAGGTTCTGGGCGCCATCGATAAGTACGACCATGCAAACAAGCTTTACGAGGATCTGAAGAATCATCGGGCCGCCCCCAGAACGGTGAACGCCGCAAAATCGCGGGCGGAGGCCGCCTTCAAGGAAATGAACAGGGCTCTTAATGCCAAATCATTGAAGTACCTTAATAAAAATACATTCGGCATGCGCCAGACCACCAATGCAGCCGGCCGCACGGTGTGGGAGTCCATTCCGGTGCGCGATACAGCGGATGTTCAAAAGCTGGCCAGGTTCGCTAAGGTAGGGAGGGTGATTGGCCCCGGATTTATCGTACTTGATGGCTATTTACGCGCCAATGATGTTCACCATAGCTGGAAAAACAACGATCCCAACTGGGAGCGAAAAGCGGTCGTTCAGGGTGTTTCGTTTGGAGCCGGCATCGGTGTGGGCGCTGTGATCGGTTTGGTTGTGGCCGTGACGCCTGTCGGGCTTGTTATTGGAATAGTCGCCGGAGGTGCAGCGGCAGTTGGAGCAGATTATTTGGTCAAGGATTTCGTGGGGCGGATGTATGACTGGTGGTGATCATGACTGATATTCCATTGGACATCTTTTTTGCTTTCATAGGACTTGGAGGCGTGGCAGCCATGATGCTTGGCTTTCTGGTCCTCAGGCTCACATTAACCCGTCGCCTCAAGAAAAAACTGAAGGAAACCGGAGACTACTGGGATAGCGGCACCCTTGATTTTGGCTTTCTCAATACCGCGCTATTTGCCTGGGCCTGCACAATGCCTTGGTTCCAGAGGCTTAAAAAATATCAACTGCTCTACCCAGACCTGGATGTCAGGGCTTTTGCGAACTGGTTTGAAAGGGCTGCCGCCTGTGGAATCATCTACGGTACGATGGTGATTTTTCTGAGCGCTCCTTTTTTCTACCTTTTCACGCCATAGTCTTAAAGAAATGGCCAGGTGGACGGTCGAGCAGCGCGCCGCTTGATGGCTATTTACGCGCCAACGATGTTCACCATAGCTGGAAAAACAATGATCCCAAGTGGAAGCGAAAAGCTTTTGTTCAGGGCGGGGCTTTTGCTGGTGGGATCGCTGCGGGTGCTGCGATCGGCATGGTAGTGGCTTTGACACCGGTAGGTCTTGTCGTTGGGATCGTCGCCGCAGGTGCAGGTGCAGTCGGGGCAGATTACGTATTGAAAGAGTGGTTGGGTGGCTTTTACGATTGGGTGACAGAATGACCGGTATGCCCTTGGATATCCTGATTTCTTTTATCGGGATAGTGGGGATAGCGACTGCGCTTCTTAGCGTTCTGATTCTCAGACTTACACTTACCCGGCGTCTGAAAAAGAAACTCAAAGCGACCGATGACTATTGGGAAACTGGCACTCTGGATTTTGGTTTCCTGAATACCTATGTTTTTGCCATGGCTTGTACTTTGCCGTTTGTGCCAAGGTCCAAAAATTACCAGATTCTATATAAGGATCTGGACGTCAAAGCGTTCGCAACGGTGTTTGAAAAGTTAGCAGCGTACGCAATGGCATCGGGGTTTGCCGTGTTTTTTATCAGTATTCCCGTTTTCTATCTGCATAAGGCGCTGCAGGGGTAAGGGCAGTAACGGGATATTCGGGCAGAAGGGGAATGGCTGAAACCAGAATTCCGACCAGAAACGACAGGCACAGCAACAGCGTGGCTTTGCCGGCCAGCCCCCTGGTGACGAACGCCCTTTAGCGAGTGTGCTCCAGCCGTGATAATTGCTCCTCGCGGGGTAGATTTTTCAGTTCCGGGAAATAGTCCAGGTATTGAGTTGCCCGCATATCTGCTCTGGGTACCTCCTTGGTGCTCCAATGCATTCAAATACTACCACTGACAATCCCCGGCATGGCAATCAGGCTGTCTTGGGAGGTGGTGTTGCCCAGGCCGTGGCGGGGGAAGCGGCTGGCGAAGTTGGCCTGCTCCCCGTGCAGCGCCATGTAGTTGAGGGCCACGGTTTCCACCAGCAGGTTGACGTTGTTGGCCGCCGGGCTGGAGGCGGTTTCCACTGAGGCGTCGGAGCGCATATAGCCAATCTGGCTGCGGAGAACGGAGGGCCTCTGGCTGGGGTTGTAGACCAGGTAGAAGGACGCCGCGGTTTGCTGGTTGTCGCTGGTCCACTCGCCTTTGCCGCGACCGTCGGCGGAATCATCGATGCGGCCGTTGCTGGATACGGAGCCGTCGCTGAACACATAGAGCATCAGCGGTACACCCTTGCGGGCGGCGTATTCCAGGCAGGCGCCCATGCAGCGGCCGGCGAGCAGGTCCCGGCGCTCGCCGGTGGCGCGCTCCCCGGTGTGGTAGTCATAGCCGCCCATGGTAATGGTGCCGGCACCGGCAAAGCCGTTCATCACCAGTTTCATTACCGAGGCGGTCTTGCGGAACTCGCCTTCGCCGTTGAATTCCGCACTGGAGAAGATACCCGCCGGCCCCACGATGTCCACGTCCAGGGCCGGGTCCAGAGAGCTGGGGTCGCCGAACCGGTCCGCCAGATCTGCGCTTTTGACGTAGCCGCAGCGGACCAGGTCCTTGACCACTTCGTCGGTGCTGATCCGGGTGTTGACCCGCCCCATCTTGGCGTCGCTGATGCGCTGGATGGATTCCATAACGGCGACGGCATCGCTCTGGTTGAGCAGGCCTACCAGGTCGCCCACGTCCACCAGGCCGGTCACGTCACTGGGCCTGTCCACTTTGGTGGGGCGGGCCTGGGGATTGATCAGGCCCATGGGTGCCATGGAGTTGCCGCCAGAGTCGGTATTGCGGGTGCCGATCAGGCCCAGGAGCGAGCCATCCGCCCCGGCCCGGGCAATGCCGTACATGGGGTTGTGGGGGTTGTTGCCGGTATCGTTCTCGGAGCGGGCGGCAATGATGGCACCGTTGATGCCGGCACGGGTGCCGGCGGTGGTGGTTTGCTGGATACCCCGGAGAAAACCACTGTCGGAGTGGAATGCCAGCCCCAGTTCCTGGTTAATAAACTGGGGGTTGGTGGGCTGCATGTCTCCGGGCAGGCCCAGGCGGGTGTAACCCGCCGATGTGAGAAAATCCAGCTGCCCGCCGGACTGGCCCAGCAACACGTTAGAGCCGGCGATGTTGGCGCCCCCGGCCAGGTCAAAACAGATAAACGGGATCTTGCCCGCCCCCTGTACCGCAATGCCGCAACTGTTTTTCAGGGCTTCCAGGTCCGGGGACAGGGCGGCGGAGGCCATGCGCGGGTTGCCGAACAGGCTGAACAGGGAGCCGCCCAGAACGGTGGCGGTACCGGCACGGAAACCCTGGGCAATAAACTCGCGACGGGTTCTGGGACGGGCGTGATCGGCGTGCCGGAGGGCTTCGCCGTTGGCCAGTGGTCGCTTGCGGGATGGTCTGATAAACATGTCCGGAGTCCTCTATTGCACCAGGGTCACAGCGCTGCCCAGAATGGCGGCACAGTTCGCTTTGACGACGGTTTCGGTGCGATCAGTCGCACAGCTGGCGCCACACTGGGTCAGAGTGTCAGTGAGGGCATTGAGTTCCTGGCGCAGGGCCGTGTTCGTGGGTTGTGACGCCAGGTTCTGGCCTGCCATACGGTTGATCAGGGGCGTGAATACCTGATCCCGGCCGCTGGCGTCAAAGGCCGATCCGGCGCTGGCGGAAAAATTGAAACCGGGGAAGTAGCCGGCCCGCAGGCTGGTGTCGGAGACCAGGGCATCACAGTACTGGATCGCCATCTGGGTCACCGCCATTTGCTGGGATGAGAGGAAGCCCTCGATGCTGGTCGCCGATGGCAGTTGCTGGCGGACAGTGGCAAAGGTGACTGCCACCGCCGCATGGGTGGTGGAAACCCCGGTCATCTGCGCCATGGTGGCGTTGATTTCATCAAAGGTGCGCAGCCCTATGTGGGAGGCGGGCGTCCGGTTGGCGGGTTGCGGGGCCAGGGGCAGTGAGGGTTCCACGATGACGTTGGTGTGATCCCCCAGGCGCTCGAAGCTGAGGAAAAATTCATCCCCGTCCGGCCCCTGTTCCAGCCCGATGATGGTGCCCAGCTCAGACAGGCGCTGGCCCGTGTCCGGCACATAGTCACCGGCATTCAAGCTGGTATCAAGGGTGGCGAAAGCCTGGCCCACTGCTGCCTCCTTGCCATTGATGCCGATGCGGATGCCCTGCAGGGGAATGCCGTCGGGGGCCTGGGTCTCATCCAGGCTGATAAAAAAAGGGTTGCTGAACAGGTAGCTGTAGCTGTCGAACTGGCTTACCTCGAACACCACGTAGCTGTCGGGCACATCAATCAGGTGGGCGACGCTGAACAGCAACATGAAGCGCTGACCGACACCCGCGTCAAAGTTACCCTGAATCTGGTCTTCGGTGAGCGCCCGGTTGTGGATGGCGACCATGCGCAGGGAGCCTTGCCATAGAGAGTTGCCGTCGGTCTCGTTGCCCAGCACCAGGGCGAAGCTGTCGTCCCACTCATTGAGCAGACCGCCCCCGGCCGGGTCCAGATCGCCGCTGAAGCGCCCGTTGACGTAGATTTTACGGCCGCCGGCGGGGGTGAAGTTGACCACCACATGCTGGAGCGTTGCCTGCACGCGGGCGTCGCCGTCGTCGGTGGCGAACACCGCGTTCTGGTCGGTGGTGCTGCTGCGGTGCAGCACCTCATAGCTCTGCTGGTTCTGGCCCAGGGTGACGTTGCGGGTGGTGGCGGAGCCGGAGTAGGTCACGATGCGGGTATCCTCCTGGGCGGTGTTGGCTGGCACCACCCAGGCTTCGATGCTGTATTCGCCGGAGGCGCCGATCAGGTCGTGGAGTTTGCGGCTGGCGGTGGTGGTGCCCTGGGCCTTGCCGTTGCGCACGGTGGTGCCGTTGTCGTCCGTGTAGGCGGGGCCGAAGGTGACGCCCCAGCCACCGACCCAATCCACATTGCCGATCAGGTTCAGGTGCAGGGCCGGCCCCACGCCACTGGTGTCGAAGGCGGTGTTGCCCTGGCCGGTCTTGAATTCATAAAGAGCCACGGCGTTGTATTCGAAGCGGCCGCCGGCGTTGGCCAGCAGACCGTCAGCGGTCAGGTTGAGGGCCTTGCTGGCGACCAGCTCGGAATCCAGCGGCTGCGTCGCGAGGGTGTTGGCATACTGCTCAATGGCCAGCTGCATCATGTCTGCGGACATGGCGCAGTCGTCATCCCAGCAGTTGTGGGACTCTTCCCTCAGCCTTTCCACGAACCGGGAGCTGGCTGGTTCCAGCAGGTTGATGCGGCTGCGGGACTCAGCGTAAGCGAGGGCGGCATCGGGACTGGCGATAAAGGGGGTCTGGATCCCGCTCACATGACAGTCGCTGCAATATTCGGTGAGCAGCGGGTGAACATAGGTGCTGAAGCCGGAGCTGTCCTGGGGAAAGGTTTTGGTCTCCCCGGGGTCGCGGATCTGCGGGGCTTCCAGCTCGAGCTTTTTGACGAATCCCGCCGAGCCCCCGGCCCAGTTTTCCAGGTAGCTGGTGAGGGTGTCGACACAGGCTGCGTTGCTGGTTAGCCAGCAATTGTGGCCCCCGGCAACCTTGGTGACCAGTTGCGAGCTGGCCGGGTCTTCCAGATTGGCCACCGTATTGGCCTGGGCGTAGGCGATATTGATGTCTGCGTCATGGACAAAGGTGGGGGCCTGGCCACCGGTGCTGTGGCAGGCACCGCAACGGTTGCTGGACACCAGGTTGTCCCAGACACTGCGTTTGAACGCCTGGACGTCGTCCGTGGCAGGGGCGGGACCACTGTAGTTGCTGTTGGCCACCGTGCCGGAGTTGGGCAGGTCGACGGTTTCCTCACCGCCGAGGCAGCCGGCCAGCAAGGTAAAAGACAGCAACACGAGCCAGGGCAGGGCGGTCGTGCGAGTGTAAGCGGGAGAGCGCATGGAGGCGTGTTTCATGGCTATTCTCCCTTGCAGTAAACGGCGGATTCAGCGAACACCTGCTTGAGGTTATAGCTGCTGCGAAAGCCCGCCACGATGGCGGCGACCTGGGCCTGGTCGGCGCTGTCTCCGGGTTCCCGCAGGCAGACATTCTTGAATACCTTCTTCACCTGGCATTCGGCAAAGGCGGCGGAGTGGGCCAGTTCCCGGCCCAGGGAGCTGGCACCGGCACCGGAACCCTGGAGTGAGCCGTCCCACCCCAGGCGCCGGTTGGCACCGGAACGCCAGTAGTTGTCCCATCGGTCGTCGGGGGTGACATAGCCGGGCGAGAAAGTGGCGGAGTTGAAGTGGTACTTGGCCTGGACCCGGGTGCCGGTGGCCGGGTCCTCATCGTTGACGGTGTTGTAGACCAGGCGACCCAGTTCGCCGTCCGGGTCGTTATCGGCGTCATAACTGAAATCGTAGTAGGCGAAGGCCTGGGCCATGGGGTCCATGCCGCTGTGGCAGCCTACGCAGTTGTTGAGAAACACCCGGCTGTCGCCGCCGGGGCTGCGGGACACATCCTGACGGATGCGGTCCGGTGGCCGGGTCACGTCGCTGACCTGTTCCAGGTCATTGCACAGGTGATTGAGCAGGGTGAAACGGAACATGGCGCGGTTGGTGCCGGCGCTGAAAAAAGCCCGGGCGGCGGCCCGGGAGGTCATGACTCCGGCGGTTGCGTCGGCGGGCAGGCCAGTCACAGTGGACTGGCTTCGGCGCACCAGGGCATCCTGCAGGCTGTAGCCGTCATCCTCCAGCGCCCGGTAGTGAGCGTTGTTACTGACCGAGTAGGCCGGCAGGTTCAGGGAGCCGTCTCCCAGGTAGAGCACATCATCGTAAAGCAGGGTGCGAAAATCCGCTTCATCCCGGACTAGGCCGATCACCGTCGCTGAGTAATCGTTGAGTGGCACAAAGCTGGACATGGCCTCGTTGGTCCAGGGCGCGGCGAAGTTCTTCAGGGTGACATCGTAGAAGGCGTCGTTTTCCATGGCAGTGTAGGCAGCGTCCAGAGCATCGCCGGACTGGATCGCTGCTGCCATGCTGTCGAGCACACTGGCGGACGGAGGCACACCGGCAATGCGGTCATGGATGCGTTTGGCTTGCTCCCGCTCGCCAGCGCCGGCAAGGCCAGCCTGCCCCAGAAGGCAAACCAGGCAAAAAGACAGCGCCAGGCTGAGAGGGCGAGGCGGTCTTGGTGTCACACATGGCCTGACGGAAGGGCAGGGGGTCATGACAGGGTTTCCTCCGGGGACGGTACTTCAATACCTGCAGGCGGGCAGATTCTCAGTATGCAACAACGACGCCCGATGCAGAAGTCACCATGGCATGATAAGGGACTTGATCCCTGCGGTTATGAGGGCTGCCTCACGGGCTTACATTGGGTAACGTTAAAGCTGTGTGAGGCGAGCCTGTTTTGCCTGCGATATCATTCACTGAAGCCCAAAAAATCCATCACGGCTGTTGCAGTTGTAGTTTGCTGTTTTGCCGGAAGCATGAATGCTACCATTCCCGGGCCATTTTCGCATGGTAGTCCCGAGACGCACATACGGGTGCAATTAGCCGGCTTGCAAGAAAAGATATAAAAAAGCTTCATCCGCACATTCGTACCCGTATTATTTCGGCTATCGAAAATAAAATTCCGAAGAATCCGAGAGGTCATGGGTCCGAACCTATGGTTGGCTACGAAACCTTGTACAAGCATAGAGTCGGAGCGTTGGGCGCACCTGCCATACGATCTTTTGGAGACCGTTTCCAACCGGATCATCAATGAGATCGAAGGGGTTTCCAGAGTGACCTATGACGTTTCATCAAAGCCGCCCGCAACCATCGAGTGGGAGTAGCGGTAGCTTTTCAGTCAGCGCTATAGCGGCTACCACTCCGGGTGGGGTTCGCAATAGTTTTTTACAACTACTCGAATGCATGGGTATTCGATAATTTAAAGATAGTCTGATGTTTTCCCTGGAACTCAGAGGTTCGTCGCTATGTCTACTCAGTACACATGCCTTATTTCCACCTGCTACCGGTTACTGGCGATTTTCCTCGCTGCAAGTCTGAGCGCTTGCGGCGGCGACTCCAGCGACTCCAGCGACTCCAGCCTCTCACCGCTTCTCCCAGTATCGACGGCCGTTTTCATCGCGTCGGACACCGACACCGTGAATGGCGATGTCGAACTTTATTCGGTTGAGGACGACGGTGCCAATCTGCGGCTTCTCAGTGTGAACATGGTTACGGAGGGTGCCCAGGTTCTCGCCTTCGAGGTCTCACCAGACGGTCGTCAGGTCGCATTTTCCGCCGTGTTGGGTCAGGACGAGGCGGTTCGTTTGTTCGTGGTGCCGGTCGACGGCGGCACACCGGTTCAGGTTACGCCGGAACCGCCCCGCGTGATCGGCTCCCGCCCGCCTTCCGTGTTCAGCTTCGATTGGTCCCCGGATAGCCAGCGGCTTGTTATGGCCGGCAATCTGGACAACCGCACCACGATTGCTCAGGAAATCTTCGTCGTCGATGCCGACGGAACAGGTTTCGAGAAGATCAATGGCAGCATCGGAGAACCTCCGACGGTCGAGGTGCGCAATCCGCAGTGGTCACCGGACGGCAAGTTCATTATCCAGGAGGTCGCCCGCTTCAGCGAAGATACTGGCGGCGAGCGGTTCCCATTCGCCCTCAATATATTCGACGTCGAAGCTGGAATGCCGAACAGCCTCAGACTCGTCGATAGGGACGGCATCATCAGGGGGGTCACCTGGAGCCCGACTTCGGAATATGTCTGTTACAGAGCCACCGATGGCAGCCGCCGCGGGGGAGAGAAAGGCATCTATATAAGTGATCCGAGGATCGGTGCGCGCAATCTGAATCGCGTCAGCGAACCGGCCACGGCGACCGGGGATAGCTGTAGCTGGTCTTCTGATGGCCGGCGGGTTGCCTTCAATGCCGGACCACGCCTGAATGAACAAGGGCTCCAGATCGTTGCGATCAGCGAGGGCGGAGCTGACGGGATCGGTGGCTTTACGGCAGAGGCTCGAGAATTTTCCTGGTCCCCCGACGACGCTGAAAAGATCAGCTTTAATGCGCCGGACGGAGACGGGAACGCTCTTTTCGTATGGAATGTGGCGACTGATGCAAGAGAAAGAGTCAGCGGCACGCTGCCTGAATTCGCCGACGTCACGGTGTTCGAGTGGGCGCCCGCTGGCGACGCACTGGGCTTTGTCGTTTCCTCGCAAGAAGAGACGTCACAGCAATTGTTCTCCGTGGCTCCGGGAAATGCGCCGGTACTCGCCAGCGCAAGCATCAGCGCGGACGATGTCGTGGATTTTGCCTGGTCGCCGACATCCGAACGGCTCGCCTTCTCCTCGAAAATCGACGGCGTCGGCTCTGCTCCCATCAGCAGGCTGACCGCAGCATCAGAAGACGGCTCGGACGACGCAAACCTCTTGAACCGCAGTATCTTCGACGTGATCGCGGTGGCCTATGAGGGGGCGGGGGCGAGCCGAGTGGCCTTATCGTCCTTGTTCCCGCCGCCGCAGCCGCCCGGCGATACGGAGCCTTCAACCGTGACGATAAACAGCATCGCCGTCGTCGGCTTTCCGGCGACGACATCGACAGGCTATCCCTGGGATCGGATTGCCTTGCTTGAGAATGCGAAGCGGGCGGACATTTATGTCAATCTCTCACTCATAGACGACGAGGTCGGCTTCGGGTTCATCAATCTTTATATTTCCAACCAGATTGACAACGCCTTCCCGAACGAGCGCTACGTGTTCACGGAACCGGGCAGCCAGTCCCTGTTACCTAGTCCTGGTTCGCTTCCGCAAACAGTGGATTTCAGCCTACGCAACATAATCATCAACGTGGAAGACGCCGATCCCGGTTTCGATCAGGAGATGGCGAGAATTCCCTATATTCCTGTTAATCGGCGCTCTGCGCTTTCCATGGGTGAGACCATTTCTCTCAGTCGCGATGGGGTGATGATAGAATTAAATGTCACCTATGGGTTCTGAACGCTGCAACCGGAACCGATACCCAGCCTCTGATTGACCAGAAATGCCGTTCACAATTACGAAAACTCGTAGTAGCCCGGAAGTTCAAAATAATTTAGGTCTTTCTGCAACTCGACGGGTCATCGCCATGTCTTCACAACACAGTAAGCGCCAACAAATCCGCACCTGTTGCTGACACCCGAGATTCGCCACACTGATTCCTGCTTGCAAGCGAAGGAGGAATCCCATGAACACCTCTGATTTACATCAGCTCTGGCATCAGACGCTCTCGGAATGCCAGAGATGCTGCTATCAATATCGTAAGATTCAATACAATGCGCTGTTTGACCTGCTTTCTGAATATGAACTCCTTAACGAAGACTGCTACAGCAAGAATAGCTATAACAGTTGCTGTGCCTGTGCCCACAATTGCATCCAGAAATGCGGAGTTCATGAGTGGGGTATCTGGCCCATAGATCCAGGAGCTGGTCTCTTCATGACTGTCGCGATGGGAAAGTATGGAGGCCATGGCAAGCATCACCCAAGCAGAGGCAAGCGCAAGAAAGTAGCTACACAGCTTCAGACGTAATCGTGGTTTCTCAACCTCCATGCTGCCATCCTTAGGCCATTAACGATTTGGGGCAGGAGCTTACTGAACTCCCCCAGCGACGGTCAATTTCCCCCAAAAGTCTGGACGATGACCGGCAGGCCCTGCCAGGTCTTGTGCAGAAACAGGATCAGGTGACGGAAGGTCAGATGGCGTTGGCGGGTAAAGTGCTTTGGATGAGTGCGGTGTTGGGCAGCAAACTCGGAACAGCCACCCGATCCCCGCCCCAGCAAGGCAGCTTTTTGCGGCCTGCCTCACGGCCTTACATTGCGTAACCCTAAAGCTTTAGCAAGTGCGTCCCTCTCCGACATACTTTATTAACCTTGATCCTAACTTATAAACCTTTGCCGAACAGATTCCACTGCTATGGTGATATGTAATGAATGCCTATCTGACGATCGCTGATTGAGTAACCGTTCATGGACGCCCGAAAAAGGAATGCATTGACAGCAGTTCTTGCCCGGCTCACCCGGCCCGGGCTTCTTGGCCTGTGGCTGGTGCCGGGCCTGGCACTGCTGCTTGCCGGCTGTCCGGGCAATAGTGGCCAGCAATCGGACCCGGTGGTGGTGGAGAACCCGGTGGCTTTCGTCAAGCGTCCTCTGCTGTTCAATAACGATGGCACGCAGCTTCGGGCCCAGGATCTGCGGGAGCCGGACGCCTTCCGTCCCGGGGCCCGCCTGCTCCTGAAGGCCAATGCCTCCCCCGGAGCCTCCGCCCGGGATATTTCCTCCGCAGCCTTTGCCGGGCCGGAGTTCCTCAACGATGACGGGGCGCTGCTCTATGATGTCAAGGACCTGGATGTGTCCTACGATGGCACGCGCCTGCTGTTTGCCATGCGCGCCCCGGCAATAGAGGATGCCGATGACGACGAGCAGCCCACCTGGAATATCTGGGAGTATGAGTCGGAAACCGGCGCGCTGGCCCGGGTTATTGCCTCTGACGTGAGTGCCGAAGACGGCCAGGACGTGGCCCCTGCCTACCTGCCGGATGGCCGGATTGTGTTCTCCTCGACCCGGCAGCGGGTGTCCAAGGCAGTGCTGCTGGACGAAGGCAAACCCCAGTATCCGGCACTGGACGAAGACCAGCGCTCGCCTGCGTTTGTGCTCCATGTCATGAGCAGCGATGGCAGTGATATTGAGCAGATCACCTTCAACCAGAGCCATGATCTGGACCCCACGGTGCTGGGGGATGGCCGAATCCTGTTCAGCCGCTGGGACAATGCCAGGCAGACACCGGCCAACGGCGTCAATCTGTATCAGGTCAACCCGGACGGCACTGGCCTGCGCTATGTCTATGGCCGGCATTCCCATGATTCCGCCGGGGAGAGTGGCAGCGTGGGATTCCTCAAGCCGGTGGAAATGGACCCGCAAAACATGCTGTTGCAGGCCCGACCCCTGAGATCGGACAGCTTCAGCATCCTGCCGGTGACGGTGGATATTTCCCGCTTTGTGGAGGCGGACCGGACCCTGGAGGGCGCCATCGAAGACGGGCAGCTGCCCCTCGCCACCGGCCTGGATGTGTTCGGTGAACCCCGCCTTCGGGGCAGCTTCGGATTTGTCTCCCCGCTGTTTGATGGCACCGACCGCTACCTGGCCAGTTGGAGCCCTTGTCGCCTCGTGCCTGTGCTGGCGGAAGGGGAGGAAGAATTAGAAAGGCGCAACACCCATTGCACCGCCGAACGCCTGGCGTCGGAAGCCTATGAAGCGGCCCGGCCGGTCTACGGGCTCTGGGTTCTGGATGCTGCTGCGGGTACCCAGCTGCCGGTGGCGCCGGCGGAAGAGGGCCAGCAATTTGATGAAGCCGTGCTGCTTACCGAGCGCCCGTTGCCGTCTTTCATCGCGGATTCAGTCCTGCTGGATGACGCCCGGGCCCTGGCAGAGGCGGGCTTCGGCATCGTCAACGTCCGCAGTGTCTATGACTTTGACGGTGTCGATATCACCCCCGCCGGTATTGCCGTGATGGCGGACCCGGCCCAGACGCCCCCGGCCCAGCGTCCGGCCCGTTTTGTCCGGATTGAAAAGCCGGTCTCCATTCCCGACGACGATGTCCGTGACTTCAGCAACTCCGCCTTCGGTCGTAGTCGGGCCCAGACCATGCGGGAAATACTGGGCTACGCACCGGTGGAGCCGGACGGTTCGGTGCGCCTGGCGGTGCCGGCCAACGTGGCTTTCGCGATCAGCGTGCTCGATGGCCAGGGCCAGCGCATTACCCAACGCCACCAGAACTGGCTGCAGGTGCGGCCCGGTGAAACCCTGAAGTGCCACGGCTGCCACACCAGTGACAGCGAAGTGCCCCACGGCCATGCCAAAGCCGGCCCCGGCTCGGTCAACCCGGGTGCGGCAACCACCGGCCTGGAGTTTCCCAACACCCGCCCGACACTGGTGGCGGATATGGGTGAAACCATGGCCGAAACCTTTACCCGCATCAACGGCGCCCGGCAGCTGCAACCGGATATCCGCTATGAGGATGAATGGACAGATCCGGCGGTAGCGGTGCCGGCGGACAGTTTCAGCTACGCTTACAGTGATCTGAGTACGCCTGTTCCGGTCACTGCCGCCTGCGCGGCGGACTGGACCAGCCTGTGCCGGACGGTTATTCACTATGAGACCCATATCCATCCGCTCTGGGGGCTTCAGCGCCAGGTGCTGGCGGCGGACGGTGTGACAGTAGTGGATGAATATACCTGCACCGGCTGCCACGCCAGTGTCGACGACCAGGGTGCGTCCCGTATTCCGGAAGCCCAGCTGGACCTGACCGACGGCCCCTCTGTGGAGAATGCCGACCACTTCCGGGCCTACCGGGAGCTGCTCTTCACCGACAACGAACAGGAACTGTTGAATGGCGTGCTCACCGATGTGCTGATCGAG
>Ga0307966_1002321_pt1 | contig 14454 bp, 11 predicted proteins | sample OrgLakmetagen646_FD_203141 | JGI IMG/M metagenome (GOLD analysis project Ga0307966, IMG submission 203141) | Saline water microbial communities from Organic Lake, Antarctica - #646 | ecosystem: Environmental > Aquatic > Non-marine Saline and Alkaline > Saline | place: Antarctica: Organic Lake... | reverse complement strand
TCCCCTCTGCGTCACTCCCCTCCTCCTCACAATGATGGGAATGATGACAGCTGGGTGCCACCAGTTGCACCTGGCCCGCCTGCGCGCGACGCTCCTCGTCTTTTTCCGCTCGCGGTCCGAGCGCTTGTTCTCCTGCTGCTTAATTCTGGCCTTGCTGAGAATGCTGTGCATGCCGAAGGCGTCCTTGCGTGGACGGCCCGGCTTGCGCTTGTGCTTGGCTGCCTCCGCTGCACGCTGCTGATTGTCTGCACGCTGCTTCTACACTTGCTGCTTGAACTTCTGCCCTTCCTCTAGATGTTGCTGCTCACGCTGCTCGGCGGTTGGGGGGGGCTTGCAGAAGCTGGCCATCCCTGTCTGGACACGCCCCACAGGGGCTCTCGGGGGCTCTTTCCCACTCATGACCCGTCAAAAACTCAAAAATAATTATTTAAATTCAATCCGCACCAATCCGCACCCCCTCAACTATTTATATATTTCACGGGGTGTGAGCTCGCCGCACCCCCCAAAAACAATATTTTTGCGGCGTGATATATTGTTCGTACAGTAATAGCGTATTAATCCGTATGGGACGTCTCAAAAGTCCGTATGACCCATCCCTGGATATTACCGTGGATCCTCGATCACTTCAGAAATAAAATAATTAAAGCGAAATTTTTAATAATTCTCGGAGCCCTCTCCGGACTGGATTCAAAGTCAAAAATTATTACTTTTGTGGTTTGAGGGCACTTTAAAAATGGCCTCCCAGTGTGCCAGGGCAAACCCCCTGGTCCTGATCTCGAAGCCCTATTCCACTGCTGAGGGGCTGCCTGCTCAGCAGAGAGGCCATGAGAAGCTGCAGAGGGAAAGGCAGCTCAGGGAGCTGGCAGAGGCATAGGCGAAGGCTAGGGGCGCGGCTGTAGTGAAGAGGCCCGTGGGGCGCCCATGCATGCTGCTCCAATAACAATCCTCTTCCTCTCACAGCCCCTTCAAGCCCTTCTTCTGGGGCATCTCAGTGGAGATGGCATGTGGGTAAGAGAAGGTTGCTTCTCTGATTGAGGGAAGCATACATGCAAGCAATCACAGCTGTCGTTCTCCCCATGCAGCCAATGGTCCGGCAGCCTACACAGCAACAGCAGCAACAGCAGGGGCAGCAGCAGCAGCCAACTGTGGGGGGCTTTCGAATTTACGAATTGATTCCCGACAGGACCCTGACGAAGTCCCTTCGTGCTCTAAAATAACCCCCCCCCCCTACGAACTAAAAACGGAAATTTGATTAATTCTTAGATTTTGTGTCACGAAGTGATCGAGGATCTTTGGTATTTACATTAATAAGATGGACTAGTTTAACAGCACGTATGATAAGATAGACTAGTTTAACAGCATGGGGGTATCAGAGGGAAAGTGGATGCTTTGAGTGGTTATAGAGGCGAGGGGGGGGATATGCCAGAGGGTCTAGATGCTTTGTGAACTAGAAAATTGCAATTGCAAAAATGGAAACTGCACTTCACACTGTTGCTCAAGAAGAGTGGAACTTCGTTGATCCCCAGAAAGTGATAGGTCCATATACAGGTCAATATTGCAATTTACCTGCTGCCCACTCTCTTCTAAACGTCACTCACCAGCCAATTACACATAGGTCTGTGCATGTGCTAGAATCCATATTACAAATAACCTCCTGCTTGCATCCTCCTGACCTCTCGCACCTGCCCTACGCATTTAAACTTCAAAGCACTTTATTTTCATAGTGTATCAGACCTCGCAATTAAACTGCTGCTCACATTCTCCTTCGCCTCACGCACCAGCCAACTGTGTCTTGACATTTGACATCAAGTTGCTGATGCAAAAAGTCCATGTTGCTATCAAGCAGCTGCCCTTATAATCCCTGATCTCACGTAGCAGCCCTCTGCAATTTTCTTCCCACTCTGTGGAACCTTACATGCAGCATTGGAATTTACTTCGCGCTTTACTTGCCTGTCAGCGCTGACACCCCTGTTTGGATGCGGGCCTTCAAACTTGGCAGGTTTGAAGCTGCTGCTGATGCTACCTTGGCTCTCCCGGCTCAAACCCGGCGAGTCGCATTCAGTGTTGACACCACCCACACCGTCAGCTTCATGAAGGGACGAACGAGCTGCAGACAGGAGCATGTCGTGGAACTGCTGGGGGCTGAGGTGCACACCTGGGTGTGCAGTATGGAGAAAAGTGTGTGTGTACCGTCTAATACGTATGCACGTGAATTAAGTGTGTGTGTGTGTGCGCACGCGCGTGCGTGTCTGCATGTCTAATTCTTTTGAGCTGGTTTAGAGCTTTTCGGGGTGAAGTTACACTAGTGTGTCCGCCTGTGACCGTTACACACAATCCAGTATATATGCTTGTGACAACTCTCATCATGTATACTTTTCGTTGCTTTGGGGTGCAAACTGCAGAGCACACAAAATATGAATGTCAAAAATAATGTGTCAACAATATTTGCACACATCTTTGCTTTGCAAGCGTACGGCCTCAACACTCTTGTTTTTGGTGTGAACTGTGCTAGTGTACTTGCGTTGTAGCATGTAAAACAGCACGCCCAAGTCCATATAACATTATGCCGCAAATGAAAAAGAGCTAGGCCTACCTGCATTGGTTAGAGGGTTTGCCCGCCCGTGTGCTCGGCTACCAAGCGTAACTAGCTCCTGCGTGCACACAATGTGAGAACTAGAACACCGATCATGTTGGGCTTACGGGGTATGTCCCATACATATACCGTATGTGTGTCATTGCATTTTCTGTGCTTGGCCTGCGGCAAAACCTTGCAGGCGTCGGTTTGTTTGGGGAGTGGCGTAGGAATTTACAGGCTGTAATTTGTAGCAGGAGCTCAAACAACAGAGTACAGGGATCCCGGGCACGTGGTTAAATCAATTTGGCGGGTCCCGGACCCAGGCTTTGTGATCACAAATTCTGGCCCTTACACGCATGCAGGGTATTGGTGCGTGCCATCTATTTAAATAGTGAAGATTTAATCTGGAATCAAGCTGCTCCTGCTATCACATAAGATCACCCGCACCTTGCATGTCTTGACGGACAGAGTGTACACCAAATCACCCGCACCTTGCAAATCTTGACGGATAAACTAGTGAAGCCAGTCTCCCGCTGGACATCTCTGTTTGCTGCCCCTGCAATAAAAACAGTGTGGATGTGCGGGTCCTCGTACGTCTGGTGCATGTATTGTGCATGCGTGTACTCGTGCAACTATCCCGGCGCAAGAAATTGCACCCTGCACCAGTCGTGTGCCTAACCAATGACGGTGGAGCTGTGCATTCTCACACCTGGGTTTTTGGCTAGCTTGAAGTCAATACCGCTAGCATCCCCAAATCGGGCAGACACTGCAGCAACATGTTGCAGCAGCTGTTTGTAGCCTCCACCTAGTGTGACGTTGACCTGCATGAGGAGCAAACAGGGTGGAAAGAAACTGGAACGCAAAGCAGCATGTTTTTGGCCCCACGTGATTGAATATAGATATGCTCTGTGCTACCTTGAACACGCTTACGTTTGTACTTTCCTTGAACTACACAAGATGCAACAAATGCATGCCCAACATTGCATTAGGTACCAGGCAAATATAGAGTGTGTGGAGATGTGGAAAAGAAGAGCTTGCCATGTGTACGGTGTAATCACGCGTCGTGCCAATCGCCCACTCACTCCATCCTCTGCTACCCTAACTCGCCCTCGCAGTCCAAGGCTTTGACACAGATCATGCATCCATGCTGCTGTATCTTGCAGCAGCTGCGGTTCCGCGAGTTCCGTGTAGTGGTAGTAAAGCAGCACTCCTACACAGGAACGAAGGTACGCACTGGTGTCAGCAGAAAGATGAGTTTGCTCGTGCGCAGCATCATCATATTCGTAGGATTACTGGATAGAACCTGCCTCATGCATGTGTGTATGTATGTGTGTGTGTTTGTGTGTGCGTGTGTGTGTATGTGTGTGTGTTTGTGCAAGTGTGTGTGTGTGTTTGTGTGTGTGTGCGTGTGTGTGTGTGTGTGTGTGTGTGTGTGTGTGTGTGTGTGTGTGTGTGCGTGTGTGGATGTGTGTGCGTGCGTGGTACATATGTGTGTGCATTTGTGTGTGTTGTGTGTGTGTGTGTGTGTGCGTGTGTGTGTGTGTGTGCGTGTGTGTGTGTGTGTGCATGCGTGTGTGGGTGCGCGTAATCTAGTACCTTCTTCTTGCTCCATGGTACCTATATTCATTCTCAAAAACATAACTAGTCGTTGATATTTTCACCCCCCCCCCCTGACCCGTTGGCAGCAAAATGCTCAAGCCTGTGCGGTGTCACTACACACTTACGAGAAATTATCATAAAGTATACGACAGCTGTTATGCTTTCTGGCCGGGGCGCTTCATCTGGGCCTGTAAAACCTCTTTAAACCTCATTTTGGGAAAAACCAGATATTGATGCCATCTTTCCCGGCCAATACCTCCGCGCCCAGTCCACGGATTGCCCCGCGCTCGACGCAGGATGTCATAACTTATTCTCGGCTACGCACTGCTCCAAAAATCTCGGCGGATGGTGCAGGGATGTTGCACGGGCCAGAACGGGCCACAATTGAACCCCAAACGCCAACGCAAAATTCGTCGTGGCGCAAAATTCGTCGTGGCGCAGCGGAAGCCAAGATTTAAAGTGCCAGAATCCGACAATGTGCTCAAATCTTGACTTACGCTGAGTCATCACAACGAACTAGCGCTGACCCTAGATATTATCTAGGGTTCAGCAGGGGGGTGTAAACTTCTTTGGCGGTTAGTTGAGGATATTTTCCTTTGCAATCGATTTGTTTAGTATTACTACTAGGTGTTATTACTTTTATTAATTGTATTTATTTCGCTAATCTCGAGTCTGCGAGAGCGTGGTTGCTGCAGACACAACCTCCTCTACCACGGGCTGCCTCACAGAAGAGGCCTGGGGCCACCATCTAGAGTGCTAGAGTGGTGGACTCTTGACCTCTAGAGAACCCACCCTTGGGTCCTCTGTCGTCACAGCTGGAGGCACAAAGACGAGATGGCCCCCCTGCATCGCCGGGGTTCCCAAGAGTCAAACCCCGCTTCGCCTCGGCCCAAGCCGCACGATGACAACCCGGGGCTGCTGTACGGGCGGGAGTCATCCACAGCGTGAGTAAACTGCGCGGTACTGTGTGCTGTAGGAACGAGGGAGGAGCGTGTGCCGATAACTCTTGAACCGCTGACGTCAACTGCTGTGTGCTGCATGAATTTGCTTATAGGTGTGTATGAGTGTGTATGCAGAATGTCAGGCTGTTGTGAGCGATGACGCAGAAGCTCGGAACAAGAGAAAAAACCAGCCACCAAGACCCTTGCTGGGTTGCCCACCCAGTGAAGTTCTTGCTTCATTTTTACATACCTTTAACCCACTCACCAGCATACTATGGCAGCAGCAACCAGCAGCGTAAGCAGCCTGTTGCAAGCCAACTCCTTCCTCCTTGCTTGTGAACCACCTGACCTGCGTGCACTGCTCGAGCAGCAGCAGTTGGTACGCCGCTAAGGCTGGAAGCTAGGCCTCGATCCTCTGTCACCATCTGAACGCACAGCAATAACGGGGTTATGAGTCAACCCTGACCCAGTGACGCACACGTTGTGCAGGATGTGTTGAATCAACCACATGCTCTTACTTGTGTACAGGAACATTGTATTTTACTATGTGGCACATCCAAACCTTCCTACCACATTGTGACAGGTCCCGTTATTGAAAGGTCCTAAACCCTAACCCTAACCCCACTTCCACGCATTATTTCAACTCACAAGTAAAAACAGAACAGCATTCTATCGAATCACACACGCACATCCCTACATGGCGTGCAGGACGCAAATACCCCCAGCAGGGCACCCTGAAAGCAAGGCGTTGTTGAAGTACGACACAGCACACCTGGATGAGGAAAACAAGAGGGACAACTCCTTCATCACGGTGCGTATTCCTAGGGATGTTGGGGGTTTTCAATACATAGCCGCACACCCTGACACTCTTGCACAGCAGGGTTTCACGAAGAGTGTAAACTGGTTTACTTGGAAGTGTGTGCTGTCCAGGATGCACAGTGCTTGTTCAGTGCAAGCCAGCAGTGCTTGTGTAGTGACATGTTAAAGGCAAGGTTTTGTGCATGCCTCTCCATGTTTGCAGCGCTTGTTCAGTGGCCATATGTATCCAGTTGTGGGCAAGGGCCTCAAGCACAAGCTGGTCCAGGATGAGCTCAAGATGCCAGGAGACCAGGCCTGTGAGAAGGCTTGTGAAAGGTTCCAGGTGCGTGTATGCGTGTGAGGAGATGTGCATGTTGTATATGTCACATACATATGTGTGCGTCTTTGGGTGTCCTTTTCTTCAGGCTTGCCCACAGCCTGTAATGATTGCACCACCCTTTGCTTTGGTTCATCTAGCCGATATTGAAACGAGCGCCATGCCCTTCTTGCGCTCTTCAGCATACAGGTCGAGCTCAACAGTTACTCTTGCAGAGAGTTACCGAATACGCTTAGTGCACAACAACATTGGTCGTGATCTTGGTCACACACACCTACATGGCCCAAAAACTCAGGGGTGTAATTTTTTGGGGTTCAGCTATTATGACCAATCTGAAGTATCTCCACAAAGCAGAAAGCCCGAGTTTAACATTGTGCTTGAGAATCATTAGCGGTGTTCCTCAGACTTGGAGTCACCCGCGCACCTGCCCGCAGAAAGCCTGGAAGCAGGAGTGTGATTCCAAGCGCGCCAAGGGCTTGAAGCCAAGCCTTTCTCGGGCCCTGTGGAGGGCTTTTGGGGCGGAGGTGATGGTGGGCGGCTTCTGGAAGCTATGCTGGTCGGTGTTTGTCATCCTGGGTGAGTGGCTGTGCTAGCTACGTGTGGCAGGCTTGATGTGCCAGGGTTTTTATGGAGCGGCTCAAAAGGGTGGGTCACCTGCCACGCTTCTTTGCTGAGGCTGTCCCCGTGAGCAACCTGCCCCTTTGCAAACCAAACAGTCCCTATAAGTCAATTTTGGCTCTATCTCCCCTTTCTTCTCACCGGTTTGGGACCCGAAAGCTGAGTTAAATAATTTCCCCCTTAACACGTCTAAATAAACAGGCAAAAAGACTGGGTGGCGATAAAACAAAAAATTGTCCAGGGTCAAGAACAGCGCTGCTCACAAAGTGCACCACTTTGCGCCATTAAAAATTTGTAGATCATGATATTTATGGTCTGCAACTCTAGTAAAATGCTGGGGCCGTGGGAAAGCACAGGCGAGCGCAGCTAGAATAAACGCTCTGTGTCCAGGGTCAAAATAATTCACCAAAGTCCGACCAGACCGCCGATTAACCTCTTAATTGTATTATATTCTTTGCTTTGGTCCGCAACGCTGAGAGCAAAGACCAGGCTTAAACTCAAAGCAGGTTTATGGGGCGACAGATTTCCGTCTTTCCCCCCAGTGTCCCTTGTGTGAGTGCCTCCCACTCGCCGGCATTCCCAGTACCCCTGTCCCGAATTCGACATTGCACTATTGTTACAACATTTTGTAATGCTTATACACTGAAGCAGAGGTCGATCAGGGCGACATCAGAAATGCACCTTATCCCTACCAATGTGGGTGCAAAATACGCAACAGGCCCCACAGAATCCCCCAGAATGCCGGATTTCCAGCATATGTCGATGGTATAGACATAACATCGAGTATCTTGCATTCAGATGAGGTGTAGGGGGCATTGACTTGGGTGGAGAGCTAAGTGAGACTGGTTGGGGGGGGGTCAGCCTGCTGTGTTGTCATGCTTTCTATTGTCTACAGTTTGCCCTTCGCCAAAAAGGGTGCTCCTTTGTGTTGACATTGTTCTTTCTGGGCCAGCACGGGAGAAAGGTGGCTGGCTCTCTGGAGACGACAGGGGTATGCATGATGCTGGCAGAGGGATATTGATCATCTATGTGTTTGGTCGTGGTGGCTGTTGTTGGGAGCACATTTTTGCAAACGCTTTGCAGAGCTTGCTGCTCTGCTCCTCACATAATGGCGTGCTACATGCTCGGCATCATAATGTTTTTCACTTCTGCGCAATACAAATCCTATCCACGGGTGTCTCTTGCCAAGTGCCGCTTGCACGACATTGGACACACACGCGCACGCGCACACACACACGCGCTTTTTATGTGCTTGCACGCCATAAAATCCGCTTAAACCCACCACCTGCAGGGGCCTTCTACTTTGTGCGCACGCTGGTGCAATACATTGAGCGGCCTGAGGTGAACGCCAACATGTACAATGAGGACAGGCTTCCCAACCAAGGAATCGGCTGGATCATCTCTACCATGTTCTTTGTGGACTCCATCATGGTACGGTTTGTCGGGGTGCGCACACTTGTGTGACACTGGAAATTTTTTCTACAGTCACGCACGTGCAGTCATGTGTGTATCTGTGATGTGTCGTCGTTTGGGCTGGTGCAGGCGCTAATGCTTAAGGTGCACAGGTCTGCACATGTGTATGTGTGTGTTAAAGTAGTATGTGTTTTCATTGGCTTTCAGCTTGGTAAACACATTGTGAGGCACTGACTCACACATCAGGGCAACTCGCATGTGTATGCGTGTGTATGCGTGAACGCATGTTCCTCTTACCAATTGGAACTCGGACTCAGTGTAAACCAAACGCAGTTAAAATTGATGCACAGAAACGCATGAATGCATCTAAAAAATCTTAAAGGTTTTAGATCAAGGAAGCACGGTTTTCTTGTGTTTTTCATTTCAGCTTTGTGGGTAACAAAAAGGTGATACAAGCTTAACAGGATGGTCCCCAGAGGAGGTCAATTGAGTAATGTCTGGAAATGTGACTTTATTAATGCACACCATAATAAAATTACATAAGCAGATGGTTCACAAAGTTTGGGGCCAAACGGACCCCCCCAGTGGTCTGGACAGAATTCATTTTTTGGCACTGAATGTTTACGTAATGAGCCACACGCTCTACCCAGGGTCTCTTTTCACCTCAATACACGACAGAGTACTCCTTTTTATGAATAGAAATCGTTTGGGATGCTGGAAAACGGATTTGGTGGAACTTGGTATTCCACCCTTTTTGGCACCCCTTTTGCTGATTCTTTTTAAGGGGAATGGGCCAAAATGAGGTACCTGGACAACTACTGCTCCGTTTCACCCCATTTTTGTTGCAATGATAGTCTTTATTAATTGTAGACTATTCATATAAAAATTACACAGATCAGGTCAGTTGTTGGTGAGCAGGGATGTGTCATACGGACATTTGAAACGTTCAATACGGTTCAATACGAATAAAATACGTATTATACAATCGTTTAATACGTATTTAAAGCATTTTGGGAATGCCGATTTTTGACCCAAAATGGACCCGAATCGGCCCAATATCACCCAAGCCGTTTCCAATTCTTTTCCAGTACATTATATATTATTAATATATTATATAATACCGTACCTTACTGTACTCACCCTGGTGCCCAAATCTCAGAAATATTAAAGGTAACCCGGGTAACCCTGGAGCCTGTAAATAAATATTATAGCCTTCCCTGCACCTACCCCGGTGGGCAGTTAGCCCAGGCAGTGCGTGTGCGTGTGTGAGCATGCGTGCACATGCGCGTGTGTACGTGCGCATGTGTGTCGTGCTGCAGGTGCTGGGGCAGGTGCTCCAGGTTCTGGGGTGCATGTGTGTCATGCTCCAGGTACTGGGGCTGCTGCAGGTGCTGGGGCAGGTGCTGGGGCTTGCTGTAGGTGCTGGGGCGGGGGCGGGGACGGGGCCTTCTCCGCTCATCGATGTTCAGCCACCACTTTATATTCGCCAAACCCCGGAAACCCCGGAGCCTCTGAATACATATATATTTTACGATGCCGATATCACGCCGGAGGGCAAAAAACGTTATTTTCCCGGGGTGAGTTAAGAAAGGTATGGCAGCATTGAAAGCTCGCTGAAAGGCAATATTTGGGGTGGAAATTGCCTATAAAAAATCGGCAAAAATTGGCAAACTTTGCATCCGTATATTACAGCCCGATTTGTTCAATACAGTAAAATACCAGAGGGGGTCATCTGAGGCCCTTAACAGGGGTACTTTTGATATGTGAATTGAGTATGTGCGCCCCGCTGGCAGTTTCTAAACTTGGTACCCAGAGGTATTTTGGCTAACCTGAGCTTAAAAAAACAGCCAGTTACGGCGCATATGCCTAATTGCCTGCGGCGTGAACTTAAATTTTCACCACCATTCTCTCTTATCTTACCACCCACTTATCTGATTTGTGCCATTTTTATTTGAATTGTCTACACTTCAAAAAGAAATATCATTGCAACAAAAATGGGGCAAAACAGAGCAGTACTTGGCCAGATACCCCATTTCGGCCCATTTCCCTTAGAGAAAATCAGCAAAAGGGGTGCCAAAAAGGTGGAAAATCAACCTTCACCAAACATACTTTTCAAACCCCAGGATGATTTGATATAATTAAGGAAGTCCTCCTGTCTTGTTTTGGGATGAAAGGAGGCCCTGGTTGGGGCGTGGTGGCCTGTAATGTGGAAACTTCGTGCCAAAATCAAAACTGTATTTCCGGCCAAACCATTGGGGTGGTCCTATTGGCCTTAAACTTCATGAACCATCTAATTATATCATTCAAACATGATTTGCATTAAAAAAGTCACATTTCGGGACATTTGCTCAGTTGACCCCCTCTGGCAAATTATGCGTTAAATACGATACGACGTTTTATACGAATTTGCCGTGTGACACATTCCTGGTGGTGAGGTATGACAGATTGGTGGTGAAAAGTGGGGTTCACGCCGCGGGCAATTAGGCACGTGCCCTGAATTAGGCAATATCAAGCAGAAGTGCTCTGGAAAGCGAACATTTTTATGCCTAGTTTGAAATTGCCCAATTTTGGAGCCCATACGCCGCGAACATTTGAAAAACATGCCCATTTTGGGGAAGTTGTCCACCTCTGCAAAAAGACCTGCAGCAAAACATAGGATTTAACGCCAAAAAAGGCTCTCACAGTAATAGGTCAACCAGAAACTATCTCTCACACCAATGCGCACTTTCCTTATCAATTCCTTAGCATAAGGCAGTGTTCTGGGCACTCTACATGTTTGGGAACAGAACCCCCCATTTACCTGAGGACAGTTTAATGGGTTTTTGACCGAAGTCTGCAACATATTGAAAGGCCAACTACTTTGTTCCAGAAGTTGGGTAGACTAGAAGGTTTGTCCCGAGGCCGTCACTGCGACCGTGCCGACCTCCACATTCCCATCCACAAACACAGTAAAGTATTAGGGTCAAAGGTGCATATATTTTGTCTGCCCCACTAGATGCGTACTGGCATCAAGCTGCTAAACAAGGCATCTGAGTGTACTCACACACAAACACACACATACACACGCGCTTGTACACACATGCACACACATATACATACACCCCTACCTTTTCACACACAGGTGGGCATCAGCTTGCAGCGCATGGCTGACTCCTCTGTGCGCACCGGCATCAAGCTGCGCTCAGCCCTAATGAGCGAGGTGTTCCGCAAGACCTTTGTGCTGTCTGCGCAGCACACCAAGGTGAGAAGCGCACGTTTGGACCGTGTCTGTTCGAATATTAATGCACCTTGAACATGCAATGACTGAGGCTTTCTGCAAAGCCTTTGTGCTGCCTGCGCAGCGCACATAGGTAAGCAGTGATGGTAAGAGTCGTGTGTGTATGTGTCTGTGTAGAGTCGTGTGTGTATGTGTCTGTGTCTGCTAAACAACATCTATGTTTGTCATTGCAAGAAGCAAAGTAGGAACTATTTCAGGACAGGTTGTCTGTGTAGGAACAAGTAGTTCTGTAAGCAGTGCTTAAGGTATATATGCACCCGCCTGAAAAATGAACGTGCATTCCTGACAGGTATGAAACCATATTGTGTTTAGGCGGTTTGATTACAGAAAAGGAACCGCCCTAGCATGAAAAGCGAAAGAAACTAAACAACTACCTGCTAAGCTGCTTGAAATCGAATACCCCTCAGGCAGGCTAGCAGGAAGTTCCAGTTTCTTTTGAATTTCAAGCCGGGACGTTTCTCCTCTATAATTCAACCGCCTACCCAAAACGTGTTACGGGCCCAGCATGCTCGCCACTGCGGCTAATCCTGCTGCTGACCCTGCTGAAAGCATCGAGCAGTGTGCCAAAGTACTTCCCCCCCCTCCAACCCACTGCGTTTCTGGGCCCGCTAACAATTTGAGGTGGTGTTCTCTATGCAGGATCTGAAACATTAGTACCCGCGTAACCCAAAGCCACCAGTATGCAGCTCAGCGTTGTGCGAAAAGTGGTGTGAAGCTTGAACAGACGCACCCAATCCTGTTATGGTTCTTACAATCCTTTGGAGTTACTACCGTCGGTAGAGCTGTAGTATCGCATTGTACAAGCGTAGGTGAGGCGCACACACACACGCACACGCACACACACACGCACACGCACACACACACAGGGCGGGGGTGCAGGCAATGTGACCTCGCTTGTGTCCACCGACTGCACGCGTATGTACGAGGGCATCATGCATATGCACAATGTGTGGACCACACCATTGGAAGCCATTGCCATCATTGCCCTGGCACTCGTCATCACGGACGGCATTTACGCGCTGCCCACGCTGTGGATTCTCATCATCGTCATCCCCCTGCAATGTGCGTGACAGTTGTTTGTGTTTGTACCTTTGCAGCTCCACAGTTGTGTGTGTGTGTCTGTGTGTCTGTCTCGGACACATTTTCTTCAGGCTGTTCATCCGCTTCTGGTCTGTCTCCTGCGGCGGTTGTTCAACGTCTGAAAATAATGTGTGTGTTTGTGCTTGCACGCGGTTGCTTGCCTGCCACACTGTGCGGTCCTGACCATCATCCTGTTTAGGGATTTATTTACATTTGTCTTGTGCGCATGCCAAATCCAAGCAGGCGTGTTTAAGTTAATAATTTTTGCATACAGTCTTATGCAATACACAAAAGGATGAACTTGAGCAAAGTGTTGATGCCGAAGAATCAAAGTATGTGAGTTCTTATAAGAATGCTTCATACCTTCACCTTGCATCCCACATGTGCAAGCTCAGCCTGGCAGTGTGATTTTATCGTTCATGTTATTTTGCGCTGGTTACTGAACTTTTTTCAGAACATCGCATCCGTCATTGCATCTGTTCCTGGCTAGTTGCATGTGGCGCCTGTGTACATTACGCCTCCTGTCCTACCAATTGTCCACCGTTTGGTATGTCTTTGGACTCAGTCTGTCACACCGCTCTTGCGTATACTGTGTGTGTATGCTCTTTTAATTACTCACACTCCTGCAGACAACCTGTGCTTGCGCATTACGCTCATCCAACGTGGCACCACCCTGCCATTCCCGTTCATCACACTCACCCCCCCTTGCCTTCCACTATTTATACTCACCACCTTGTGTGCAGACTACCTGGGCTTCCGCATTGCACGATACAAGTTTGAGGCCGCCAAGTCCTCTGACCTGCGTCTGTCTAGCCTCCAGGAGATCCTCATGGCCATCAAGCTGGTCAAGTTCTACGTGTGGGAATCCAGCTTTGAGGAGCAAGTGTCAGAGGTGCGTACCCCTGTGTGTTATGTGCACGTATGCCTGTGCGTGATGCACCAAACGCTCGTTGGCAATTAATTACTGGTTTGGCTGTGGCTTCGTAGGTTCTTATCACTTCCTGGAAAGACAATTTGTCACACACACACACACATGCACTCACACCCAGATCCGGGAGAACGAAATCCGCCTGCTCAGCAAGGCCGCCGTGATTAAGGTCATGAACATGGTCCTTGTGTTTGCCATCCCCCCCGTGTCTGGCATGATTGTGTTTGCCGTGTCCACGTTCACTGCGCACCCCCTCGACGCCATCCTGTCCTTCACCATCATGTCCCTATTCAACACCATGCGCTTCCCGCTGGTCATGCTGCCCAAGTCGCTGCGGGGAACGTCAGGTGGGGAGTCTGGTCGTGTGAATGTACGTGTGTGCCTTTATGTAAAGGCAATTGCAGTGCTTGTGTGTGCCGTGTTTGTATGTGTGCCTGTGTCTGTGCCTCATTCAAGATGATCGAGTTGCCATCATGCTGCACGTTTTCCTTTACCCCTGCATTCTGGTGTCATCCACCTTAGTTGCAAGAACACGTACATGCTTCGGCTTCTCTCAATGTGCCTGAAGTCTATTCGTGTCTGTCACTGTCTGCTGGAACCCCTCATGTGCTTGCAGTCTGTTGAGTAACGTTTCCTCTCTATGTTTGCTCAACTTTCGTGCCGTTGCAGAGGTCCTAGCTTCAATGTGCTTTCAACTTTTGTTGCAGTTGCGTGTTTCAATTGTGTCTGCTCAACTTTTGTGCCGCTACAGAGGCCCCAGCTTTTAAGTGCTTTCAACCTTCGTTGTATGTTGTACTTCATGTCTGCTCAACCTCCGTGCCGCTGCAGAGGCCCTGGCTTCGATGCGCCGCCTGGAGGAGTACCTGCTGCTGGACGAGCAGCAGCCCC
>Ga0307966_1002316_pt1 | contig 14471 bp, 7 predicted proteins | sample OrgLakmetagen646_FD_203141 | JGI IMG/M metagenome (GOLD analysis project Ga0307966, IMG submission 203141) | Saline water microbial communities from Organic Lake, Antarctica - #646 | ecosystem: Environmental > Aquatic > Non-marine Saline and Alkaline > Saline | place: Antarctica: Organic Lake... | reverse complement strand
ACTATAATTAACTATTCCATAGGTTCCTTTTGAATTCCTAATCTTACTCATTAGAACCCAAATCTCTAAAATTCGTAATTAACTGCGTTGAGGGCTTCGCCGTTCGTAATTCCACAATTCGTAATTCCTTAACTATCTCAACAAATTCACACTCCCAATAACTTCAACTCTCTCATCATCTCTTGATTTTTTAAAGCTGATTTTATAAATATAAGTTCCTGTTGGAGCAAGACCATAATTAACTAATCCATACGTTCCATCCCATCCAATTGCTGCATTATTACTCTCAAATACAACTTCTCCCCAGCGGTTAAATATTTGCAATCTATAAGCTAACGGATCAAATCCAGAAGTAAAAACAGGCTTGAATGACTGATTGTACTGATTTCCATCGGGTGTAAATGAATTGGGAACGTAGTAAATTAAATCTTCAAAGTAGAGCAGGTTTTTTATTGCAGTGTCGGCACATCCAAATTCACTGTATGCAATTAATTCTACTGCATAAGCGCGCTCTGGGTCGTTGTCTTCGACGGAATAAACATGAATTGGATTTGTCGCATTACTAAAATCGTCATCTCCAAAGCTCCAATCGTAGTCAATCGCTCCTGATGATTCATTTGTAAATTCCGCTTCATTGTAAAATGTAGAAAGTTCATCTGGAGAGAATGTAAAATCAGCAATTGGGTAATCGTCGATGCAAATATAGTCGGTAACTGTTAAATCATCAACACAGCCATTTACTGTTTCTACTTCTAAGTTTATATCATAACATCCATCAGAAACAAAGATCTGATTTATATTACAACCATTTATTGGTGCCCCTCCATTGATAGTATAACTGCATGTGTTTCCTAATCCTGGTGTTAAGCTCACAATACTTATTTCATCTCCTACACATCCTTCAGTTATATTGGCTTGAAATGCAACATCTGGAGTTGGATAAACGGTGATTTCAACTTGGTCCGTAGCCTCACAGCCAAAAACATCTACGCCCGTAACGGTGTAAATAAATGTTCCAACTGTTGGGGTAAATACAATACCATCAGTCACTCCATTATCCCATGAATAGGTTAATGCTCCGCCTCCTGATAAAGTAACTTGATCTCCTTCACAAACGACTAAATCATTTCCTGCTGAAACAATAGGCAATGGATTTATAGTTACATCGACATCATCTGAAGAAAAACAGTTTGCTAACTCAGCAGTAACAGTATAAGTTATCGTTCCAACTGGTTGTACAAAACCAACTCCATCTGTGATTCCATTGTCCCATAAGATATTTGCTGAGCTTGGATTAAAAGCCGTTAAAGTTATTGTTTCTCCTTCACATGCCTGAATATCTAAACCTGCATTTACAACAGGAGGAGTTGGGTCTGTTAATGTAATTATCACATTCTCCGTTGTGCTACATGTCGAGCAAGTTGCTTCTAACAAAGTAAAATCTATATAAGTTCCTGCCGACAATCCCGTGATGGAATATTCACCCGAAGCATCAGTTGTAATCGAAATTACTGCTCCGGCATCATAACTTAGATCATAGTTTGTTGCTGCATTTAGTCCTGAAAGAAGAATAGATCCATCCGTACCCGAACAAGTAGTTGGATCGCTACCCATAATAGTAAAGACAGGATCAACCGCATCAATAGTTATTGCCTGTGTAACATCTGTGAAATTCCCGCAATCGTCAGTAATTCTATATGTTCTTGTAATTATCTCACCAGCACAAACATTTCCATCAGAAATATCGGATTCAAATGTAACTATTGGATTCACAGTACAATTATCAACCTCATCTGTTATAGTAGCTGCATCCGCCAATGGAACATCCGATAAACATGCTACATTAATAGCCGCTGGCGCTGTTCCGGTTGGGGCGGTATCATCATTTATGGTTATCGTTTGTACAACATTAATGTTATTCCCACAGTCATCAGCGATATTGTAAGTTCTTGTGATTACCTCTGGACAAGTATTCCCATCTGAGATATCGTCCACATGCGTAACTATTGGATTGACCGTACAATTATCTGCTTCGTCAGTGATGGATGCAATAGCTATTGCTGGAATATCTGCAATACACTGAACTGCTATATCTGCTGGCGCTGTTCCTGTTGGCAGAATATCATCATTAATCGTAAATGTTTGAATTACGTCAATATCATTTCCACAATCATCGGCAATATTATATGTTCTTGTGATTACCTCTGGGCATGTATTTCCATCTGAAACATCACCGACATGAGCAACTATTGGGCTTACTGTACAGTTGTCCGCTTCATCCGTGATCGATGCAATTTCTGCCGTTGGAATATCACTTAAACACTGAAGAGCTGCATCTGCTGGCGCTGTTCCTGTTGGCAAAACATCGTCATTAATTGTAATTAATTGCGTTACATCAATGCTATTTCCGCAGTCATCGGTAATATTATATGTTCTTGTAACCACTATTGGACAAGTATTACCGTCTGTAACGTCTCCAACATGAGTTACAATTGGGTTGACGGTACAGTTATCAGCTTCATCGGTGATAGCGGCAATAGCTACTGCTGGAATATCTCCGAAACACTGAACAGTTATAGGTGCTGGTGCTGTTCCAGTTGGGAAAATATCATCATTAATTGTGAACGTTTGTGTAACATCAATGCTATTTCCACAATCATCAGCAATAGTATATGTTCTTGTAACTACTTCTGGACAGCTGTTTCCATCTGAAACGTCTCCAGCATGCGTAACTGTTGGATTGACCGTACAATTATCTGCTTCATCTGTAATTAATGTTATATCTGACACTGGAATATCTGCGAAACATTGAAATGCCGCTCCAGCTGGAACTGTTCCTGTTGGGGAAATATCATCATCAATTGTAATGGTTTGGGTGAGGTTTGTGCTATTTCCACAATCATCGTTAATAGTGTATGTTCTTGTAACTACCTCTGGACAAATATTCCCGTCTGACACATCGCCAGCATGAGTAACTATTGGATTGGTTGTGCAATTATCAGCTTCATCGCTAATTAGATTAATATTCGCAGCTGGAACATCACCGATACACTGAAAAACTAGTGGACTTGGCGCTGTTCCTGTTGGAGCAATATCATCATTTATGGTTATCGTTTGTACAACATTAATGTTATTCCCACAGTCATCAGCGATATTGTAAGTTCTTGTGATTATTTGCGGACAAGTATTCCCATCAGAAACATCGCCAACATAAGTAACTGTTGGATTAACGGTGCAATTGTCCGCTTCATCCGTAATTGAAAGAACATCTGGCGCAGGAACATCTCCAATACATTGAACTGCAATAGGGGCTGCTGTTCCCGTTGGAGCGATATCGTCAATAATCGTAATTATTTGAACAAGATTAATGTTATTTCCGCAATTATCGATAATGTTATAAGTTCTTGTAATTACCTCAGGACAAGTATTCCCATCGGAGACATCACTAACATGCGTAACTGTTGGATTGGCTGTACAATTATCAGCTTCATCAGTAATTGAAATTGGATCTGCTACTGGAACATCTGCAATGCATTGAACTGTTATGTCAGCAGGTGCTGTTCCTGTTGGGTCAATAACATCATTAATAGTAATCGTTTGTGAACAAGAAACGACAACACCACAAGCATCTGTTATTTGATATGTTCTCGTTACCACCTCAGGACAAGTATTTCCATCAGAAATTTCACTCAATAAAGTAAAAGATGCAGAATCAATTTCCCCTCCTCCTAAAGGAATCGAAATTGAACCTCCAGCTGCTAGAAATGCATCAAAGTCAGCATAAACTGGTTGCTCTGAAATATCACATGCCGCGTTTAATCCTGCCGGACAAGTAATTCCAGCTATTGAACCTGGTACTGTAATCGTAACCTGATCGGAGCTGATACAATTTGCTAAACTGGCCGTTACCGTATAAGTATTTACCCCTACTGGAGGCACAAAACTTACGCCGTCAGTTACTCCATTACTCCATCCTAAAGTTGCTCCATCAGGATTAAAAGCGGTTAAAGTAATTGAAGTGCCAGGGCAAATTTCTTGACCTAATCCAGCATCAATTGCTGCTGCACTTGGATCGTCAAGCACAATACTAGCGTTATTAATACCTTGACATCCATTAAATATTACTTCAAAATCAGAATAAGCACCAGCACTTAAACCAGTGAGCACAATATTCCCTGACGCATTAGATGTCATAACTGTTGGACCAACTGTTGCGCCATTAAAATAAGATACGTCATAGATATCGCTAGGATCAAGACCTTCAATTGTAATTGTTCCATCTACTCCACCACAAACTGTTGGGTCGGTAAAAGAAACTGTAAATAAAATATTGGTATTTACTAAAATATCTGTCGTTGCAGAGGCAGTACAACCATTTCCATCGGTATAAGTATAAGTTACAGTATGTGTTCCTAAACTTGCAACGCTAGGATCGAAATCTCCACCCACTACTCCTGGGCCAGAGAAAACACCTCCAGCTGGATTACTAACCAAAGTTACCGCCGCTGCAAATTCACATAAATCAGCAACCGGGTTAATTGTTGGAGTTGGAATTGGATTTACAGTAATGTCGATAGTTTGTGTTGTTGCACATTCGCCCAAATCAGGAGTAAAAGTATAAGTTGATGTTCCCAAGGTTGTCGCAACAACTGCTGGATTCCAAGTTCCATTAACATTTTCATTTGAAATTGCGGGAAGTGCTGGTGGTGGTGTATTCTCACAAAAATCAGAAACCACATTGAAAGTTGGAACTGTTTGCAAATCAACAGTAATCGTTAAATCATCTAAAGAAATACAATTGTTTAAATTAGCTGTTACGGTATATGTTTGTGTAGCTGCAGGTGTAAAAGAAGTTCCATCTGTTATACCTTGATCCCATGAAATCGCTGCACCACTTGGATTAGAGGCTGTAAGCGTAACGACAGTTCCATCACAAACCGTTTGATTATTTCCTGCAATCACACTTGGTGCATTTGGGTCTGAAAGGTTTACGTTTGAATTATCTGTGCTAAAACATCCTCCAGCTTCAACATAAAAATCTGTATATGTTCCTGCATTCAAACCAGTTATTACAATTTCGCCTGAAGCATTTGAAGTAAAATTCGCTGGACCTATAATCACACCATTATCGTCATAAGAAACAATGTGTACAGTATTACTTTCAAGGCCTACAATAGTCACATTTCCATCATTCCCACCACAGAAAGTTGGATTAGAAGAAGCCATCGTGAAATCAAGGTTTGTATTTACAATAATAGCAACAGATGAAGAACCAGTACAACCATTCCCATCAGTGAAAGTATAATTTATGGTGTGCGTTCCAATTCCAGCTGCACTCGGATCAAAAATATCACCAGTCATTCCGTTTCCTGCGAAAGTTCCTCCATTAGGATTTCCAAACAAGGTAACTGAAGCAGAACCTATACAAATGTCAGCAGGTGCTGTAATAGTAAGATTTGGCTCTTGATCAACAGTAACATCTAACGTTTGAGATGACGCACATATACCCGGATCTGGTGTAAAAGTATAAGTTACTGTACCCGATGTATTGGCTACTAAAGTAGGATTCCAAGTTCCGGAAATATTTTCATTTGAAAGTACGGGCAAACTTGGAGCTGGCGTATTTTCACAAAAGTTCGGAATGGCATTAAATGTTGGAATAGCTTGCGGTATTAAGGCTACTGTAACACCATCTGTTGCAGTACAACCGCTTAGTAAAACAGTTACAGTATATGTTTGTGTTGCAGTTGGAGTAAAAGGAACTCCATCTGTCACCCCTTGATCCCAAGTTATAGTTGAACCAACTGGATATCCAGAGGCCGTTAACGTAACTGGACTTCCTGCACAAATAGTTTGAGACGCTCCGGCTTCCACAGCTGGCCCATTGGGATCTGAAAGCCCAATAGTTGAATTATCTGTTCCAATACAACCATTCAATTCGACAGAAAAATTTGAATAACTACCAGCGTTCAAACCTATAATTATAAGATTTCCCGAACCATTAGAATTTATATTTATTGGTCCCACAGCTGTCGCACCATCAGCATAAGAAACATTATAACTTGTATTGTTATCTAATCCACTCATGGTAATTGTCCCGTCAGTTCCAGCGCAAACTGTTGGGTTGGCAGAGCTTAAAGTAAATGAAGGCACCGTTAAAGCTTGATCAATTGTAAAAGTCTCATCGCTAGAACAACTCCCATTGTTTGCAGAAACAGTATAATTTCCAGCAGCACCACTAATGATTCCTGTACCACTAATTATTGGTCCAACAGGTGTAAAAGTATAAGTAAAGGAATTGTCATAATTGGTAACAGCAACTGTACTGTTTATATTACAAATTGCTGCGGTTTCTAAAGCGATAGTTGGTTGGAATGGGGTACAATTTGTGAAGGGAAGTATCATATTACTTGTACATGATAATCCTGCACCAATAGAATCTTCAAATTCTACATCCAAAGTGGCTGAAACACTTGCACTCCATTCCATAGGGTTTAAAGTTCCGCAATTCGCACCTGGAGAATAGGTGGTATTGTTTCCCCCATTCGCCAAAGTAGCTGGATGAATGTAGACATCCACAACACTGTTCTGATCATACCAAGGAATGTTTGATAAATTAAATCCAATTGTAACAGTTGGATTGTTGAAAGTGTAGTTGGCCACCACAATATTATCAACATAAACATTCATTAAATAATCTAAATCAAAATGATTAAAACAATAATTATTAACTGAAACAGATAGCCCTACTGTGCCTGGATTACTTCCTACATTATTTGGAGGAAAATTAATATATCCTGCATTATTGATTCCTCCAAAAAGAGAATTAACAACAGTTGTACTTGCTGCATTGGATGAAGTATTGAGTAATATTGGGCTTTTAGGACCCGCAGTTGAACAGCAATTTGGACCTGCTGGAAAACCTGTATAACTTATTGTAAAAGTCTCATTCCCATCTGCACACGCATTTAACGAGGCAGTTGAAGGATCTGGAGTAATATCGAAAATAGTGCCGATATCTGCATTAACACAGTCGAAATTTGCAGAAACATCCCAAGAACAAGTTATTGGATTCCATGTTATGTCTACTAAATCATTTGGATTTGTTGGAACTAATGGATACACGATGACATTATGAGTTCCCGAGGTAATCACGGTATTTGTTTCATCACATTCTATCGACCATGGCAAGGCAACATTTAATGTATTACAAAAATTAGTATTATCGAGCGTAACACCAACGCTAAAATCTTTACAATAATCAACTGTTTTTGTGATTGGGCCTGATGGAGTGGTAATTGTTAATGTAGCAGAGCTAATGGTAGGTTTTAAACTAAAAAACTTAGTTTCATTAACTGCCTGAGCTACTGAAACGCCGTTTTGAGTTAAAGTATATGTTCCGTTATTTGTAATTAATGTAAAAGCAGTTCCATCAATAGTTGGATTTATCGGTCCAATAGTACCGGCGTGACCACCTGTAGTGGTCTCAGAATAAACAATATTATTTGATAAAATGCTCACTACTTGAACATCTCCACCTGCTGCTAAACTCCCATTGTAGTTAAAAAAAATTTCACTATTGCAGCCGTCATTTGTGAATTTCATCGCATAGTTTTGTCCACCACAAGCATCACCAGTTGCAATAACAACATTTGAATAACTTGGACAATTTTGAGATTTCGCTAATAAGCTAAAGAAAACAAAAGTGATTAAAGTTAGAATTATGTTTTTCATAAAGTACTGTTTGTTACTATTTTTTTTGCACCAAAGAATACAATCAAACAATTTTAATTACTTGATAATCTATTCTAGGAAGCTAAGCTAATTCATTTAAATATTTTAGAAATTAGTGTCTGGTCGGAAACAGACACTAATTAGTTATTTTCAATCAATTGTGTATAAAGATAAATATTTATTTAAAAAAGCGCTTAGAAACACATTAATCTCTTTTAAAAGTACACGACTCATCATCTAGCTCAGTCTCCACGGTATAATGACTAAAGTCTTTTTCTTTTAAATGCTCCTTCACGATCTCCTTTGTGGCTGTAATCTGATCAAAAGAATCAATATTCTTCAAACACAAGTGCGTTGAAAACACATGTTGATTACCATCTAAAGACCAAACATGGGTATGGTGCATAGAATGTATATGCGGAACAGCTAAGATTGTTTTTTGAATTTCATATAAATCAATTTTCTTCGGAATTCCTTGCAGAAAGAAATACAAGGTTTCTTTTAAACGGCTAATTACACCATATAAAATATAAGCAGTAATTGCCAGTGATAAAATGGGATCAATATATGGCGTTGGGTAGAAGAGCATCACAATAGCGGCTATCAAAACAGCTACCCAGCTTAAAACATCTTCCAGCATATGCCAATAAATCACTTTTTCGTTTAAACTTTTAGATGAACGCATTCTTAAAACGAGCATTCCATTGACTACAATTCCAATTAATGCGAAAATAATCATCCCTACTGCATCGGATTCTTCTGGAGAAATAAGTCGCCCAATTGCTGCATAAATCACAAATCCAGATCCAACGATAAGAATAACACTATTGATTAAAGCACCCAATAAGGAATACCGAGCATAACCAAAAGAGTAGTTTGAATCTGCTTTTTGCTTAGATTTTCTTTCCAAATACCAAGCTGATCCAAGAGAAAGGCTATCTCCTAAATCATGGATTGCGTCTGAGATAATGGCTACACTATTAACATAAATTCCTCCAATAATTTCGAAAATGGAAAATACGAGGTTAATCCAAAAAGCGAGTTTTAAATTTTTTATTGATGAATGGTCGTGATTGTGGCCCATTATTTCAGTTTTGAGTGTTGAGTATTCAGGCGACACTAAATACTTTTATCTTTTAATGAATTACTTATAAAGTGAAACAAACTCAAATGCGCCGCCATCAAAAAGTCCTTTATCGCTTAGTTTTAGTTGAGGAATAACCAACAAAGCACAAAACGACAAGGTCATGTATGGTGATGTTAGCTTTGCTCCTAGTTCCTTTGAACGCTGATCTAAAAATGCATAGCGTGCTGCCACTTTTTCTCCGTCGACTGTGGTCATTATTCCAGCGACTGGCAATCCTAAAACTTCTTCTTCTTTCCCATTCGCTAATGAAATCCCCCCTTTTTCTTTAATGATCAAATTAATCGCATTTTGAATATCAGCATCATTTGTTCCAACAGTAATAATATTGTGACTATCATGTGCAACGCATGAGGCGATTGCACCTTTTTTTAGTCCGAAATTTTTGATAAAAGCTACTGCTGGTTCAGCATCGAAATAACGATTTACAACAACAACTTTCAATACATCATTCTCAACATCTGCCAATAGTTCACCATGTTCAAACTTTAAGGTGTGCTCTGTTTCTTTGGTGACCAACTGACCATCTTCCACAACTATTACACGGACTTTTCCGCTTGTATTTATCACTTTTAATTGTGATAATTCTATTGGAGAACAATTGAAGTTATTTGGAATCTCTGCTTCTACTCTTGAAAATTTCACTTCTCCATTTTCAAAAACTATTTCCCCGTCGATGATGGTTTGCTTAACATTAAAGTCTTTTAAATCTTCAACTACACAAAAATCAGCTTGATCTCCTGCGTTGAGTTGACCCACATCCATATTGTAATGTTCAATCGGATTTAAACAAGCCGCTTGTAAAACATTGTATAAATCACAGCCTTTTGCAACTGCTCTTGCCACGAGTTGATTGATATGTCCAACTACAAAATCGTTTGGATGTTTATCGTCTGAACATAACATTATTTCATTTGGAAATTCATCTATCAAAGTATAAAGTGCTTCGAAATTCTTGGCTGCACTTCCTTCACGAATCAGAATTTTCATTCCGTATTTCAATTTGTCGAGCGCTTCCTCCTTTGTAAAACATTCATGATCCGTTTCTATTCCGGCTTCAATGTATTTCTTGGCTTCTTCACCTCTCAAACCTGGTGCGTGACCATCCACTCTTTTATTGAGACTTTTTGCCAATTCAATTTTCGCCATGACGTCTTTATCACGGAAAATAACGCCCGGATAATTCATCATTTCTGCCAGATAATTGACACGCGGCAATTCGAACAAAGCACGAAGATCTTCTAAACCAATCTCTGCTCCTGCTGTTTCAAAAGTTGTCGCAGGAACACAAGAAGGCGCTCCGAAAAAGAATTTGAAAGGCGTTTTATTTCCATTGTTCACCATGTACTCTACTCCGCTTCTACCCAAGACATTTCCAATTTCATGCGGATCAGAAATCGCAGCAACAGTTCCTTGCTTTACGGCCAATCGTGCAAATTCTGAAGGAATCAACATTGAGCTTTCAACATGAACGTGTGCATCTATAAATCCTGGTAAAATGTATTGATTGGGAACGTTATCAGAAGGAGTTATTGAATGAATTTTTCCATTTTTGACTTGAATTGATCCTTTAATGATTTGTTTGTTCGGAATGTCTACAATGTGTCCTTTGAATTCTTTCATGTGTTTAATTTTTGGTAAAATTAAACAATTACGAATTAGAGAATTACGAATTACGAATTAAAAGGTTAGGATTGGTAAGAGAATTATGAATTATCAGACAGGATATGTAAAAGCTGACTTTGAATTGCACAGCTAATGTATAACTCCTATTTTTTCGTATCTTATTTTAAATCAATAATTTAAAACCACCAACAAATCACCATTATGACAACTTATAAAGCTAAAATTATAGAACATGAAGGAAAACAGCGCATTGCTGTTGAGTTTGAGAATAAATTAGAATTGATTAATCGATTCAAAAAACTAACAGGCAGAAAATGGAGTACTTCTCTAAAAGTTTGGAATTTGCCCGAAAACAAAAAATACCGTAAGCAATTTGGTTTACCCTTGTTTAAAACAAGATAGTTTTTCAATTGAGGTAATTGAAAGTTTAGAGAAATTCAAGAAGTATCTTCGCTATAAAAGGTATAGTAAAAATACGCTTAAATCGTATACTGAATCTTTAAAGGTGTTTTTTAATTTCTTTCATGAAAAGACTATACATGAGATAAATAATGAAGATGTCGTCTTTTTCAACACTGAATATATAATGAAAAGTAAGCTTTCCGCCACCTACCAAAATCAATTGGTAAATGGATTGAAGTTGTTTTTTCGAGAAGTCAAAATCGAACTATGGAGGTAGATTTGATTCAAAGACCTCGACAAGAGAATAAATTACCCAATGTTTTGAGTAAAGAAGAAGTGAAACAAATTCTTGAGGCGCCTAGAAACTTAAAGCAACGCGCTATGTTGAGCTTGGTTTACGCTTGCGGATTGAGACGAAGTGAGTTGCTCAATTTAAAACCTATAGACATAGATTCAAAGCGAAAATTGCTACTCATACGACAAAGTAAAGGCAAGAAAGACAGATTAACTCCGTTCAGCGAGAAATTAATTGAACTTTTACGTGACTACTATAAATCTTACCGTCCTAAAGAATGGATGTTTGAAGGACAAGAAAAAGGCAGTCAATATACGGCTACTATTGCTGTAACTCATAAATAACGGTGCTTAAATTTTGCTTCAATCTTTTCTTTAGACAAGGCAAAATTTTCAAGCATACCCGTAGCTACGGTTTAAAATTTTAACGAAGTATAAAGGAAAAATAGGAGTGAAATAAGCGATGGGATTTATGAATTACAGCACTGGTCTTCAAAATGTTTTAAAACAGTCTTTAAAGAAAATAAAAAAAACTGTGACTCTTCATTGGTTAAGACATAGCTTTGCTACTCACCATTTAGAGAGTGGAACTGATATGCGTTATATACAAGTTATTTTAGGACATCAAAGTAGCAGAACAACGGAAATATACACTCATGTGAGCAATAAGCGTTTACAAAATATCAGAAGCCCTTTTGATGATTTATAAAATTAAATACTATATTTAAATCTAATAAGTATTGTAACACTTAACTGTACAAGTTTGCATAGAGGTTGCGAAGTTGTGCAGGTTTGTGTTGTATACAAGTAAGTTAGCGTGAATTGAAACTTAAAACTTATTGAAATGAAATCTTACCATTTTCTATTCTTATTGACAATTCTTGTAATATCCTGCAATAAAAAAGTAGCCAAACTTGCCACGTTGACCACAAGTGATGTTTTTAACATATCCGATTCTACTGCAACTATAAATGGTGTAATTACGGATATCGGTAACTCAGAAATTACGGAGTGTGGCGTAGTGTGGTCTGTAAATCAAAATCCAACAATTGATGATAACTCAGCCTTAGATAACATCAATAACGACAACACTATATCAATACAGATTTCTGGGTTGAATGCAGCAACGAATTATTTTGTGAGAACCTATGCAAAGAATGAAGCTGGGGTATCTTATGGAAATGAAGTCACTTTCAATACAACCTACACAATAGTGAGTAATCCTGGGCAACCTCTTGTGGATATTAACGGAAACACCTATGAAACGATAGAACTCGGTAATGGACAAATCTGGATGGCTGAAAATTTAAGAGCCTCATCTTGTTCGAATGGAACAACTATTCCGAATATCGTGGATGATACTATCTGGGTAAATCTAACCACCCCAGGTTATTCATTTTACGAGAACAACGCCAATTACGATATACCTTTTGGGAAGTTATACAATTGGAATACAGTGATTTCATGTGATGTATGTCCCAGTGGTTGGAGAGTACCTAGTTTAGAAGATTTTAATGCATTCGTGGATTATCTTGATCCTAATGCCAGTGGGACACAAATGGTAAATGGTGCTGGCTCGAAAATGAAAATTATTGGAACCCAATATTGGGTAGGAAGTAATTCATTTGCTACGAATGAAAGTGGTTTCTCCGCAATACCAGGAGGATCAAGAATGAACAATGGAGCTTTAGTTTAAGTTTTGATCGTTACGCGAGATATTGGACTACTAGTGAAGATGGTAGTGGAATTGGGGCATATCATGCGTTTATAAGTTATAGCTCGGGAAGTCTGCAATCAATGGGATTTTATAAATCAGGTGGTTTGAGTATTCGATGTATAAAGGAATAATAGTTAAAGAAAATAAAAACACGCTAATCGAGTAGACGGGTGACGACTTAAAAGTCGTCACTGCGCCTCTCACACCACCGTACGTACGGGTCTTCCCGATAAAAAACGGGACAGGCTGTATACGGCGGTTCGTACCTTGATGGGTTAAATGATAAATGAAGTTCCAGCATTGCAATATATCCACGTTTCTTTAGCCTTGAAATAGTGATTGTAGTCACTAGAATAGGACTTTATGCGACTGCCCATCCACCCATTATTCATTCCTTTCTACTTTATTTCGTATTCATGATTCGCTTCGCTTAATTCGGGTTCGACTGTAAGCGTATGCATGGTCTTGGTCAATTCCCAGACGAATAAGATTCTTTCTTTTCCGTTCAGGGTTAGCTCACATTTTAATTGTTTTTTATTTGTGTTCGTTATTTCCGCTTTGCTCCAATTCTTCCAATGATGCCAAATGCAATAGCGCAGTCGATTTACTCATTTCATTATTTTTTATTTGTAATCGTGATTCGCTTCGCTTAATTCGCAACCATCCGTCGAAATCTCTGAGCTTTCCTTTGATACTTGTTCCACGGAAATAGTTTAACCATCCGCGTTGATGTTAGCTTCGCTGCTGCCTTCGGCGGTCGTTAATCTTTTGGATACGCTCATCAAAAGTCATCGGAGTGGTTTTTCGGGTGATGACTTTTAGTCGCTGTTTCAATCTTTTCCAAGCCTTCTTCCCTACTACCAATTGGTATTTACCTTTATCTCCTTTCTTATAAGTTGATTCAAATCCGAATCCCAATAGCTCAAATTGAACTGGTTTTCTAACGCCACTTTTATACTCGTTCTTTTATTTGTTTTCAAAGGTACTCATGAGCTCATTTCAATCGGTTCACGATTTATAGTGAGCTTAAGTTTTGTTTTCAAAAACTTTTCAATGGCTTTTAGCGTTGCAGTTGCATGGCTTTTATACTGAGTATAAATGCTAAAATCATCTGCATAGCGTACAAACCGGAGATTACGCCTTGTCAGTTCTTTATCCAACTCGTTGAGCAGGATATTAGACAATAACGGACTTATTGGAGAACCTTGCGGAACTCCCTTTACTCATTTCCTGTCTGTTTTTTATTTGTATTCGTGAGGGCTTCGCCGTTCTTCGTTTGTATAATTTACCATTGATTTGGATTGGAGCTCTTAACCATTTACGTATTAAACGCATGGTTATCGGGCATTTTACCTTTCGATAAAGTAAGTTTAGAAGTAAGCAATGGTCTACTTCATCAAAGAATGTTTTCAAGTCAATATCTACGATAAACGCAAAACCCTCATGGATATGTTCCAGCGCTTTACCAACTGCTTGGCGTGCGTTTTTGTTGGGTCTAAATCCGTAACTATTAACGCTGAATTCACTCTCATAATGTGGCATCAAAACTTGTGA
>Ga0307966_1002310_pt1 | contig 14487 bp, 13 predicted proteins | sample OrgLakmetagen646_FD_203141 | JGI IMG/M metagenome (GOLD analysis project Ga0307966, IMG submission 203141) | Saline water microbial communities from Organic Lake, Antarctica - #646 | ecosystem: Environmental > Aquatic > Non-marine Saline and Alkaline > Saline | place: Antarctica: Organic Lake... | reverse complement strand
ATGTACTTGGCAAGTGTTAGACTGGAACGAACCTTCCATTGAATTTTATAAAGCAATAGGTGCTGATTTAGATGAAGGCTGGATTAATTGTACAGTAAAGCAGGATCAGTATAAAGGGATTTATCAGTAGTACTAATTTGATTTTTCTTGATTTATGTTCTTCATCCTCTCTAAAACCGTAAGCTATTTATTAATGCCAGCTACCTTAATTGGTTTAGCCTGGTTGGCTTTTTTTGTTTTTAGAAAATGGAAGCATAAAAAATACTTTGCTGTCTTAGGGTTTGCCCTATTTATCATTTTTACGAACGATTTCTTAGCTAATTCTTTTTTAAAAGCTTGGCAAGCGGAACCGGCTGATTTAGAACTGATAAAAACTCAAGATTTTACCTATGGAGTACTTTTAACCGGTATGACCAATACCTTAAAGGAGCCAAAAGATAGAGTTTATTTCAATCAGAATGCAGATCGACTTTTGCAATCCATGATGCTTTTTGAGCAAGGGATTATCGACACCCTCTACATTTCCGGTGGAGGAGCCACGGCTTTAAGAAAAGACTTGCAGGAATCTAGAGTGCTTTTATCATATCTGGAATCTGTTAATTTCCCAGTCGAGAAGGTTGTGATTGAAGATCAGTCAAGAAATACCGTGGAGAGTGCTCGATTTGCAAATGAATTTGTAAGCAAGCATAGTAAAATCTTGTTGATCACTAGTGCTTCTCATATGCCTCGGGCGATAGGCTGTTTTGAAAAGGAGGGTTTTGATGTTCAGCCTTACCCTACAGTATTACTGACCAATGATGAAATGATCAGCCCTTCCATGTTCTTGCCATCAGATGATGCATTATTAAAATGGAACATATTGTTCAAAGAATGGATGGGATATGGAGCTTATTGGCTGGCGGGTTATCTGTAGCTTGGATAGTTCAGAAATGTCGGACATTTTTCATGTCAGACATTGGTCTATCTATTTCTGAAAGAGAGTGCTTGACTTTTTGAATGTCTGACAAAGGAAGCTGCGCTCGATCTAGCTATTATATAGCTGGTAAAAACAAAGGTTCAAGTGGACGCTTGAACTATGAGAAAGTGTCAGTGATTGGTAGAACCGCTTTTGACCTGACGGTTTCAGCCGTCTGCGCGATAATTGTTATAGATAAATTAAATATGATGATCCCGAAACAGAACCTAATCCTTTTACATGGCGCGCTAGGCAGCTCCAAATCATTTGAAAATCTGGTGCCTTACTTATCTAAAGATTTTAATCTGATTGTACCTGATTTGAAGTGGCATGGCAGGTGGTCAATTGCTGATGCTGGATTTACAATGCAGGATTTAGTCGATGATTTGGAATATATCCTGCAAAAGCAGAATATTCAGAATGCAAGTGTTTTCGGATTTAGCATGGGAGGCTATGTGGCGCTTTCTTTGGCTTTGAAAAAGCCAACACTCTTTACGAAAATCATGACTTTAGGAACCAAACTAGATTGGAAACCTGAACAGGCAGAAAAAGAAAGTAAAATGTTGAATCCGGAGAAGATTCAAGATAAAGTTCCTCAGTTTGCCGAGTATCTTAAATCTCTTCATGGTAAAAATTGGGATCATTTATGCAAGCAAACTTCTGAGATGATGACGGGGTTAGGAACTCGTCCAATTGTAACTACCGAAAATATTACCTCTATAGACTTTCCAACTAGATTATGCATGGGAGACCAAGATCATATGGTAAGTTTAGGAGAGACCAATGCTTTTTACAGTGCGCTTTCACAAGGGGAAATGCAGGTTTTTCCGAAAACTCCTCACCCAGTGGAGAAAGTAAAAGCTAAGTTGTTAGCGCAGTCTATTCTCGAATTCTTAGAATGAAACAAATCTAGTATGTAGTTCGCAAATCCTAAAACTGCTGGCATTTAAAATGCTAAAGACTATATTTGCAATATGAAGGTGATTTCCATTTTTCTATCGGTTTTAATCTTAGGTTTATCTGCTGCACCATGTTGTGCAGCTGAGGATACTTGTCATGAAGAAATTGAATCCTGCAAGCCGGAACCTCCTCAGCCTGCGGATAATGAAGAATCTCAATTACCATGTTTGCCTTTCTTTTCCTGTGGTTCTTGCACGGGATTTAATGTTGTCACTGTAGAATTCTCAAATTTAAATTCTCAAGTAAATTTAGAGCCTGATTTTAGGTCTAGCTATCTTCTGGGCATACCTCAAATTTACAAACCCACTCTACTAAAGCCTCCGAAACAGATTTAACAATTTTGCTACTAATTTACCGCTTCCTCCATTTTCAGGAAGTGAATTCAATCACCCATTATAAATCTTAAATAAAATGTTAAAATATATTTTAGTAATGCTACTATTATTTGGTAGTCAAATAGGCCATGCTCAAAATAGTTTTGAAGTTACTGTCCTAGATGAAGAAACTAAAGAGCCAATTATAGGAGCGAGCGTTTATTTTTCAAATCTAAAAAAAGGGGAAGTCACGGATGTAAACGGAAATGTGAGGATCAGTGAAATTCCAGCTGGAAAGCATCAGGTTCAAATTAGTTATGTCGGCTATGAAACCATTAAAAAACCCTATTCTTTTCCAATTGATGATGCTTTAAAACCCATTATAATCAGCTTGCATCATGATCATGAGGAGTTAGAGGAAGTCACGATTACCTCTACCCGTAGTAGCAGGACTATTGACGATATCCCTACTAGAGTCGAGGTAATTGCTGGTGAAGAATTAGCCGAAAAGGGAAATATGAAGCCCGGAGATATCAGAATGTTGCTAAATGAAAGTACGGGTATTCAGACCCAACAGACTTCTGCTACCAGTTATAATTCTAGTATTAGAATTCAAGGTTTGGATGGGAAATATACCCAATTAATGCGAGATGGAATGCCACTTTATTCGGGCTTTTCGGGTGGATTAAGCTTAATGCAAATTGCTCCCTTGGATTTGAAGCAGGTAGAGGTAATCAAAGGTTCTTCTTCTACACTATACGGAGGCGGAGCAATTGCCGGTCTCGTGAATCTTATCACCAAAAAGCCTGATTTCGATAGAGAACTAAGTTTTATGCTCAACGGAACCTCAGCACTTGGCCTGGATGCAAGTAGTTTTTATTCTAAAAGAAATGATAAAATCGGAACCACTGTCTTCGCTTCTTATAATAAAGGAACCGCTTATGATCCCGCAGATATTGGGCTCACGGCTATTCCGAAATTTGATCGATTTACCCTCAACCCTCGATTATTTGTTTATTTTAATGAAGCAACCGAAATGAATCTTGGGATTAATATTGTTTCAGAAGACCGCTTGGGTGGTAATATGGATTATGTAAATGGAGAGGATGTTGCTGATGCCTATTTTGAAAATAATGAAACGGACCGAGTCTCGTCTCAGCTTAATTTTACAAATCAAAGTGGAGAAAATTCAGAAATAGAGGTCAAAAATAGCGTTAATCTTTATGATAGAAGTATAGAAGTGCCGGTTTTCACATTTTCAGGGAAACAGATTTCTTCTTTTAGTGAAGTTAACTATTCCACTTATAATGAAATGTCAGAGTGGGTAACGGGTATCAATCTTTGGACGGATCAATTTAATCAAGTGGAAGGCTCTCCAAATCAAAATTTAGATTTTAATTATAGCACTTTCGGACTGTTTGCTCAAAATATTTGGAATATGACGGATCTTTGGACGCTGGAGACTGGTTTCAGAGTTGATTATCATAGTGAATACGGACTTTTCCCTTTGCCCAAGCTTTCAATAATGTTTGAGCCTCAAAGAGAATTAACCTTCAGATTAGGTGGAGGATTGGGCTATAAAACCCCTACTGTTTTTTCTGAAGATGCTGAGAAAAGACAGTTCAGGAACATTCAGCCCATCAACACGAATCTAACGGATGCTGAGCGTTCATTAGGAGCGAATTTTGATATCAATTATAAAAAATCCTTGACTGATGAATTATCACTTTCCAGTAATGTTTTGTTTTTCTATACACAAATTGAAAACCCTTTGATGTTGAGAAATATCGGGAATACTTATGAATTTCAACAATTTGATGGATACATCGATACCAAAGGAGCTGAAGTCAATATGAAATGGAGTTATCATGATTTTAAGTTGTTTGTTGGTTACACTTATTCCGATGTGAACACTTATTCGAATGGAGATAAAAGTACTTTTCCCTTGGTAGCCAAAAATAGATTGAACAATGTGTTGATGTATGAAAAGCACGGCAACTTTTGGATAGGGCTTGAAGCCTATTATTTCAGTCCCCAGCAATTAAATGATGGTGCTACAGGTCAAGCATATTGGATCACTGGATTAATGACTGAAAAGACCATTGGGGAGCATTTCTCAGTGTTTTTAAATTTCGAGAATTTTCTTGATACCAGACAGACAGCTTTTGATACTATTTATACAGGTACGATCGATGATCCTGACTTCAGAGATATTTATGCACCAGTTGATGGTTTTGTGATTAATGGGGGTGTTAAAATCAAATTATAGCATAAAAAAAGCCAGATAGAACTTTAGCTCTATCTGGCTTTAAACCATAATCAAAAAAACTTATTTAAAAGTATCTTGCTTAACTTCTATATTGAATTCCGCAGATTGTAATTCCAGATTAAATGGTCTCCCTTGAAATTTAACATTTTTCTTAGGTACCATTATTCCATCAATAGGTGCAAAATCACTATATTCTTCATATACTGTCATCTCGCCTTGCGGCCCTTTTTGGGTAGCTGAAGTTTTCACCTTTAATCCACTTTCGGTATCAAAATACGATTTTGTAATTTGTCCACTTTTAAGTGTTACTTCTACCACATAAGCATCCTTTTCGTTAACGGTTTCAATTCCTGTTAGCTTAGTAGTGATCCCCATATCTGCATAATGTAGTTCAGGGAATATTTTTGTATTGGACTTAATATTACTTTTAGTATCTTCTGGTAAAGGAATTTCTTGACCTTGTTGAAGCACTTTAACATCATCACCATTTACCAAAACTTTACTCATCACCATTGGCCCCATTCCTACTTCCTGTTTGTAGTTTTGGTTATCTTTTACTTCAGTAAAGGTGAGTGTTTGTCCCTGCATGCTTACAGCATAAACGATCTTCATTGAGTTTATAGCTTCAATTTTCGCTTCACCACCAATAGCTTCAAAGTATTTCTCAATAACCTTTTCAGCTGTTAAGTCAGCAGGTAAAGCGCTTTTATCATTCGGATCATATTCGTTTCCTTTTCGGTTATAGTATTTTACCTCACCGAAACGCGCTAATTTTTCTGCAACCTCTGAACCTTTACCTACTACCAATATATTAGCATTATTAGGTAAGATATATTTTTGTGCAGCTGCTTTTACATCCTCTAAAGAAACCGCTTCCAGATTTTTTAAGTAGTTAGCATAATAGTCTTTAGGTAAATCATATCGAGCAGTGTTGATAGCAAATGATGCCACAGTTTGAGGGCTCTCCAAAGAACGAGCAAAACTTCCAGCAATTGAAGCTTTCGCTGCATCTAATTCAGCTTGTGTAACACCTTCTTTGTTTATCATCGCTAATTCAGCCATAAATTCATTTACTGCACTATCAGTAACTTCATTCCTTACACTTGCACTTGCATTGAAACTTCCTACAAATTCGTCTTCACTTAATGAAGAGCGAGACCCGTATGTGAATCCTTTATCTTCTCTTAGGTTTTGCATCAACCTAGAAGAAAAACCACCACCTAATATTTGATTAAGAACTCTTGCGGTAATTACATCTTCACTACCAATCGGTAGGTTAACTGGGTATGCAACATTAATTACAGACTGAACAGAAGCTTCTCTATCCACTAAAGCTACATATGTTTCCTCCGGAGGAGTTGGCATATCATATTCAGCTGATGGAACTTCAGCTTTTTCCCAATCACTAAAATTCTTTTTGATTAGTTTTTTAGCTTCTTTAGGAGTGATATCACCAACAATTGCCAAATAGCCAATATTTGGTCTGAAATAAGTATTATAATAAGACTTGATTTCTTCTATTGTGATGTTCTCTACTGTTTCTTCAGTTTCAAACTCACCATATGGATGATTCTCTCCATATACTAATTTGCCTCTGACATTAGAAGCAACAGCATTTGGATCATCTTTTGATGCTGCCAACCCAGACAGAGTTTGCTTTTTTAATTTATCTAATTCATCCACAGGAAAAGCAGGATTGAATAGAACATCTTTCATCAATTCCATCAATTTTTCTTGATGCTTTGTCAAGGAAGTAGCATACATTCCAGTTGAGAAGGTATTGACATTAGCTCCGATGAAATCGATATCCTGATCTAATTCTGCTTTAGTACGGTTTTTTGTGCCTTTCATCAACATCTGACCAGCCATACTTACATATCCTGCTTTGTCTCCTTCTAAAACTGGATCACGATCAAAGGTTAAAGAAAATGCTACTCTTGGAAGTTTATGGTTTTCTACCACAAATACTTTCAATCCATTTTTCAAGGTGAAAGTAGTGGGCTCTCCTATGTTTATTTCTTTGGCCGGAGTAGGTTCAGGAGCTGTGGTCCTGTCTACCTGAGCAAATGCAACACTTGCTGCTAAGGCAAAAACGAAACTTATATATATCTTTTTAATCATTTTTTTTCAATTATTAAGTGAAGCGACTTATTGGTTTTGTTGAGATTTTGGTAAGTAATACAAGACCACTCTATTGTTCTCATTTAGATATTCATTTGCTACTCGCTTGATATCTTCCTTCGTTACTTTCATGTATCTATCAATCTCTTTGTTGATCAAATTAGCATTACCATAATATACATGGTAGTTGGCTAAGCTTTCAGCAATACCTGCCATTCGGCTGTTACCAGAGATAAAGTCATTTTCTTTTTGATTTCTGATTTTTTCAAACTCATTATCAGTAATCAATTCTTCTTGAATTTTCTTGATTTCAGCATCCATAGCACTTTCCAATTCTTTCAAATCACCACCGATAGTTGGTAATCCAAAAAGTAAATACAATCCAGGGTCTTCGGAAGAAAATGGAATGGCCGCTACTTGCAATGCTTTTTGTTGTTCATCTACCAATGATTTATACATTCTAGCTGACTGTCCGCCAGATAATACAGTACTCAACATTTCCAATGCATAAGAATCCTCTGTTCCTTGTGCAGGCATATGGTAGGCCTGAATTACAGCAGGCAACTGAATGTTATCATAAATTGTATCACGAACTTCTTCCTTTTGCTTTGGCTCTACGATATCCGGTCTTGGAATCTCTTTTCCTCCTCTAGGAATTGGTCCGAAATAATCTTTCACCAATTTTGTAGCCTCGTCAATATCAATATCACCTGCAATTGATAATGTTGCATTTTCTGGAACATAAAAAGTTTCGTAGAAATTAACGAATTCATCTAAAGAGGCAGCATTTAAATGCTCCAAAGAACCGATTGGCGTCCATCTGTAAGGATGTTCAGTATACGCTCTTTTCATGATCTCAGGCAAGATAGTTCCATATGGTTGGTTATCATACCGCTGTCTTTTTTCTTCTTTTACTACCTCACGTTGCGTTTCTACGCCAATTTCTTGGATCTGGGCATGCATCAATCGTTCAGATTCTAACCACAATCCTAATTTCAATTGGTTGGAAGGTAAAACTTCATAATAATAAGTTCTGTCATTTGACGTGTTGGCATTATTTACACCACCAGCATTAGTGATGTATTTGTCAAACTGACCTCTTTCAATATTTTTAGAACCTTCGAATAATAGGTGCTCAAAGAAATGAGCAAAACCAGTACGCTCAGGGTTCTCATTTTTTGATCCTACATGGTACATTACCGAAACTACCGCAATGGGTGTAGAATTATCTTGATGCAAAATAACATGCATTCCATTATCTAAATCGAATTCCGTAAATTCGATCTCCTTTTTTTGTGCTACTGAGCCAAAAGACATCAATAAACACAAAGACCCGATTATAAGTCTTTTCATCATAAGTTGATTGTTTTAAATTGAACTATGTTTATAAATTATGTGCGAATATAGTACAAATATTACATCTCTATAATGGATTTAAATTAAATTTTTGAGATGGTTTTTGTAAAGGATGAGAGGGGAAATATTAGTTTATAAGAAGTTGTGTTTACTGTTGATATGGCAGCATTGCTGCAAAAAAAAATTGAGATTAGGAAAGCCTCTGAAATTTCTTCCAAAGGCTTTCAAATCAGATTTTATAAAATCTCTTGAATTAGTAGTTGCTAATTCTTTATGCACTTGTCCATTTATTCAAAATCTCTTTGGCATCTGGCCAAGTTAATCTTGGGCCAAATTGAGTCACAATTTTTGAACTTGCCAATGATGCTAATTTTCCAGCATCCGCATAGCTGTGCCCGCTAGTGATAGCATATAAAAAAGCGCCCGCAAACATATCTCCGGCACCATTACTGTCCACTGCTTTCACAGGATAAGGCTCTATGTCAATAAAAGTGTCCCCATCATAAATTGTAGCTCCGTTTTTACCTTGCGTAATGGCAAATTTCTTAGCTACTTTCTTCAGTTCTTCTCTAATATTTTCAAAATCAGTTTCTCCAGTAAATAATGCTGCTTCTTCTTCATTGCAAAATAGTAAATCAACACTAGCACCTACTACTGACTCCATTTGCTCTTTGAAATATTTCACCATGGCTGGATCTGAAAATGTCAAAGCTGTTTTTACGTCATTTTCTTCTGCTATTTTTTTAGCTTTTTTCATAGCAGCCAAACCACTATCAGATGTCACTAAATAGCCTTCTAAATACAAATACTTTGAATCCTTTAGGGCATATTCATGAATTTCTTTTTCAGAAAAATCTGCTGTAATACCAAGATAAGTATTCATAGTCCGTTCCGCATCGGGTGTGGTCATCACTAAAACTTTTCCTGTTGTGCCGACCGGTGCAGTTTCTGGAGTTAATACAGTATCAATACCATTGGATTTCAAATCATTTAAAAAAAATACGCCTTCCTTATCATTGGCTACTTTACAAGAATAAAATCCTTTTGCTCCCAATTGACTAGCGGTTACTAAAGTGTTAGCAGCAGAACCCCCACCTTGCATATGTTCTTCGGTGATTTTCATGGATTTGAGCAATTCAGCCTGGCGCTCTTCTTCCACTAGGGTCATCACTCCTTTTTCTACTTTATTTTCAACTACAAATTCTTCTGAAACTTCGGTGATAATATCTACCAAGGCATTTCCTATTCCGTAGACATCATATTTTTTGTTGGACATAATATTTAATTAGTAATTAATAATTTGGAATTAGTGATTTTGAGAATGCTTTCTTTAAATAAAAGCGGAAACCTCTCAGGTTTTATATCTTTAATCTCAAGACAAAATTAAGGATTATTGCGGAATTTTTCGGCTAATTTAGGATAATCTGTAATGATGCCATCCACCCCGATTTTGAGAAGTCTTGCAGCATCTTTTTCTTGGTTTACAGTCCAAGGAATTACCTTTACGTTTTTTTCATGAAGGGCAGTCACCATGTTTTTGTTTACTAACTGAAAAGCAGGGCTGTAAATTTCCGGAGTAAAGCCCAATTCCTCAAATTGCTTTTCCCATGCACCGCTTTCATAAACAAGTGCAGCCAAAGGCACTTGAGGATACGTTTTATGGAAGTATTTTAAAACTTGAAAATCAAAAGACTGTATATTCCATTTTCCTTTTGGGTATTCAGTAGTAAGGAGGTTGAAAACAAGCTGGCTAAATTTTTTAATAGTGGGATGGTAAACATTTTGCATTCCATCTTCATACTTAATTTCTACATTTATATAAGGAAGTTCTTTCCCTTCTTTTTTGCAATATTCTTTAGTTTTTTTGGTGATCTCATAAAGCAGAGGCTTTGGAGAGCTGACTTGTTTCTGATGTGGGAAATCAGGATTTCTTATACTTCCACAATCACATTTTTGCAATTCCTCATACGTCATTTTATAGATGTTCCACTCTTTTTCTTGCTCTTCATCAATAGGATTCCCAGTGGAATCTAAGCAAATTTTATGGTTCAAAAAGGGTTCGTGAGATAATACAACTTTTTCATCTTTGGTAATGACCACATCCATTTCCAAAGTGGTCATATTTTGATCTATTGCATATTGAAACGCAGCCCAAGTGTTTTCTGGATATTCTCCTCTGGCTCCACGGTGGCCTTGCCAGTCTATGTTTTCATAGGTTTGTGGAGCTTTGTTACATGACACTGTAAAAAAAACGAGCAACGGGTATATAAGATATTTCATTTTAATATGTAGTTTGTAATTATGTGTAGGCAATTTAAACAGTTAAAATCAACTGTTTATTAAATTTTTGCTTAAATCGCATTTCAATGCTCCAAAGAATCCGAAAATATATCCACTTTCTTCAATATGCCATTAAAGGCACTACAGAGGATTTAACCAATATCAAAATCAGCAGAGCGATTATTTTATTATCTGTCCCAATGGTATTGGAGATGGTGATGGAATCCCTTTTTGCTGTGGTGGATGTGTTTTTTGTAGCGCAGGTAAGTACTAATGCAGTTGCTGTAGTGGGCTTAACGGAGTCCGTTATTACTATTGTCTATTCACTAGGAATTGGACTGAGTATGGCCGCTACTGCCATGATTGCCAGAAGAATTGGAGAGAAAAAGCCCAAAGAGGCATCATTTACTGCAGTTCAGTGTATCATCGTAACCGTAATCGTTTCCAGTATTTTAAGTGTAGCAGGTTTTATTTACGGGGAGGATATTTTGCGCCTGATGGGAGGAGCGGAAGATTTAATTGCGGAAGGAAAATGGTTTACTAAAATCCTCTTCGCTAGTAATGGTACTATCATGCTACTGTTCCTAATCAACGGAATTTTTAGAGGAGCCGGAAATGCCGCAATAGCTATGCGGGCTCTTTGGATTAGCAATATTTTGAATATGATCCTAGATCCAATTTTTATCTTTGGTTGGGGTCCAATTCCTGCCATGGGAGTTACTGGAGCTGCGATTGCGACTACAATTGGAAGGAGTGTGGGTGTGTTATATCAACTTTATCATTTGTTGAAAGGCAGTGGTGTAATCTCTATTTCTTTTAGTCAATTTAAGCCCGACTTCCCAATTATAAAGAGGATAATCAAAATAGCATCAGGAGGAGTAGGACAGTTTTTAATTGAATCCGCTAGTTGGATATTTTTGGTTAGAATTATTTCGAATTTCGGTAGTGAGGTTTTGGCAGGCTACACCATTGCGCTCAGAATAATTATTTTCACAATTTTACCATCTTTCGGGATTAGCAATGCAGCCGCTACCTTAGTGGGACAAAATCTTGGTGCAGGATTGCCTGACAGAGCAGAAAAATCTGTCTGGTTAGCGGCACGCTATAATGTGGCTTTTCTATTTACTGTTTCCCTGATTTTCTATATTTTTTCTAATGAAATAGTAGGGATATTCACGGATATAGAAACCGTAAAAAACGAAGCCATCAAAGCCGTTCGCTATATTTGTTTTGGTTATATTTTCTTTGCCTACGGAATGGTATTAAGCCATGCATTTAATGGTGCAGGTGACACAAAAACCCCGACCATTATCAATTTTGTATGTTTCTGGATATTCCAAATCCCCTTGGCTTATTATATGGCAAATGGCTTGGGCCTAGGTTCTGATGGAGTATATCTCGGGATTGTATTTGCTTTCACGCTTTTGGCAGTAATTTCCATTATTTGGTTTAAAAGAGGGAGATGGAAATTGACCGAGGTTTAAACTTGTATAAATGAATTTAGTTTATTGGATAATTGTTATTTGTCAAAGAGGAAAAAAAACGTGAACTTTAGGGAAAAGCATTATGAATTATCAAGATAAGATAACATCTAGTCCCAAAATTATGCTGGGGAAACCTATTGTGAAAGGAACTCGCATTACTGTAGAATTAATCTTGAAAAAGATTGCGGGTGGATATTCATTTGAGGAAATCATTGAAATGTATCCTCATATCACTAATGATGATATATTAGCGTGTGTTAGTTATGCCGTATCAGTAATGGAAAGTGAAGAAACCCTGCAAAGTGCTTAAAAATGATTCTTGCTTACGAAGGACTGAATGGAAATCTAGTAGCCGCACTACGTAATGAGGGATATGAAATTGTTTGGGTCAAGGAAACTAATGCAGGGATTGCTGATGATGAGGTTATTGCTTTAGCAAAAGAAAATAGCCGAATTTTAATAACGGAGGATAAAGATTTTGGATAATGGGTTTTTTCTCATCAGGTATCAGGCTTAACAATAATTTTTCTTCGGTATGATAAAGATGATTATGATTAAATTCTATTGTTTCTTAAGACTGCATTAAAAACAATAGAAGTAGACGAGAAGAATGAATTTTTTACGATTAATAAAAATAAAATAAGGCGCAGAGCTATTTAAAAGTTGAGTACTATCTTTTTTTACTTAGATCCATACTTCTTTTGTGTTAATTAGCAATCGAGTTGTCATTAAGTATTTTTCATAAATGTCTCCAATCTTCCAATATTTAAGAGTAATCGAACTTGCCAATGTTCTCGCAGGACCTTCTGTCGGTCAATTTCTTGCTGAGCTCGGTGCCGAGGTAATCAAAATAGAAAACCCCAAAACAAAAGGAGATGTCACGCGCTCTTGGAAATTAAAAAGCGAGAAGGCCGTAAACCCTGTTTCAGCCTATTTTTCTTCAGCCAATAGCGGTAAAAAATCCATTGCTTTAGATATCAGTGACAAAGAGGATTTATCCATTTTATATCAACTGGTAGCTAAATCCGATATTGTAATTGCCAGCTATAAATCAGGCGATGCAGAAAAATTAAAAGTTGATTATCAATCACTTAAAAACATCAATTCTAAAATTATTTACGGGCAAATTACTGGTTACGGAGAAGAGGATGCCAGGGTAGGATACGATGCTATTATCCAAGCTGAGAGCGGATTTATGAGTATGAATGGTGAGCTAGGAGGCAATTCTCTGAAAATGCCTGTTGCTTTGGTGGATGTCCTGGCTGCTCACCATTTGAAAGAAGCCATTTTATTGGCTTATATCCATCTTCTAAAAAGCAATGAAGGAGCAAAAGTTTCTGTTTCATTGTTTGATGCTGCCATTGCTTCTTTAGCCAATCAAGCCACCAATTATTTGATAGCGGGGCACGATCCCCAAAAAATGGGTGCGGAGCATCCTAATATAGCACCTTATGGAACGGTGTTGAAAACCGCTGACGAAAAGGAAATTTTATTAGCAGTGGGTACAAATTCTCAATTTTATAAGCTCTGCCAAGAATTGGAGATACCTGAAATATCAGAAGATATTAGGTTTAAAACCAATACGTTAAGAGTAGAAAACAGAAAAGAATTAAATCAGGTATTATTAGGAAAAGCTAAATCATTTCAATCAGTGATCTTAATTGAAAAATTAAGAATAGCTCAAGTTCCGGCTGGTAAATTGCAATCCGTTGGAGAAGCATTAGGAGGAAGCGGAGCTGAAAAAATGATTTTGCAATCAGCTGAAAGGATAGTGGGACTACGAAATTTTGCTGGTGATTTGTCTTTTATGGAGAATTCCCCCCACCTTGCCCCACCGCCTGAATTTGACCAGCATAAAGCTGAAATACTGGCTTCATTGTAGGTTTTGTCATTTTTTAATTCGAAGGACTGATTCTCAAATATTACATGCTTCAACTTTCGTCATTTCTTTATTCTTTCTTGATAATCAAATAGTTGTGATTATTTGTATTTTTCGCAAAGCAATTCTTAAGTAATTGATTATAAAGTAATTAACTATATTTTTTTTAAGATATTCTACATGACCTTGTTAATATAAAATCATCCAATCACTGATTTTGAGCCTGTTTTACTGGTCTTTTTGATGCTCAAAATGTAATCTTTTTAATAAAAGTGTAAAAAAGTGGGAGGAAGTGGTATGAAATGTCGCATATTGTTTTAGCTTTGCATATAAGAAATTGTGTAAACTGTAAGCATGGCATTCTTCACCGGTGAATATGATTGTAAGCTAGACGCCAAAGGGCGTATGGTCTTGCCTGCCAAGATCAAAAATGCTCTACCTGAGGGTAGCGGTGATGAAATAGTCGTGCGCAGAGGTTTTGAGCCATGTTTGGTGCTTTACCCTATGCTCGAATACAAAAAGATTTTCTCAAAGATTGCTGGCTTGAATGAATTCAATGCAGAATACAGAAATCTACAACGCAATTTCTTCAGAGGAAACGCAATCGTGGAGCTCGACAGTGCGGGTAGAATTTTGATTCCTAAAAACATGATGGCTTTTGCTGGATTGGAAAGAGAGTCGATAGTTGTGGGGATGGGAAATCGAGTTGAAATATGGGATGCATCAAAATATGATGAATACCTCATTAAAGACCAGAAAGAATTTTCTGATTTGGCTGAGAAACACCTTTTTGAATCTTAATCCCTATGAGCGAATATCACGAACCGGTAATGTTACAGCAGTGTCTGGATGGATTGGCTATTAAGCCC
>Ga0307966_1002304_pt1 | contig 14504 bp, 13 predicted proteins | sample OrgLakmetagen646_FD_203141 | JGI IMG/M metagenome (GOLD analysis project Ga0307966, IMG submission 203141) | Saline water microbial communities from Organic Lake, Antarctica - #646 | ecosystem: Environmental > Aquatic > Non-marine Saline and Alkaline > Saline | place: Antarctica: Organic Lake... | reverse complement strand
TTAGCCAAACATCCCAAAAGCTTCATCTCATTGGATAATGCAGACCACCTCTTAACCAATGAAATGGATGCGCTTTACGTAGGGCGTGTAGCAGCAGCCTGGGCAGAGCGCTATATATAGCACATAGATTTAAATAGCCTCGGATTGTAGTAGTGGGGGCACGTTACCAGTGTATCGTATTGATTATCAGTTGCTAAAAGTGGTTTCGGATAGGCAATTAACGTCTGGCTATAGGATACGAACCTGTGGCAGTTTAGCCAATGGAGCAAGTGTTACCATGGTACGTTACATATCGACGCTGTAAATATGCATTGTGTAATATATTCGGTTAAGTGCTATTTGAGGGGAGATAAAAAAGCCGGTCTATCTCTTGATAGCCGGCTTTAAGAAAAGAAATGATTAGGTTTATCTACTTGCTATTCAACTCAAGATTAAGATCAATAACAACTTCATCGCCTACTACCATTGTAGCGGCCCAGTCGCCTACTCCCACACCAAAATCGGTACGATTAATTGATGTGCTGGCATTAATCCCGGCTACTGTTGTGTTTTCCATCATTGGATGATCCATAACACCTAAAAGTGTAAACGGCAGGTCAATTTTTTTGGTAACATCACGAATAGTAAGGTCTCCGGAAGCTACAAATTTGTTTTCACCGGTCTTACGAATTTCGTTACTCGTAAACTTAATGTTAGACCATTCATTCGTGTTGAAAAAGTCTTCTGATCGGAGATGATTATCACGTTTCTCATTCTGTGTGTTGATACTATTAACCGGTATTTCTACATCAATACTGCTGTTCTGAAGATCGTTTGGATCAAATTTTATATCAGTTTTGTAATCTTCAAACCGGCCGCTTACAGGAGTGAAAAAGTGCTTAATTGAAAATTGGATAGTGCTATGAGATTTGTCCAATTCCCAGGCAGTAGATGCATTTTCATTGTTCAGTTCGCTTTGTGATAGTGTGAAAGCAGAAAGGAACATAAAAATAGAAAGTAGAACGACGTATAAGCTTACATTTTTCATTGTATTACTGGATTTAGTTTTTGTTAAAAATCAGTTATTGATTATCTAATACTTTGACGCTGTATCAATCAGAGTTCTTACTTTTTAAGAGTGACACCATACATACGATTCCAAAAACGGATTGTGTGTCTGAATGCTTTTTTTCAGTCGGACTTATTTTTTTCTGATCTTCCAAAGGACAGTTCAGTTTCTCTCTTCTCTCATGAAGTAAGGAGGGTATTTACGCTAATCTGTATTTAATGATACTTCCCTCTGTGTCGCCATGAAGCATGGCATGATGTGAATTCCAAATAACCCAAAAAACCCCAGGCTTTTTACAGGCTAATTTTGAGGTGTATGCTGGCTGTCATCGATATCTCTATGACTTTGAATGAAGGAGGAGATATGGTAGATGTATATCAGACTTTGTTTTATAATAGATTACTTGTAGGGTGCCAACGACATGATGTCGAGTGTGAGTCATCCCTGAATATTATTTTGATTCATCACTGCTCGATTTTTCGAAAAAATCATCAAATAAAAATACCTGATTTCGTAAATGACATAAAACGAGCTGTAAAGACACTACATTTTTTCAAGCAGGCAGTCATCAAAATGAGCCCTGCGAATGGATACTGCTCTTGCGGAATAAATAATAAGTATTAATAGTGAGATAAAAATTACAGCTACTCCGGCCACGAGAACAAATGAGCTTAAACCGGTAAAAATATCTTGGCGATTTAGTGTGAAAAATGAGATCAAACCACTTAGTACCATCAATGCAGTACTAACGTATAAACCAGACATTGCATAAGTTAGAAGCCGCATCTGCGATAGCTTTTGATTGATTAGCTGCTGAAACTCATTGACTTGGTTGAGCAATCTTTCCAACTCTTCGTTTAAAGAAACGATTAATCTGGTAGTACTGAGGATAAGAAGGCCAATACCCGGAATAATGGTGATTGGTAAATACCAAGTTTCCATATCTTTTTTACTCAAGCGGTTTTAAATTCTGTAAGATTGTTGGAATTAATTCAGAAATGGTAGGATGGATATGTACGGCGCGGCTGATGACGGTATACGGTTTATCTGCATACATTACATCAAGCAATGAATGAATTATCTCATCTCCGTCAATTCCCACAATAGTTGCCCCAAGAATCCTGTCCGTGTCTGCATCAACCAGGATTTTTATGAAACCACTGGTTTCGCTGCGTTCTTTGGCTCTTGCTATCCTTGACATTTCACGGTACCCAATAAGTACGTTTTTGTCTGATTTTCTAGCTTCATGTTCGTACATGCCGATATGACTCAAGGAAGGATCTGTGTATAGCGCATAGTTAAGAATACGGTCTGAAACTTTGCGGGGATCGTTATCAAATAAATTTGCGGCTACAATCTCAAAATCATTATAGGCTGTATGAGTAAAAGCTCCTTTTCCATTTACATCACCCAAAGCCCAAACACCTTCAGTGGTCGTCTGTAAGACATCGGTTGTTTTGATATATCCACGCTCGTCGGTTTCTATATCGGTATGTTCGAGTCCAAGATCATTTGAATTTGGCCGCCGTCCTGTAGCAGCCAGCAGATGAGTGCCCGTTAAGGCTGGAGGACCGCTCTCACAGTCAATATTCACCGTAATTTCTTTTCCGGATTGACTGGCACTGATGCATTTTGAATTCAGTCGAAATTTAATCCCTTCTTTTTCGAGTATCTCTCTTACTGTTTTTGAAGTTGTAGGATCTTCACGACCAATAATTTCATCTTTCTGTTCGATAATAGTAACCTCACTGCCAAACCGTCTAAACATCTGCCCAAACTCCAGACCGATATAACTTCCGCCCACAATAATGAGGTGTTCCGGAATATCCTCCAATTCCATGATCTCAGCGTTTGTCATATAATCAACGTCTCTGAGTGCAGGTGGCACAAAAGGATGGGCTCCTGTGTTTATGAAAATCCTTTCTGCTGTCAATAATCGATTACCAACTTTAACCGTGTGATTGTCAGTGAACCGGGCATGTCCTTCAATTACGGTCAGATTGTTTGTCTCTTTTAACCAGTTCTCAACACCCTCGGTTGAAATTTTAACCAAATTGTCCTTTCTGGCTTTAACCGCTTTCAAATTCACGTTAATATCACCGCTGATCTCCACACCAAACTCATGTCCACGTCGAGCTATATGAGCAGCACGTGCACTAGCCACCATGGTTTTTGTGGGTGTACAACCGGTATTTACACACGTGCCTCCAAATTTATCTTTTTCAATAACGGCGGTTTTTAATCCTTCTGAAGCACTACGAGCTGCCAGAGAAGGCCCGGCTTGACCTGTTCCGATTATAATTGCGTCAAAGATTTCCATAGTCATACTATTGTAGATTAAAAATTTCAGTGTCGGGCCAGAAAACTAGCCAGGCAAAGGCGAAGTAATCCCCGAAGACAAGTTGTTCGAGTTGATGCCCTTTAAGTGGGCCTTCAATAGCCTGTCCGGCAATAGTCCAGCTTGTTTTTGTTTGATCATCAGTAATCTGTCCGTCTTCATAGGAGAAGGTCAGGGTTTGGTTGTTAAGCGTTCTGCTAAAAGCTCCGGTTGAGCCATCTTTGCGTGATTCCGAAAGTTGATATGCATCGAGGGCAGAACGGGCCCCATCAATATGAAATACGACGACAGGCCTGTCACCTATTTCGTCATGAATAATGGTTTTCTCTTTTGTGATTGAATAGGGGTACGCTTTTTGAAAGTCTTCTTCCTGTATGCCGATAACTTTTTGCATGGGTTTAAGTCGCCTGTCATGAGGTTCATCCATCAGAAAGGGAGTGTTATTTATGTCATCGTACCCGGCATAAGGATTTTGTCCATAAGGCCTTTTATGGCCAGTTTCTTTTGATAGAACAGTACCTTTTGGATAGGATTTTTGGAACTGTTCAAAGGACATTATCTGGCTGGGAAGTATTTTAAGCTCTGTACCAGTATAATCCCCAACAATAGCTTCACCCGTAAATTGCTGCCAAAGCGATTCAGTTTTTCGGTCAAACATAATCATGTCCGAATGCCGCAATAAACCTGAGACACCGAATTTATGAGTTTCACTATTAATACGTCTGTCGAATACAATGGCTGAGTAACAAAGGGGGCAAAAGGTGACTAAAATCGGAGTATCACCAATCGTATCGTTTACAATCTCATGCCATATTAAAACCTGCAATGGATAGGCTCTTGCTGCTCCCTGGTGCGTAAATGCAATAATCGGTTCAGATGATTCAATCCACTCGGAAGCGTCATTTTGAGAAATAAACACGGGATTGTCAATGGATGGGATTCCATCTTTTGGAGGCCCGCCAGATTTCAATTCAGAAAGATTAATACTCTTTTTTTTAAAATTTGTATCCCATCCACTAAATTCTTGTCCAAACGCATAATTAGTGGTAACTACACTGAATAATAACGATATAACTAAAAACCTTATGTGGCAGAGTGGATTCATAGGATTGATGATTTTAAAACTAAATTTAATGTATGCTCAACTGGTTTAAGAGACGAGGCAAATCATCAAAATCTTACCAAACGAATGAGGAGTGGATTTCAGCAATTAAGCCTCCACCTGAAGATGCTGCCATTTTGCAGCTTCTTACCTTTTTGGTAAAGGGACTGAAAGCATCTCTGCACAAGTATGTAGATAGAGATCTGAATGAGTCTGTAGAAGAATTGGATTATGATCAAGCAATAAATTCTGAAGAGAATACTTCCTGGAATATGGATGAAATAGAAATGCTTGAGGATCTGATATTTCAGGCTAAAAGTTGCCTAAATACGGAACTTGATGCGAAGGCAGAATATTTTATTAAGAAGTATGAGGAATTGAGGACATTAAAAAATGATCCAGACCTCAAAGTTATAATCTTTACGGAGTTCCGTTCTACACAAAGCATGCTTAAGAAGATATTAGAAGAACGTGGTTACCGGTGTAGTGACTTAAATTCCCAATTACTTAATCAGCGTTAACTTTTTCGTACTCGTAAACTCTCCCGCCTGGATTCGGTAAATATAAGCCCCGCTTGAAAGCCCGGACGCATTAAAAGAAGCCGTATGCCAACCGGCTGACTGTTTACCATCTACGAGGGTTGCGACCTTTTGCCCAAGCATGTTGAATACAGTGAGCTGCACGTCTGCTGCCTTTGGTATTCCGTATCTAATTTGCGTAGACGGATTGAAAGGGTTCGGGTAGTTTTGGTCGAGAGTGAATTCGACTGGGGCTTCTCCCAGCTCATTAGAGACGGTGGTGCCGATATTGAAAGTGAAAACGTCGCTCCAGTCTGATGCCCCGACTTCATTAGAGGCTTTGACCCGCCAAAAGTAATCAGTTCCGTTAGCCAGCTTGTTTGTGGGTACGAAGGTAGTGGATGTAAGAGTAGAATCAAGAGTAATACTTGAAAAGTTTTGTTCTGAAGATAATTGAAAGCTGTATTGGTCAGCTCGATCTGCTTGATTCCAGCTGAATTCAGGTAACAGGGTGTTAACGCTTGAATTATTTACGGGTGTTAACAACGTTGTAATACTTGGGGCTTCTACAATAGTAGTAAAGCTCCAGATTTCACTCCAGTCTCCAGTAAGGCTTTTAGACTCGTTAATTCCCCTAACTCTCCAATTATATTGTGTTCCTCTTTTCAATGGGGCGGATACGCTGAATGTTGTATCAATTACCATTGTATCAATTACAACTGGATCAGAACCTCCCTCAATAATCTGTAGTTGGTATGTCGTTACTACCGTATCGCTTTGCCATTTCATAGATGGTGTTAATGAAATATCTACAGCAGAGTCAGATGGATTACCTAAGACCACCTGATCAGGTGTGCCTGGACACGTTCCCCATATAGGTTTATTCGCATTGGTTAAAGGACTACCAGTTGCAAAATCAGCTGGCTCTGAGGATATATTACTTACACACCACTGACTTAAATCTGCGTTGAATGAATCTGCACTGTAAAACATAGCACGCATATCCGTCACATTTGAAACGTCCCAAGCGCTTAAATCTGCGTTGAATGAATCTGCACCGTTAAACATAGCACGCATATCCGTCACATTTGAAACGTCCCAAGCACTTAAATCTGCGTTGAATGAATCTGCACCGTTAAACATCCTATGCATATCCGTCACATTTGACACGTCCCAAGCGCTTATATCTGCGTTGAATGAACTTGCAGAGGAAAACATATAACTCATATCCGTCACATTTGACACGTCCCAAGCGCTTATATCTGCGTTGAAGGCTCGTGCAAGGCGAAACATATAACTCATATCCGTCACATTTGAAACGTCCCAAGCGCTTAAATCTGCGTTGAATGAATCTGCACTGTAAAACATAGAACGCATATCCGTCACATTTGACACGTCCCAAGCGCTTATATCTGCGTTGAATGAATTTGCATTTCTAAATGCATTTCTAAACATGTCTCTCATATCAGTAACCAGACTCGTGCATACTTTAGTTAGATCAGCTCCTTCATCTCTTCGTTGAATCAATAACGCACGATCAACAGCCTCATAGGTATCTCCGAAAATAGTGCCTGTATCTCCTGCTGTAGCCCCTTCACATTTTACAATTCCATTATTGTCTAATGTGAAGACTTGGCCCATTGCATATGTAGTTACTGTTAATACGATTATCCCCAAAAGTACTATTCTCTTTATCATAGTCTTTTATCTATTTGTAGTTATCTCTGTTTAGATCAAGTTGTTAGAGTAATGAAAATTATCCAGGCGTAAAAGTAATTATCGGTTCATTCAAGATTGTCTTTATTTGAAATAATCGTCGTCCAATTCCTATACTCTGGCGGTCAGCACAAACTCCAAACCGTTACACCTCGATTGAAAAACTTCATGCCCAAAGACTTTTAGCGAATTTATCCCACTTACCCACTGGCAGTGGCGTAGTGTGCAAAAATACCAAAAACTTCTCACACTAAAAAGAGAAAGGTGCTCACCCTTCTCTCCCAAAGATCCCGGTCAGTCCTGCTGGCCGTTTACGGACTCTGTGACTATTTCGTAAATCATTGTGGTATAGCTTAACTCTATTAACCTTAAACCGCTGGCCAGTCTTTCGTTCAAAACGGTATATGTCAAACTATTGACATCCCACGACCATGTCTGACATTGGAATCAATGTTGATTGATTAAAAAAGGCTTCAAGCTGCTAAGATTGAAGCCTTTTAGAACGGCATTCTACTTTTTCCTATACGTCGATATGCTGTTGCTCATGTCACTATAGGCCGATCTGATTCCATCATCTGTTGCAGCAAAGTTTAGAGTGTCTTTTGAATCAATGCCTATTTTTGCAGCTTCTGCAAACGCATCCTGATTAGCTCCCAGAAAAATAAATTCCCATGAATACTTCTCTTTTTGATGGCGTATCATGTCTTTGATTTTTGATAGGTCATATGACGTGCTTGCGTTTTCTTTTCCATCCGTCAAAATAGCAACAATCACTTTTTCAGGTCTGTTTTCTTCCGGAGTATTGGCCAATCTTCTGCCTGTTGAATCCACAGCTTTGCCGATGGCATCAAGCAATGCTGTACTTCCTCTCGGTATGTAGTCTTTGTCATTGATAGGGCTAACGTCGCTCAGGGGTTTGTTTTCATGAATAACCTCGTAGTCTGTGTTGAACTGAATTAAAGTCAATGTCGCTTCTCCGGGCAGTTTTTTTTGCTCATTAAGAAACGAGTTAAAGCCTCCAATCGCATCATTTTTTATGAGTTTCATAGAACCTGAACTGTCGATTACGCAAATGATCTCTGATAATCCGTCTTTCATTTTTCTCCTTTTTTAAGTGTAGTTGATTAGATGACGTAATTTTACATATTACTGCACCAATATAAAAACGTTGCGTGACAGCGTGTTGTCACGCTGGAGTTTAGCAGTTAATAAATAATGATGGATAGCTTGCGATAAAAAGCCGGTCAGCCGTGGATTTGGCCGGTTTGTTGTGAAACTCATCGCAATAGGCTTTGGGTATTACAGTGGGCGCACGCAGTCATAAACATACTGCTTCGCATTCCGGTCTTTTCTTCCGTGTAGACCTGGGCCTGTTTATTGGTCATCACTTCAAGGTTTGTCAGGGATTCTGAAAGCATCCACAATTTTCGGGTTTTAATACATCCCGCCCAATCAGCGCATTCACTCCGGGAGTCTCAGTCGTATCCCTTCCCTGTCAGCCTCATTGGGATCCAGAAATGCATGGCAGGTGTCGAGCTGGTCTCTTGCCAGGTCAAAATCACTCCAGTCAATCGAGTGTGTGAATTTCTGTGCAAAATCGAGAGTGCGAATCAGCGGGGTGGAGTTTTGGTGGTTGGTCAATGCTTTTAAAACTGCCAGGTAGTTATTTCTGTACACAATAGGAATGATGATTTTTTGATCCTGAACCGATACCAGTTCTGCATTCATCATGATCCGGGCCAGCCGCCCGTTTCCGTCTGCAAATGGGTGCACCTCACTCACCAAAAACATCATATAAACCGCTTTGTGAAATGAGTATTCCAACGCTCTGTAGATTTCAAAACCCTTTCGCAGAGTCCCTTTCACAAGATCCGGATGAACAAACTGTGTGCTACCGGCCACATTTATTCTGGTTTTAAACTGACCGGGATTCTTTTCTTTCCTTGCCGCCATAATTTCAGCATGGCGATATTTCAGTTTTGTAATAAAATCATCAAAATCTGCAGGTACCTGATTCATCTCATAATAGTTGGAGACAAGCCTGAATGTACCCAAAACGTCATGTGCATCGTCGGGCCGTTCACTCGGAATGGCATTTCGGAACACGATATCGGCGGCCTCACTAACCTCAAATTCTGTTCCTTCAATAAAATTGGAGAAGTAGGCTTCAAAGAAGGAGAGGTTTGTCCGTTCGTCCTGGGAAAGGCCGTGGGCTGATCTTGAGTCAGGGGCTACCTTTTTTAAATCTTCAAACAGTTTGAGAAAGAGAGTTGTACGATCGGGGTCATACGGCTCTTCATCCTGACGTGCTTTCGCAACATTCGTTTTTAATTCCGTTTCCCTTGTGCCTTGCAGTGAGCCAATCAAATCATCCAGTTGCCGGAACTCATCCATCATGTCTAACACTTTGGCAATATCTCTGGCCTTGTCTCGAATTTGGTTCACATAATCATCTCCCTTTAAGCGAAAGAGCTTATCCAGTTTCTCTTCCATCTCTTCACGGGAAAGCGTGCGGCTCACGGAACTTTTACGGGCCCGTGAAGGGCGCATATTTTCCAGAAGGGTGCGGGGTTCAGATGTGATATAAAGATCATTGATAAATGACAGATCACTTTCCAGCGGGCCATGGCCTTTGCGTGGATTAAAGGTGATTCCGGGTAGGTCGGTATTCCTTTTTTTATCTGATATGATAAATACAGAACCGTCTTCAGAAGACCGGTTCTCCAACGCGGTGCGGTCGGCAATTAAAGCATCCGGGTAGTATTCCTTCAATAGATAATACCAGTTTCGCTTTACAATCACTTCGGGATCATCCACAAAATTCTTCGTGTACAACCTTGACGCGATTTTCTTAAGCTTTCCATCCGAAACCGCCTGTGATACCTGCGCTGAAATATCAGTGCTTGAAACGAATACTTCTGGTAGGGATTCTAAAAAAGTGGGCATTAAGAACCTTTTTATTTTGAAAGTATTAAACTTTCGGGGTTTAAGAAAGGATTTGTTTAAACATTTGGGGTTTAAGGGGTGTAATTATTTTGTGCACCACTTGTAATTCTCTTTTTCATTTTGGCAATTTCCCAATCTACATCCTCTTTACGTATCACCAGATGAGCCGTCCGGTTTGTTCTGAAATTCGTCGCAATTGGCTTTGGGTGTAAAAGTGGCCGTACGCAATCGTAAAACTTACTGCTTCACAGTCATGTCTTTTTTTTTTTCATATAAGTATTTAAGTTTTTTAATTACTATAACAGAATTAACATTTGCCCAAACGGTAACCAATGTTCCGTCAGACACCGGAAACGATCGTTTTGCAACGGAATATCAATCAGTAATACGACCGGGATTGTCTCTGAATGGGTTCGATAATACTGGAGCAACTTCAAAAGGATTAGGCTTAAAACAAGTATTAAATGCTGCATTATCAGGGGATACTTACATTAAGAATAAGCTAAATGCCATATTTTCTTTGTCAATTGAATCTTTACAGCAATCAAATCTCAATGATAACGATAAAGAAGATAACAGCATCATCCTCCAATATACTGCCTTTGAAGCGCTGGCCAGTTACGTGCTTGAGGAGAATGGGATACATCAGGGTGCAAGCAATTCTAATGGGTTAAACATAAGGTCTCACTCAACGGTTATGGCTGAATTGCAGAGTAAGTTCTTGTTTGTAAGTTCGTATTCAATGACTCCAGTACAAGGAGGTACCTCGTATTTAGTAAGAGATGATCGGATGGTTTCTCACAAGGGCGATTATGTGAAGAACGTAAAGTCCTTCCAAAACATCGCCCGTGCTGTGGACTTATACCTGGCACTGGAAAATGCGTATAATGAGTTCTCAGACGCACGACAGATTTAAAATCCTAATGATATTTGCCCCAACTTTTCACTGCTCATCCGCCTAGTGCCGTTACCACTAAATTCATTTAGTTTAACCGCCTTTTAAATGCAGGCCAATTAGCCTTCCTTACCCGGAATACATTTTTGTAGTGTATTTACCCTGTTGAATCTTATTAAAAATGTAACATGGTGCTGAACAAAACAACCTGGTAGAGTACGTAGCGGAGCGACGTACCTGCCAGTTGTGAATTGGAGAGGATATTTGTCGCTATAAAAAAATAAGAGCTGGCAATCGCAACTCTTGCAGGAGCCCACGCGAACAGCAAAGAAAAATTTTAAAGATAAAACTGGCACGCGTGGCCACTCAGCCAGGTCGCTGAATAAACAGCCTCATCTACTTTCCCACAAACTTTCCTGTAGATCCTTAAAAGAATTGGCATTGGTTGACTGGAATGTAGAAAACCCGGAGTCGAAATATCCCATATTGAACATATCCCGGACTCGTTTGGATTTTTGAGAGACTGTTGAGTTTTTTGTGCCGAAAAAGTCATTTATATCTCCTACAGAGGCGTACGGTTTGAAGGATTTGTCAATCAAAAAGTTACTGGTGCCTATGGCATGGACCACCGAGGCTACCCATATGTCGAGTCTTCCTCTTTAAAGTGGCACTACCTTTTTTCCCCCCATTTTCTTGATCAGCTTTTAACAAAGCTGTGAATAGTCCTCATCCAGTTTTTATTCGCAAAAAGAGTTCGTCAGGTCAAGCAATTTCTGAAGTCGTTCTTTTGTGGCTTCTTTACTCATATTTGGTTTTGAATCTATTGTCTGTATCTGGATTTTAATAATGTTATTTAGGAAGAATTCCGTCAATTCAAGAATTCCAAATTCCTATGACGCTGTAATTTATTATCCTACAGCAGGATATCTTTACGTATGCAGATTATAAACAGACACATTCAGTTATTCCAATCTTTGTTTAAAGGAAGGAAAGATGTATACGCCCGCCGGTGGGTGAGGGGCGATAAAAACGGATACATGCCGGCGTATGATGTAAACTGGGAGGCCTATGAAAAGCATAAAGCTCAGGGCGGCACCTTTCAGAATTTTAAGGATAAAACGCCGGCTGAATTTACTTCTGATGTTATAGAGCAGCATCTGACTGGCAAAGAGACGGTTGGAATCTATCCTCTGTTGAAAAATAATACGTCCTGGTTATTGGCAGCAGATTTTGATGGGAAGAACTGGATGGACGAGAGCAGAAGATTTCTTGAAGTTTGTGTTCAGCACGGGATTTCCGCTTATCTGGAACGGTCCAGATCTGGCAATGGCGGTCATGTTTGGATCTTCTTCAAAAAGCCATATCCGGCCTGGAAAAGCAGAAAGATTGCGTTTCATCTGTTACGTGAAGCAGAGATCCTGTCGGAATTTGAAAAAGATGGCAGTTTTGACCGGTTATTTCCTAATCAGGATGATCATTCCGGAAAAGGATTTGGTAACCTGATTGCATTGCCTTTGAATCAAAATAGGATGTCGGAAGGCAATACCTGCTTTATTGATCCTGAATCCGGGGAAGCATTCAAAGATCAATGGACGTTTCTGGAAGATATCGAAAGGGTAATCCATTCTCACCTGGATAAGGTTTTTAGCTCGATCGATGATGGTTCTCAAACATCACATAAAACTAACAGCCAGCCAGAAGACGGATTCAATATAATCCTGGATAACCAGGTGTGGTTGAACAGGCATAACCTGCCACCGGAAGTCATCCGGTATATTAGAGAGGAGCTGAATTTCATCAATGCGGATTACCTGATGAAAAAGAAGATGGGCCGAAGTACCTGGAAGATCGAAAAGTACTTTAAACTTATTGGGGAACAGGAGGAGATGATCACCTTGCCCAGAGGATTTCTCCCGGATTTGATCAAATTTTGCAGGAAGGAATCCATACCGTTTCAACTCGATGATAAACGGAAAAAACGTTCTCCGGTGACGTACGGATCAACCATTAAATTATATCCCTACCAGGAAAAGGCCCTGGAACCGACCCGCTCGAAAGATTTTGGAGTTCTTGTGGCTCCGCCCGGTTCCGGGAAGACCATTATGGGACTTGAACTCATTGCACGGAAAAAGCAACCTGCCCTGATTATTGTTCACCGAAAGCAGCTTTTTGATCAGTGGATTGATCGGATTGAGTCATTCCTGGGCATACCGAAAAGGGAGATTGGGAAATTTTCGGGTTCGCATAAACAGAAGGGAGAGCAGATCACTGTGGCGATGATTCAGACGTTGAATCAAAATGAGGAGAGTGATCAGCTATTGGATTCGTTTGGTACCATTATTGTGGATGAGTGTCATCACATTCCGGCAAAAACGTTTCGGGAAAGCATCATCCGGTTCAGTTCCTACTATCTCTACGGCCTTACGGCTACGCCAATGCGTAAAAACAATGACGAAAATCTGATTTATGTTTACATCGGGAATATCCTTTCCGAAATAAAAGCGGGATTTTTGGACGAAGAGAAAACGGCTACAATTCAGATTAATATTAGAAACACCAATTTAAAGGTGCCTTTCGATTACCAGACGGATGACTATGAGATCCTGTCCCGAATTCTGGTATTCGATACCGCCAGAAACCAGTTGATCACGGATGATCTGACAGATCTCATGAACCAGAAGAAGTCGATCCTGCTTCTGACCGAACGAAAAGCACATATCGACGTTCTAAACCTGTACCTGAAAAACAGGTTTGAAACGATAACAATTAGTGGAGATGATTCCAATCGTGACCAGCAGTCCAAGATGAAACAGATAAAAGCGGGCCATTTTCAAATTGTACTGACAACCGGACAGTTTTTTGGCGAGGGAATTGACATCGACCGGTTCGACACTCTTTTCCTGGTGTATCCATTTTCATTTAAAGGTAAGTTAATTCAGTATATCGGGCGTATCACACGCTCGAAGGAAATCCCCGTGATCTATGATTACCGCGACCATAAAATCGGTTACTTCGAAAAACTGTTTAAAAAGAGAAATCAGTTCTACAACGAGATACGGAAGGCTAATCAGATGACGTTGGGTTTTTGAAATCTAATTCAACGAAATGGGATAATTTGTGCAATTTTAATAATCATCAGAGCTGTTAGACTTTGATTAAATTACTTCCGGCTTTCCCAAATGCGAGGATTTCTAAAGGTGTTCAGAACAGCCCGGACAGTAACAATCTGCTGTTCCTCCTGAATCGTACAGTGGATCATGTAGGGGAATCGTTTCAAGGACAGGCAGTGGATAGCGTCGTATCGAACCTGGAAGAATGGATTTACCCGCAGTTTTTCGAAGCGTTGTTTAACTGCCTCGTGAAAGGATCTGCCTAATCCAGATCTTGCTCGTTATACCAATTAATTCCTTGCTGGATATCTTGTTCAGCTTCTGTTTCAATTTTTATTGTAAACGGCATTAATCGAGTTTAAAATTGTCTTTTACTTCATCCCAATTGAGAAGACGTTCAGGGTTTGCATTCGATTTTCGAATACGTTCGCGAACAATCTCTTTATGCTCTTCAGGTATCTTTATTTCTTCGGACACCTCGACCCCCAATTGTTCAATCAGCTCCAGTATAAAGTCGATTTTATGGTCCGGTACTTTCAGAGTAATCTCTTTCATGTTGTTGGTTTTTTTGAACGAAGTCGTTTAATAATACTAAATAAACACTACTTAATACATTTGATTTTGTAGTTCGGGCAGCAAATAAGGATAAAGGCAGAATGAATATCCGGTTCATCTTATCCGGCCGCAGGTTCCCTTTTCCCTGCTCCAGTTACCTCAGTAACCGAATTTCCGCATCCGCCAGCTCTAAGCAAAGCCCTTCATAAATGAATAGGTATATTGATTTATGGAATGAATTTTAACTTACCCACGAAGTGCCCAATAGAATCCGGT
>Ga0307966_1002303_pt1 | contig 14509 bp, 9 predicted proteins | sample OrgLakmetagen646_FD_203141 | JGI IMG/M metagenome (GOLD analysis project Ga0307966, IMG submission 203141) | Saline water microbial communities from Organic Lake, Antarctica - #646 | ecosystem: Environmental > Aquatic > Non-marine Saline and Alkaline > Saline | place: Antarctica: Organic Lake... | reverse complement strand
TTGCAAAAGCTATTGCCCACTTCACCCCGAGGTGCATGGGGTTGTTTTTGATTTGGTAGATGAAATAGTGGAAGTATTTGAGGCAGATGCTTTTCATGCCGGTATGGATGAGGTTTTTTACATAGCAGATGATAAATGTCCCAGATGTGGTGGCAGGGATGCAGCAGAACTTTTTGCCGGGGAGGTCAGCAAAATCAGAAATCACCTCCATGATCAGGGAAAAAGACTGTGGATCTGGGGAGATAGGCTGATCGATGGAAAAACGACTGGAATAGGAATGTGGGAAGGCAGCATGAACAATACCTACAGAGCCATAGATCTGATTCCAAAAGATGTGGTAATTTGTGATTGGCATTATGAGAGGCCTGACCAAACACCCGTCATGTTTGCCATGAAAGGATTCGATGTGATTAGTTGTTCCTGGAGAACGCCTCATGTGGCTGTGCAGCAGGTAAATGATATGTTTAGGTGGAGGGAAAACCAGACTGAAGCCATGAAAAACCGATTTCAGGGCGTGGTTTTGACCGTATGGTCAGGTGCCGGAGGATTTATGGATGGGCTGGAAAAATACATGGCTTCAGAAGACAAGTCAAAGGAGGAGCAATCACAACCCTGGGTAACTTTCGTTCAGATGTTTAACACTATTAATAAGGAGTAGAATGGCCAATGCATTAAATCAATCAACGCTTGCAACAAGGTACCAATCATTGGATGTACTAAGAGGGTTAACATTGGCATTGATGGTGATCGTTAATACTCCCGGAGACGGGAGTACGAGTTTTGGCCCATTAAGGCATGCTGACTGGCACGGGCTTACACTTACCGATTTGGTATTTCCCTCCTTTTTATTTGTTGTGGGCAACGCCATGAGTTTTAGCCTTGCCAAATTCAAACTAAAAGGGGGCAAGATGTATTTTGGAAAAGTGTTCAAAAGAACTGCTTTGATATTTATTATTGGCTTATTGCTTACTGCTTTTCCATTTTTTAGAATCAACGATACAGGGATGGTGCCTTACGATTTTACCAGTATTAGAATCCTTGGCGTTTTACAAAGAATAGCCTTATGCTATGGCCTTGCGGCATGTTTGATTTATGTATTGAAGCCAAATAAAGTAATTCTTATCAGTGGACTATTATTACTTCTTTATTGGTTGGTAATGTTTACGCTGGGATCAGCAGGAATGGATCCTTATTCCCTTGAGGGAAATGCAATCAGGCGATTGGATTTGTGGTTGTTTTCTACAGATAATCTATATAAAATGGATGGTGTTGCTTTCGATCCGGAAGGCTTATTGAGTACATTTTCAGCCATGGTTAATGTATTGTTGGGTTATTGGATAGGCCTACTTGTACAAAAAAGAGGAGGCAATATTCAGACGGTTTATTTGCTGGCTTTGCTGGCAGGTATCTTTTTGGTTACAGGCTATCTCTGGGATTTTTGGTTTCCCATTAATAAGAAGATTTGGACCAGCTCTTTCGTGTTAGTGACAGTAGGATACTCCACGGCAGCACTGGCAGTATTGATGTTTTTACTGGAAGTACGGTCTATTAAAGGCTGGGCTTACTTTTTCGAAGTTTTTGGAAAAAATCCATTGATACTATACGTGCTTTCCGGTGTGCTGGTCCGTACCCTGGGAATGATCAGAATCGAAGGACAATCTGTCCGGGGCATTTCTTACAAAACGCTATTTGAACCAATCTTTCCTGAAGGCTGGGCCAGTTTCTTGTTTTCAGTATCTTTTATGTTGATTATTTGGCTGATAGGTTGGTGGATGGATAGAAACCGTTTGTATATTAAAGTATAGCCTGGCTTATATACAAAACAGGCAATAGAATGTCCTTCCATAATCTGGTTTTTAGTATAGGTTTAACGCTTTTTATGGACAATTGATAATTAATTAGGTCTTTTGCCCTAGATTATCTATTTTTGGCAGGATTAGTTTTGCAAAACATGCAGGGATGAATCTTATTGGCTGAACGAATGGTATATGTTTTTTACCAGGTCCGGAATACCTGGAAGACAAGCATTCAAGTTCTTACGCTATTCAGGTCAGGATGCTCTGTGGTACAAACTCCCGGATATGAATTCAATTGAATTATTGGACCTTTTTGTAATTGTAGGTTACCTTTTAGGCATTGTTCTCATCGGGCTATTGTCTGTTCGGCAAAAGAACCGCACCAGCGAGGGTTATTTTTTGGCAGGAAAATCATTACCATGGGCAGTAATTGGAGCTTCACTCTTTGCCTCTAATATTTCCACAGTCCACTTGGTTGGACTTGCAGAATCAGGATTTACTGATGGAATAGTTTGGGGAAATTTTGAGTGGTTTTCTGGAATTGAACTCATCATTTTGGCTTTTGTATTCATTCCGTTTTACCTACGTACCAAAATTACTACGCTGCCCCAGTTTTTGGAAAAGCGTTATGATTCCCGATCGAGGGTCTTACTGGCCATTTTCAGTATCCTTGCTGCACTTTTCATGCATATTGGGGTTGGTTTGTATGCAGGAGCCGTCGTGTTTGAAAATGTATTTGGAATTAGCATTCCAGTTTCCATTGTTATCATTGCCCTGGCGACAGGATTGTACACAATTATTGGCGGATTGACTTCTGTAGTGGTTACGGAAGCTGTTCAGACGGTTGTATTAATTGCGGGATCATTGACCATTACCTTGCTGGCAATCTATCGATTACCTGAGATTGGCATTACTTCTTATGAGGAACTAAAAGTAGCTGTAGACCCAAATCGCTTTAAGATTGTAAGTTTCGACGAAAGCAAAATGGGGTTTAGTTTTGTTGACATGCTATTTGGTCATCTGATTTTGGGAATCTGGTATTGGTGTACGGACCAGACTATTGTTCAGCGTGTATTGGGTGCCCGATCGGAAAAGCAGGCGAAGCTGGGAGCCTTGTTTGCGGGATTCCTCAAAATTCTTCCCGTATTCATAATGGTCGTGCCAGGGATTTTAGCCTACGCCTTATTTAAGACACAAGTAGGGAATGACACCAAAAGTGTCCTACCAATAATGATTACCAATTTAATGCCAATAGGAATGAAAGGACTAATGGTAGCTGCCTTACTGGCTGCAGTCATGAGCAGTGTGGCCGCTGCTATAAATAGTTGCTCCACCCTGATTGTTTATGATGTTTTCAGTAAGCTTAAGCCCAATTTACCTGATAGAAAAAAAATCTATATCGGAAGGGTTACGGGAGTTGTGGTTCTGGTGTTAGCGGTGATTTGGTCGCCTTTTCTTGGGAATTTGGGGACAATATTTGAATTGATCAACCAAATGTTTTCCATACTTGCTCCTTCTATTGTAGCCGTTTTCCTATTAGGTATTTTATCTTCCAGAGGAACAGCAAATGCCGCGTTCTACACACTATTGGTAGGCAGTTCATTTGCTGCGTTGGTTTTTCTTGTTGAAAAGTATGTGCCTATAACAGGAATTTCAAATTATATATCCAGTGCTGATGGTCTGGGAATAAACTGGTTAAAGCAAACCTACCTGTACTTTATTTTCTCCTCTTTGCTCTACGGGACCATTTCCTTCTTTGATAGTAAAGAACAGGTCATTTTTCCTGGGTTTTACCTAAAGGTCAGCACCCCTTCTTCCCTGGTCAACTGGCTGAGTGTTGCTTTATTGCTCATCATGCTAATCTTGTACTGGACGTTTTATTAACTAAGCAAAAGGATTGGAACAGCATAAAAAATTCAATTTATTTTAAAAAATGTTTTTAAACCAAAGCCCCGTAATGCCTGATAATCCGCTTCCTATTGTTATCATAGGAGCAGGTGGCATTGTGCGCGATGCCCACCTTCCTGCCTATGAAATCGCCAAATTTCCGGTAGCAGGTATCTATGATGCAAGTCCCGGCAAAGCGCAATTATTAGTCGACTCCTTTGGTTTTGTGAAAGTTGCCTTTGATTCACCGGATTTACTTTTCCGCAAAGCGCTGGAATTAGGAGCAGTATACGATCTGGCAGTACCCGCAGACCAAATCCTGAAAATTTTAGAGCGATTACCAGACGGTTCGGCGGTATTGATACAAAAACCGATGGGTGAAAACCTTGAGCAAGCGACTAAAATCAGTGACTTATGTAGAAAAAAGGCACTCCTGGCGGCTGTAAATTTTCAACTTCGTCATGCCCCATTTATTTTAGCTGCCCGGGATTTGATTCATCAGGGGCTGATTGGGGAAGTGTTTGATATTGAGTTTAAGGTAGGTGTCCATACCCCCTGGGAACTGTGGGAGTTCTTAAAAATTAAACCCAGGGTGGAGATCTTATACCATAGCATCCATTACGTAGATGCGGTCAGGGCTTTTTTTGGTGACCCGTCTAAGGTGTATGCCAGTACTATCAAACATCCTAATGTTAAATCATTGGCGGCAACCAGAAGTACAATAGTTTTGGATTACGGCGGATTTAAGCAAGCCCGGATACTTACCAATCACGGGCATAACTTCGGATCGAAGCATCAGGAATCTTATCTTAAGATAGAAGGAACCCATGGTGCCATCAAGATACAAATCGGTGTATCTTTTGATTACCCAAAAGGCAGACCATCCAAATTTGAATATTACAGTAAAAAAATTAGTAAAGAGTGCTGGCAGGAGATTCCACTGACCGGGGACTGGTTTCCCCACGCCTTTATTGGCCCGATGGCATCCCTGCAAAACCAAATTAAAAATCCTCTGTCAGCTTTTTCCAATAGTGTTGAAGATGCATTCCAAACGATGAGTTTGGTCGAAAAATTATATGAATCAAATGAAAAGGGTGGTTTGGCTTTTAAATAATGCCCTTGTCGTAAAGGAAAACTACCTGCAGGCCCTTTTACGCTATTTATAAGAAACTGCGCAGGAACCTTGAAACAAAAAATAAATGAAGAAATCAATTTTTATTAAAACAGGAAAATCTCAGGATGTGCAGTTTGCATTGGAAAATGGTGCTGGTTCTGACGCTGTACATTCTACTCCTATTTATGCCTATGCTGTTTGCAAATTGCATACGGACACTTCATTGGAAGGGGTTGGTCTTGCTTTTACCCTGGGCGCCGGGAACAGACTCGTCTGTGGTGCAATAGATTATTTGGTGCGGCACGTTGAAGGCAGAGAGATCAATGAGTTGATGGCTGATTTTGGAACCACTTATAAAAAGATGGCAGACGACCCTAATCTTCGGTGGCTGGGTCCGCACAAAGGCGTGATTCACCTGGCGCTGGCTTCGGTTGTTAATGCCTGTTATGACCTTTGGGCGAAATCCAGGAGTCTGCCACTGTGGCAATTACTGGTGGAACTCTCGCCTGAGGAAGTTATAAACACGCTTGACTTTTCCTATTATGAGGACATCCTGACAAAAGAAGAAGCCATCACACTAATGAACAACCAACAGGCTGGAAAAAGTGGGCGGATGGGAATCCTTAAAGAAGGTTACCCTGGTTATGATACTTCTATTGGTTGGTTCAACTATTCCGATGAGCAGCTGACCAATAATATTAAAAAATCCATTGATCAGGGCTTTACAGCCTTAAAATTGAAAGTCGGTTCAAGTGATGTGGAGAGGGATATTCGTAGGGCAGAGCTGGTACGCAAGGCTGCCGGGTCAAAAGCTACCATTATGCTCGATGCAAATCAGCAATGGAACTTGCCGAAAGCCATTTCTACCTGTAAAAAATTACTGGCTATTGATCCCTTCTGGATAGAAGAACCCACGCATCCCGATGATATCCAGGCCCATATCACCCTGTCAAGGGCGGTTTCAATTCCAATTGCTCTTGGAGAACATGTTCCGAATAAAATCATGTTTAAAAATTTCATTCAATCAGAAAGCATGTCCTTTAATCAGGTAGATGCCGTTAGGGTTGGCGGGGTATCCGAATTTATTTTAATCAGCCTGTTGTCTAAAAAATTCAATATCCCGGTAGTGCCGCATGTGGGTGATATGGGGCAGATCCACCAGCACCTGGTGCTTTTTAACCATATTTCTCTTGGCCACCCGGCCCTTCTTTTGGAACATATACCGCATTTAAAGAACTATTTTAAGTTTCCTGCTCAAGTGGAAGGAGGAAAATACAAAACACCGCAAGAACCGGGTATGAGTACCGATTTAAAGGATTATATACCTGAAAACATGGTGCTTTCCCCTTGATTTTTTAAGTAACTGTAGGGAAAACTTAAAACTTTTTGATCAAAAATTTACTGTATAATTAGGTCTTTTGACCTAATTATCTTAAAATTGGGCAAATGCACTAATTTGTGATCCAGGCAGCAAACTAATACAGAAGCAAGGCAAATATTGTAGGTTTCAAATGGGCCAATACTTGACTGAGTAATCCTCTGAAGGTCAACGCTACGACTCTAGATTTTGATTGTAACAAGAGAAAAAAATGCTGATGAAATTGGAATAGCGTACGATTTTCCTTTTTCGTAAATCATCAATTAGAAAGGAATCAAGGTTATTAACATGTAAAGTCTAAATTATGGGGACAAAATATCAAAACAGTACATATTAAAAAATCCAGATCAAAAGTTAAAATGATCCGGGAAGCACATTAGAATAGCCGCTAAAAATGGCAACTAAATAAATTATTATAAACCTAACAAACTAGATAATGCTAGCAAATTTACAAAAGTCGGTACGGCATATAGCCAGATATCTTACTTACGGCTTAGCGATCCAAATGCTGATGTTCCAAACAACATTGGCAACAGGTATCAATGAAAAAAAACTTACATTCAACAAGATTACTTCAACGGCGGTCGCTGAAGATATTACCATAAAGGGTAAAGTAACAGACGAGGAAGGGAATCCCATCCCGGGGGCGGCAATTCTAATAAAAGGGACCTCAAAAGGGACATCGACCGATATTGATGGGGACTTTACATTAGAGGTCCCGGAGGACGCCGTTCTAGTGGTTTCTTTTTTGGGTTTTGTTACTCAGGAAATCGAAGTGGGAAATCAGGCTAATTTTGAAATAGTACTTATTGAGGACTCCTCTCAATTGGAAGAAGTTGTTGTGGTTGGTTATGGCACTCAGAAAAAAATTAATTTAACTGGTGCCGTTTCTCAGGTTAATGCAGAGGAGGCCATTGATGAAAGACCGGTAACTTCACTTGGCCAAGCCTTACAAGGTGTGGCTCCTGGTTTAAATGTTTCAACAGGAAATGGAACCCCAGGTAGCGGCTACTCCTACAACATTAGAGGCACCACTTCACTAAATGGAGGGTCTCCGCTAATTTTGGTTGATGGTACTGAGCAGGACCCTAATCTGGTACCTCCAGAGGACGTTGCAAGTGTTACTGTTTTGAAAGATGCTGCATCAGCAGCCATTTACGGAGCGCGAGCATCTTTTGGTGTGATTCTTATTACGACTAAATCTGGCGAAAAAAGTGAAGGCCCAACATTTAATTATTCCAGCATTGTGTCTTGGTCTGATCCAACTACGACTCCCGAAAAAGTCGATCCCATCACTCAAATTAGACTTGGTGGTATTTCCTGGGAAAATGCCGGAAGAACACCTGGTTTTTATTGGGGTAGAAATGTAGATACGTGGGTTGATTTATACAATGAAGTAGGTCCTATACTCGATGGTGGTAGGACTGTTGATGGGGTTTTCTACCCACTTGGTAACACGAACATGATCGAGGAAATGACGGAAACAAGTGTTACATCAAGACACAATATATCTGCTAGCGGAGGGTCTGAGAACACTACCTATTATTTAAGCGCAGGCATCATGAATAATAACGGGATCTTAAGGTCTGATAAAGACAAGTATTCTCGTAAAAACATTTTGGGCAAAATAGACACCAAAGTAACGGATTGGTTTAGTATTGGGGCTACTATTGGTTTTACCAGGGGTTTTCAGACCATGCCCTGGATTCCAAATAATGAAAATTATATGTATGATGTGGCTATTTTAAGACCAAAATTTTGGTTAACTGGCATTGATGAGGTTTCGGGTGCTCCTTGGGGATTTTCTCCACAAATGGTTGATCTGGGAGCACTAAATACAGACCAGGTCGATAATACCAATATTCAGGGGAGAGTAACAATAAAACCCTTTACAGGATTCGAAATTAATGGTACTTATTCTGTTAGAGCTATTACAGGCAACAATTTTTATCATGTAAATTCCTATGAACAAGCCAACCCTCCAAGTGGCCCTGGGGTAACGTTTCTTTACAGGAATAACCCGAACAGTTTGAGAAGGACCGCTAGGTATAATGACTTCAATAATTTAAGTGTAACAGGAACTTATACCAAAACATTGGCGAACGACCATACATTTAAACTGATGCTTGGTTACGCTCAGGAAGTATTTAGTGAAAGTTCGTTTTGGGCCCAACGGGATAATTTGATAAGCGATAATATACCGTCATTAAATTTGGCTACTGGTAATCAGTTTGTTGATGATAATGTAACAGAGTGGAGTACAATTTCTGGGTTTTCGAGATTAAACTATAATTATAAGGAAAAATATTTATTTGAAGCTGTTGCCAGATATGATGGAGCCTCTAGATTTCCTATGGATGATCGCTTCGTATATTCACCATCTGCTTCTGTCGGATGGATTATTTCCGAAGAGTCATTTATGGCGGGAACGGATAGATGGTTAGATTTCTTTAAAATAAGAGCTTCCTATGGTTCTCAAGGCAATCAAAATGTTGGTGCGTATGCCTACTTACCCTCAATGAGTACAGGTAATGCAAACTGGATTGTCGGATCTGTCAGACCTCTTTTCGTACGGCCAGGCGGATTGGTCAGCGATTCATTTACCTGGGAAAAAGTCAATACCACCAATTTTGGTGTTGATTTAGGTATATTCAGAAATAGACTGGGAGTAACCGCTGAGATATTTCAGCGTGAGACCATAGGTATGTTAACTTCAGCAGAAGAATTGCCTGCAGTTTTGGGAACAAGCGCACCTATGGAGAATGCTGCAAATTTAAAGGTAAATGGATGGGAGTTAAGTCTAAATTGGAGAGACAACTTATCAAGTGATTTTTCTTATAACGTAGGTGTTAACTTTTGGGATGACCTTGCTACGATTTCTAAATTTGGTGGAAATCCGACCGGTCAATTATCAAACTATTATGTTGGAAGAGAGCTTGGAGAAATATGGGGCTACGAGACTGATCGCTTATTCCAAGCGGAAGATATCGTGGGTACAGGTAGTAATCGAGATCTTGCAACTGATATTCCTGACCAAAGCGCCCTATTCAATAACCAGACGCCATTTCCAGGAGATGTTAAATACAAAGACCTAAATGGTGATGGCAAAGTCGACTTCGGTACCAACACACTAGATGACCCGGGTGATCTAAAGATTCTCGGCAATTCCAGGTCCAGATATCAGTTTGGAATAAGATTGGGGGCAAAGTATAAATCGTTTGATATATCCGTTTTCATGCAAGGCGTTGCAAAAAGAGATCTATTTACCAGTGGTCCTATGGGATATACAATAGGTGGTCAGTACGAGTCTATATATACTCACACCCTTGATTATTGGACCCCAGAAAACACCGATGCCTTTTATCCACGTCTCGATGACCGTCCATACAATAGACGTACTCAATCAAGGTATTTACTGGACGGTTCATATCTAAGATTTAAGAATGTTAGACTGGGATATACTTTATCCAAAAATTTTGCGAAAAAAATTGGGTTGAAATCAGTTAAAATATATGTTACCGGTGAAAACTTGTTCTTACTATCAGGTTTACCAGCGGGAATAGATCCAGAAGTACTTCTTAACGCAACCTATCCTCTCCGTAAGGACTTCGCGATTGGCACAAATATTACATTTTAAAAATAATTTACCTTCTTATGAAAAGTACATATAGAAATATTGCAATTGCAATTTGCTTCATTGCTTTATATTCCTGTGAGGACAATTTTTTAGAAAAAATACCTAAGGATCAGATAACAATCGAAGGCTACTTTAATCAAGACAGCGATTTCAGAGCCTATGCTTATGGCCTATACAATACATTTTTTGGCTATGGAGTTGGCAATGTCGGAAATACAAATATCCCTGTTACAACAGATGAAATGGTTGGAGGAAATCAGGATCGAAGCAGCAGAATTTTTGATACCCGCATCATACCTTCTTCTGGAGGGGGATGGTCCTGGTCCAGACTTCGAACAATCAATATAATGATTAGAGAAGCGCAAAACACTGACCTTGCACCTGAGATAAAAAACCATTGGGAAGGGGTTGGCCGTTTATTTAGGGCACTGGAATATTTTAATAAAGTTAAATCTTTCGGAGACGTTCCATGGATAGACCACGAATTAGGTACCGAAAGTCCTGAATTATATATGGCTCAGGATCCACGTAGTTTGGTAATGGAAAATGTATTGGCGGATTTGAATTTTGCCGTTGAAAATATCCGAGAAAATGACGGTGCAAATTTAATTGACCGGTACACGGCATTGGCTATAAAATCAGAAATTACTCTCTTTGAAGGAACTTTTAGAAAATATCACACCGAATTAGGTCTGACAGATTTTAATAGTTGGTTAGAAGAAAGTGTTTTGGCTTCAGAGAAAATTATGGAATCAGGTTTGTTTAGTTTAAATCCAGACTATAGAACTATTCATAGCTCTCTTGATTTAAGTGGAAACCCTGAAATAATATTATATAAACAATATGAAATAGGCGTGTTGGTAAATACACAGGTTAGAACCACGGCACTTTCAAACGCAAGATCTCTTACTAAAGATGCCGTAGAAAGTTACCTCAGTTCTGACGGATTACCATTTGGAATAAGTCCGCTACACTCCAAAGCTCAAAATGGAATCCCCGAGTCCGTCTTCGAGGAGTTTGAAAATAGAGATCCTCGAATGGGAATGACGCTGGCAATCCCGTTCAATGAAGGTGAACCGTCTCCAAATGATCCTGCTTTGATAGAGGCAAACACCCAAATTAAGCCTGACTTTTTGCCCTCTCTTTTGGGTGAAGCAGGTATTAATAGTGCTACTGGGTATGGCCTTTATAAATGGTGGAACCCAGAATCTCCATATGATGATGTGAATGGAATCACTGATGCACCTTTGTACTCGTTTAACAAAATTCTTTTAAATTATGCAGAAGCAAAGGCAGAATTAGGTCAGGCGAACGATGAGGTTTTAAATAGAAGTATTAATCTATTACGTGGCAGAGTGGGAATGCACAATTTAACCATTGCTATTGCAAACAGTTTTGATGATCCGAAAAAACAAAAATATGCTCCGGAAATTTCAAATATACTTTGGGAGATTCGTCGAGAAAGAAGGGTTGAGCTTATGGGAGAAGGTTCTCGTTTCGATGATATTTTAAGGTGGAAAAAAGCCAGCTATTTTGGAAAACCATTTGTTGGGGCCTATATTGACTTAGATAATAGACCACCTTCTGCATACAACCCGGACGGAAGCAACAAAGCGGCTGTAACTCTCGGAGACCGAGATGGAAATATTTTACCTTCTACATCCCGACAAGGTTATATTTTACCCTATCTTGAAAGACAACCTTCATGGAGCGATGACGATTTAAAACTGTATTACTCTCCGATAAGTGTACAAGATCTAACAATTAACCCGAACCTACAACAAGTACCAGGATGGTAAACGTGGAAGGAGATTAGACAATAAAAACTTAGATTATTTAATTACAAATAATGGTAATCATGAACATTATTTATGAAAATTGCCAAAAAATGCAAATCCCATATTTGTATTGAAAATCAATTAAATTTAACAGGAAGGTACTTCATAAAACCTTCCTGTTATCTTTTTATCCTTCAAATCTTTCTTTTGCAAAGTGAGCGTACAATTTCCAACGGTAAGTAGGTTTAGTGTTTCGCTCCCTTATTGCAACGAATTATTTAAAAGGACTCAAATATTTCCTGTGGTTTCAAGAATTGGCTATGAAATAGGCGGTACACGCCGGTATCCGAGCGATGTGATGAAAGTAAAACATAGATACGATGAACAAAACTTAAGCCTAAGGATCACCCATTTGCGGTCTGAAGTAGTAAAAACGATGCAAATAGGGTGATTTTGGGGGTAGATGAGCAACACTATTTTGTTGTGGAGCGCCCAATTGTTCTTGAAGCCCTGCAAAAAATCCCTCAAAAGGATATCCATATTATCTATACGACCATGCGGGGATTGCCAAAAGTGGATGTTACCCATTTGACGCCTTCGGGATTGGTAGCACATGCTCATAGAATCTTTAAAGCTTATAAAATAATAGCGGATACGACGCATTTTAATGCAAATAGAAATGGTTTTAACAATCAAATCTTTACTTTTTTGTTGTACTGATTTAGCAAAAACGCAAACTAAATAATCTTAATTCAAGCCGGTTAAAAAATGAAACAAACATATTATAAAAGTCTGCTAGTCCTTTTTCTCCTTTCCACCAATTCAATCCTTGCACAGGAGGCCAATACCGGTTTTACCGGTGGTGAATTTAAATTTACCGATGTTTCAGGCATTGGTTATGAAGCAGGTGTCACGCGCCGGGATCCCAGCGATGTGATGAAAGTAGACCACACGTATTATCTGTATTACACCAAAATCCCTGATGCCCAGCCGGAATATTGGGGAGCAGGATACTGGGGAGCAAGCGTTTGGTGTGCCAAATCTGAGGATGAGGGATTTACCTGGACGGAGGTTGGTCAAATGTTGGACGTGGGAGAAAATGGTAAATGGGATTCACAGGCAGTTTTTACACCAAACATATTTTATGCCGATGGTAAATACTTCCTGTATTATACTGGGGTAAAGCCAACACCCGGGAATGACAAGGGCGAATTTGAGAACAATAATATCAGTGATATTACAGCTATAGGCGTAGCCATATCTGATTCACCAACGGGACCTTTCCAGCGAATTACCAATGAACCAATGCTTAAGGTAAGTGTAGAGCCTGAAAAATTTGATAGCTACAGGGTTGACGATGCTTCATTGCTTTACCGAAATGGATTGTATTGGATGTATTATAAAGGCCGATCCTTGCTTGGCGGACAAGGGGGGCCTGCACACACCTGTATGGGCGTTGCTTATTCAAAATATCCTGAAGGCCCTTATACTAAATTCGGAAAAGAAATACTTGAAAGTAGCCATGAAGTATTAATTTGGCCACAAGGTACTGGAGTTGGCGCCTTTGCTTCTTTATCAGAATCATTTGAATATGCCCCTGATGGAATTGATTTTATGTCGGACAAACTTGATGCGAAAGTAAAAGAACGTGCAATTGCACCGGGAGCTTTTCGTCCTGATTTAACCAACCCGGTGGTTGTTGGAGAAGGGTTAAAGTGGGGTATCTCTATGATCCCAAACAAACACGAATGTTACCTGGTACGATTCGAGTTAACCTCTGAATAAAAAATGGACATAAAACTCACCCAATCCTATTATCAAAGTGTTGGACGGCAGACTTTACTTGACACCATGAAATCGAGCCTGCCTACCGCAGGCAGGAATGACGCAAGCGACACACAGAGGGATGATTATAAACCATGCGGAATTCTCCCGAGGATCGGGACAGGCATCTCGACCTTCGGTACGGGAAAAGGTATGACTGCTAAAAGAAAATTGTAAACATATGAATCAGATTTTTAAAAATATATGCTACTGCATTGCAGTGTTTGCCATGTTTAGCCAATGTACCACAGAAAGCAAGCAAGCACTTGCATCAAATCGCCTATCCGTGCTCACCTTTAATATCCTACAGGGAGGGCATGATGCGGGTAACGTTGGTTTTCCAAATAGCCGTTTCAATGGCTCCCGTTTTGACGATCTGGCCAGCATCATTGCAGCAACAAAAGCGGACATCGTGGGCATACAGGAAGACACAACCACCGATTCTTTACACCATGCCTTAGGTGATGACTGGAACCGCTGTTATAATATATATTCAACGTTTAAATTGGTTCCCCTGGAGTCAAATGGTAGGCTGCTTAATGCATGCCGGGTTTATTTACCAGGTGGCGATTCTTTGGTTTTTGTGAACGCCCATTGGTTTCCTTCAGGAGGCTACGGTCCTGGCATTATCAAACAACGAATGCTTGATGGTAATATACCTTCCGACCTTAAACTTTTTGAGCAGCAAGTATTGGAAGCTACAAAGCAGATGGCTGATGGTCCACGTGGATATAATGCTACTATTGATATCATTCAGCCTTATTTAGAAGCGAATGAAAAAGTTATTTTGGTAGGCGATTTTAATGAACCATCACATCTCGATTGGACGGAGCGTTTTGCCAGAGAAGGAATAGATAGATGGGTGAAAAATCCCACGGAAATCCCAATGAGATTTGCTATTGAATGGAAAGGATCAAGGGCGCTTGAGGATATAGGCCTCTCAGATGCTTACCGAACCATTAATGCCGATGAGATTGGAAAACCGGGGTTCACCTGGACACCACCGTATCCAAATGGTACGCCGGGAAGGCAAGATTACGACAACCAGGTTTTGGTAAGGATTGACCGGATATATTATAATAGCCCGGGCTTGAA
>Ga0307966_1002301_pt1 | contig 14512 bp, 14 predicted proteins | sample OrgLakmetagen646_FD_203141 | JGI IMG/M metagenome (GOLD analysis project Ga0307966, IMG submission 203141) | Saline water microbial communities from Organic Lake, Antarctica - #646 | ecosystem: Environmental > Aquatic > Non-marine Saline and Alkaline > Saline | place: Antarctica: Organic Lake... | reverse complement strand
CTTCTTGCCTGTGTTTTATAAAATTGCTTTCAGCGGCAAGAAAGGAAATCAAGCACAATACTTCTATTTAAACCAAGATGTAATTCAATTATCCATACCAGATATACCTGAAGGAATTGTTGTCAAACTTCAACAAGGCGATCAGGAATTAGTGCCAGACCAAAGAATAAATGGAAATAAAATGCGGATAATCTTGCCACAGGAAGATTTGAAAGCTGGTTTTTATTCTATTATTAATACAAAAACAGAAGATGAAATGGGGATTTTAGCCTTAAATATCCCTAAAAAGGAAAGCGAAACAGGCTATTACAACGCTCCTGATTTGCAATCTCTTTTTCAAGATCAGGAAAATGTTGTAATTTTAGATGGATATGATTTTTCATCTATAAACGATTATATTGATGAAACCAAAAACGGTTTTCCTTTGTGGAAATATTTCTTAGTATTAGCTTTGCTGAGTTTATTAGCTGAAGTTTTAATCATCCGCTTGCTCAAATAAATATGCGAACTTACATCAAGGCTGTCAAAATAATTAATCCTGCCTCTCAGTGGCACAATCAGTCCGTTAATTTATTGGTGGATGAGGGTGTGATCACGGAAATAAACCCATCTGGCAAAATAGATTCTGATCTAATTATAGAGGAAAAAGAGCTGCACGCTTCTGCTTCTTGGCTGGATATGCGAGTTTTTTCAGGAGAGCCTGGTGAAGAATACAGAGAAGATTTTGAAAGCCTGTCGAGTGTTTTGGAAGCTGGAGGTTTTGGAAGTGCACTATTAATGCCGAATACAACTCCCGTACTTCAAAATAAAGCAGATATTAAAACGGTGATGTCCCGGAATAGCGGACAAGTAGCTCAAATTTTACCATCGGCAGCAATAACCATTAATTGTGATGGAGAGAATTTAAATGAGATGCTGGATGTGTACCATGCTGGTGCTATTGCCTTCACGGATGGTGCTCGGCCGATGTGGAATAGTGATATCCTGGTAAAGTCACTACAGTATCTTCAAAAATTTGATGGCTTGCTGATGACCATGCCACAAGATCAGAAACTGGCACTATTCGGGCAAATGAACGAAGGCATTGTGAGTACAGGACTAGGAATGAAAGGAATTCCACATTTAGCTGAAGAAATTATTATCCAACGAGATCTTGAACTGCTAAAATATGCGGGAGGAAAGCTGCATTTTAGTTGTATTAGCACCGCTAAAGGTGTTGAAATGATTAGAATAGCAAAAGCAGAAGGTCTAAAGGTGACTTGTGATGTCAATATTCACCATTTGATTTTGGATGATGGCAATCTGGAAACCTTTGATACTAATTACAAAGTTTTACCTCCTTTGCGTACCCAAAATGATATTGAGGCTTTGATCTCTGGAGTGAATGATGGCACTGTTGATGTAATCGTTTCTTCACATCAACCCTACGATCAAGATCATAAGAAAATGGAATTTGATTTGGCTGACTTTGGCATTATGGGTGCTCAAATAGTGTACCCTCTATATCATAAATACCTTTCCAATAAAATTGGACAAAGTACTTTTATCAATTGCATAGAAGCTAACCCTAAGAAGATCTTGAAGCAGTCCCAAGCAATAATTGAAAAAGGCTCAGTTGCAGATTTCACATTGTTCTCAAATGATGTAAAATGGGAGTTTAACACCGAAAGTAATTTCTCGAAGAGTGATAACTCTCCTTTTATGGGGACGCAATTTTCGGCTAAGGTGGTCGGGGTTTTTAAAAACAAACACCAATATTTAGATTCAAAATTAACAAATTCCTGATATGAATTTATTAGTCAAAAGCCCTTTAAGGTTTAGCTTCATTGCCATATTATTTGTGGTACTGATGTTTTTCATCCTAATTTTTCTTGATAAAAATCCTGTTATTTATTCCAGTAACATTATTTTCATTGGCCCTCTGATGAGTATATTTCTATTTTTTAGCATTAAAGTATTTCGTGATACTAATGCTGGAGGTTTAAGATTTTGGCAAGGCTTTTCAATCGGTATTTTATATACCTTATTTTTCACTTTATTTTATTCCATAGTGCTATGGACTGATGCAACTTTGTTTGAAACCGATCATTTTGACGAGTATAGAGCAATGATAATAGAAAAAATCATAGCTGGTAAGGAAATGTTAATTGACAAAATGGGCGAAGAGGGGTATCAAGACTATTTGAAATCAGGTGAATCAACAAATCCAAGAATTATTGGTAGTCTTGCCTTTAACAATATCATCATTGGTGTATTAGTTACGCCATTAGTTTCCCTTTTCATGAGAACAAGTGAACCTGAAAGAGTATGAAGTATAATATAAGTATTGTTGTACCAGTTTTTAATGAAGAAGAATCTTTACCAGAATTAACAAACTGGATTCAACGTGTGATGGCAATTCATCCCTTATTGAGTTATGAAATTATCATGATTGACGATGGAAGTTCTGATGATTCGTGGCAAATCATAGAAGAGTTATCTCAAAATACAGTTTCGCTAAAAGGAATTAAATTCTCTAGAAATTACGGTAAATCTGCAGCACTTCATACCGGTTTTAAAAATGCTAAGGGTGAAGTAGTAATCACCATGGATGCTGATATGCAAGACAGTCCTGATGAAATTCCAGGACTCTATGATATGATAGTAAATGATGGCTATGATATTGTTTCTGGTTGGAAAAAGAAAAGGCATGACCCTATTAGTAAAACCATTCCTTCTAAGTTTTTCAACTTTGTAACGCGTAAAATCTCAGGCATTAAATTGCATGATTTCAACTGTGGACTAAAAGCATATCGTAGTAAAGTAGTGAAAAACATAGAGGTTTATGGTGAAATGCACCGGTATATACCTGTGATTGCTAAATGGAATGGATTTAGAAAAATCGGGGAAAAAGTGGTGGTACATAGGGCTAGAAAATACGGTGAAACGAAATACGGATTAGAGCGATTCTTATATGGATTTCTAGATTTACTATCCATCACTTTTGTTTCTAAATTTAAGAAAAGCCCGATGCATTTCTTTGGTGCTTTCGGTACCTTATCTTTTGTAGCAGGATTTTTCATTACTGTTTATATCATTGCTAGAAAATTCTATGAAATACATAATCATCTATCTGTCAGAGAAATAACCGATCAGCCTTTATTCTTTCTAGCGTTAGTAGCTTTAATTGTTGGAGTACAGTTGTTTTTAGCTGGTTTTGTTGGAGAAATGATCACTATGAATTCATCAAAGAAAATCGATTACATCGTGGAAGAGCAAACAGGATTCTGATGCGATTTTACTCCGTAATTATCCCCATTTATAATCGACCTGATGAAATTAAAGAGCTGCTCCAAAGCTTAACTCATCAAGGTTTCACAAATTTTGAAGTTATTATTGTAGAAGATGGGTCACTAAAAACCTGCGAAGATATCTGTAAGTCTTTCGAAGATAAACTTGAGATTCAATATTTTTATAAAGAAAATTCAGGACAGGGTTTTAGCAGAAACTTTGGCTTTGAAAAAGCTCAAGGAGACTATTACATCGTTTTTGATTCCGATTGCATCATTCCAGAAGACTACTTTGAAACCGTAGATCAGCATTTAGATGAAAATCCGCTTGATGCCTTTGGTGGTCCTGATGCAGCCTTGGAAAGCTTCACTTTGGTGCAAAAAGCGATCAGCTATTCCATGACTTCTTTTTTCACAACGGGGGGGATAAGAGGCGGTAATAAGCAGTTAGAGAAATTTCGGCCAAGAAGTTTCAATATGGGTATTTCAAAAGCAGTATTTGAAAAAACCAGTGGCTATAATATCACCCGCATGGGAGAAGATATTGAGTTTAGCATAAGAATAGAAAAAGCAGGATTCAAAACCGGATTGATTCCCAATGCAAAAGTTTATCATAAAAGGCGAACCAGACTCGATCAATTCTATAAGCAATTATTTTTCTTCGGCAGAGGAAGAATTAATATTTTTAGATTTTTTAAAAGCGAATTAAAAGCGGTTCATCTTTTGCCTGTTATTTTTGTTCTTGGCTTGTTTTTCTGGTTATCTACTGCTTTATGGCAAGAACAGCTATTTCAATTGGGTGCTGCGCTACTAGCTTTATATTTTATATTAATAGGAATTGATGCTTTTATGAAGACTAAAAACTTTTTAGTAGCCTGGCTAAGTTTAATCACTTCTTTTATTCAACTTTTCGCTTACGGAATGGGCTTTTTAAAAGAAAGCTACGCTTATATAAGGCAACCTGAGCCAAAAGGCGTGAAAGAACAAGCTAGCAAATAAAAATCACGACCTGGATCAATTTTTTCTTGTTTTTTGAGCTCAATTACAAGCATTTCATGTGTATATTATTATTTATCACCGCCACTACCTGTCCCGCTCTGAAAGGCGGGATGGAATTCCCATAAATCTATTCGTACCTCGCTTGCCCTCCTGCACAGGTAGGGTTGGTCTATTAGGGACACTAGATTTGTGTTCATTTCAGGTGAAACTAAAATTCTTTTCTATCTTCATGCAAAATTTCAATTCCATACTATGATACTAAATACCATTGACTGGGTAATCCTGATCGGGTTTTTGTTAATTTCTTTAGGAATAGGTTTCTGGACTTCCAGAAAAAACAAAAGTGCTTCAGAGTTTTTTGCTGCCGGTGGGAAAATGCCTTGGTGGCTTTTAGGGGTTTCAATGGTAGCCACTACTTTCTCTACAGACACTCCCAACTTAGTGACGGATATAGTACGTCAACATGGAGTTTCAGGAAACTGGGCTTGGTGGGCATTTCTACTCACAGGTATGTTAACTGTTTTCGTTTATGCGGGACTATGGAAAAAGTCAGGCGTACTAACCGATGTTGAATTCTATGAATTAAGATATTCCGGCAAAGCTGCTCGTTTCTTGAGAGGTTTCAGAGCGATTTATTTAGGACTTCTTTTTAATGTGATGATTATGGCTTCCGTAAGTTTAGCTGCCATCAAAATTGGAGGGGTTTTATTAGGGCTGAGCCCTGTACAAACGGTCGTGATAGCCGGTATCATCACAGTAGTTTATAGCAGCCTAGGCGGATTAAGGGGGGTTTTAATTACAGATTTTCTTCAATTTTTTCTCTCTTTAGGTGGTGCTTTAGTTGCAGCCTATGTAGCTCTAAACCACCCTATGGTGGGAGGATTAGATAATCTATTAACACATGAAAACGTAGTCGATAAATTATCATTTTTTCCTTCTTTCTCTAATCCTGAAATGTGGGTTATGCTTCTTATTATTCCGCTCCTTGTACAATGGTGGAGTACTTGGTATCCTGGAGCTGAACCTGGCGGTGGTGGATACATTGCTCAGCGAATGTTTGCTGCCAAAAATGCAGACCATTCCATAAAGGCAGTATTATTCTTTAATGTAGCACATTATGCCATCCGACCGTGGCCTTGGATTATAGTAGCTCTTTGTTCTATTATCGTTTTTCCTGACTTAGATAGTTTTGCAAAAGCATTCCCAGCCGTAAACTCAGGAGTTGCCACACACGACATGGGTTATCCCGCAATGTTAACTTTTATTCCCGCTGGTTTACTAGGCTTGGTGGTCACCTCATTAGTTGCAGCTTATATGAGTACGATTTCCACTCACTTAAATTGGGGATCCTCCTATTTAGTCAATGATGTTTATAAAAGATTTATCAATCCAAAAGCCTCTGAAGGCAAGCAAGTTTTACTAGGGCGATTATTAACTTTGGTTTTAATGCTTTTCAGTATGCTGATGGCATTAGTTTTAGAAAATGCCTTACAGACTTTTGAAATTCTATTGCAAATTGGTGCCGGTACTGGTTTAATTTATATTCTGCGCTGGTTTTGGTGGAGAGTAAATGCAATTAGTGAGATTGTAGCCATGGTTGTCAGTTTCCTAATTGCCCTCTATTTTGCTTTTGCGAATCAACCTTTCGGCTTTGAAGAATTATTGTCTTGGCAAAAACTAATCATTGGCGTTAGTATTACCACAATAAGTTGGGTAACGGCTAGTTTCATGACTGAAAAAACAACAGATGAGCAATTGGCTAATTTCCTCAACAAAGTAAATCCTGGAGGACCCGGCTGGCAGAAAATTATTGAGAGATTATCGTCCAAAGGATTAATTCAGCCCAAAACTCAAAAATGGAAAGTCCCAACAGGAATCATTTGCATGATAGCTGGAAGCATGGGGGTTTATGGGTTTTTATTTAGTACAGGACTTTTTATTTATGGAGAGACACTACAAGCAAGTGGATTATTACTCTTCAGTATCCTTTGTGGTTTTGTGATTTTTAAATTATACCCAAAAATTATAGCTGAGGATTAATTGGTTGCTTACCGATTAAAATCTGGAAGAACATTTTAAAATCTGAAGCCAAACTCCAAAGTGGATAAGTAAAAGTTGCGGGTCTGTTTTGTTCAAAAAAGAAATGTCCAGCCCAGGCAAAGCCGTAGCCCACAACAGGTATAAATGCAAGTCCCCAATAAGTCTCCGTAATTAAAGCCCACGCTAAAACTACAAATAGTAATGCTGTCCCAGTAAAGTGCAATTTCCTGCAGGTGGGATCCTGATGTTCCGTCAAGTAATAAGGATAGAATTCTTTGAAGGTCTTATATTTTCTTTCTGCCATTATTCAAAATATTTGAATATAATTTACATAAATAATGAACATTAAAAAAATTACTGCCCTACTTAAAAAGACTGATATAAATTCAACTTAATTCAGCTTAAGCTCCACTTACTCAAATTAATTATTTTTCAATACCCTAGCGGCTTCTTTAGCAAAATAGCTTAATATCACATCTGCCCCAGCTCTTTTGATACTCAGAAGACTTTCCATCATAGCCGCTTCTCCATCTACCCATCCTTTTTCAGCTGCTGCTTTAATTAAGCTATATTCACCACTCACATTATATGCGGCTATTGGTAATTCATTATTCTCTTTAAGCAGATGAATTACATCCAAATAAGCTAAAGCAGGCTTCACCATCAAGAAATCTGCCCCTTCTTGAGCATCTAGTTCCGCTTCGATTAAAGCCTCATATTTATTGGCAGGATTCATTTGATAGGTTTTCTTATCCCCTGATTTTGGAGCTGAATCCAACGCATCTCTAAAAGGACCGTAAAAAGCTGATGCATATTTAGCACAATAACTCATAATAGAGGTGTTTTCAAATCCATTTTCATCCAATACCTCCCGTATATATTCAACTCTCCCATCCATCATATCAGATGGGCCAATAATATCAATCCCAGTTTCAGCTTGTGCTAGGGCCATATCAGCTAATACATCGAGCGTTTCATCATTAAGAATATTCCCGTTTTCATCCACAATTCCGTCATGCCCATCAGTGCTGTATGGATCCATTGCCACATCGGTCATAATGCACGCTTCAGGGAATTTGGCTTTGATCTCTTTCAAAGCTCTGATGTAGAAAAACTTTTCATCCGCACTGTTGGTCGCCATTTTATCTTTGTGCTTCTCCTCCACAACCGGAAATACATCAAAAGCTTTAATGCCTAATTTCAAACATTCTTCAATCTCCTTTAACAACAAATCGACTGAGAAGCGATAAATTCCTGGCATACTGCCTACTTCCACTTTCTTATTCTGTCCTTCTAATAAAAATAATGGGAAGATAAAATCCTTTGTGGTTAAGGTGGTTTCCTCTACCATTTCACGTATGGCTGCTGATTTGCGATTTCTTCTTGGTCGTATTAACATAAAATGAGCTATTTGGTCCCTCAAAGTTACGCTTTTATGAAACGGAAAATCGAATAGGATATAAAAAATCACGTGATCAGGAAAAATCAACATTAATCCATCTCGATATGTCTGCAATAATTAGTTTTAGAAAAATATAATTTTGAAGGCAGCTTACTAATTATCAATATACCTACTACTTTTGCAGAAGGTTTACTTATAAAAAATATGCGCTCATTAATCTTTATCATATCTATTTTAGTTTTCAATGCCTGTCAGCAAATATCCAAAGAAAAGGAAATAAGTGCTGAGCAAAAGCTTTCTCTGCAATTGGGCAATGCCACTGTATGGTTTCAACAATCTGCAGAAATGAAGGCTTCCTATTTGCAAGCATATGATAAAGGTAAAATGCTCTTAAAAATTAAAACGGACACGCTTTCTGATACAGAACTGGAAGCTGCAGTAGTTTTAGATTTAGATGAAACTGTTTTCGATAACAGCCCATATGAAGCAAGATTATTCTTAGAAGGCAAGAATTATAGTTCTCAGAGTTGGGAAGAATGGTGCAATGAAGCACAAGCAGAAGCATTGCCGGGTGCCGTAGATTTCTTAAATTTTGCAGATAGTTTAGGATTAAAAATATTTTATATCTCGAATAGAAAAATAGGAGTATTTGAACCAACCTTAAAAAATCTGAAAATATTAAAACTACCTCAAGCAGAAAAGGAGCACCTTCTACTACGAACAACCAAAAGTGATAAAACGGACAGAAGAGCAATGGTAAAAGCTAGTCACCATATTTTATTATACGTAGGAGATAATTTAACAGATTATGACCAGCGATTTGCCGAGAGAGATAGCAATTTGGGCAAAGAATTAGTTGAAAAGCATCAAAAAGAATTGCTCCACAATTTTATAATGCTACCCAACCCAATGTATGGAGAATGGGAATCTGCTATTTACGGAAATGATTTCTCAAAAAAGGAAAAGGAAAAATTAGAGCTGAGAAGAAAAGTATTAAACGAAAAACATCCAAAGTGACTAGAGGTTAATACGTCCTGTAATTAACCCTGCTTGTAGAATAATTTTTATTTAATAGAATAATTTTCATATCTTGTTTAAATTTTAGTGCAAATATGAAGATTCAAAGTTTCTTGTTTATATTTCTTGGCTTCATCTTTATTCTACAAAGTCAGCTAAATGCACAAACCTTAAGTTGGAAAGATGCTCAAAAAAGAGGTAAAGCTACCTTAGATTTACATTGGTACGTTTCTAATCCTTTTGTCTATGTAAATAGAGAGGGTACGATTGAAGGTTTAGAGGTCGAAATACTAGATTCTTTCCAATCTTACGTAAAAGAATTTTACCAAGTTGATGTAAAGCTAAATTGGATTGAATCAAAAAATTTCAAGAATATTATTGATGTAATATCTACAAAAAAAAATCCAAATGCATTTGGTATATCTGCCTTCTCAATAACAGACCAGCGTAATGAAAGAGTACAGTTTACAGATCCATATCTATCAGATGTGGCAGTACTGGTTTCAAGCAGAGGAACACCTATTGTTCGAACCTTAGGTGAAATCAATATAATGATGAAAAATATGAATGCCGTCACCATAGAGGGCACTACATATGAGCAATTCATACTGAATTTAAAAACACAGCTCAACCTTGACTTTAATATTCTCTATATTGAATCCGACAAAAATATTTTAGAAGAAATCGGTAAAGCCAATGACAGGTTTGGTTTTATAGATTTGCCAATTTATTTAATGCTCATAAAAAGAGGTGGGACACTGACACGTCAGAATTTCTTTACTATTAAAGGGAACGGATACGCATATATAGCTCCTCCTGATAGCGACTGGATTGAAATCTTCAATGAGTTCCTTTCTGATTCAAAAACCCGCATAAAATTAGCCAATATAACTTCCAAGTATTTGGGTCCGGAACTGTATACGTTCATAGAAGGGCTTTATGGCCAAGATAATTTAGGCGCTTCCATCTTGACTAAAGAGAAAGAAATTCAGTTGGAACAATTACGAAATACCAACCTATTGCTAGAAAAAGAGAAAAACACGCGAGTTACATATATAGTTATTGCTATTTCTACTACTATTTTATTAGCAATCATTATTATATTATTCTACAGACAACAAAAAGTATCCAGAATATTAAGTAAGAAAAATAAACAAATAGAGCAGCAGCAGCAAAGCATTCAAAGTAAAAACGAGCAATTATCAAATCGAAATTTACAGCTCACCAATTTAAATGAGGAGAAAAATAACCTTGTGAAAATCCTTGCTCATGATTTAAGGTCTCCCATCAATCAAATTACTGGATTACTGGATATCTTAAAATTAAGTAATAAAAACTTTACGGATGATGATATAAAAATAATTCATCAAGCTCAAGATTCCGCCCAAAGACTGAATCAAATGATTACTAAAATATTGGACTTTGATGCTTTGGAAGGCAGTCGAATGAGGGTAATGCCGGAAACAATTGATATAAGCGAGTTACTGAATTCAGTAAAGAAAGAATTAGAAGTATCTGCTAAGAAAAAAAATATCGAAATTCATTATCAATCAAAAGGAAATATACAATTTGAGTCTGACCATCTTTTCTTAACTCAGATACTAGAAAACATTATAGTAAATGCCATTAAATTTTCTGACCTGGGAAGTGAGGTTTTTGTTCAGGCAATTAGTCAAAAAGGTCGGATTTTATTTTCTGTAAAAGACCAAGGTCCTGGACTCACTGAAGAAGATAAAGCCCTTATTTTTAAGAAATTTCAGAAACTAAGCGCACAACCTACTAATGGGGAGAATTCAACTGGCTTGGGCTTATCGATTGTCAAAAAATACATTGATCTTCTAAAAGGCGAAGTTTGGGTTGAATCCGAAGAAGGAAAGGGAAGTACGTTCTTTATAGCGCTTCCTACCAGATAGTTAAAAAACTATGATTGTGTAGCTAGTTCTTTTCTCAACTCTTCATTTTCTTTCTGAGAATCTGCCAGCATCTTTTCGTAATCTTTTTGTGTTCGTTGCATTTCCTCTTGCGTAGCAGATAACTCCTCCATATTTTGACGCATTTCTTCCTCCTGTGCCCTCATTTCTTCAGTTTGCTGCTGGGATTGCTCATAAAGTTCAGTAGTTCTTTGACTTACTTTAGCCGTATTTAATGCAACTGCAATACTTTCTCCAGCTTTTTCTAAGAATTCCTGTTCAAACTCCTTTAACACACGAAAACTTGCAAGTTCAATTACTCCTTCAATAGTTTCATCTCTTTTAACAGGTGTAATTACAATGGATTTAGGATTTGCATCTCCTAAACCTGATTTTATATTAATGTAATCATCGGGAACTTCAGTTAGGTAAATGCTATCTTTTTCCTGATAAGATTGTCCAACTAAGCCTTCCCCAGGATATAGTCTTTTATTAATTTTCTTTCTTCTGTCATAAGCATAACAACCTTCAAGCTCTAAGAAAACATCGTCTCCTTCTTCTCTCACTATGAAAAAACCGCCCTGATTCAATTTCATGTATTTCACTAAAAATTCAATCACCTCGTACGTCAAATCTTTCAAGTTATTACCATTATCTCTAATGATATTGGAAAGTTCCGCTAAGCCTTTATTAGTGAAGCGCTCTTGCTCTTCCCTGATAGCACTTTTCTTTAGGCTTTCTTTCATTTCAATCAAAGCACCACTTAAAGGGTCCTCTTCATTCAAATCAAATTCTTTATCATAATTATTGTTTGCAATCTCTTTTGCGAAAAGGATATTGGTTTTAGTAATCTCAGCTTGTTCTTCACCTTCAATCAGTTTTTGAAAAAGAACCTTTGAGCGCGCACGGCTATTAATAGAATAGGAACCAGCAATGATCACTGCAACAACCACTAATCCCACATGGAATAGAAAAGTTTGGAAATCCATATAATCTAACTGAGTGAAATATATAGATTGATAAGATTCGTTATCGTTCACAAATCCCAAATACTGTATATATGCAAATGCTCCGTGATGGATAGCAATAAAAGCAGTTGCAGGTATAAAAACCTTATAGTTTTGATATGCCATTAAAACAATGATCGCAACAAATGCAGTAAAATGCATCTCAAATAAACCATGCATTTGGTAAATAAATTGCGCCATGAAAATACCAAGTACTAAGCTTCCTAAGTATTGATGGGCATACTTACCTTTAAGTAAAACCTTCACCCCAAAGTAAAGAATCAGTGACAAAGACCCTACTCCTAATCCAACTAACCACGTATCGTAATAAAAGGCTAAGAATAATCCAAAAAGAAAATAAAAAACCAAAGTAACTTCGGTAATTCTATCCGCCTTTTTATATATCTCATCAAAGAAAGGCTTGAAACTCTTATTATCAATTGCTGTCATAAACTTAAAAAGTTAAAAAATTTATCGAATCTTGTATTCCTATTACCATTCGCAGGCAGTTCACATCCATAAGCAACCGTTGCTAATTCAGGAAAGACAGGTGCCTCCCGTCCATCTATCATCGCTGAAAGCGCCAAGTTTGCAAATTTGGTATTTTGGGTAGTACAAAATCTTGCTTTATTGTAATTCCCACTAAAAAATATTTGTTGATTTTTAACTAAAACGGCTTGAGGTGTACTGTATACTCCTAACTGTTCAGCAATTAAACCTTCGCTATCTAATCGGGTATCAATTCCTAAATCGTATTTTTCCTTAAAGTCTTTGATTTCATCGACATCTTTGTCAACTGTTTCCAAAATAGCTAAAAACGTGACTTCAGGCTCATATTGAATTACAAGATTTTGAAACTCTTTAATGTTGAATCTTGAACAAGGGCAATCAAAATTATAGAAATGAATAAATGCCTGCTCATCCACCTTTAAACCTAATGTGAAAAGTAAATCACTTGATAAAGAATCTCCACTTTGAACGTTAAGAAGATTGATAGGCTTAGGGGTAGGTTTGGAAAACCTCCATTCCTGGTGCCAAAAAATTAAGCCTATTCCAGTTAGAATAGATAAAGTTAGTAATACCGCTAAAAATACCCTCATTTAATTCTTCCCTATTGATCGATACATTAATACTTTTCATTCGAAAATGTTTGGTAAAATACGAAAGAAAATTAGCATATGGAGTAGTGAGTACTAAATATTTTTAGTCCTTTTTGAATTATATAAAAAACTGCCACTATTAAATGAAGGGAAATTTCCTTATTTAATGGTGACAGTACGATAGCAATAATACTTCTTAGTATTTATCAGGCCTCTTCTGATGTCTATCTTTTACTTTCTCCTTCGCTTTACTTACTTGCCTTTTCGCTACATCATAGCAATCTTGAGCTGCTGTCACAAAGTCATTTCCATTACCAGAAACAAAAATGTCGTTTCCAGGTAAAAAGACTTTGGCTTCAACATTTTTCTCTCCATTCTCATTGTTTGCATTTGATTTCAAATACAAATCAACACCTACAATTTGATCATTATAAGTCGAAAGCTTAGTGAACATCTCACGCAAGTGTTCATTCAAATCCTGACTAATATTAAAATCTACTGGCTCTAGGGTAATATTCATTATGATAAGTTATTTTGGTACAAATCTGATTTCTCTATTGTTTCTGCAATTAGTCTTAGATCAGCTAAAGAATTGAAAACTTGCTGATGCCCTACTTCAGCTTCTTGGTTATAACGAGCATTTCTGAATGCTGTTAATGGTTCTAAATTAATATCACCTGGAAGCTTTTGATTATTAGATAATTCCGTTGCAGCCTGACCTATTTCCTGAAGATACTCATAAACCGTTTCTTTCACCGGTTCATTCTTTCTAAAATCTTCAAAACTCATGCCTTCTGTTTGTGCATTGACTTGAGCTATATTATCCACTATTCTATTTAAATGCTGTATTGTTTCTTGTAATTCCATCATGATATATTAAGCGATTACAAGGCGGTTTTGTTACGGAGAAATAAATTATAAAAATAAATTGAGTAAAATATGAACAGCATTAATCATTGATTATCAAGCTGTAACAACTTCTTTTCTCTTTAAATTTTCACAGTTTTCAATTGTGCAATCTCCATAAAATACTAAAGAATGATGTTTAATAGCAGAGCCTACCGACTTCCCTACACGCTTCTTGATTTCCTCTATACTAGGATCTAAAAATTCCTTAATTTTTAAGCAGTTATTGCATACCAAATGATCATGATGTTCATAAGTTAAGGCAGGCTCATAAAGGGCGTTCTTATCTTTGAAATTGTGTTTCACCACTAAGCCACATTCCACCAACAAATCGATTGAATTATATACCGTTGCTCGTGAAATAGTATATTCCTTATTCCTCATTCGCAAAAAGAGCGTTTCAACATCAATATGTTCATCCTGAGGCAAATAATACAGCTCTTCCAAAACCGAATAGCGCTCTGCTGTTTTTCTTAAGTTTTGATCGTTCAAATATTCATCTAGTATATTTTTTGCTCGCTGCAAAATTTCTTTCATCACCGGTTTAGACATCGCCATGCTATAGTTCTTTTAATAATAAGGTCTAAGTTAGGTTTTGAATGCGAGGTTTAAAATATCATAGCTGAATTTTCTCAAAGTTTAAAGCAATTCTAAACAAGAATCTCTTACGAAAGCTGTAAGCTGTTTACATAAGTTTATAAAATTTATTAGATTGACCACTGATTAATCTCAAGCTGAATCCTGACTTATGTCATGTTTTTGGAGCTCGGCAGCTATTACTTTTGAAGAATATAAATTTAGCGATTAATGAGTACGTCAACAGCGAAAAGTCAATACCTAGAATGCCACCACTGCGGTGAGA
>Ga0307966_1002294_pt1 | contig 14530 bp, 10 predicted proteins | sample OrgLakmetagen646_FD_203141 | JGI IMG/M metagenome (GOLD analysis project Ga0307966, IMG submission 203141) | Saline water microbial communities from Organic Lake, Antarctica - #646 | ecosystem: Environmental > Aquatic > Non-marine Saline and Alkaline > Saline | place: Antarctica: Organic Lake... | reverse complement strand
CATCGGACACTGCTACGCTTAGTAATACCGCCGAAGGGAGTTGATCGCCAGCGTCCCGGTGATCCAGCAGTTGTTCTGTCTCTACAGTTTTCAGGCAGGCTTCAATCTGCACCTTGCCATCGTGACTGCCCTTAATAGAGTTATCCAGAAGGCCTGCTAATATCTGGCGCAATTTTGGCGCATCGCCATGCACCATTGCTACGTCTGGAAAGCCCGAGTGGAAACTCAGGTCCAAGGTTAGTTCGGCTTCCAGCGCGGATTGTCGGTGGGACGCCACGCAGTTGTGAATCAGTTGGTGCAAATCAAACGGATAAGACCGCAGCACCGCTGTGCCACCGTCCAGGCGGGAATACTCAAGAATATCGTTTATCACCAGCAACAGGTCCTGCGCAGAGCGACTCGCGGTCATCAGATGTTCGCTCTGACTGCTGCTCAGGCCTTCGCGTTCAAGCAGCTTAACCATGCTCAGCACAGCCTGCACAGGGGTCTGCAACTCATGACTCGCAATGTCCATAAATTCAGATTTTGCCTGGCTGTCGCGCTCAGCCTGCTCCAGCGCAGAGCGGGTTTGAGTCAAGGTTTGCTCCTGCAGCTCTCGTTGCTCCTCCAGATGCTGGGCCAACTCGTTCAGGCGCGTTTCTATGGTGATCAGTTCTTGTGAATTACTATAGTGATTCACCGGCGTCACCTTGTAATCGTGGTGGCTGAGGGCTTTTATTCGCAGTGCAATGTTGCGTATGGGGCGCAAGATGCCGGTGAGAAAGTAATTAACCAGTAGCATAGTCAAAAGCAGCAAGGCCGTGCTCAAAACCACAGACGTCCACAAAATGCTGCGACGTTTGCTGGCCAGCAGGTCTGGATCAACGCCAACATACACGCTGCCTACCCGTAAGGCTCCGCCGACGAAGCTCAAACCCGGGTCGAACCACTCAGGGATATCCAGGTCGTCCATATTCAAGGGTTTTTGCAGAATCTCGGCGGTATAAATGTTTTTGTTTAAAGCTGGCACAGCGAGCGTCGCTATTCGTGCTTCCACCTCAGCCTGTTTACGAGCACGGGCGTCGGCGTTGGCGTTGGCGTTACTGACAAAGCCGATAACCTCGCTGCGAACGCTCGTTACGCGTATCCAGTCAGCGTCACTGCGGCGTAAAGATTCGGAAATAATGTCATTGAGCACGCTGGTGTTGCCCGATACGACCGCGTACTCCAATGCGTGAGCCAGGCTGTCAGCAACAATCTGGCTGTGTTCTGCCACCCGTTCGTTGGCGTCTTGCAAGCGCACATAGGTAAAAAACAGCATCAGTGCGGCGAACATCACAACCGCGGGCAAAGCGCCAAGAATAAGCAGCTTGCGGGCGATTTTTGCCGACTGACGGTGCGCTGGATTGCCCTTTGCAGGAGAGCCCTGAGAAAGTGACTTCATGGCAAGATTCCACTGTTCGCGGCATCCGCTGCCGCGTCTTTGGTGGCAGACATCGCTTGCTCACGCAGCAGCTCTGCTACCTGTTGCTTTACGCTGTCCTCTGACGGCAGCGGGATGTTCAGGGAGCGTCCGACTTGCTCGTTTATCTGAACATTGAAATAGGTCGGGTACGTCGGTTCCGGAAAAAAACCCTTTTGAAACCATTGCTGCAGAGCACTGACCAAGGTTTGCGCAACGGCAGAGTAGGGCGCATAGCTTGAGGCCAGCGAGCCGGCTTTAACATAGGCCTGGCTGGGGCCAATGACCATGATGTTACGGCGGTAGGCGGTCAGCAGAATGTGTTTAATGGTGCTTGGGTTATAAATGCTGGGGTCTTGAGCTGCCAATACGAAATCACCGTAATAAAGCGCGCGCACCAGAGCCGGTATGAGCTCGCTACTGCTGTTTACAACAAACATCTGCGCTTCCAGATTGTACTTGGGCAACTGCGACCGCAATTCGCTGTAAAGGTGGGTGCTTTTTGGCGTTGCCAACAAGGCAATCCGGCGGGCTTGGGGAAGTATGGCTTTGCCGGTAAGCGCCTGATTGAGCAGAGGTACGTCGTAGTAAACGGCGGAAACAGTGCGCTCCGATTTCTTATCTGAGCGCGCACTGGCCATAGCCCGATAGTATTCCTGCGAAATCAGTGTTGCCAGTATTGGCGATTGCGGATACCTGCCCAGCGCCGTGGTAAACGCGCTGGGGCCAATGGTTACTATGGGCACGTCCGGATTTAATGCCGCTTCAGACTCGTTAACCGGCATGATCGGTACTTCTTGCCCGACCACCTGGCGAACCTGATCCAGCAAATAGTTGTCCAGAACATCGTTACCTGAACCCACCACATAGATCAACGGAATCGTAATGTCTGAGCGGGCAGCGCCGGCAACCAGCATCAGGATCAAACCGAAAAGCGCAACAACAACACGTCCGCGGGCGATAAAGTAGGCCGTCCGGAACAGGCCTACCTTGCTGAGCGATCGATCTATGATAGCCATTACCTACGAACGTCCATTAAAAACGTAACCCTGCTTCCACAAAAAACTGGTTGTGGTCCGCAATATTGTTATCAGAGCTAAGATCATACTCCCGGTTCAGGTAGTGCTGCATAACAAACGCTAATTCCGCTGTGTAACGTGGCTGAATAAGTTGCTTGGCCAGGCGTATATCCAAGCGCTCAAATTGGGAGTTGCGGAACTCGTCGGCCCAGTAAAACGCGCTCGCCGCGGTAATGTTCCATGGGAGTCGCTGAATGGCTACAATGCTTCCAGAATGTCTTGCGGAAAGACGTCCAAGCCATGCGAGCTTGTTTCCCTTCTCCTCGGCGGATAACTTTTTGCCATCATAACTATCAGGGCCGCTGTAGCGAGACTCCTGATCAAGATAACCATAGCTTAGGCGCAGAGTTGTTGAAGGAAAGACCACGGAGCCTTCAACCTCAAAACCTTTCTGATCAATATCCACGCTATTATCAATATTCCATTCCTCGAACTGGATAACCCCACCGATCATATCCCGCATCTCGTCCCTGAATCCACGCACCTCCAGTGTGAGCAAGGCAGGTGACACAGGGAACTGGCCGAAATAACTGATTTCGTGGGAGCGGATTTTTTCCTCGGTCAAATGGACCCCCAAGGTGTTGACGTAATTTTTTTCGAGTAAGTCGTTTATCGTTAAGCGGTAACCCTCAAGTTCATCTGCGTACGCAGCATTGACGTTTCGAAGTGTATAACCGTAGTCCGGGTTTTGCTCAAAACTGTCCGGCGTGCGCACGGCCTCAGAGTAAACAAAACGCAGCGCATGTTGATTATTGAAAATCAGGTTGGCCGCTAAGCGCGGAGAAAAGTAACCCTGGCCGGTCGTGCCTGTATGTTCCCAGTTGCCACCGCCGTTAAAGGTCAGCCAATTTGTAGGGCTATATTCGAAATTGCCGAAAACTCGGTACTGTTCACTGGTCCCGCGGCCATTGGAAAAGGTTTCCGAACGATAGGTGTCGTGGCGATAACCCAGCCCGGATACCAATTTTGTTGTGTCAGACAGAACCAACGTGTCCTGCAGCTCCAGTTCCAACCGGGAATCTTCTGAATCGGCGTTCAGATTAGCTGATAATGATTCAGGCGCGGTGTTCAAGTTTGAGCAGTTAACGGAACTACCAGCTGGGTTCGAACAGATTCCATTGAATAAAGGCAATACGTCCTCTGTGGGTAACTTGATTGGCCAACGCTGACGGCGTTTAAAGTTCTCAAAACTGACCTGAACGTGGAAAAAATGATCGGCCGAGGGGATGAAGTTGAAGCGGCTATCCAGATAATAATCCCGTACATCAATATCGGGATTGGCTTGCGCCGGGAAATAGCCTGTTTTGTATTGATCTTCCTCGTTAACGCCGTCTGTAACGCCAGCTCGCAATTCTATGTTGAAGTCTGGCTTTAGCTTTAAGCGCGAGTCGAACGTCAGAAAGTTCAGATTCTGGCCATCATGGAACGGTATAAATTCACCATCCTCTTTCTGGTAATCAAACCCTCCGAACACCCGTTTTTCAATCGCCAAACGCCAGTCAATATCCTCGGTGGCATCGCCAATGCTGGCAAACGTGCGCCGATAATCCCGAGATCCGGACATCACCCGCAGTTCTGCACCGGCGGTGTCGGCCGGGTCCCGGGTAATAATATTGATGCTGCCCAAGAACGCATTGATCCCGTACGCGGCCGAGTTGGGCCCGCGACTGACTTCGATGCGTTCAATCAGCTCCAGCGCAACCGGCATGCTTTGCCAGTCCATATCCGACAGCGTGGCGCGATGGGCTGTGCGGCCATCAATCATGATCTGCATACGACGTTGCTCGTAATGCGCAGTGCCGTGGTAGGTGGTCACTGGCGTGCTGCTACCAACCTCTGCGACTACCATGCCGGGCACGAGCCGGAAAATCTCAACCAGACTGTTAATACCCAGCTGCCGTATTAAATTGCCTTCAATGACGGTGGTGCTGCCCGGCACCCGGGTTTTGGGCTGCCGCAAGCGGGTTGTGGTCAGAACTTCGGGGATGTCATCGTTGAAACCGTAAAAGCCGGGCAGAGGCTCAACCTTATCGGAAAGGTCATTGCCGTCGGCCAAGGCGGGTGCGACCGATACGGTGATTCCCAGCAATGTTGCTGAGCAAAATAGCCAAAAACCGCCAAATGCTGGGGGTGCACGGCGCAGAATGGTCTGGTGCGGAACCGCTTGCAAAGACGTGGTTGCTAAGAGCGAATCCACCCAGGTACCGCTCGGGCAACAGGAATAATTCGTAACGGCCATGTTTGTGATTCTATACTTGTTGTGTAGTGCGATTCGAACGATCGATTTATGCAGTGCAAAGCGTATGCTATTGCAGTGAGGTTCATTTGTCGCGCATAAATGTACATTTTGTAATCATTGGAGATCCGTATTAATGAACTGCTGGGACCTACTAGGAATAGAGCCGACATCCGATCGCCAGCGCATAGAACAGGCTTACCAACAGCAACTGAAGTTTGCCAGCAGCGATGAGGCCGCAGGCCTGGAGCAAGCCTTTCGCGAGGCCACAGGTGCTGCTGCACCGGCGTCCTCTGATATCGAAGCACAAGCGGCGTCACACGCTCCGGAGGCACAGCCTGAGCATGAGCCTGAACAGTTCCAGGAGCTGGACGCTTATTCAGCGCAGGTGGCGCGGGAGGTGGTGATTCAGGTCAAAGCGCTGCTGAACGACAGTATCCGCGCGGAAAATGCAGACGTATGGAAGGCCATCTTGCGTGAGCCACCTGCCGACCAGCCTGCTTTGCGCGCTGACATTGCCCGCCGGCTTGAATCACAGTTGCGGCCGATGTCCGAAAATGGTGTGTTTCCGGCATCGGTCACGGCATTTCTGAGTGACTGGTTTGAATGGCCAATCCTGCGCGAAGCGGCGAGCAAAAATGAGAAAAAGCCGCAGCCGGACGAACGCAATTATCCCGAACCAGAGATGATGAGCGGCGAACAAAGCGAGCAGGATGAACAGCCACCGCAATCCGTTAACTTCTGGCCGGCGGTGATTGGCTGGATTATCGGGCTGGTCATTTTAACCAGTCTGTTCGGCGGAATGGGCGGCGGCTGACCAGCCGTTTAAACCTGATTAAGAAAATCGCCGACTGGTTGGGCCAGCAGCCGGGCCAGACTGGCAGGCTCGAATCGGCGGCGGATGCTGATGGCGTAAAACTCTTCGAAAACACCGGGTAGGGCACCGTAATCTACCAAACTTCCAGCTTTCAGTTCGTCACGGACGACCACCGGAGGTAGTACGGAAAAGTAGCGAGTGTCCCTTGCCAGCAGTCGCATCATCGCCATGTCGTCCACCTCTGCTATCAGTCTTGGCCGCACTTTGTGGTAATCGCAGAATTGATCAAACGCGTGGCGTATATTGTTTTCGGCCCCGGGCACGATTAGCCGCAAACCCTGAAGGAAGTCAGGGAATACCACGTTGGTAGCCGCGTCGGGAGGCCCGATAATGCTGACCGGCTGACGCGCGATGCGGCGAGAGCGAAATGGGTTCTGTTGGTCGCCCTGAACCGGCTGGTTTGACAGCACCAGGTCTAACCGGTGTGCCGACAGGCGCCGCAGCAAATCGTCAAGTCCGCCGCTTTGCAGGCTAAGCTCTAGATCATCCCGCTCTAATAACGGCGCCAAAAACCCCTCCTGAAAGTTTCGCGACAGTGTCGCCACAGCACCTACCTTTAATGTTTCTCGCGCCGGATGGTGGCCGCTTTCAAACAAAGCGGACAGCTCCGCGCCCTGGCGAAATATTTCCTCGGCGTAGCTGAACGCCACGCGGCCGGCCTCTGAAAGCTTCAGGCGCCGTCCTTCGCGAATAAACAGCGCTTCACCAAAACTGTCCTCCAGCTTTCGTATTTGCCCTGAGAGCGCCGATTGGGATATGTGCAAAGCTTCCGCAGCTCGGGTCAGGTGTCCGGTGCGGGCCACTTCCCAGAAGTAGTTCAGGTGATGGTAATTAAGCTTCATATATTCGTTCTTAAAAAATGTATATTACGTTCTTTATAAACTATTTTTTAAATGTATGCACGCTGGGCATAGTAGCGGCGTTGCCTAATTTGCTGTTCAAGGAGTTGCTGGATGAACCCCATTGCCACCTTTGTTGCAGAACTTGCCTTGTTGGGCTGGTTGCTGGTCCCGTTGTCGCTGCTGTTGCTTGCGGCTTACGCCAGCTGGACCAGCAACCCACGCAAGCTGGCCCATTGCTGGACCGCCGCCAAGAGCCTGTTCGTCGCCTTGATGGCGATCACGGGTTTTATTGGCCTGATGCTGCTGGCCGATGGCCCGGCCTTCACAACCGGTTTGCCGGAAATTGGCGCCCAGTTTGGTCTGTTCCCCAGTGGCCTGTCATTGTGGATGTCTATGCTGGTGGGTTTTATCGGCTGGGTCATCATTCGTTACGCAGACGACTACCTGCGCGAGGACCCGGGGCGCGAGCGCTTTTTCCCCTGGTTTCTTATTACCATGGCCAGCGTTCTGGTTCTGGTGCTGACCAACCACCTGCTGATACTTGTGGGTGCCTGGGTGGGTGTAAGCCTTTCTTTTCACCATTTGCTCACCCTTTACCCCCAACGTGCCGCGGCGAATGCGGCCGCTTTGCAGAAGTTCATTATCAGTAGGGTCGGCGATGTGTGTGTACTCAGCGCCGTTTTGCTGCTGCACCACCATTACGGAACCTTTTATCTTCCGGAAATGATGGCCGCCGCAAGCGGTGGAGCTGATCAATCATTGGCGCTGCAGTCCGCGTCTGTTCTGCTGGCCATAGCGGCGCTGCTGAAATGCGCCCAGCTGCCCGTTCACGGCTGGTTGTTGCGGGTTATGGAAGCGCCAACGCCGGTTTCGGCACTGCTGCACGCGGGCATTATCAACCTGGGTGGTTTCCTGTGGCTGCGTTTGTACCCTGTGTTTGACGGCTTTACCCCGGGCCATGGCATTCTTCTTGTTGTCGGCGGTGTGACCGCGGTGGTGGCTGCGCTGGTGATGATGACGCAGTCGTCGGTGAAGCACTCACTGGCGTGGTCTACGTCAGCGCAGATGGGTTTTATGTTGTTCGAAATTGGCTTGGGCGCTTACACCTTGGCCCTTCTTCACCTGCTGGCGCACTCGCTGTACAAGGCGCATTCGTTCCTTGCCAGCAGCCGCACCGTGGTAGTCAGCCATAAACTGGCAGGGTATGGGGGAGTGGAGAGAGTTCAGGTGATAAACGGCGTGCTGGCCGCAGTGGTCGCCGCGGTCATATTGTGGGCGGTGCCGGCACTGGTTGAAGGGAAACTGGTTCTAGGCACGCTGCTCGTGCTGGCGTGTACTGCTGCTGCATTGGGCATTCCAGCCTGGGTAAAGACCCCGGTTCGCGCCAGCCTGCTGCTGTGTACCTTGATGCTGTTGCCGCTTTACAGCCTGTTGCATGCGCTGCTGTCGCCGGCTCTGGGCTCAGCCAACAACCTGGTGCCGCCACTTGCGGCACAAGTGGCGGGCCTGGCCATTGTCGCTGCTCTGGCGGCCGGCTCGCTGATGATTTTGCTTAAACCGCAAAGCCGCATCAGTCAGGCGCTCCACCATTACTGCTGCGAAGGCTTAGGGCTAGACCTGCCGCTGAACCGCATCAGTGCAGCACTGGCACGAAAAACCCGTGGTTTGAGCCTTAGCGGCGCCAAATCGACCAACCTACACAAAGCTAACACGTTGAGTTCAGGAGAGCGCTCATGAACCCTAGCCACGCTGTGCAAGACGAATTACAGACGGCTGTAACCGCGGCTTGCGAGGCCATAGCGCCAATTTGGCCACTGGACCAGTTTATTGCCGTTAATCCCTGGTGGGGAATGCGGGAACAACCGGTGGCATCGGCGGCCGATCAGTTGCAGCGCCGTGGTGGTATTAGCATGTTAATGCCTGCGTCTTTCTATTTGTCGGCCTGGGAAGGCGGGCGTATTCGCCCGGAAGACGTGCAGGATGTGTTACAGGCGGTTAGGCCTGAATCTGCACCATCAATTGAAAGTCTTCTAAAGCGCTTGCGCGCGGGAGATAAAGTTCAGCCACGGGTGGCCTGTTCTATTTTCCTGAGCCATGAGGGCCTTGCGCCAGCCGGCGATGGCAACTCCCAGGAAGCCGTTGTACGTCAGACCGGTCGTTTCTGTGCCCGTTATTTTGATCAGCGCCAGGCACGCTGGGCTGCAGACAAGGAACACAGCCTTTACACGGCTTGGCATCAGCATGTAAACGCCAGCCATCTGGTAGACAAGCAGATTGGCGTTAAAGGTTTACAGCGCATGCTTGCAGGCTTGCCGCAAGAAACCGAACAGGCTGTGGCACAACTGACCAGCGATCTGGCCTTGCCGCCTGCGGCGTTAGAAGCGCTTTGCCACGGGTTGCTGCTGGATATGATTGGCTGGGCCTCCTGGTGCCGCGGAATAGACTGGCGAGCCGAAAATCACGGGGGTAGCAGTAGGGTCTGTCGTGAGCTGCTGACTGTGTTGCTGGCATGGGAATGGGCCGGGGTCGCGCTGGCCGATAACGCTACCCAGAAAGCCTGGCGTAGCCAATGGTCTCTGGCCGCCAAGAGTGGGTTTGATGAGAGCGGGCTCGATAAGGGCGCAAACACTGACGGCCAGCTCTGGTTGTGGCAGCAGGCGTTCGAGCGGACGTGGCAGCGCCAGTTGATATCAAGTCTGAATCTCGATGAGAGCCCGGTTGCGGCGACAAAGCCGGATATTCAAGCGGTATTTTGTATTGATGTTCGTTCGGAAGTTATCCGGCGCAATCTGGAACAGGCGGATGGCGGTATTCAAACCAAGGGTATGGCCGGCTTCTTTGGCCTGGCGCTGGCCCATCAGACACTCAGCGACAAGCCCGGCATGCGTCAGCTTCCGGGCCTGTTGGAGCCGGCGATCATAGCCGCTGACACTACGGGCACCAGCCAGGGTGATAATGAACAGCGAAGCAAAACCAATCAGCAGGAACTGGTCCGTCAGGCCGTTCGCGGCGCCAAGTATGGCAGCCTGTCAACATTTACCCTGGTGGAAACCACCGGTTTGGCCTGGGCCTGGAAGCTGGTGCGCGACAGTTTGAACAAAGGGAATGGCAGTAAAGGTGAAGACCACGAGCCGGGCCAGCTGCGCATGCACCATGCCGGAACCGGAGACCCGTTGTCTGACGCGAACAAAATCCGCCTGGGCATAGATTTTTTGCGGTCGCTGTCGTTGACGGAACATTTTGCCCCGTTACTGGTTCTGGTGGGCCACGGCGCCCACACAGACAATAACGCCCACCACTCGGGTTTGGCGTGTGGCGCCTGCGGTGGCCGCAACGGCGGCCTGAATGCGCAGATTGTGGCTGATATGCTGAATGAACCGGTGGTGCGTGCAGGTCTGGAAAAAGAAGGTATCGTTATTCCCCAGGAAACGTGGGTGGTTGCCGGCCAGCACTGCACGGTGACCGACCAGGTGCAGATTATTCGCCGCAGCGCCTTGCCAGGCAGTCATCGGGGTGTCATGTCGCGTTTTGAAAACGCCCTGAGCATCGCTGGTACCAGCATGCGGCGGGAGCGGGCGACACCGCTTCAGTTAAACGGTCTGGGGGACGACGCGCTGCTGGCCGAACTGCAAAGACGCACCCGGAACTGGGCAGAAGTGCGCCCTGAGTGGGGCCTGGCCAATAACGCCGCGATGCTGATTGGCAATCGCACATTGTCGCGCGGATGCGACCTGGGCGGCCGGGTGTTCATGCACGATTATGACCCCGGGGCAGACGAGGATGGCACTGTTCTGACCACCATATTTGGTGGCCCGGTGGTGGTTGCCAGCTGGATCAATTTGCAGTACTTCGCCTCGGTGACGGCACCGGACACCTACGGTGCGGGTAATAAGCTGCTGCATTCGGTGATTGGCGGCAATATTGGCGTGATTGAAGGCGATGGCAGCGACCTGCGGATTGGTTTGCCGTGGCAGTCGGTGCACGACGGCAAGAACTGGCGGCATGAGCCCATGCGCTTGACGGTTTTGATTGATGCGCCCCAAGAGCGAATTGAATTGGCTCTGGAGCGCACCCCGGCGCTCGCCACACTGGTCAAAAACCAATGGTTGAGTATGAACAGCCTTCAGCTGATCAAGCGAACCCGGGGTGCCTGTTCCGCTTCGGCCCAGTTAACCGTTGCAGGCTGAGCGTCATTACCGGTAAACAGGTGCCCGACTTCCGGCACTGCATAACGCAGATCGCCGCGATTCGGGCGCTGGCTGTTGAATTCGGCATGGCTGATACCCACTTCCCAGATGTTATCCGAGCCTTCGCTTTGCCAGCCCTCGGGGCGTAACTCAACTCGCACTTCTGAACCAATCAGGCTGACCGCCTCAATGCGCAGAGGCAAATTGGCGTGCCCTACCGGCGCTGTTGCCAGCCGCACTTCGTGGGGTCGCAGGTAGAGCTGGGCGTCTCCTTTGTGCTGCACCCCGGGTAAGGTTACCCAGGCATTACCCTGGCTCAGGCTGCCTTGCTTCACCTGGCCGGAAATCACATTGACCTGGCCCAAAAAATCGAACACAAAGCGGCTCTCTGGCCGCGCGTAGAGCTCTATGGGTTCGTTCACCTGTTCCACACGGCCTTGGCTCATAACCACTACCTGATCCGACAGCTCAAGGGCTTCTTCCTGGTCGTGGGTCACGAAAATGCTGGTGAAGTGGAACTCATCGTGCAGGTTGCGCAGCCAGCGGCGCAGGTCTTTACGTACCTTGGCGTCCAGCGCGCCAAAAGGCTCGTCTAAAAGCAGAATTTTCGGTTGGGTCGCAATCGAGCGGGCCAATGCCACCCGCTGTTTCTGACCGCCGGACAATTGCGCCGGGTAGCGCTGGGCCAGGTGCGGCAACTGAATCATTTCCAACAGTTCGTTAACCCGCTTCTGAATATCCGGTTTTGACGGGCGCTGTTTGCGTGGCAGAGAATCCAGGCCGAAAGCAATATTCTGTGCCACGGTCATGTGGCGGAACAGAGCATAGTGCTGAAACACAAAACCGATGTTGCGATCGCGCACGTGAAGCCCGGTAACATCCTGGCCTGAAAACGAGATTTGCCCGCTGTCTGCAGATTCCAACCCGGCAATAATGCGCAGCAGGGTTGTTTTGCCCGAGCCAGAGGGGCCCAGCAAAGCGGTGAGTTTGCCCTCGGGAATGTCCAGAGAGACATTGTTTAGCGCCTGAAACTTGCCAAAGCGCTTGTTGATACCATCAACGGTAATGCTCATTAAACAGTCTCCTGTGCTTGCAGGCGGATAAGGGTGCGAGCCTGCCGCCATTCCACAAAACCTTTAGCGGCCAGCGTAAGCACGGCAATGCCAGCCAATAGTGAGGCGCTGGTGAAAGCGCCAACAACGTTGTAATCCTGATACAGCAACTCAACGTGCAGGGGCAGGGTGTTGGTTTGCCCGCGAATATTACCCGCCACTACCGATACCGCGCCAAATTCGCCGACTGCACGGGCGTTGGTCAGTACAACGCCATAAATAAGCGCCCACTTGATGTTGGGCAGTGTAATGGTACGAAATATTCTCCAGCCCGATGCACCAAGCACCACGCCGGCTTCTTCTTCCTCGCTGCCTTGCTGTTGCATCAGCGGAATCAGTTCTCGGGCCACAAACGGGCAGGTCACAAACACCGTTACCATCACAATTCCGGGCCAGCTGAACATCAGCTGAATGTCATAGTCCGCCAGCCAGCTGCCAATCCAGCCGTTACGACCATACAGCAGCAGATACAGCAAACCAGCCACCACCGGCGACACCGCAAACGGAATATCAATCAGGGTGATCAGCAGTTTACGGCCAGGAAAGCGAAACCGGGTGACCAGCCAGGCCAGCGCGACACCAAACACCAGGTTTAGCGGCACGGTCAAAGCGGCCACAAACAAGGTTAGCCCGATGGCGTGCAGGGTGTACTGGTCTAACAGGTTATCAGCGAAGGTGCTCCAGCCGGCACTCAGAGCTTCGGTAAAAATCACCACCAGCGGCATAATCAAAAGGCCAGCGGTGACAGAGATGGCAATGCCAATCAGCACCCATTTTATGGCTGGGCTGTCGCCAACGCGGCGATGTTGCGGGGAGCGGGATCGGATGCGTGCCATGGCGCTAGCGTCCTTCCAGGCGTTTGAGATAGCGCGCTTGCCATACCGTAATGGAAAACAGCAGCACCAGTGATGCCAGCAGAACAACTGAGGCGATCGCGCTGGCCGCGGCGTAGTCGTATTCCTGCAGGCGGATAAAGATCATCAGGCTGGTCACTTCGCTGATGTAGGGCATGTTGCCGGCAATAAAGATAACCGCGCCAAATTCCCCAAGGCTGCGGGTGAACGACAAAGCCACACCGGTGACCAGTGCCGGCCATAGCGCCGGAAAAATGACCCGGCGAAACACATGGGCATCGCTGGCGCCCAGGCTTACGGCGGCTTCTTCATCTTCGGGTGCCAGCTCTTCCAGAACCGGCTGCACCGTGCGTACCACAAACGGCAGGCTGGTAAACGCCATGGCCACCACAATGCCTACGGGTGTGAAGGCAACTTCTATACCCAGCTTGGTCAAAAATTGCCCGTACCAGCCGTTTGCTGCGAACAGCGTTGCCAGGGTAATGCCAGCAACGGCGGTGGGTAGCGCAAAGGGCAGGTCTACCACGGCATCAATCAGGCGTTTGCCGGGAAATTCATAGCGCACCAATACCCAGGCCAGCAGCAGGCCAAAAGCGCCGTTGAACAGCGACGCGGCTAATGCCGCCAGTGCGGTGACCTTATAGGAGGCCACAACCCGTGGATCAGTAATTACAAACCAGAATTCACTGAGGGTCATGGCGGACATTTCAATAACAAGCCCGGTCAGCGGCAATAGCAGAACCAGGCTGATAAAGAACAGGGAAATGCCGAGGCTCAGACCGAACCCCGGCAATACCCGCTTACTGCGGCCCTTCGTCAGCGGCCAGCGCTGTGATTTCACCGCGCTGGCCTGATTGGCAGTGGACATTAATTACTTCCGGCGCTGCAGCTGGTCAAGTTTGCCGCCACTGGCAAAGTGCTCTTCGGTGGCGTTTTCCCAGCTGCCGGCAATGGCGCTGATGGGCAGTAATTTTACGTCCGGGAAGCGATCAGACGTTTCCTTTTTGACGACTTCGTTGTGCACTCGGTAGTTGAACCCGGCCAGCAGGCGCTGAGCGTCTTCACTGTAAAGATGCTCAAGGTAGGCTTTGGCCAGATCTTCGGTGCCATTCTGTTCAACGTATTCGTCTATCCATGTCACCGGAAATTCGGCTAAAAAGCTGACTTTGGGCGTAACCACTTCGTATTCGCCGTTGTCGTAGCGGTCGGCCAGATTCAGCACTTCCGACTCGAAGGTCAGCAGAACGTCGCCAATTTCGCGCTCGATAAAGGTTGTAGTAGCGCCGCGACCACCGCTGTCAAATACTTTTACCTGACCCAGAAAATCCCGCAGAAAGCCGTCTATTTTCTGCTGGTCGTCACCGAAGGTGTCCTGGGCGTAGCCCAGCGCAGCAAGATAGGTGTAACGACCGTTACCGGAGGTTTTCGGGTTGGGCATAACCAGAGCGACGTCTTCTTCTACCAGGTCGTCCCAGTTTTGGATGTTTTTCGGATTACCCTTGCGCACCAGGAACGCCATAGTCGAGTAGTAAGGAGAGCTGTTGTTTGGTAAACGCTCGGCCCAGTTTTCAGGAATCAAGTTGCCGCGGGTGTGCAGAATGTCGATGTCGGTAACCTGGTTAAAGGTAACCACGTCGGCTTTCAGGCCTTGAATAATCGCTTGTGCCTGTTTGGAAGAACCTGCGTGAGACTGGCTGACGTTAACGCTGTCGCCGGTCTTTTCATTCCAATATTCATTGAAATGCACGTTGTAAGCGGCGAACAATTCACGGGCGATGTCATAGGATGAGTTCAGCAGTTCACGATCGGCCGATACAGCGGCAGGTGCGAAGAGTGAGGCGCTGAGCGCGAGGCCGGTAACCAGGCCTTTGAGTTTACGTTGCATGACATTCCCCTAAACAG
>Ga0307966_1002284_pt1 | contig 14552 bp, 11 predicted proteins | sample OrgLakmetagen646_FD_203141 | JGI IMG/M metagenome (GOLD analysis project Ga0307966, IMG submission 203141) | Saline water microbial communities from Organic Lake, Antarctica - #646 | ecosystem: Environmental > Aquatic > Non-marine Saline and Alkaline > Saline | place: Antarctica: Organic Lake... | reverse complement strand
GAAGCCCGCCTTGTCATTTAGTGGAGTTGACCTTAAACCCCTCACGCCTCATATTACCCCAGCTTTTGTTTCCTTTAATGAAGTCTATAATACCCAATACCTGCCAGAATGAGTGAATCTGGCGGTATCCCATGTTTTCAATAAACGAGTAGGCTGTAAGAATAAGAATATCTTTTGTGCTGCTGTATGTTTTATAGGCAATCTCTTCAGCCAGTACAGATATGAGTGATACAACCATCCCGTAAATAACCGAAACGGCAAAAAAGAGCACTATAAACGAAATGCTCGTATATCCCGGGATAAAAAAGAGAACCCCAAGGTAGAGATAGCTCAGAAGAATGATAATGGGGCCGATTAGCTCAAAAATGAGGAAAAATGGCATCACCAAAAGTCCAATTCTGCCATATGTGGGATTGAAAAGCATGTATTTGTGTCTCCATAGTGAATCAGCCAGCCCACGATGCCACCTGTTGCGCTGATTTTTAAGACTTTTGTAATCAACTGGCACTTCCGTCCAGCAAATGGGTTCCGGTAAAAACCGGATGTTGTACTCTTTCTTAGAGCGCAAAAAATGACTGTGGAGACGGATAATCAACTCAATATCTTCGCCAACGGAGTCTACACTATATCCACCTACTTCCAGGATCGCTTTTCGGTCGAAAATTCCGAATGCTCCGGAGATGATCAACAGGCTTTTCAGGTAGTCCCAGCCGACGCGCCCGAACAAAAATGCACGTAAATATTCAACGGATTGCAGCCTGCCAAGAAAACCATCCGGCACATGTATCTCTTTAATTTCCCTGTTTACAATTTTGCAGCCGTTAATAACCCGAACAATGCCACCCGCAGCAATAGTATCTTTGTGCCGGACAAATGTCTGAATCAGCTTCTTAAGTACATCCTGCTCCAGAATTGAATCGGCATCAATAGAACAAACCAAATCATAATCCGATACATTAATACCGGCATTCAGCGCGTCCGATTTGCCGCCATTTTCTTTGTCAATCACGGTCAGGTTGGGTATTTCAGCCGTTTTATAAATACCCCGGACGGGTTGATGATCGATACTTTGTTTATAGAAGAGTTCCGTTTTGGTAAGTTTAAAATGATCTTTAAGGCGTTCGATGGTTTCGTCGCTGCTTCCGTCATTTATGACAATTATTTCGTATTCGGGGTACTCTAACCTGAGTAGAGATTCGACAGATTCGATAATGTTTCCGGCCTCGTTATAGGCCGGAACAAGAATACTTATCGTTTTGTAAACCTTTGACTTGAATAAACTCGAAGGCTTAACAACATCGCTCAGAAGCATTTGTTGGCGTATATAAATAAGAGAACTGATCACCAGCAATAGGTAAACACTGTTTAGTGACAGGAAGTACGTTATAATACCCCACTCTATCGCCTGTATCATTTCTGAACTGGATTGAAATGAAGTGCTTTATTTGCAGATGTGATGCGAATGCCGGTAGTGATACTTCTTAATTTGTTTATAAAAACAAGCATGTCATTTGGCGGCAGTTCTGATGTCCAGACTTTAGATACAAATTTAAGATAGGTCAGCATGAACTTCTCCAGGAGTAAATGTCCGTTATCCGGATCCTGAACAAGTGTTTGAATAATCCGCTTTCTGACATCAAACTCAATATCCAGCAGCATTCCGGTAATAAAAGACAGATTATCCGATCCACCCAGCTGATTCAGCGCTTCCACACAGCAAATTCGAATTTCAGCATTCTGTATTGTAGAGTAGCTCCGAATGAGTGTCCCGGCTTCTTTAACCCTTAGCTCCCCAAGTGCATTTATCAGACTCACTATAAGAGATTTATTCTCAAACCGATACAAAACGGTTTGGAGATAATTGCGCAGAAATAAACTGTATTCATAAAGATTGTGATAAGCTATATAATCAATAACAAGCTGCTTTCTATCCTTAGGTATGTCCTTCTGAAGCAATAGTTGTTTGAGCAAAATTCCGGACATCTGATATATTTTGTCTGCGTTTTGGTGAAACAGGTGCAGAAGTTCTCCTATCATCATTGATGATGCATCTGGTCGCTTAAAAAAAGACTTAAGCGTATTCAGTCGTATATATTCGTTCGTTGAATTTTGAAGTACTTTTGCTGAAGCGTACGCTACTTTAGTATTACGAGAGCTAATAAGAGAAATTAGACGTACGGTCATTTTCCGGTTCAAATAACCACTTTTACTATAGTACACACAGGCTAAGAGCTGAGCATTTACGGAATTGGAATATAACTTTTTCCTGTAAAACCGATCGAAAAGCGCATGTTTGATAAGCCAGTTAAGCTTTTTTCGGTCATCACCATTGAGGATCTCTGTTATTTCATCAAGTATCTCCAGAAAGAGCACTATGTCTTCATTTCTGCGAGTCAGCTTCTTAATAACGTCATCTGCATCAGACTGACGATTGGCTGTTTCAATGTAATCTAAAATCAGTGGCATAAACATTGCCCTGAACTTTACTTTGTATCGGCTCCAGTACTTTTTTTTTGCACGCGTCCAAAATGTGTACACTAACAGGTAAAGAAATGTCGTGAGGAGCAACATTAACAGCAGTAAAACGGTCTGATATGTCAGTGACAGATACAATCTTAGCTTGCCCTCATAAGTTTTCGTATACGAACGACAAACTCCTGCTGCTGAAATGGTTTCGTAATATATTCATCGGCAGACAGATCAAATCCGCGTTCAATATCTGAAGAATTAGATTTAGCTGAAAGCAATATAATCTTGGTATTTTTGTGAGCTTCACTTTCTCGCAATTCCTTCAGAATTTCAAACCCGTTTTTCCCCGGAAGCATTATGTCGAGTATTATGAGAGAAGGAGAGTTGTTCTGAATATATTCTAATCCTTCAAGACCATTTCTGAATAAGACGAAGTTGAACTTAAATTCCCGCTCGAATATTCTTTTAATGAGAATACCGGTTATTTCATCATCCTCAATTACAACGACGTTACCTTTGAGCATTTTGTACACCTAATTTTATTTCTACACAAACATTTAGAAAAAACACTGGAACTACTATTCGTTTATTATCGGCAGTATAAACAAATATGATTAGTTATATTAAAATTTATTAATATTTATAAATAGTCATACTTTAACCGACGATAAATAATAATTGCAATTGTATAACTAAAATCGCCCTAAACATGATAAAGCGTTCACACAAAGCAGGATGAAAAAATCTAAAGATCTCGTTGATAGCTTCAGCCGAGAGTACGCGCCTGTTTTGGCAGCCCTTTTGACTGCCGGATTTGTTGTTCGGGGAATAGAGTTTGTTTTGGTTTCATACAGGCACGGAATGGGCATGTTTAGCCTCGGTGACTTAGTTATTGCTGCCTTGGCAGATCTTCAGCTTATAGTCTTGGTTTCTCTGCCTGTTTATATTCTTTTCGTATTGATGAGGCAGACCGGTGCATTTGTCAGAAAGTTTACCGTCGCAGTCATCATCGGTTCTATTGGCGCAGCCGGTGTTTTACTCGCATTTTACTTTTCTGCTACTCTTATGCCGCTCGGACCGGAATTCTGGGCTTACAGCACTCAAGAGATGGCAGATACAGTTATTGCAGCTGAGAGTAATCTTATCTTCAAACTACTTGCGTTTCTGCTCTTAATCGCACTATTAATCTGGACTCTGTTTCACCTGATGGAGTATATTTCCTGGAGCTCTGGAAAAGTTCGTCATGGGGTGATCGTGACTGTTCTTGGGATTACTGGTCTTGGAAGTATTGTTTCTATTCTGGCCGGAGGTAACCCACCGGGTCAACTATCATCCAATAAACTGAGCCATTTTATTACTGCAGGTTTGGCCCTGTCAAATCAAACTGCGGTAGCGTATGAACCAATCAAAAATTCAGAATACCCGTTTCTTAAACGATCAGAACAAAAAGATGTCTTAGGTCCTTTTTTCAGAGACTTATCTGAGCCCCCTAACATTGTGTTTATTCTTGTGGAGAGCCTGGGAGGAGAGTTTGTAGGCCGGAACGCAAAGTGGGGTGGATTTGCTCCATTTATTGATTCGCTCGCAGCCAATGGTTTGTATTGGGAAAACGGGCTGAGCATGTCGGGGAGGACGTTTGGGATGGTTCCTTCTTTGCTTGGGTCGCTGCCACCGGGGCGAAATGGATTCATGGATCTTGGTCCGGATTACCCGGTGCATTCGTCGATAATCAGGATGCTGAAAGAGCAGGGCTACTACACCTCCTATTACAGTGGATACAATACCTACTTTGATGGCCTAAACTTCTTTCTTGACTATCAGGGGACCGATTTTGTCGTGAATAAAGAGTGGATCTCGAATCGGTTTGGCAGCCGGCTAAATACAGAAGCAAACTACTGGGGGTTTGATGACAAAACACTATTTGAAATTGCGGAGTTGGTGGCTGATACTGCCAAAGCAGAACCTCGTCTGGAAATTTATCATACCCTTCAGTCTCACTCACCGTTTACTGTACCTGATGAAAATGGGTACGCCCAAAAGTTCAACACCCGATTGAATACTCTTTCAGTGCCCACATCAGCTAAAGAGAGCTTTGTGAGATACAAGAGTGAACTCACCACACTGCTCTACACGGACGATGCCCTGCGCTCGTTTATGGATTCTTATAAAACCAGAGAGAGCTATTCAAACACTATTTTTATCATAACTGGTGATCACTGGCTCATTCCTGTTCCGCAAACCAGTCAAATCTCCCGCTATCACGTCCCGATTGTAATCTACTCAGATTTAATTAAGGAGCCTGTGCAATTTGAATCCGTAAATACCCATGCAAATATTGCCCCTGCCTTGACAACATTTTTAAGAGAAAATGCTAACCTCGCAATGCCTGATTCAGTTCACTGGATTGGTCAGACCATGGATACGAGCCGTACGTTCCGAAACATTCATTCGCTCCCGCTCATGAAAAATAAGAATCAGCTGTCGGACTATATCAGTAATTCCCATTTCCTGAGTGATAATACACTCTATGAAATCAGTGAGGGTCTGAATTTGTCTGCCGCTAAAAATCCGGGCAAAAGAGATGAACTGGTTGGTAATCTGACAACATTCAAGTCAAAAAATGCTTATGCAACCCAGAATAACAAGCTCTATCCCGAAAGGTATGATAGCCGGCCGATGGATCAGTATGAGTTCATTACTAAGTATGCCGAAATGTTTGAAGAGTTTGACTCCACAGGCCTGAGTGTCGATGAACAGTTCCGAATTGCCCGTGAGTATGCGTTTGATGATGACTATGAGAGGTCAAGGGCTATTACAAAACGCCTGCTGTTGGAAGTACCCGAATATCATGATATTCGGATATTGATGGGACGAACGTACGCATGGAATCGTGAATACGACAAGGCCAGAGAACTTTTCAGAGAGGTGATCCGAAGAGACTCCACTTATTTCGATACCTACAATGCGCTGTCTGATACTGAATACTGGGCAGGTAACTACGGAGCTGCTCTTGATGTGATCAATACCGGCCTGTTGTATCATCCACAAAGTGATTCATATCTCCAGAAAAAGATCCGGATTCTGATGGCTCTGGAGAGAACCGGCGAAGCAAAAACCACATTTACTGAATTGAAAAATTTCCACCCGTCACACGAAAAACTGGATGAACTGGAGAATCAAATCTTTTGAAATGCTCAATAAAAAACTAAAATTGGCGTCGATTGACGGCAGTGGTACCTGTAAAATTGCTCTATTAATCTGTCTGATGGGGTTAGGTGGCTCGGTCTCGGGCCTTATGGCTCAAACTTCACAACTATCCGTTGATAAACAGTTCAGTCAGGCAAGGGATGCCGCCTTTAATGAGGGAAATTACGAGAAAGCTCGCCGGATGGCGTATGGAGCTCTTGAGGTGAGCCCTGACTATCATGGCATACGGATTTTTATTGCCAACCTGTATGGGTGGGAAGGAAACTATAATGATGCCCGTAAAGAACTGCAAACGGTTCTTCAGCAGGATCCGAAAAACCGTTCTGCTTTCAAGGCACTCATAAATTTAGAATCTCGCTCAGGTGCGTTAGAACAGTCATTACGAGTTACAGATCGTGCTCTGAATGCCTATCCCAAAGATGAAGAATTTATGCTGCAGCGTGCATCGGTACTGTACTCCCATAAAGAGTATGCAAAATCAGAGCAGGTCTATAAGACCATCATGTTCATGCATCATTCAAGCAGAAAAGCCCGCGAGGGTTTAGATTCGGCCCGATTAATGCAGATGAAACACACAGTATCCATATCGTATCGCCACGATCGGTTTGATGACATATTTGAACCGTGGGATTTTTGGGAGCTACAGCTCAGCAGGCAGACTAAATACGGCTCGGTTATCGGGCGGCTGCAGTATGCCAACCGATTCTCAACTAATGGAGTGCAGTTCAATTTGGATGCCTATCCGTCCATTGCTAACGGTTTATATGCATATATCAGCGGCGGCTATTCTGATTCTTCTATTTATCCGGGATTTCGATTTGGTTTTTCACTCTACAAGTCGCTGCCATTTGCGTTTGAAATAGAAGGAGGGGTGCGCTACCTCAATTTTTCAACATCAGAGACCTATATTTACACCGCTTCACTCACAAAATACCGCGGAAGCTATATGTTTACCGGCCGATCGTATTTTGTGCCGTCAGCTACAGGCAATTCACTCTCAGGAAATCTTTCAGTGCGCAGATATCTGGGAAGTGCAAGCTCATATATTAGCGTGTCGGGAGGGTACGGATCAGCCTCAAATGATATCCAGTTTGCTCAGGAGATCAACACATTAAGCTCATGGTCACTTTCAGTTGATGCACAACATCCGATAAACAACCGGTTTCTGATGTCAGGGTCAGCCGGAATTGATACAGAAGAATTCAGGTCGTACACAAGGGACAGATTCAGCATTAAAGCGGGTGTTTCGTATAGGTTTTAAAGTCCGAGGTTCTTCGTTTCAACCTTACTAAACCTCAAACTACGCTGAAAAGGCAGCCAAATCCATATACATCAAAAAAGGTTCCTGAGGTTGAGGTTTTCTATTACAACTCTCCTAAACCTGAACCTTTTCACGAGTGGCAATCAAACACCGCGACAACGACAAGATTAATAAAGGCTGAGGTTCTCTGTTTCAACTCTACTTAACCTCAACCTTCACAAAAAAGGCAGCTAAATTCCGATGCATCGAAAAGGTTACTAAAGGCTGAGACTCTTGGTTACAACTCTCCTAAACCTCAATCTCAACCTACTGCTTAATCCACTTGTAGATATCTTTGAAACCTGCAGAGCTTCCGTAGCTGAGAATACCAACTTTGTAGATTTTCGCGCTGAGCCACATGGTACCCATAAACGTGATGATCATCAGAAAGATAGCCAAAGCGATTTCCCAGAAAGGAACTTCACTGATGGCAATTCGTGTAATCATAACGATAGGAGAGAAAAAGGGAATAAGAGAACCGACAACGGCGATAATACCATCCGGATTTCTCACTGCCTGGAACATGATAAAATAGGCGATAAAAATAGGCGCCATAATTGGCATCATGAGCTGCTGAGTATCTGTTTCTGAATCAGCGGCTGATCCTACAGCAGCAAAAAGGGAGCTGTAAAGAAAGTAACCCAGAAAGAAAAAGATGATAAAATAGATGATAACGGACGTATCTATTGAAGGTATACCAGACAGGATTGGGATATCTGCCTGTGCAGCTGCTTCTCCCACAAACTGCCCAGTATTTTCTTCATTCAGAAAAGCACCCAGAAGGGGGGCCGCAAGCAGACCGAGTCCGATTATAGTAATTGCCCAAATTCCGATTTGAGTAAGGGCAAGCGACGCTACGCCCAGCATTTTTCCGGTGAGCAGTTCAATCGGTTTTACTGAAGAGGTAATTACTTCTATAATACGGTTTGATTTTTCTTCGATAACCCCCCTCATGATGTAACCGCCATAGCTGAAAATGGCCACAAATATGATGAGTCCCATTGCGAAACCAAGTCCCGACATGAATGCTGTGTCATCTTCTTCTTCCTCGCCGGTCTCTGTTAGCCGACGCGATTCAACTCCGATTCGTGTTTCAAAAATCCTCTGAATATCATCAGATACTTCTGCACGCCTGAGTTTTTCCTCCCGAATCACATCCCTCATATCCGACCTCACAGTCGCGAGCAGCGTCAAACCACCGGATCCACTATAAATAAGTTCAAGACTTTTGTTGTCGTTAATGTTCTCCTCGTTCACCTCAATATATCCTGTGAGGTCACCGCTCTGGATCATTGAGCGCAGGGAATCGACCTGAAGATCTGTAACATCAGTGTAGCTCTCCGGGCTGCGTTCAATCAGTCGGTTTACGACTGTTCCGGTGCGATCCACAATTCCAACCTCGTATGACACGTCACTTTCCCAAATGATAACTAAAAAGCCAATACCGTAAATGGCAATGATGCCAATTGGAACCAGCAGGGTAGCGGCAATAAAACCTTTGCTTTTAACCCGTGTTAAATATTCACGTTTCAGTACAAGAGAAACTTGTCTCCAGTTCATGCTATCGCCTCTTTTTCGGTTTTAATATTGTCATCGCCAACAGTTGAAATAAAAATTTCATTAAGTGACGGTTCTACAAGCTGAAATTTATGAATTTCTGCATGCTCAATGGCTGATTTCAAAATTTGTTGCGGATCTTGATCATCCAGAATCCGAATCTCAGCGAAATTTGTGGATCGGTTGTTTACGCGAACATTAGAAAGATTATCAATAAAACTTCCATCACCTTGATATTCAATAAGTACCGTATTTTTTCCAAAGTCCTTTTTAATTTTTCTAAGGTTTCCGTCAAGCACCATTTTTCCATTATTGAAAAGACAGATATCGTCACACATTTGCTCTACCTGTTCCATTCTGTGTGTGGAAAAGAGAACGGTTTTACCCTTCTCTCGCAACTCAATAATAATCTCTTTAAGCAGCTCGCTGTTAATAGGGTCGAGGCCACTAAACGGTTCGTCAAAAATGTAAATGTCCGGGTCGTGAACAATTGTGGCAATGAACTGAATTTTCTGGCTCATCCCCTTGCTAAGTTCACCAACGGTTTTCAAATGCCAGTCTGCTGCTCCAAACCTGTTCAGCCAGTACCGGATTTGAGTTTTAGCGTCACTCACGCTCATCCCTTTTAGCTGTGCCAGGTAAATAAGCTGTTCGCCGACTTTCATCTTTTTATAAAGGCCGCGCTCTTCAGGCATATAGCCAATCAGCCGCTGGGTTTTCGCGCTTACTTTTTGATCATTTATTGTGATGGACCCCTCATCAATTGGAATAATATAGTTTATCATTCTGATCGTCGTTGTTTTTCCGGCTCCATTGGGACCCAGTAGTCCCGTAATACGGCCATTTTCAACATTGAATGAGACATCCTGCACGGCTTTGGTCTTGCCAAATGTTTTACTTAAATGATCTACCTTAATCGTAGAGTTTTGATTTGTCATGGGGCTATGCCGTGTAGCTTATAATTAAAAATGTTAGTCGAAAATCTTAGTGAATAATGATTATGTTAATCAAAGAATCTAAAATTCGGAATTCATTTCACGATCTCTTTTTGTAGATTTAGTGAAACTAATTGCCAATGCAGGTTAAAAAAAATCAACCAAAGTTACGTAGCTTTTTTTCATTAAGTTTCATCTGAATGAATATTACACATATTTCTGCTGAATGCTATCCCGCTGCAAAAGCCGGTGGGTTGGGGGATGTTGTCGGTGCCCTGCCAAAATATCTTAATAAAGCCGGTAATGAAGCTATGGTTGTTATGCCATACTATCAAACCGACTGGCTGAAAGATGTTAAAACGGATTTCATTTACGAAGGTTCGTTCCCTTTTGAGGGCAAAAGTCTCAATTTTTCGGTTCAACGCGTTGATAAAAAGGTGCTTGGATTCGAGCTATATCTAATAAAAATTCCAGGGCGTTTTGATCGTCCGGGCGTCTATATTGATCCATGGTCTGGACATCCGTATTGGGATGAGATGGAGCGCTTTTTTTCTTTCCAGATCGCAGCGCTTGAGTGGCTGAATAACCGGCAGGTACAGCCTGACATCATTCATTGCCACGATCATCATACCGGCCTTGTACCTTTTTTCATGAAAGAGTGCTTTCGTTTTGATCGCTTTAAAGATACGCCATCCATTCTTACGATTCACAATGGCGAGTACCAGGGAAAATACCCGATAGATGTGTATAGCAAGCTACCCGCATTCAATCTCGAAAATCTTGGAATTCTGGAGTGGGACGAACAAATAAACTGCCTGGCAGCCGGTATCAAAAGCGCTTGGAAAGTTACAACTGTATCTGAAGGATACATGGATGAACTGCTTGAATTTTGCAATGGACTGGAAATCCTGCTTCGACAGGAAGTGGATAAAACCGCCGGTATTGTGAACGGGATTGACGTGGATATCTGGAATCCTAAAACGGATCCGTTACTAGAAAAGAATTACACGGCCGCATCCTTAGTTAAAGGTAAAGATGCCAATAAACACGCTCTTTGCGAACAATTCTCTGTTCCCGCTGACCGTCCGTTATTTGCCTTTATTGGCAGGCTTGTACGTGAAAAAGGGGCCGATATGATTCCGGATCTTATCACCGGGTGCCACAGAATGGGGATTGAAGCCTCTTTTATCGTTCTCGGAACAGGAGATCCTGCTTTGCATGACATATTTAATAAACTTAATAACAGCCACGTCGGTTATTTTGATTCCCGTCTTGAATACAACGAAAAGCTTGCTCATCAAATTTATGCCGGCAGTGATTACTTAATGATGCCATCACGCGTAGAACCCTGTGGTTTGAATCAGTTTTATGCGATGAGATATGGCTCAATTCCACTTGTTCGAAAAACTGGCGGCCTGGCCGATACCGTAATCGATATTACAGAACCAAAAGGTTATGGAATTGTTTTCGATAAATTTAACCTCGAAGAGTTTATTGATTCTGTAAATCGAGGAGTTGAAATATATAATAAAAAAGAGTTATTTGAGAAAAATCGTAAAAAGATAATGAAACTTGATTTTTCCTGGAAGCGGTCCACTAAAAAATATATCAAATTGTACAAATCCCTAATTCCAAAACAAGCATAAACTATGAATTCATCTACTATCGCTGTTATATTAGGCGGCGGACGGGGAACCCGTCTCAATCCACTTACAGGACACAGAAGTAAACCGGCGGTTCCAGTCGCTGGAAAATATCGATTGGTTGATATACCGATATCTAACTGTTTGAATTCTGATATCAGAAAAATATTTGTACTAACGCAATTCAATTCAGCTTCACTAAACAGACACATCAAAAACACCTATAATTTTGACCTGTTTAGTCACGGATTTGTAGATATTCTGGCAGCAGAGCAGACACCAAAAAGTCAGAATTGGTTTCAGGGAACGGCTGATGCTGTGCGTCAGTCTATTCACCATATGGCCAATTACGATTATGAGAATGTAATGGTATTGTCTGGTGATCAGCTCTACCAGATGGACTTTCGAAAAGTGATGAAACACCATAAAGAGAGCGGATCTGATCTCACCGTGGCAACAATACCCGTAAATAGTGAAGATGCAACGGGTTTTGGTATCATGAAAACAGGTGATGATTCTATGGTTGAGAGTTTCATCGAAAAACCATCGCATGATGAACTGTCCGACTGGAAATCTTCTGTTTCAGATGATATGAAATCTCAGGGGAAAGAGTACCTGGCGTCTATGGGCATCTATGTCTTCAACAAAGACGTTATGAAAAGACTTTTTGATGAGAACCCGGATGCAACAGATTTTGGAAAAGAGATCATACCGAAAGCCATAAAAGAGGGGACAAAAGTATCGAGCTATCCTTTTACTGGATACTGGACTGATATAGGGACTATTAAGTCATTCTTTGAGGCAAATCTGGAACTGACAAATACGCTGCCCTCATTTAACTTGTATGATAATGAGCAACAAATCTATACGCGTGCCCGCCTGCTACCCGCATCAAAACTTGCCGGTACAAATCTTGAGCGCGTCATTGTCTCGGAGGGCTGTATTATTGAGGCCAGCCGTATCGAACGATCAGTTATTGGTATACGCTCCAGAATTGGGAAAGGGACAAGTATTGAGGAGTCGATAATTATGGGTAATGACTATTTTACATCACGAGAAGATATAGAGACCCGTAATTCAAACAAGCCACTTAAGGGGATAGGCGAGCGCTGCTTTTTAAGTAGAACAATTGTCGACAAGAATGTAAGAATCGGTAATGATGTGAAAATTGTTGGTGGTGATCACCTGGAAGATGGAAAGTTTGATAATTACCATGTTGTTGATGGTATCGTCATCATCCCGAAAGGAGAGGTTATCCCGGACGGTTTCCAGCTTGGTTAACTTGTTACGATTTAATTTTTTATAAGTCGTAGTCTATACAAGACTTTACTCTTTAAGTGCATGCAGAGCTAAACTGCGCTTGAGTCAAATTTCAAAATTCATATTTCCTGAGAATTATAACTCATAAAGTATGAAATCGAAATTTGTATATAAACTAACGAGCATGCTCCGGTTTCAACATTAAACCGGACTTAATAAACCACATAATCGATGAGTTTGAAAAAACTTATCACCCGTTTGGTTTGAGATTAAAACCTTGAATATTTACGCAAAATTTTTATCAATGATGCGCCTTGTTTTGTCTAAATTTCTATGATTAGAGAAGAAAGAGTTTGAGTTACCCGTTTGACCTGACACCAGGTTATTATGGAATTCTTCCATCATTCCACGTACTATTTCTCATTATGTGCAAATTAAAAATGTGACTACAACTATGAAGCAACTATCGCGGATCTTACCCTTTGTATTCGCGGCTTTTTTGATTAGTGAACTTGTAGAAGCTCAAACACTTTACGCTGATGAGGAGTCTCACGGCATATTAATCTATTCAGGTTATTCAAACCTGGAAGGGCCTGCAAGCACGTTGATTGCAGGCTTGGGATATTCTGTTAAAAAAGAAATTGATCTATCGTTTGAATATTCAGTATTGAATTATGGTATCTCAGGATCAGGATACTGGAACACTCAGCCTGAAAAGACAAATCTTTATTTGGGAACTTTAACTCTGTATCCATTAAAGCGACAGAATGGTCAACCATTAACAGGACAAATATCAGTTGGTAGTGGCTGGATGGTCGATAGCTCAAATGACGGACCCGTTGTGAGTCTTACTGCGGCACTGAGCGGAAAGGGCAACTTATCTGATGAATTGGACCTGTATCCACGCATATCACTTTCTTATGTTCCGGTTGCCGGCCGGCAAGCTGTAACGTCACTTTCGCTTGGTTTTGATTTTAGTTTATCAGCTGGCATCTCATCCGGAATTTCCCTTTTAATCAATCCCTTGCTATTATTTGATATTGAGGAGCAGAATATGACCTCAGGTGTGGTAGTTGGAATTCTTTTATAAATTCAAAATTTGTACTTAAAAAACCATTCCCGATTACTCAGAAATGGTTTTTAGACTGTCAATCGATTTTGTTAAAAATCAGAGCATCTCTTTAAGGGTAACACCAATATCGGCAGGACTGTCCACTACTTTAATTCCTGCATCTCTGAGGGCTTTCTTTTTATCCTGCGCTGATCCTTTGCCACCGGAAATAATTGCACCGGCATGGCCCATTCGTCGCCCGGGAGGTGCCGTACTTCCTGCAATAAATGCAACTACAGGTTTGTCCACATTATCTTTGATATAGGCAGCCGCTTCTTCTTCAGCAGTTCCGCCAATTTCACCAATCAGAACAATAGCTTCAGTATCAGGATCATCCTGAAAAAGTTTAACAGCATCGAGGTGTGTTGTGCCGATTACCGGGTCTCCGCCAATTCCTATCGCCGTGCTTTGCCCCAGGCCTGCCTTTGTCAGCTGATCAACAGCTTCATATGTAAGAGTTCCTGAACGCGATATAAGCCCAACATTTCCGGGCTCAAATATCATCGCTGGCATGATTCCAATTTTCGCTTCGCCGGGAGTTATTACGCCCGGGCAGTTCGGACCAATCAAAACAGCATCGTGGCTTTCTACAATTTGCTTAGCTTTGATCATGTCAGATACCGGAATGCCTTCTGTAATACAGATAATGACTTTAATACCGGCGAAAGCAGCCTCTGTAATCGCGTCTGCCGCAAATGGAGGGGGAACAAAAATGACTGATGTATTGGCTCCTTCATTTTCAACAGCATCAGCAACTGTGTTGAATACCGGAAGACCGAGATGTTTCTGACCACCTTTACCCGGGGTTACCCCGCCAACTACATTTGTACCATATTCAATCATCTGTTCGGCGTGAAATGTCCCTTCACTGCCGGTAAATCCCTGTACTACCAATCGGGTATCGTTACCTACTAATACACTCATGAACTATATATATTTGTTTAAAGAATTCGGTTCGGTAAAATCATTTTGAATATACCATCATTGAATAGATTTGCCAAAGCACATGAGGAGGGAAGCAGCATTTCCGAATAATAGAAGGAAATAAAAAAAGCCCGGCAGTAATGCCG
>Ga0307966_1002279_pt1 | contig 14591 bp, 21 predicted proteins | sample OrgLakmetagen646_FD_203141 | JGI IMG/M metagenome (GOLD analysis project Ga0307966, IMG submission 203141) | Saline water microbial communities from Organic Lake, Antarctica - #646 | ecosystem: Environmental > Aquatic > Non-marine Saline and Alkaline > Saline | place: Antarctica: Organic Lake... | reverse complement strand
ATATGATTCTGGCCAACCCTACACATACGTCTTGATCAATCACCTGCCACAGCAGTGTGTTCATAGGCGAAGGCAGAAACTCTGGGACAGATGCGCACATGCCTTGATCAATTACCTGCCACAGCAGTGTGTTCATGGGCGAAGGCAGAAACTCTGGGGGGTGCAGGGGGTCCTCCAACGGCTCAAAAGCCAAGAAGTCAGCCACAAAGGCTGCACATCCATCCATATTGTACAGCTCCGTGTACATGAGCTGTATGAAGATATAGTTTGTGTGTATATGTGTGGGTATGTGAGCTGCATGGACACAGATGAGCACAACCTTTGTAACTGTGTGTGCACGCAAAGTGACACATCTGTGGTGCAGAACCCACATACACATTTTCTTTGACGTCGTTCATTTACTCCGAAGTCTTGATTTTCAGGTTGTGTTTTGAGCACATTAGCAGTGCGTACAGTGTGTTTTGAGCACATTAGCAGTGCGTACAGTGTGAGCACATTAGCAGTGCGTACAGTGTGTGGGTGCTGGCAAGGCTAATAGGACACGACTGTCTGCAAGTAAAGGGGGGGGGACATGAACAAGGGCAAGTGAGTGTCGCCAAAAGGTTACTCACTTGTGTGGGCCTGATCGTGGTGCACACCAGCTTTGGTATGTTGCACTCATTGCGGGGCGTTAGGTACAGGGGACGACGGTGGGGATAGAGCTCTTCAAAGTTGTGCTGGAAGTCCTGCACATAATGCCATGAGGAGAGGCAATCTAGCCAAAGTCATACGTCATACATATACACCGTACACCGTACGCACCACAGCCATCTCCTCCGTACACACTTAAGCCACACACCGTACACACTGTACGCACGGAGAGACGTACTAGCATAGCCATAGCCACATCGTGCACCATTTTGTGCTAGTGTCGTGTGCCGCTCTACACAATCAGCCTCCCACAGTAGGCCGCACCCAACAAGCCCACTTTTCCAAAGACTGGGCACGTGTAAAACTGTGGGCCTTCCACCAGACATCAGTAAACACTCTGCACCAAAGAGAGGAGGGTTCGCTTCCATCATGCGTGAAACTGCTGATACAACTACTGTGCTGAAGCCTGGGGTTTATTTTCACCTTTTTTTGCATGTGCAATGCTCATTGAGCGTACGACCATGAATCCCACAACACACCTGGACGTATGCCATAATCTTGGACTCAGCTGGCGTATGCATGTTGAAGCTGCGCGGCATCTTGGAGGAGATGTTGTTGGCATGCTGCACGCGCATGCGCTTGGCGTTCTTCGGCTTCAGCTCCTCTGCAAATAAAGTCACAGAGAATCATGCATTTCTCAATCACCAAAAGCTGAACACAGATTGAACAACCAATGTTTGCCTGTGTACGTCTTCAAGTGTACCGTTATTTTTCTGATCTCTAGATCTGGCACAGAAAGGTAAAGGGCGCTTCCAGATGTAGTCTTAATAGCTGCTTAAAAGTCTGTTGCACATCATAAAGCAAATTCCCACCTTCCAGCAGTTTCCTCTCTTTCAGGTTGTCGAGGCGGGCAGATTTGAACACATCCCAGTAGACCAGACCCTTCTCTGCATCTTCGTCATTCACACGCCCGAGGGTGTTGGAGCCAAGCTGCAGGGGTGTTGTGGTCAATTATGCTGTGATGCTTTGTGGGAAGTTGCTTGTGGTTTAGGGTTTAGGGTTTAGGGTTTAGAATTTAGGGTTCAGAGTTTAGGGTTTAAGGTTTATTGTTTAGGGTTTAGGTGTTGTCTTAGGGGTGAAATCCCGGAAATGTTTTTTCTGTGAAGGAGATTCCAAGCTATCAGCAGTGCTATACAGGGGAAAGACCAATCCAGACACATGTAGGGTAGACACAGCAAGCACTGAACACTAATTCCCACCACCCAGGTCTGAAAAGACATGACTCACAATAAAGCCACGTTCTTTACATTGACCCCCCCTGCCCTTAATACTAAGACTTCTACCATCTTGGTATTATCTTGCTCTAAGCATCACCCACCCACCCAACCCCTCTGTTCAAATCCTGCCATGACCTTGAGTGCTGCAGGTTTGCCTAACAAGCCCTCCTGCTCCACTTGCCTGGTATATCGAGATGTTGCCGTTGTAGAAGGTAGCTGTGCGGCACTTGTTGTAGGGCAGCTCACTGTCCCACTCCACCCACTCCGGGCGAATCACATTGAAATTGTCTTTTGCAACATTGTCCTTTTGCTCTTGTAAGAGCATGCAGTACCTGCGGTTGCAGTGGCGTCGTGACTTAAAATTGCCGTACATAGCAAGAGCATGAGGACAGAATGCAAGCCACTGCATGTCGTATACTGCTAGTAATCCAGCGATACTTTGTAATGTGCCGTAGCCATACTTCTAGCTCCACGCTCCAGTACACGTTTGCCAAACACTGAAGGAACCTGCCAACTCGCCTTTGTTATTTCAAATGTGGTGTCCCTGTCTGAGGCACTCGTTAGCGGTCATTCACACAGCCATCAAGGCACTGGTAGCATTGCGGCAACAGACTCACATGGACAAGCTCTGAGCACCCAAGCCATCCAGGCCTCCATACAAGTAGATGGAGCTCTTGTGCACACATATCAAATGGGAGTGCCGAGGGGGGGGCACCCTTCCTGTAGCACTGATCTCTGTCCAGGTGCTGGTCTGCATGTGTGTGTATTTAGAATTGGAGGCAGGTGTGTCGGTGTGCACCTTTGCTGAGCTGAACTTCCGGTTTCCAGGGTTTTGAAAGGAGGTCTGGCATTGCACCGTTTTCCCCCATGCATATTGATTTTTTGCATGGCATGCTTTTTGAACTGCCGACTGAAGACTGTTAAGCTAAAAGTAGGTAGGATCTAGCAGAAAAAGAGGCATGTCCTTACACAAAAACAATTCAGTTACGGCGCAATGCACATATCCACTGGAGATGTTTATACCCTCCTGCTGTTCAAAGCTTCTCCATTCCTCTTACCGCAAAGTTCAGCAGGTGCAAGTCCTCCAGCACAAAGTTGTTGCGGCCCCCATGAACAAGGAGGAGGTCTTGATGGCCAACGGTAATTGCAGCAGCCTACAAGAGAGTAGGACAGGTGACGGAATCTTTTTGGCCTGTTGGCTTGCACGTGGTGATTGCAGCAGCCTACAAGAGAGTAGGACAGGTGACGGAATCTTTTTAGCTTGAATGTATGCACGTGGTGATTGTTGCAGCAGCCTACAAGAGAGTAGGACAGGTGACGGAATCTTTTTGGCTCGATTGCATGCACGTGGTGTAACACTGTGTGCCTTGGGTTGGCCAGAGCCGTATATATAGCATCGTATATGACCGTATAATTGGTGATTTCCCTGCCGAAAATACCGTAAATACACCGTATATATACATGGTTCTGGGCATCCCTATGTATGCCTTGAGTGGTAGCAAAGCAAGAAGGAAATTGCTGGCAACTCTAGAATGGAGCATGTGAATTTTAATGTACAGCTAGCAGTACACTGCGATTTAGCCTTTTCTCGTACGTGGCGTAAAGAGGGTGGATCCTTATGCATGTACCTGTTACACACATAGATGCACACATACTCATACGTAAACACATGCACACACACGCACCTGGCGAGGGGACGGCGGAGTACCAGCAGTTGTTGGCTGTTTCCAGTGCCAGGTGGTCAAATCAAGCACGTAAAGGTCGTTGGTGCGCCCCCCCACAGCATAGCCCCCAAACACCACCATGTTTCCGGTCGATTGTCCAGCCCAGTACGTGACAGCTGCCTGCTCTCGTGCAGAAGGAGGAGTCCCTTCACAGGAGGGCTTGTACCTGGATTCAGTAAACACGGGTACAGATTTGAGGCATCCATACAGACGTGCAACTCACCTGGCCCCAGCGCAGCTTCCTGCTAGTGTGTAGACATATAGGGGTTTCCTTTCCAGATATAAATGTGCCTTGAGCTGTGCAATTGGGCGATGTGTGTGCGCTGTGCTCATACACTTATGCACGTGCTCATTTCCTTGTATCATGAATACACTGGCTGCAGGCTACAGGCTACAGAAGCAAGGGTGACTTTTCTCCAGAGTCACCCTCTAGGGGCACAACCATGCTCGCATCCATGTCACACACTCATAAGGTGTCTGCCAACATGGCATGCAGTGACATGCAGACACGCACCACGTGAAGGTATTTAGGTCCAGGAAGTGGACATCATTGAGGCGCTTGCGCTCTGCGTTACGCCCTCCAAACACCACAAGCCGATTGTTATCTTCGTCGTACAGGGCACAGTGGTTGTACCTGCACAGTACATGTGACATGTGCAGTACAGAAATACATGTCAGCGTTCCCCTGGAGACGCAACATAATTTTCATGCAAAGGTGCCAAGCACGTGCATGGTTTGTGGTTGCTGCAAAAGGATGCAACCTGGTAACAGGGATTTATCTTTCCAGCAGGTACTGCAAATTGGCTACAAACGGGGAGTACCTTGCTTCCACACCAACATGTACAAAAATATACCAGGTTAGACAAAGAAATAGCCAGCTGTACTGGGAACCAGAACACATGCGTCCTCTCTCCTTGCATTCCTAGCAGAAAACTATATTGCAGGAGGACCCTGTGCAGGGTCTGCCTTGGTCTGACACCCGCAGCAAAGCACACACTAACATTGCAAGTGCCATCTCGTTACACTTCAAAGCAACTGAAATCCCTTCAGTACGTAAGTACCCACCGTGGTTGCGGCTTGTCGCCTTTGACAGGGTGCAAGTGCCACTCCATGCGATCCAGAGTCATCCAGAACAGGTCGTTAGAAGTGGAGCCGTCCTTGGAGATCTGGCCGCCAAAAATGACCAGCATGTTGCCCTTATCGACCTACAGGGAAACAGGGGGAAAAGTGCAGCCGTGTGAGGCATATGGTGTGAGGGTGCAGCTGTGAGGCTTTGTGGCGTTTGTCATGCTTGCAGGCTTTCAGCGCAAGGCTGGTACATCTTCTTGTCAGTGGCACTATTTCAAGATTTGTACACACTTCATTTTACGTTTGTGAGAGCTGAAGGTGAGAGTGTAGCAACTTACATCACCAAGCACAAGACCCTGGTCTTGGCAAAAAGCAGACACAGCGTGCAGACACAGCGCAAAGTGCAGAAACCGTGCAGATCCAGCGCAAGTGCGGTGTACAGACACCGTGCAGATGAGCGCAAACACAACACAGATTGCCAGCACTTACCTGTGTGAGGGTATGGCCGTTCCTAATCCAACACCGGTTGTCCAGCGTAACTTCTCCAAGTTCTGTCTTGTGTACTTGGCCCACTTCTACCTTACACCTGAAAACACACAAGCCAGTGATGGCACGTGCTCCTGAGGACGGCAGTTGCCACGCAACATATGCATGCTCTGAATAAGCGGCAGGCACGACATGGCACCATGGTGACATTACAGACGCAGCAAGTTCATGAACGCACAAGAATGCATGCATTAGCAAATACAGACACACACATCATACCGTACCTGCCGTAACAGCTGCACGTACGCCGTCTCTGTCCCACACGCTTTAAAGCAATTTTATCATTACGATTTGTAAGATCAAAGACCACTGACCTGTACTCTAGGTAGGCCCCCACGGGTGTGCCGATGGGTTTCAGCCGCTCAATCTCCTCCAATCGCTCTCGCTCTTCTTCTTCACGCAAGAAAGCCAGCAGCCGAGAAAGACCCTTCTCCACCTGAGCCTTGTACCTATTATATAAAGTTACAAGTGTGTCTGCCTGTGTGTAAGTATGCCTGGGCAGACAAGGACATGTCGCAGCTGCTCGGATGTCCAATTGGCATTCTTGAGAGGAAAAATAATATGAAAAGACGGACAAGTTGCCAAAACTAGTGTCAAACATCCTCACTTCACAAAAGGGTAGGCTGCGTTAGTGGTTCGTCACACAAACATTGACCCAGGCACAAGCAGTACAAATACATGCACACAAACACGTACCTGTCATCCAGGCTGTTGTAGCGCAGCCCAAACTCCTTCAGGAATTTTAGATGGCCCATGGAGGGTGGGATACGCGCTAGCAAGTTGTTGGAGCAGTCCAAGCGCTGCACCTTTTTTAAGTTGCCCTGTGGCAGATGTAAGGGACAAGGCCACATAATGAACTGCTGTAGCATGGTAGCAAGCTTGGGAATCCACCCACATCAAGCTTCGCCAATAATTCGGCACATCTCTCTTGAGGCTTGCTCCATGCTGTCTTATAAGGCTGGATTGAATAAAGTTGAGGACTTGTGCTGACTGTGTAACCATGTAATTTCTAAATTAAGTGCCCCAAGGTGGAGCCACCGCGCCAACGTGTTTAGAGCAGTTCCGAGTGACACTCAGTGTGTACGCATGAGCAATTAGCAGCAAAGCACTACACGCACATACCGACACAAATACACACCATGGATGCCGGCAAGAAGCGCAAGCTGTTGGTGGAGATGTCTAGCTTGATGAGTGACGGCAGGTCACCCAAGGTCTCTGGCAATACATCCAACCGATTGTTTTCTAGCTGCAGCATCTGCGAAGGACATCGTGTACAGCCTCAGCAACAAATACTGATGCCTGCGATAAAATAGAGAGGCACCTTCCTCATCCTTCCACAAATTGTATATAAATTTTGTCTTTGGCCTTGGCTACGTTCATGGCACGCCGCCATGAGGGATGGTAGTAATGGAAAAGTTGTGTGTCTGGCTCATCAGAGCCTGCGGCATGGCATGCACACATTCCTCATTGAAGGACAACACACACGCGCATTGAAGGGCAACACACGCGCACATTGAAGGGCAATACACACACACATAGATGTAAAGGCATAAATATGACCTCTCCTAGAGCATGTCCAGCCTTACTTCTCCAACCGGCACAGTGCGGAATCCTTTGGTTTTAATAGCGTGCCTCGCACCTCTAGGTTCGGCAGCAGGCCAATGGCGTCTGAAATGTGGTTCAGCAAGTTCCCACTGAGGTCCAACTCCTTGAGCATGGTCATGTTCTCAATGAAGTCATCAACACGAGTCAGCTGGTTGCCAGAGAGCTCAAGGACCATGAGCTGAGGCAAGCGTGTCACCTATGAGGATAGAGAGGGCAGGTACTAGGGAAATCTGCACTATGTCAAGCGTCAAGTACTAAGAGCAAGAAATGCGGTCCTTCGAAAACATGTAGAGTATCAGCACCACAATTTGCAGCAGTTGACGATGTCTACAGCCATGAAGGCCCAGATGTGTGCTTTTTAAAGCCCCCCAAACAATAAGTAGCAGGCTTTCTTTCTCTCTCGATACTGCTTGCAGTAAGGCCTGCGGGTTTTGACTGACATGGCATACATAGGTGAATGCACACGTAGAGCAGCTCACCACCATAGGCAGTTTCCGCAGCTGGTTGTACTTGAGCCGCAGTGTGCGCAAGTAGCGAAACTCCTGGATTTCCTCTGGGATGTCAGTAATGTTGTTGCTGTAGTTGGTGGGCAATTGCGAAGGGTGTGACAGCTTGAATGAGCAGTACGCTGTTGTGCAAACATAAAAATGGCAACCTGGCTTATGTTTGGCTTTCAAAGAGGAGAAACATAAGGAAATGAGGGCATTTGCGTGTCTAGACGTGCCGTAAACTGTGTTACACTGATTCAATCACGTTGCCCTGTTTGGGAGCCGCGCCTCATAAACTCACCTAGACAGCTCCAGCTCGGTTATGTGGGGGTTGTACTTCTTGACCATGTCCACAAACCCTGGAGGCAGCTGTGTGAGGCCCGCATACCTACACCGCAGGAGGAGGAACACGTCATGTTGAAAGATCAAGTCAACAGGCGCTTAGAGCAGCTGGAAAAAGGGGGATTCTAAAGCACACCCCAAGTTCAGCTTGTATGTACGCCTGGCCTCCATGAGTCTCTCATGTACTACGTCGACAGGCAGTGATCCCACGGGCATTAAGACCTGCAAGATGGGTGTCGGTTTTGTTTTAAGCTTAGGACAGTGCATTCCTTCTCCCTAAGCAACCATAACAGTTTGCCACACTCACTGCACGCATTTGGTCAGTGCACAAATTGACAAGATTATTTGCCATGCTGGGCAATCTCCTCGCCCAGCCCAACCTAAGCTTAAATAATATTAGCTACAAAATAAATGTGACACAACAGACAAGGGTTCATGTTCTAAGCAGCATCGAAGTTTGTCGGTTTGGAAGAACATCGTAAATCGTAAAAGAATAAATGTCGAATTCGGAGCTTTTGTGAGTATCCATCTCATGAACATCTCATTTGAACACACACACACACACACACACACACACACACACACACACACACACACACACACACGCACGCACACACACACACACACACACACATACACACACACACACTCACGTACGCACGGGCACACACACGCTGTCACACACACATAAACACACACACACATACGCACAGGCACACACACGCTGACACGCACATTAACACACATGCATGTATATATACACACATGCGCACAGACACATACACACAGAGGCACCTGTACCGGTACACATGCACACTCTTGTACACTTGCTACCACAAACACAGGTTTATTTGCACTCAGTATGCATATAAGTGCACCAAATTCATTTATGCATACCCGTAGTCAGATTGATTAATAAACAGATTAAAACCACTCCATGTACACATACTGACTTGGCAGACTAATCAGTCGATCATATAGGCTTAGCACACCATCGCAACGACATTTGCATTGCAGTGACCCACGAAAGCACAGCAGCGTGTGCCTGTCCGTGAATGACAAAATCAAGGAAAAAGGGAATTTTTATGCAAGGTGGGTGAGGGCATATGTGTATGTGTATTAGTGTAAGTGTGTGTGTGTGCGTGTGTGTGTGTGTGTGGGTGTGTGACGTGTGGCATGTTAAGAGTCACGTGGAATTACTGTGTCACAGGAGCAGATATATAATTCCATGGAAACTTTCTAAGGCTGCTTATGAACTATGCATGCGATCAACTGTCCGATCAACCCTGAGCCTTGGCGTCCAATGCCCTCATCACACCCTTTTCTTGACATTTGTTCAGGGATGAGCCCCTCAGCAACTTCACCATTAAACCTACCATCCCACGCCCGGGAACAGCACCTGCATCTGGCCGCCAACGTGACCCATGCTCGCCACGCTTCATGGTGAGGCAATGTTACCTTTGAATCCGTGGTTGTAAATGCTGTAATGATGAGAGCTACGTGGGCTACTGTCGTGTTGGGTAGCACAGAGTAACAGATCAAGATTGATTCATCTCAGACATAAAAAGGTCCTTTAAGGCACTTCGGCCCCAAACGATCTCGGAATTCCCTGCTTGCCAGCACACCACAACGAAGGCTCGTCGTTTATACATGTATGTAAACCCATGAATGCGACCGCAAAATTGCAAGTTTCCCTGCTGACAGCTTTGTGGACGTGGAAGTTTTGGCCAACCCTGCACATCTGTCCTCATCATCCTGCCTGTGCCAATTCAAAGGACGAAAGAAATCGCTGGAACCTGAAGACCCCCCACAACCTCGCCCACAGCGTTACCCAGCCCCTGAGTGCCACTGACACGCTCGGCTCCAGTGTGCACGTGGCAAGCCGTTCAGGAGCCCACGGTGATTTTGGCCCCGTTGTTGCGCTGCATTCTTACGCGGATTCCAGCCCCGTGGTCACTTCCGATGACGTCATAGAGAACAGCCGCAGCCGACACTCAACTCGCCAACTCAAGGTGGGGCAAGCATAGCTTGTTTCTTTGCAAAGCCTCCACCTGGCACGGCAGCTCACCCTAAGAAGATAGGAAGTGCTGTGCTGGCTCTTGTTAAAATAAAGGGCAATAGATGCATGTTCTGGCTTCCTCGTTTTGGTGCCTTGAATGGCATCGGTCTGAGCCAACTAGAGTGGTAAAGGTAGCAAGAATTTGATGCAGGGATAGGCAGGCATCCTTTTATGTATGATCCCTGTGCTTCAAAGCTTCTAATAAAACTTTACTTCGAGGCACCTGTAGAGTTAGATGCCATTCCAGAAATCTGCCAATCCCTTGTTTGAATGCCATAAAGACTCCCTGCCAACGCGCACCTTCAATAACATGCTAACACACACAAATACACACAGGAGCAAGAGAAGCTCTTGCAAAGAGAAAAAGAGCGAGAGGATGAGATGATGCGAGTGAGGCAGCAACAGGAGGAGAACCTCCGGGCATACGACCAGCAACTGTGGCAACAACAGCAGCTGCAGCAGCAGCAGCAGCAAGCGCATACTGCTCAAAAACAAACCACCTCAACTGTTTCTAGTGTGCTGCGCCCTGGCAGTGCAGGAAGGTCACTGCCCAGACCTGCACATCTAACTCAGTGAGTGATCAAAATCAAATTTTTTATTTTACCCATATCGTTGTAAAAAGAATTTATACTTGTGCCTAGCACTGGGCCATGTTTGTATCAAATAAAAAACAAGAGCTGATGAGTTACAATTTAAGCACAGATTTTTCAAACTGCTTTGTGGCGTTTTTCAGCAACCTGGCTTGAAGGCAAAGCTCTTGTTTTCCTGCGTCACATTGTTGACTCTGAAAACTGTCAGCTGGGGAATTTAGGCATTGTGTGTCAAAAGGTACCTCAAGAAAATTGTTCAGAAAAGAAGCAATGGCTAACCCTGTACAGCCTGTTATGTTATAGCAATATATCACCATGCTCGTGCTAACAAGTGGCTCGCATGCACATAACACAGATTATTTAGTTTATTTCAAGCCAGAGCATGTGCTCCCTTATTGACCCTGCAGATAAAGTCGTTTGCAGACGCAGTTGTGAAAACTGTGCTTCATGTTTTACCTTTAAGCATAGGTGTGTTGCACTCATCTTTGGCCTTAGCCAGACATGCATTGAAAATATACATGTGCATGCACTGAAACACATGCAGGTCCTACCCCGTCCCTGGATCCAGGGCACCCTCATCCAGGCCCCAGTCTGCTGGGCCTGCCCGCAACAACATCTGGCAAAGCCCTGCAGCTGACCCTTATGCGCACGACCCTGCATACGCGTCTACTGGAAGCTACTGGTCCCCGAACGCTCAGCCCTGCCAAACCTCATCACGTGCCACCAACAGCAGGGCACGACCAGGTACGTGTATGCGTGTGTATGTTGTGTGTGTGTGGTGATTTGGTGTTAGAACAAGTATGCCAAGTATACATGCATGTGCATGTGTGCACCAGCATGTGCATGTGAACAAATGAGTGCATGACGTACGACACGTGTGATTGCCTGCCAATCCCAAATGTTGATTAGCTCTGTTTAAAATTACCACACACGCGCAGGGGGTAGAGTGCAAACCAGATATCAACTGTGCTCTGCCGTTCACTTAATACACACCTACCTTTGCAGGATCAGCTCGACCAAGCAACAGCTTCAAGGCCTACAACGACAATTACTATGGCCTATCTCATCCAAGAACCCAAAAAATAGGAGGGGGTAGAGAGGGTGCCAGGGAAGGGAGTTGGGAACACAGCCGAGGGCACAGGTGTGCAAATTTACTAGTTCTAGTTGCTTTTACATGCAATCCCATTGTAGTAGTTTCAAGCTTTAGATGAGTTTTGTTGTAATTGCTGAGTGTGGCATTAGCCTTAAAGCGTTAAGTAGCCAATGAGGAAAAAGGAGTGGGAGAGAAGGGAAGGCTGGATACGAAATGGCTTGAGCTGACTAAACTCATGAGTGGGCTGTACTTACTTTGCAACTCCTGAGCAAGGCCAGGAGCTGCGGTAACACTGCCGAGGCGTGCACTTACTCCATGGCCTTTCTTCCGCCCTGCAGTGCAAGTGGCAACATGACGGGCAGTACAAGGAGTGACCAGGTGTTCACCCAAAATGGAGGAACGACGCAGCCATGGGAGCAAGATGCTTCATATGGAAAAGAGCCATTTGCAAACGGTCCCTACGCATCTGCTGCAGACAATCCTTACTGGCCAGTGAGTCTTAATGCTTGCAGCTTCTTTCCCTGCCTTCTTTCCCTGCGAGCTCATTTCCACCGTGTTCTTAAAATGGCAGTCAGGGTAACAGCTTTTTCATGTTATGACCTCTGCCACGCAACACGCAGAAAGAGCGCGAGTGCCTGGGGTCAGCAGACCTCCAGCGAGCTGTATCGCTCGGTAAAGGTGTTGCACCCAGCGGACCAAACGCCAAACTCGGTGTGTAGTCTATACGTGTTTGTATGTGTATTTGTGTGTGCCTACATGTGTTTTTGTGTGCTTGCGTGCATGTATGTGTTCCAGGACATTCTTGCAGTCTCCTGACCCCAGTCTTCACCCATTGCCGCCTTGTTCTTTTGCTGTACGCTTGTGTGTTTGTGTGAAATTAAATCACCCTGCACGTGCATATAACATCCAACTCTATACACCTTCACAAACACAGTGGGTGGGAAGTGGAAGTACATCCCACGGCCTGCAGAAGGAGATGTGGTGTTCACAGACTATTACGGTAGGCTCAAGTTGCAAGGCAATGGGAACGATGTGCCCTCGTATCACGTGAATTGCTCTATTGTTGATGTCCTCCTCGTGTGCAATAATTGTGCAACAGGTGCTATTTCAATTCCTGCGTCATGACCTGGATGGTTAGCCGATACGAATGAAGGCTTACCTTGGAAGCGATTATGTGCAATAAATTCTACTCTAGCTTAATCCAATCCTACACAGCAATCCCTTAATTTACAGGCCCTGTCGGAGGAGGCAAGGACATAGCTCAGTACTATGGCCGAGCGTGAGTGGTCTGAGTACAATGGTGTTAGTTCCCTTTATGTGATATTATCTATTGCCTTCTTGCCATTTCCTATTTTTGTTTGAATGTCAAATACCTAATCGTGTAATATGCTGACACCATCCGCGGCTTAACATTGGCGTCCCGGTGTGTGCTCATTCCATCATCTGACCTAGCACTGCCTTCCCCCATGCAGGTACGGTATTGACACTGCAGAGTTTGCAAAGCACCGCCTGATTGAAGACTTCCCGTACGGCAGGATCAAGGTGAGGCTGCTGATTGGAGGGCCGCGGCTCCTCTCCTTGCCGTGCTTACTGTCAGACCTGGTAATGGCTACATTCATTAAAATCTGTCCTCGTCTCTTCAATTGGAGTCAAGCCTGTTTGCAACTTGCCAGTCCTCCGTGTACAACAAATTTGGCTACAGGCTTCCATGATGGGCATCCAGTCTTTGCGGGCCAGGCCTGGATTGTCCTTGGACACGGCAATCATGCACGGAAAAACAGAGGACCTGCAGGTTCGATTGCAGGCTTATTCAGCATCTCCCATGCTTGTCTTGATCTTTTGCCTTACGTTGGAAATGATGTCTACATCGTGCCCAATTCAAAAGCCGTATGTGCCTTATAATCCTTACTTCAATATTTTAATTCACGCCTGTGCAACACACCTAAGCCCAGCACAAACTCATGTACTCTACAAGTGCACGCTCTATATGCATTCAATCACGCCAAACGCCTATATGGCCAACATGTTGTTCATATGCTATTTACATACTTCCACAATGCTTTTGCTAAAACCCCTACACTCATCTTGCTGCCTTATGTTGTATAGCGCCTGGAGCGTGCTCAAAGTGCACGAGGCCTCCATAAAATTTCGCAGCACCATAATTTGAGCTCAAAGCCGACTGGGTGGAAAAAGTGAGCTCTTCTGGCTGATTATGTCCTTTATTAAGGCAGGAAAAATACCAAGCTAAATTTTCAATCCAAGAGAGTTCTGTTTTGGTACGTACATGCACTGAGGGGGTGGAGCTCAGGGTGCAGCTTGTCAGAGACTTTGTCCACAGGAGGGTATCATATTGGTGCAGCATAATGATGAAGAGAAAGTGGAAGAGGAAGAGGAGGCCTTAAGTACCATAATAGTGGCACGTGAGAACTACATTTGTCATACTTTGACTTTGTGGATTTGCAGCAAATTTCCCTTTTCTGACTTGTCATTTCCTTTCTACTAGTTGTGACGGAGGCAATTTAACTTTAGTAATTTTAAAGGCACAGCTTGAATCAACGTTACATGTGCCTCGCCACGAATAGGACATGACACGATGACTCAATGGCATGAGTAACTTCTCCGCTTTTATCTCTTGCTTGTTGGCACACTTTTTTCATTGCTCTCACTTCCTTTTCCGCATCACTTAAGCCTGAATGAGAGGTAACTGTCGTTTCAACTGCAAAAGAGATGTTCGGTGCCCATGCTTGAAAAAATGAATGTGATCCTCATCTTGAACATCACCGCTATTACAATATTTAACTCCAGACATTCTGTCATACGAACAAGTCTTAGACTTTTAGCCATGTGTTAGTTTAGTTTAGTTTGGATTACAAAGGCCTCCAGTCTGGCATGGCTGCTCAACCTATAGGTCCCAACAAATAAATCGATCAAAAAGATCGACAGCTGTACTAATGAATTTGTGAGTTGTTGAAAAACAAAACCTTTGATATCACCTTCAGAAATATTATCAAATAAATGGTTGAACTGGTGCCGTAAATGTGCGGTGCCCATACATGAAAAAATAACAAGGGGTTACAAGGGGTTACAAGGATGGCCTACAGCCCGAGACTCTGGCTGATGGCAATTGGCTGGTGAAACAAAATCAACCAGTGTCGAAAATTGAAACTAA
>Ga0307966_1002276_pt1 | contig 14600 bp, 10 predicted proteins | sample OrgLakmetagen646_FD_203141 | JGI IMG/M metagenome (GOLD analysis project Ga0307966, IMG submission 203141) | Saline water microbial communities from Organic Lake, Antarctica - #646 | ecosystem: Environmental > Aquatic > Non-marine Saline and Alkaline > Saline | place: Antarctica: Organic Lake... | reverse complement strand
GATGTAGAACACAAAACAACATCCTTTCCTGATCCATGCCAGTAGTGTTTGCACTGTCTGCATTATTTCTTTTTCTTGCCTTTACCGTACATCTTTCCCCCTTTGAGATCAAACGTTCTTAGACTAAGCTGAAGTGGCTGAGATCAATCCGTCTTTGCTTCCTCCTTGTGCTGGCTGTGACTATTTTGTTTAAACCTCGAGGTCTAGTGTTTGGGCCTGCTTCCTCCTGCTCTTGGCTCTTACTAGAAGAGCCCATTCCTTGAGACCTAGACCTTTAGTCCACTGTTTTTCCTGTTCTAGTAATCTTTAGGACACCAGACCTCGAAACCAGCTGAACACTGCAAAGGAACAGCACAAAGACCTTGGCAACATTCTCCAGGGAGCCTCGGTTACTCTCCACATCATCCTTTTGGGTGTGGGCGGCACCATCTACAACACCCACACTCTGAAGCCTTTTAAAGAACTGGGTCTCGATTCTCAAAGAGTTACGAAGCTTGCCTCCAAGATCCATGTGCATTTTGTGAACTTTGCTGTTAAACTTGTCCATACTAGACGTGCCCTTTCCAATACTGTTATCAACTCTCATCAGGAGCCGGTTTCAGGCCAAGCCTGCAACTCTCCTGATCCCCGTTGATTTTTCCTTCCTTTTTGCGGTGGAGGAGCTTTACGGTACTCGGTACCAATGTGGCTCCTTTTCCTTAATTAATGTGGGGAGTGGCTTTGACTGCCTGCGTAGTTCTTTCTATTTTCTTCTTTCTTTTTCTTCTACTATGGGGTCTTGCTTGGGTAGTGTAATATTTGGTTTTGGCACACCAGTTCGCAATGGCTTAGTAGTTGCTTTGATCCTGGCTAACACTTGACCTGCATGTTGAGTGCCTCAAAGTCGTGTAGCTAGGGTGTGCCCCCGGCCTGTTATTCTTACTCCATATTAGCCCTGTCTATCTAAACCAGGGACCTTTTTACACAGATTTCCCCTTTTTCCTTCTTACCCTCGTCTTTCGCTCGTCTTTTCCTCGTCTTTCGCTCGTCTTTTCCTCGTCTTTCGCTCGCCTTTCACGTATACCCTTGTGCTTCTACACTGTCAAAAAGCCTCGCGTTATCAATGCGCTTCTGAACTTCAGAAACGCGTTTCTGAACTCTCGCGCTCTGCACGCTAACAATGGCTGATAAGCGCGCGCTTTTGAGTCAGAAACACGCGCTTTTGAGTCAGAAACGCGCGCTTTTGGGACTCATAAGCGCGTTTATGAGTGTGACGAGCGTGTTTCTTGAACTTTTAAGCTCGTTTGTGGAATTAAGAATGCGTGTATGAGATTCCATAAGCGCGCTTATGAGTCTGTAATCAGTTTGTTTGATTTAGGAACGCGCTCATGACTTTTGTAAGCGCGCTTTTGAGTGTGAGAAACGCCGGGAAAAACGGGAAAAACGTGTTCATAAGCGCCAAAAACAAGCAGTTCGTTTGATTTAGGAACGTGCTTATGAGTCTCAAAAGCGCAAGGAAAAACGGGAAAAACGGGAAAAACGTGTTCATAAGCGCCAAAAACAAGCAGTTCGTTTGGTTCAGGACTTTCATAAGCGCGCTTATGACTCTCGTAAGCGCGGTCTACTATTCATCAACCTGGTTGCCTCCCTCCCTTATTTTATTTTATTTCATCCAGCCTGCCTCTCTTGCTCCCCTTCTGCATTCGTAACTGTCGGTTCTTTCAGCCTCGTAGTAGGGACTTCGCTATCTCCATTTCATACATGTAACTAAACGCCCAAAAGCAAAAAATCTATAGCTTTGCACTGGCTGAGACAAGCTCTCCCTCTTTACATATTATGTTTATTCTGGTGCTGACTGCGACCAGCACAACAAGTCTTTTGGCCCAACATATGTGGCTGCCGGTTATTCCCTACGGAGTTTTCCCCTTCAAGGCTTGTAACACGTCAAGGGAAAATATTTGGAAAGGGAGTTGATTGCGATAGGTCACACGTTTTGACTGATGGCTCTATCCATAATCTATAAACACTATAGCCCACAACACAACCCGACATTGCAGCACGAGTTCAGGACCGCCAACCAAGCCTGGGTCAGCTGCTTTGTACAACCGCGGTTACAACAGGATGATTGGAGGCCACAATCTCAAAGGGCTCATCAATTGCATGTTCATCGTTCATCGACGACATGTGCATTGATGACATTGATATTAGACGCAGCCTAGTCACACTTTTTGACTGTTGGCTTAACCTGTAACTTCTGTGTAACCTGTCACGCCCAATTGGTTGTAGTGACGTGTGAAGTTAGTTGGGATTTCAGTTGTTCAACTGTTAATTTGATTAGTTTAATTAAGTTTTGTACTGTGACAGTGATTTGATCTGACAAACCAGTCAAATTTAGCTCAAAAGCGGCTTCTTAAAATCCTGGACACTAGAAAATTCTTCACTGCAGTAACAGAAAGGGTAAGTTGTGAAGACCGGTAGGGTGGAAGCTCAACCTTACTCACCTACAGACCGAGATATAGAAGACCTACGCCGGCAATTGAAAACACTCTTCATCCTAGTTAAGAATAAGAGCCAATTCGGTCCCCCTATCTTCCTCCACCAAACCAACTATAGACCAAACCACCTTCAACATAATAAGACGTGTATTTAGGTCTTCTGTTTCTTTTTGGCCTTAGCCTTGGCCTCCAATCTCTTGCGCTCTTCCTCTTCTTCCCGTTTGTCCTCAGCACGAGCTGCACGCATATGTGTGGTGCTTGCAGTGTGTACGTGTACATGTGTGTGCACGTGTGTGCTTACATGTGTGCATGTGCGTATGCTGATTATGTATGGCTATGCACTTGTACGTCTGGCATTGCAGGGAAACATAAAATCTCGTTGCTGACTGTTTTTCCTCCTCCCTCTTATACTTAAAACACGAGCTGCGTCTGTGCGTGCGCAAGCGTGTCTACATGCTTGTGAAACATGTGCTACATGAGTGTATGCGCTTGTGTGTGTGCATGTGTGAGGTGCATCTGTGCATTTGTGTATCATGTACAGAACTGAACTACTATTCAGCACTATCAGCTGCCTCATTCACCTGGCACCCTATCACACACGTACACACGCACACAAGTGCACTTGAGACTATGACGAGCTGTCAAAGCATGTTGCAGACCAAAAGCACAGATGCACGTTGCAGGCCAAAAGCACAGATGCACGCTGCAGGCCAAAAGCACAGATGCATGTTGCAGGCCAGAAGCACAGATGCATGTTGCAGGCCAAAAGCACAGATGCACGTTGCAGGCCAAAAGCATAGATGCACGTTGCAGGCCAAAAGCACAGATGCACGTTGCAGGCCAAAAGCACAGATGCATGTTGCAGGCCAAAAGCACAGATGCACGTTGCAGGCCAAAAGCACAGATGCATGTTGCAGGCCAATAGCACAGATGCACGTTGCAGGCCAAAAGCACAGATGCATGTTGCAGGCCAAAAGTACAGATGCACGCCTTCAGATTCCAGGTCAGGCCAAGGCAACTTGCTCCAGGAAAACATACCAGTTAATATTAGCATATCATATTATAAAAAGGCCTTTATGTTAAGCGCCTAACTGCATTACCACCCATGCCGTCCTGCCTGTCTTCTACATCGAGGAAGTTGCTAAAGCCAGCACTCCGTCTGTATCTCCAGCCATGGCTCGTGCAAATGCCACCACTTTATACATTGTAACAAGTTGATTTCCGCCTGCCGTGGTTCGCAAGAGCATCAAAGCAATCCAACACGTTATCAAATGTGCTGGATATCACGCTATCCTGCTGTGGCTTACGAAGGCCTCCGACTTAATGACACATTGCAACCAGTCAATCTGTTCCTCAATGACACATTGCAACTAGTGGCTCTGTTCCTCCTACCATGGCTTGAAAAGGCATCCAGGTCATTCAATCCATTGTAACCAAATGTACGATAATACGATGATAGAAAGTGCCTATTTTTCCTTTTGCTGGACCGCTTTATAAGCCGCAAGCACCCTCCCTCATCCTCACTTCACTCACCCACGCGTGCACTGCGCTTCTCTTCTGCCAGGATATCATTGTAACCTGCCTCCATGGAGCGATCGTCAAAGCGCTCATTCTGGTACCTGTGAGACACGCAAACAGTTTGAACTCGTTCGAAATCGTTATGTATTTGCATGGACCCGCATCTACCTCTATGGAGCAATCGTCAAAGCGCTCAGTCTGGTACCTGCGTCCCACACAAAATGTCTCAAACTGTCATATTTGATTTAATTACAATCAAATATGTATTTGTAAAAGTATGTGAATCTCTATGGAGCAATCATCAAAGCGCTCACTCTGGTGCCTTTATAACAGCAAACACTTACAACAGGTGAGGATTACCTTATGTGCGAGGACGCTTAGCCTCCTTTCACAGTTTTTTTCAAGTACCGTACAGACTTTATATCAACGCGCAAAAATATCGTTTTTTGCCCTGCGGGGTGACTGCGCGCACGAAAAATATCTATTTACGTTGGGGGTGCGGGATTGAAAATCGGGAATTTTTGGCGTATTTTGGAGCCTGTCAGTCAGGTCAGCCATTCCTGCCAAAAGTTTTGCCCCAATGCAGAAAAATACATCTAAGTATCCAGGACCCTTAGTTACATATATGTAAGCATCCCTGCACACTCAGTTTTTTGGCGGGAGGCGCCCAGGTGGGCAGGGTGGACCAGGGTGGAAATCCCTGCCAAAAGGTCGATTTCCAAAAGCTCCTCCCCGGTGCCAGAAAAAATCAGGGGTGTTCTAAATAATATTCCCGATATTTTGGTGAAGGTCCGGGGGTCTGGGGTAAAGTTCCGGTTTTGGACCCCCTTTGACCCCAGCATCCCAGGCCATAAAACTTGATAAAACACCCCTGGGGATTATACTGAACAACTCCTGATACTCAGATGGCGTCCAAACACCGTGCTTCCATGGTTTTCAAAGAATGCACATTTTTGCCTTGCAAACAAGCCCACGCACTAAGTCCTTTGGAGCAAATATTTTGCCCCCCTTTTTTTTTGCCCAATGGGTAAGGTTGGGCCTAAAAACTAATTGAGAACAAAAAAATGGGGAGAATTTGTGCTTGGGCTTGCACTTCTGCACTCATGTCACTATAGTTAGCTAATTTGAAGGGAAACGGCACAAATCCAGCCCCCCACTCACACCCTTTACCCCAAACCCATTTATTTTTATGCAGAAGTGCTACATCTATGGTTATAACCCGCTGTGTGACCTCAGATGTGCATATTAGGAGTGGGGTATTAATTCCCCTTTTTTTGGGTGGGCTTGGCTGGCCTGACTGTCAGGCAAAAATCCCTGTGCAAGGTTGGTGTAATTAATATTTTCAGGGGGCGGGGTTGATGCGGGAGTGTGAAATTAAAATATTTTTGGGGCTGCGGACTGAATTCAAGTCTGTACGGTACTGTTTGTATTGGTGCCTTTGCGTGACACATGGCATTAAAAGGATGACGTTGGTTGCACTTGGCCGTGCACCCAACAGCACTTGACCGTGCACTTGGCCGTGCACTTGGCCGTGCACCCAACAGCACTTGCCCGTGCACCCAACAGCACTCGGCCTTGCACCCAACAGCACTCGGCCGTGCACCCAACAGCACCTTTTTTGTAGCAGCCAACCAGACCAATCTTGTTTCGGCTTCACACATGTGAACACAGATACACTACACGTGACAATGACAGCACGCATGCACCCCGCAGCTCTGACCTATTAGGTAGCAGCCAACCAGACCACTTTCATTCAACAGTTGTCTTCACACATTCTTGCATGTGTGAAGATGTTCTCATCATCACACATGTAAATACAGAGTTACACGTGACAGTGACAGTGACAGTGACAGTGACAGCATGCATGCAAGTCACAGATCAAAGCTTGCCTTCCTCAAGGCATAATCAAATCAATCAGGCAGTAACAAAACGAGCAATGAGTAGGTAGTCATGTGGCCTGTGAGTTAATTTCTGCAATGCTGATATATCAGGGCTCTTTCCCTTCATCACGCTGGACGTGTTATCAGTACCAGCACAGCCTTTTCTTTTTCTTTTTCGAGGCAAGATGGCCAAGTAACCAGGCAAACAATCTAGTAACAAGCAGGTATGCTAAATGCTGTGTAGCTCCATCTCTCACAATACGTCCACTCACGCTCCTATTAAATATGGAATTCAGAATCACACACACACTCAACACATGAGAGCGCTTGCGCTTCTGCTCACACATCATCCTTTGGGTCAAGCTAAGAGGTGTTAAAAAAGGAACCCATTTACAAAGGCACTCACTTTTTAATGCCATCGTCTGACAGCTGATTCATCTATTGCCTCCATTCACTCTCCTATCTAATTGAGATCAACATTCCTCCTAACGCTTTTCCCCCTGTCACTGCATATTTCCCGCCGCATGTTGGACCATGATTATAAGTAAGGGTGGGTCATGACCTCACACTCGGCGAGCCTCTTTCCTGGTGTGGAAGACACTCGTCGGCTAGCGAGGGTGTCCATTTTTTGGGCGGAATCAGCCCCATTTCCCAAGAAATCCCCAAAATTCCCAAATCCGAATTTCCGTGGCTGAATTGGCTGACGGGCCCATCTTTAAAACATGTATCTTCACTTTATTATTATATAACACCAGGGAGAGTAAAAGGGGTGTGCAACAGGGGGGGTGTAAACGAAAACCGAATTTTCCTGGCTCACACGCCCAGACAACGTTAATTCTCCAATATGTTGATTTCCATCAATATATAAGCGAACAACAGAAAAAGTATTCAGCTCAATCCGTGCAGAATTGAGAAAGTGAATTTCTAACCGTATTGCACCAACTAGGGCCTCCCCAGCGAGTGCCAAGCCTCGATGAGGCTTGCCGAGCAAAAATAGACACCCTATTTACCCACCCTTAATTATAAGCATACCATCGGACAAGTTTTTTAGAATCAACGACTCCTACCTTTGGTCATTTCCTCATCAGCTTGCACATTTATTTAAGCACACCGAGCCAGTACACGAAGCACCTTATTAAATTAATGTAACCTACTTTCTAGGGTCGTAGCCTGTAAGCTCGCGCATCTCTCGCCTCCACTCTGGCTCCTCTTCTTCCTCATCATCCACCACAAAACCCTCCGAGTCCTCCTCTGACTCTGAGTAGTCCTGTACGTGTGTGTGCATTTTGTGTGTGTGTAAAGTGTGTTTAGTGTGTGTTTTGTGTGTGTACGTGTGTGTGTGCATGTGTGTGCATGTGAGTATACGTGTAGTGCGTGGATTTTCAGAGTTTGTAATGCAGGGCGCATGTATACTCAAAAGGTAAGTTAGCTTCATCTTAAAGGGCAAGACTACAAACTTTCTCTCACTAGCGTTGCTCTGCTCTTAGACGCTGTTTCACCAAAAGGTGCTCGAAAGTCACCCATGCTATATCTCAATTTTGCACACACATCATAAGCAGCAGAAATTTTGCACACACATCATAAGCAGCAGAAAATTGCACACGCATCATAAGCAGCAGAAAATTGCACACGAATCATAAGCAGCAGAAATTTTGCACACACATCATAAGCAGCAGAAATTTTGCACACACATCATAAGCAGCAGAAAACTGCACACGCATCATAAGCAGCAGAAAATTGCACACGCATCATAAGCAGCAGAAAATTGCACACGCATCATAAGCAGCAGAAATTTGCTGCTCTGCTTCTCTCTCCCTCTTCTTTTTGCCACACTTAACTTATGGCTCTTTAACACATCCAGAAAGGAGCTTGGTGCATATGCATGCCTGATGTTTCAAGCCGTTCCACCTCAATTGCTCCATCCCCACCCCTAGTAGCTTTGCTGTCCTACATGTTGCCTCTTTCTTCATTGCCACTCAAATAGACTTATTTCACAAACAACCCATCACCATTTTACACCGTTTATTCTCCCTCATATTTAGACGAGATGCACAAAGAAACAACACAAGTCCCCCTTCCCCACACAAGCGCGCGCACACACACACACACATGCGCAAACACACATGCAAACACACACCTTGCGCCGCTTCTGCTCTCTGCTTGCAAATGCGTGATCCCTGCTCAACGAGTTCCTCGCTTTTTCCATGGCCAGACGGTCCAGCTTGTCTTCGTCAAATTTGTCCTGTGTGGGAAGGGATGGCCACATGCCACATGTGATGTGCGCAAAAAGTTACGGACAGTTTTTTTTATTGATTGTGAGGTATAATCCGCAGCTTGTCTTCGTCAAACTTGTCCTGAGTGGGAAGGGATGGCCACATGCCACAGGTGATAGATAAATTGCCTTCGGTACAAATTTAGATGTGCGCAAATAGTTAAGGACTGCATGTTTTGGATTGTGAGGTGTACTGCTTGTCTTTGTCAACCTTGTCCTGTGTGGGAAGGGGTGGCTACATTGCTCAGATCTTAGGAAAGGATGGCCACACTGCTCAGATCTTAGGAAAGGATGGCCACACTGCTCAGATCTTAGGAAAGGATGGCCACATTGCTCAGATCGTAGGAAAGGATGGCCACATTGCTCAGATCTTAGGAAAGGATGGCCACTCTGCTCAGATCTCAGGAAAGGACGGTCACAGTGCCAAGGTCTAAGGAGAGGATGACCACAGTGCATAAAAATTGAAGAAGGATGGCCACAAATCTCAAAAACAAAGATGGCCAAGTGCTTAAATGTACATAAAGTATTAAGAGCGTAACACATAAAGTAAGTATTAAGAGCGTAACACATATAGTAAGTATTAAGAGCGTAACACATATAGTAAGTAATAAGAGCGTAACACATAAAGTATTAAGAGCGTAACACATTAAACCATTTGTGGTGTGGTTTTCAGCTAGTCCTTGCACAAGCATGTTTAGAAATGACCATGACTTTGTGCAAGCGTATCACCCTGTGCATGTAGCCGGTGTGTTTGTGTAGGCGCCAGGCTTGTGCGACCAATCCGTACTAGAGCAATTTTGACCGTATTCAGGTACCGTAACGTATTATGCCGTGCCGTACTGAACAAAGATGGTCGAGTTGATAAGTACGGTCTCGAACCGTACAAGACAGTGGTCACCGTACAGTGCGATTGGTGTAATTTGGCCGTTTGGCTCCAATTTCGGCTCACAACAATTGTTTTCTTTTTGCAATAATTATTCATGAAATACCCATTACTAACCAGGAATCAAGTACTGCGTCTGACTTCGAGTTTCCATGCAAGCCACTGCTGGGCCCTTCCCCCGAGCTGATGCAGCCCCAGCCCAGCCTCAGGGTCGTCCAGGGAAGCATTGTGTGGCGTCAACACATGAGAGGAGTATGCTGGAGGTGGAAATGGGAGGTGTTGGGGCGGAGAGGCCAATTCAGAGGCCAAAATTGCACTTGCAGTGCCAGCTTAGCACCATACCGTACACCGTATCGTACTCTGTAGCTAGACAGTAAAATACGGTCACCAAAATTGCACTTGCAGTGCCAACTTAGCACCGTAGCGTACACCGTACCGTACTGTAGCTAGACAGTAAAATACGGTCACCAAAATTGCACTTGCAGTGCCAGCTTAGCACCGTACATTACACCGTACCGTACTGTGAAGCTAGACAGCAAAATACGGTCACCAAAATTGGAAAACACGCCGTCTTTTTGTAAAAGACGGTCCGTACTGTACTCACAGTACCGTACCGTCTAATCATCTGAGCACAAGCCTTGCAAGCGCACCACCCTGTGGGTGTAGCTTGTTGGTGTGTGTGAGCGTAATACCCTGTGCATGTAAGCTTGTGTGTGTGTGAGGGTATTCACCCTGTGCATGTCAGCTTATTTGTGTGTGTGAGGGTATTCACCCTGTGCATGTATGCTTATTTGTGTGTGTGAGCGTAATACCCTGTGCATGCAAGCTAATTTGTGTGTGTGAGGGTATTCACCCTGTGCATGTAAGCTTATTTGTGTGTGTGTGTGAGGGTATTCACCCTGTGCATGTAAGCTTATTTGTGTGTGTGAGCGTAATACCATGTGCATGTAAGCTTATTTGTGTGTGAGCGTATTCACCCTGTGCATGTCAGCTCTTGCCAACATCACATTATCACATTGCAAATACACATGGCAAACACACAGCTTTCAGCAAACACGCACAATTTTGGCAACCCTGTTCTTTTGCTGTCACAGCACCCACAGTGGCAACCCCATCCCAGCACCCTTCTTGCAGTACATGTCCTTTAACAGAGAAACAACTGGAGCACAGTCCTGTATGGATGTCACATGAGATGCTCATGCCTCTGGCCAACCCTATTCATTTATTATCCGCTCGATTGTCCTGCACACTCGTGCACACATATGTACCATACACACATGCACTCGTTGGATTACATTCACCAACACACAATCACACATGCACACAACGCACGAGTACACACACTTCCATGCACACACTTCCATACACACACACGCACAAACCCAAACAACATGCGTACATATGTATACACATACCACACCTCTGGCTTGCGTCTATAATTCTTCACAGTTCCTGGCTTGGTGGCAGCAGATCCGTTGGCCTTCAAGGCTGGAGATGAGCTTTTCTGCACCCACGTAATCACACAAAGCCATAGAGGCTTAGTATTTTCAATATTTTGGTGGCAGCAAATTTGATGGTCCTGAGGGTAAACAACAGTTTTCTGCACAAACCACGCCTCAAAACATTTGTCGAAAAATCATGCTGCACGTTATATGTCTCAGCACATCCTTTAAATCTATGAATTCAGCGTCGATATTCCTGGGCCAATATTAAAACATCAGTGCACACACAGAAAATTGAAATACACACATTCACACACCACGCACATGAACGCATGCACAGTGTGCGCATTGCACGCACGCTCACAAACGCACAATGTGCCAACACACACACACACACACACACACACACAAATACACAAGCGTGTGCGCTTCATACATTTGATGAGCATTCTGTGCGTACTCGCATTCACACGAGCAAATAATTTTGAGCATGACAGCCCACAACAGCAACGCTAAAAATATGCGTACATGAGAACCTGCCAGGGGCCAAATTTTAGTCCTATTGCTGCTGTCACGGCTGACTGTTTAGCAAGGGCAGCTGCAGCTAGGCCAAATTGTACAAGCAACAATTTATACTTGTCGATGGCGTTCTTATTAGTCATCAATTTCCATAATAGACCAACACATTCCTTGCGATGCAACAGGAGCAAGTCCCCTTTTATTAATGTTACTGCTGCAGGGGTTGCCACTGCTGGAACAGATGCGGTGCAGGGGAAAAGTGGAAAGAGTGACGTTGACGTGCAGGTGCGGCATGAGATGTGGACTGATACACATACTCGGCTTGAGCAACATCCTTGAACCAAAAAAATGTGGGGAATGAGTGAAAAGAGTGGCGTGCAAGTGCGGCAGGAGATGCAGATATTGCAGACAGGTATACATTCTTGAGTAGTATCCTTGAACAGAAGTTTGCTGGGACTCTTACGGTTATAAAAAGTATATCCTTACAGGTAAAAGATAAAATATAAATAGATAACAGATAATATATATCCTTGAACAGAAATTTGCTGGGACTCTTACGGTTATGAAAAGTACGTTGAGTCATTCACACAAAACACACACATAGTTCTGGGTTTGTGTAATTCACTCATGCCCACAAAGCGCACCTTGGAAGCTGACAGAGGCAAGCTCCCTTGTTGCTTCTGGGACGACTGTGGCTTAGAAAGCTTGGTCTGTGCGTGCATGAGTGTCGTTGGCTCATGGTAGGTCATATTGCCGTAAGTCTAGACTGCCTGCTGCCTAGATTTAGCAATGCATGTTAGTGAACGAAGTAAAGGTTATGCAATATGCAATGAACTAGGATTTCTTATGTCTCATTTTCTTTTATGCAATGAGAGCCGTGGTCAAACCTCAGGGCTTGCTCACTTTATTTGTTTTGTTAGGGATGTTCATTGCTCCATCTGGGAGAGGGCTTTTCCGCATTTCCCCCTTGTCAGATCAGTTTGTTCTCAGCTGCTCCTTGGAAGAAAAGTAGATTTGGGCTGAAGGTTTCCACTCTTCCCCCTTGTCAGATGAATTTACTTCTCACTGCTCCTTGGGAGAGGGCTAGGATCTGGGTTTGGGCTTTTCCACTCTTCCCCCTTGTCAGATCAATATGTTCTCACCTGTTCCTTGGGAGAGGGCTGGGGTCTGGGTTTGGGCTTGGGCTTGGAAGGGCCATCCGTAAGCAGATCGTCAAAATCGTCCAGTGCCTCTTGGTACAGCCGTTTCTTCTGTATGTGTTGACATGCATTTTTGGCTTGAGCACGACATTCGCATGACACCAGAACCTCTTCAGTACAGCACTTCTTTTCAAGTTGTTGTGCGCATTTGAGAGCAGGTGTATGCGTTCTTGCGTGCGCTTGTGTGTGTAGGTGTGTGTGTATGTTTGTTTGTTCGGGGGGGGGAGGGGCGGATTTATGTGCATGTGTGTCATCTGAGGTTGAGCTCGTAGGCTGAGAAATTGACTGTTTGAAGCAAGCCTGAAAAAGTTGATACTGACATCAAACGTTGCAGCTGTCAAGTAGTGCAGTTCCCCCTGCAACTTTCATATTACACACACACGCACACACACACGCACATGCACATACACACACGCACATACACACACTATACAGACCTTGATCTCAGGAGGTTCAGGAGGGAGTGTGGAGGTGGGAGGCTTCTTATAAGTAGGGGCGTTCTTGGTTGCAGGCGGTCTACAGCCTGGGGCGTGGCCTTGCTGGATCTTGGAAGAGGAGGACGCCTTCTTGGACCTTGCTGCACGTGTTGGAGTTGCAATTGTAGGGCCATCTTGCCATTTCACAAGAGACTGGCTGCTTTTCCGGGCGGCAAGCAACCAGGCACGCGCTGGGTATAAATTGTTATGGTTGAACGCCTGTTAGGCCACAGCAAATTAGCAAGTAAGCCTTTTCTGAGCAGCCAGTAGCAACCAGGCGCCTGTAGGTCGCGAAGGCTTTTGATGTTCACTTGAAGACAGTACTCAGCCACAGAAAGTGCAGCTCAGCACAGGGCAGGCGATCCCCTGCAGAATTATGCACTGAGTAGATATTATCTTCAAGTTCATTTGAGGCCATTCATGGTAATTGTAGGGTTGGCCAGGACCCTATATACACTCCATATACGACCGTGCAGTTGGTGGTTTCCCTGCCAAAAATACCGTATATACACCGTATATATATGGTTCTGGCGAACCCTAGGTATATGACATGTCACGTATTTGCATGTGGCATAGCATGTGTCACACATGGCATGGCATGCTAGTTAGCTCTAAGCCTTTGTGCTTTGTGTCTTATAACTGACTTACTCTTGAAACTTATAATTGGCTGCCACTCTTTGCTCTTCCAGAGTCAAATGGATCTGCCTTAATTGCCTGCCAAGTCACAGCACTGCCCTCCTGTCTTGAACAGAGCGTCGGAATTCACCCATGCTCCAACTTGATACGTCCCGACAACGAGCCTATTTCTTTGCCTCGCCTGTGCCCACCCCCTTCATTCCTCGAAGTGAGCAACCTGCACCCTACCTTACACAGAAGGAAAAACACAGTCGCCGACACTCCTGTTTTATGGGGCTGCTTTTGTTAAGACTCTGATTAGTTAATACTCACTTTTAGGGCCCGTGCTACGCATACACCCTGTGCCTTGCCTCTCAACCTGAACTTGAGCCTGTGCAACCTAATACGGTGCTCAAACCCCCGCCTTGCTCTTTCTAGTGCTTAAGACTCCCAATAAAATTTGAAATCTCCGCCTCGTTCTTGTGCTTTTTCCAAATTGAAAATTCGCTACTCCTACCTAAGGGCCTGCACTGCTCACTCACCCTGGGCCAGCCTCGCTTCTTCCTGAGCGTGGGCCCTCCTCAGCGCTTCTTTGTTTGTGCACTCATGACGCGTGGACAGCGGCCCTCCAAACAAAGAGCGAGGCGGACCACCCCCGCCCCCGCTCCCACTGCACAATGTCACACACATTCACAAAACAAGTGGTGAAAGTGCCTGTTGTGAATGGGTGTCCAATGCAGCTCTCGCACATTAAAAGCATTCAACTAAACCAATGCATGTGTACACATGCACGTTACACTTTTGCATAGGAGCACACGCACGCACGCATCAGTTGAACGCACGCAACCAGAGCACACGCTTAGTTGTGATTCAATGCACGTTAACTCTGCACCCGATGCTGACAGGACGCCCAAGGGCTGAACATAGATGACTAACCTCATTGATTACTCCCCACTGAATCCAGCATGCCCAAGGGATGGCTCTCCACTAGATTGGAAGTCTTTAGTTCTAGAGAATTTGCAGGATTTAAGGAATGGCAGTGATACTGTAGTAAATTTAATAAAATTAAAATTTGAGTTTTAAATTTAGGAACCTTTGCCAATCCTTGGCTTGAAATGGATCCCTTGCAGTTTGGTGACCCAGGCAAGACCACAGTGGTGAGAGACCTAGAACTAGCTGGAATGTCACTCACATCCTATCTGCCAAGCTTGCCACTTTGTGGAACGTAGAGGGAACCCAGCCTACCCATTTCCTCTGCACATCTCCTACATAGGGTAGCTCTCACACACGTATCTGAATACGTTCTGTGCACAGGAAGACAC
>Ga0307966_1002271_pt1 | contig 14610 bp, 11 predicted proteins | sample OrgLakmetagen646_FD_203141 | JGI IMG/M metagenome (GOLD analysis project Ga0307966, IMG submission 203141) | Saline water microbial communities from Organic Lake, Antarctica - #646 | ecosystem: Environmental > Aquatic > Non-marine Saline and Alkaline > Saline | place: Antarctica: Organic Lake... | reverse complement strand
AGACAACCCAAGAAATATGCTTGCTGTAGCCCCTTTTAGCAGTGAAATTGAGGAGGAAGACAGGGCGTTGATGGATCACCGGTACACCACCAGCGCAACCCCTCTTTATTTAACGCAGTATGAGACGGCCACAATTTCTTCTCACTTTAAAGGCCGAAAAACGCTGGGTGAATATTTTCGTCCACAAAAAACGGAGCTTCTGCTTGGTGATGATGCCACATTCAGCCGTTTTTCAAGTGCCGGGCTCAGTGATTACGATTATATTCACTTTGCCACTCACGCATTTATTAACGAAGAAAACCCGGAGTACTCAGGAATTCTGCTCTATCCTGAGGCAGAAAATCCGGGTGTTGCCTATGTTGGGGACATATATAACTTGGAGCTCGACGCAAATCTTGTGGTACTTGGCGCATGCCAAACCGGGTTGGGTTCTATATATAAAGGCGAAGGGTTGATTGGATTTACCCGAGCCTTTATATACGCAGGAGCATCAAACCTTGCTGTATCGATGTGGAGAGTGAGTGATCAGCCAACGGCCTATTTGATGATCGATTTCTACGATCTGATTCGTCAGGGATACGATTATAATGAGGCTTTGCAACAGGCTAAACTAAATCTGATTGCGCAGCCTCAATTTGCCAACCCGGTACACTGGGCCGCGTTTACGCTTACCGGGCGGTAGCTTAAATAATAGTGCTTTTCGGTTTACCTTGGCAGCTGCCGTGTAATATCAATAAATTCCTCGTTATCTACTGTAGGCCGCCCGTCGAAGTTGGCAACTTTAACAGTTGATGCATAAATCAAACGTACGAGCCGCGAGTACTTGTCGAACTCTATCTTATCAACTTCATCACTTGGGCGGTGGTAATCTTCATGAACGCCGGTAAAGAAGAAGACGAATGGAACGTTGAGCCGTCCAAAATTCCAGTGATCGCTTCTGCGGTAAAACTGGTTGGAATCAGTCAAATCGTTATATTTTCTGTCGAGACGCATCTGAACGGTTTCATCATTTGCTGAAGACACCAAACTGTCAAGTCCGGACGAAATGATCTCACCACCAATCAGATACACATAGTCTGTCGTTCCTGCCTCAATATTTTCAGGATCGCTTCTGCCAATCATATCTGTATTGAAGGCGGTTACAGTCTTTTCAATAGGAACCACCGGGTGATCGGAGTAGTAGCGAGATCCCAACAACCCTTTTTCTTCAGCGCTTACGTGGATAATTAAGAGACTGCGATCCAGTCCGATGCCATTGTTTTTTGCATTCTGAAACGCCTCAGCTATTGTTAAAAGAGCCATGCTGCCGCTGCCGTTATCATCGGCGCCATTATTAATCATGTCACCGCTGGCGTCAGGTGCCGATATACCGATATGATCGTAGTGCCCCATCAAAACAACAACTTCATCTTTTAAAAGAGGATCGCTTCCTTCAATGTAGGCAATAACATTCTCTCCCTGAATCTCAACTGTTCCTGCATACGGTGTGTAATCGAGGTGAAAACCTGTTGGTTCCGGCGTGAACCCGGTGATATTATCTGCCACCTCTTTTCGCAGGGTAAAGAGCTCCCGGGTGGAATTCAGGCCGAGGATATCTGCAGCCAGTTGTTGACTCACTTGCGTATAAGATTTTGGAAACCCACTCTGAGACTCGGAATCGTCCAAGTATTTCAGGCGAGTGTTCATTGGCTGGTCGATAAGCTGAGCATCCATTTCAGCTGCCTGGGTAAACTGGCTGTTTTCGCTGGCTGAAACGACAAGCACACCGCCGACATCTACCTGGTTGAACAGGTTAAGAACCCTGGCATTATTGGTAATTTGTGGGTTAATCAGGGTATCACCATCTACAACTGTGGGATAGTCAGCAAAAAGCAGAACCCATTTCCCCTTCATCTGCTCTGCATCAATATGATTTACGCCGTGTTCAACATCATTAACTCCAAAACCACCGAAAATGATCTCGCCATTTACCGGGGCAGCCCCGCCAAAAAGACGGATAAACTCACCCGGCGACCCGTTAGAAACAACGGATCTGTTCTGGGTAAGAGTGTCTCCATTTTCAACAGTAAATACGTCGTAAACCAGGCTGTCGGTTTGCTCTGCGTTCATAATAAAGGGCTGCAGATAAGTTCCGTTGACTCCCTTTGGCGCAATGCCAAGCTCGCGGTACTGATTGATAAGGTACTGTGCCGCCATCGTTTCACCTTCGGTACCGGTGTTTCGCCCCATGAGGGAATCACTGGCAAAAATTTCAAGATGTGAACGCAGGTAATCGGGCGTTATTTGATTGCTGTACGGGATGTAATCGTCAAATGACGGTTGTTCTCGTTCAGTAAGTTCACCAGAACCTGCACAACCTGTCAGCAGTATAAGGGTGGCGAAACTTATCAGGTATAAAAATCGGGTCATGTTAATGTGTTTTCTTTTTTAGAATTTTCAGTTCCGAGGATCTCTTCCACGGGTTTCAGATCGATATAAAAATCAGTTGGATCGTCATTCTCAATAAACAGATTAATTTCCTGCTCTTTCAACATTTCGAGTAGCGCAAGGAATGTAACAACAATAATAATACGCGTGCCAATTTCGCGCCCGAGTTCCCTGAATGAGATTCGTCCGCGCTTTTGTAGTGTTGCCCTCAAGAAGTCAGTACGATCCTCAATAGTTGTTTCAACTTTTTCAACCCTGTGATATATATTCTGTTTTTTGATATCAGCGAGCACTTTACGAAACGCACCCATAAGGTCAAAAATTGTGACGTCCTGAAGCGCTTCTCCTGTAGCCTGTTTTTCCACGTTATCTGCTTCATAATATCCGCGGAAATATTTTTGGCGGGTTTCCTCGTCAATGATAGTCAGTTTCCCGGCCATCTCCTTGTAGCGCTTATACTCAAGCAGCTTTTGAATAAGTTCGTATCGTGGATCGAACTCATCCAGCTCTTCATCATCCTCATCGTCGGTGGGGAGCATCATCCGGGCCTTGATCGACATCAGCATACTTGCCATGTATATAAATTCACTGGCTACATCGAGATCGAGCTCCTCCATGAGCCGGATATACTCTAAAAACTCACGGGTTATATGAGAGATAGGAATGTCGTAGATATCGAGCTCATCTCGTTTTATAAAGAAGAGCAGGAGATCAAGGGGGCCTTCGAAATTTTTTAGCTGTACTTTATACATAGTTGCAAACGGGTTGAATAAAGATCGCAATTTGGATGCCCAAATGGAAACCGGAATTGACTTATTGGAATATGTTTTGCTTATTGAAATTGCATATACAACATAAACCTTTCCTGCCATGAACACCTTTCACAGCTCTGTTAACTCTTTCTCCCGTACACTAACCGCCTTTTTTGATGAGAAGCTCAGTAAGTTCAATCTTGCAACATCATACATAGAACTGATGATATTGATGAAAGAGAATGACAAAGTCTCCCAAAAAGAGATCGCAGAGCAGCTATCCCTGGCTCCATCAACAATTACACGGTTTGTTGATAAGCTGAAAAAAGAGGGATACCTCACAAAAAAACGTGATGGCCGGAATATGACCATTGAACTCACAGAGAAAGGGCAGAAGGCTTCGTCAGATATGGATCGCGAATACCGCTCGGCTGTTGATGATATACGCGGTCTTATGGGCGATAAGTATCTTGAAACGGTTGGAAAGCTGCTGAATTACGGTAGCGACGAGCTGGAGAAAGAAACTGCGGCTGATTCCTGAACTGAGAAAGTCGCTATTCTGTGTAACTATTTTTCCCGAAAAATCTGTTCTTCGAAGTTTCAAGTTAGTAGAGCGGGGCAACACTATTTCAGAGATAACAGGATAAAACTCCCCACTTGAGAGGGGAAATGGATGTGAAAACGGTGGCACACCGATTTTCACACCGAGGGGTGTGTTCTGGAACTTTGATCATAAACCACAGCCGTTTTAAGCCCCTTGCCCCCGCGAACACACCCCTGATTTTCGACCCCTTTAAAATGATTTGGTTTTAGTCTGTCACGTCAATGTTCAAATGTTGGGAGACTTCTCAGGTTTGGCCGACCTATTCGTTTGATAAACTTATAAGCTACTGAAACCTGACAGGACTTTTATAACAGATTACGTTTTTGAGTCAGATTTTTCGTATCACAAACCAAATTCCGGCAATTCCAGCTACAAAACATCCGACACCCAAAAGTGCCGATTCAAAAAAGATTTGCCCCATTCCAAACAAGAAAGCAATTATTGAAACTGCACTTATGGCCGCATATCCAAGTCCCGGCAACAGTGAATAGGTTGTTTCACCGAGGGTCATAAACCGTTTCCATCCGGGTCCGCCGGGTTTCACTCGGTTAAAGAACGACTGTAGTATTTCTTCGTCATCAGGTTTTGTAAGGAACGTGACGGTCACCCAGATGATGGTTGCAAAAATAGTTGTGAAGATCATTTTTGATGCGAAGTCATCAAACCCTAAGGCCGGCGCTAGAAAGCTTCCAATAGCCGCCGCCGACATTGCCGAAATTTCGCTCCATGCATTAATACGCCACCAGAACCATCGCAACATGTAAACAAGCCCGGTACCGGCGCCTATTGACAGGATGGCTTCCCAGCCGCCGCGAACCGTATCAAACAGGAGGGAGACGATAACAGCGGCAACCATCATCAGCAAGGTGGTCCATCGAGAGACAAGTACGTAGTGTTTTTGAGCCGCCGCCTTTGATTCAAACTCTGACTCAGGTTTAAGAAATGGCTTATAGAAATCGTTGACGACATATGATGCTCCCCAGTTGAGGTGCGTGGAAACGGTTGATACAAAAGCAGCAAGAAAGGCAACGGCCAGAAGTCCCAAAAGACCCGCTGGCAGGAGTTTAAGCATCAGAAGGGGGTATCCGGTTTCCGGATCATCGAGTCCTGGATAGACTACAAGTGCAACAAGAGCCACCAGAATCCACGGCCATGGGCGAAGAGCAAAATGGGCAACGTTGAAGAGCAGCGTACCGCCCACTGCGTTGGTTTCATCTTTAGCAGAAAACATTCGCTGGGCAATGTAACCGCCACCACCAGGTTCCGATCCGGGATACCACGAGGCCCACCACATCATCCCAACCCATACAAGTGCTGTTGCAATGGCAATGTCCGGGCTGTTCAGCGGATTGATGGAGAGCATCGAGTGACCTTCTCCATAAATTGTAATTAGTTCTGCCTGGAGAGCATCGAGCCCTCCAACATAGTCAACGGCATACCAGGCAAGCATTATAGTGCCAACCATCGCTATGATAAACTGGATAAAGTCGGTGATAATAACGCCCCAAAGTCCTGAGAATGCAATATAAATGCCGATCATGACGTATATCACGATAATAACTTCCCACTGACCGGCGCCGGTAAGTACCATCAGAATTTTTGACATCCCGACAGTCACCCATCCAAGAATAATGCAGTTAATAGGAAATGCCAGGTAGAGTGAGCGGAACCCACGGAGAATTCGTGCCGGCCTGCCCGTATAGCGAATAGAGATGAATTCCACGTCCGTGATCACATCAGCCCGTTTCCAGAGTTTAGCATACAGGAAAACGGTGATTAGCCCGGAAAACATAAAATTCCACCAGATCCAGTTTCCTGCAATTCCTTCCGTGGCAATAATACCTGTAACGGCGAGAGGCGTATCAGCGGCAAATGTTGTAGCGACCATTGAGACGCCAATCAGCCACCAGGGCAGATTTTTGCCACCCGTAAAATAATCTTCAAGATCTTCCTGTCCCCGCTTCTGAGAATAGTAGCCGACGATGACCATGATAGCGACATAGGCAGCAATAACAGTGTAATCGAGCCAGTTGAACGGCATACAGCGTTGGGACGTTTGAGTTGTGCGCCTGAATCAGGCTATTGAATTTGTTAGATTGTACATCAGAAGATATCCGACGTTTGGAATATAGAAGTAGATTTCATGAATGCAAATATGGAACCGCTTCCGTTTCAATATTTGGTCGGGGCCGGTAAAACTGCTCCGTTAAACGCACGTTGCGTTGTATTTGATTGGATATAAAATGCTGAACTTATGTGACCAACTATGGCAATTAAAAAATATAATATAGGCCTGACCCAGTGGGGCCTGAAAGATTGGAAAGGTAAATTTTACACGGATGATGCGGCCCAGAATCAATTTCTGAAGCAGTATGCTACTGTGTTTAATAGTGTAGAAGGTAACACAACGTTCTATCGGGCGCCGTCGCCCGACACCGTAAAAAAATGGGGCCATGATGTTCCTGACGGTTTTAAGTTCTGTTTTAAGTTTCCTCAGGGAATCACGCATTACAAGCGCCTGAAAGAGGTAAAGCGGGACGTTCTGGAGTTTCTGGAGCTGTTTGAGCCGATACGGGACAAACTCGGTCCGTTTCATATTCAGCTTAGTTCTCAGTTTTCATATAATGAATTTTCAAAACTCGAGACGATGCTGGAGTACCTGCCTCCGCACTATCATTACGCGGTTGAGGTTCGCCATCTGGACTTTTATGATCGGGGCCGCCAGGAACGGCGCTATTTTGAACTTTTGAAGGCACATTCCATAGACCGGGTTACATTCGACACACGAAAACTGCACGCAATAAAAGGGGGGGATGCAAGTATTAAAGCGGCTCAGAAGAAAAAACCGAAAACACCAATTCGATTTGATGAGAGTGCGTCACGTCCATTTGTCCGGTTTGTAGGCGGCAATGAAATCGTACAGAATGAAGCGTATTTGAAGGAGTGGGCGATAATAGCGGCAGACTGGATTAAAGAGGGTCTTCACCCATATATCTTTATTCATGCGCCCAATACACTTTACGCTCCACCGCTGGCACGCCATTTTCATAACCTGCTGTCTGAATTCGTTGAACTTGATCCTATGCCCGCATCTCCCAAAGAGAGGCAAAATGAACAGCTGGGTCTATTTTGATATAGAAACAGAGGTGCGCACCTAAGCCAATGGTTAATTATAAAAATAGGTTACAATGGTCGTTCCAAATTTTGGGAGGCGACTTTCAACAACCGGGTTTAGTCATCAGGCTATGGTTCTAAAGTATTCAAATATGGCCGCTGGCATGATGAATCCCGCCCTTATCTCACCGGTCAATAGGGCCACCAGCAGGGATTAGATGTTAACTTAACTTTAATGTGTGAGCGTTGGTGGTTTGGATTGCCATGTTCTATTGGTGAATCAATTTCATACATTATGGGCTTGGGTTTCCGGCCTGGTGATTAAACATGTGGCACGGCATATCAGAACAGAAAAGATGAACATTAAGGATTGAATTACAATATGATGAAAAGTCAGAAAGAGCTCTTTTTAATGCCCGGAAATCACCACTACCTGAACTGTTCATATCTCTCGCCACTTCTGAAACGGGTGGAGGAGGCTGGCATTGAGGGAGTCAGGGGAAAATCCAGGCCGTGGGAAACAACGCCTGACAGATTTTTCTATGACAGTGAGACGGTGCGGTCGCTTTTCGCAAAAATAATACACGCTGAAAAACCGGAGCAGATTGCCATTATGCCTGCGGTATCATACGGGATGGGAACGGTAGTCAATAACCTGCCGAAGACTCCCGGTAAAGAGATTATTATTGCTGATGAACAGTTTCCAAGTAATGTCTATCCATGGGAAGCATACGCTAAACGGACGGGTAATGCCATTAAGCGAGTAGCTGCACCAACCAACAACGGACGTGGTGAGGCGTGGAACAAGGCTATTCTTGAGTCTATTAATGAACGAACACTACTGGTTGCGCTGGGAAATGTCCACTGGACTGATGGGACACTATTTAAAATTCGTGAGATATCTGAAAAAGTGCATGCTGTTGGTGGTTATTTGGTCATTGATGGCACCCAGTCTGTTGGCGCCCTACCGTTGAATGTTCAGGAGGTAAAGCCAGATGCTTTGATTTGTGCGGGCTACAAATGGCTGATGGGGCCATATGGTATTGCTCTGGGTTATTTCGGCCCGCGCCTCACGGGTGGTATTCCTCTTGAAGAAGGGTGGATTGTGAGGAAAAACAGCGAAGATTTTACCGCATTGATCGATTACGAGGAGGAGTATCAGCCCGGCGCAAAGCGGTATGATATGGGGCAGCGGAGTAACTTTATCACACTGCCGATGATGCGCGAAGCACTGGCACAGGTTAATGAGTGGGGTGTCGAAAATATCCAGAGTTACATACGAAACCTTACCAGTAAACTGATCCCTGATTTGCTGCAGGCAGGATACAAAATTGAGGACGAAGCATACAGGGCCACACACATGTTTGGGGCGAGAGTTCCAGATGGAGTTGAAATGAGCGGGGTTAGAGAAGCGCTTCAGAGTAAAAATATTCATGTGTCGGTCCGCGGATCTGCTATTCGAATCTCTCCGCACCTGTATAATGATAAAGCGGATATCGAGGCGCTATCAGAGTGTCTGCTCTCCGCAGTGGAAGCCTTACAGCGTAACTGAAATTAGACTCATTGTGCCATCTGAGCATCATGCAAAGATTGGGTTTAATCGAAGAGCCAAATATTATCAGCTGTTTGATGGAAGTGAAAACCTCCGCAAAAAGCCGTACCTTTAAAGGCTTAACCGAATTTTTTAAGAGTTATGTCTAAAGTTGATACAGCTTCATCTCCGGCGCAGATTGTCAAAGAAGCGCAGACTCGGAGAACATTTGCAATTATTTCCCACCCGGATGCCGGGAAGACCACACTTACAGAAAAGCTGCTGCTTTACGGGGGCGCTATTCACGAGGCGGGTTCAATCCGTCAGCGAAAAGCAAGCCGTCATGCCGCATCCGACTGGATGTCGATCGAGAAAGAACGTGGTATTTCTGTGACATCCTCGGTCCTGAGGTTTGAAAAAGATGGCATACGTTACAATTTGCTGGATACACCCGGTCACAAAGATTTCTCTGAAGATACGCTGAGAACACTTGTTGCCGCCGACTCCGGACTGATGGTGATTGACGTTGCCAAAGGCGTTGAGGAACAGACTGAAAAACTGTTTGAGGTGTGTAAGATGCGCCGGGTTCCGGTCATCACGTTTGTGAATAAGTGCGACCGCCCCGGTATGGATCCGCTTGAGATCCTCAGCAATATCGAAAATAAACTGGGTATTGAAGCGATACCGGCAAGCTGGCCAATCGGATATGGTCAGAAATTTCAGGGTATCTATGACTTAATTGGTAAAGAGATGCACCTGTACGTGAAAGAGAAGCACGGCGCGAAAAAAGCAACCACCGAAGTGTATGGCCTCGAGGAAGGTCTTAAGAAATGCAGGCTGTCGGATGCTGAAAAAGCGGATCTGGAAGAAGAGATTCTGCTGATTGAAGATATGTTTGACAACATGGATCAGGATGCATTTAAAGTGGGCGAAGCATCCCCGGTATTTTTTGGATCCGCACTGCACAGTTTCGGTCTTGATGTGTTTCTAAACTATTTTGAAAACCTGGCACCTACTCCACAGGAGTATACGGATGAAACCGGCAAGATCCGTAAGCTGGATCAGCCGTTCAGCGGGTTTATTTTCAAGCTGCAGGCGAATATGAATCCCGATCACCGGGATTGTGCCGCATTTATCCGTATCACTTCAGGAAAGTTCGAGCGCGGCCTTGAGGTGACGCATGCCGCTACCGGAAAAAAAGTGAAAATGTCAACGCCACATACGCTGATGGGGGATGAGAGACATATTATGGAAGAGGCGTATCCCGGCGATATTGTATCCTTGTTCAGTCCCGGTTTTTTCAGGATTGGTTCAACAATCCATACCGACGATCCGGTTAGTTTCAATGTCATTCCGCTCTTTACGCCAGAACATTTTATGAAGGTGTCAACCAAAGACCCGTTCAAGCGGAAACAGCTGCGCGAGGGATTGAAGCAGCTATCAGAAGAGGGTGTGGTTCATGTATTTGAAGTTCCGAATGGAGTGGGCAATGAGCTGCTGCTTGGAACGGTAGGCGCGCTTCAGTTTGAAGTGGTTGAACACCGTATGAATGCCGAATACGGCGTGGAGCTGCATCAGCAGGGGGTAACATACCACTCCGCCAGATGGCTTTCGACTAAAACGGCAGAAGAAGTGATTAAAAAGCTGGAATCGAGCTACTCAACGCATATCACACGGGATATGGAAGAGAATCCTATTGTGCTTTTTGATAGCGCTTATGCACTTACCCAGGCGGAAGAAAAAGTCGGTGCTGAGAACCTGTTTAAGTACAAGCAGGATTGAAGCCGGTAAAGAGACATTGCATGTCTCCTGGATGAAACGGCGAAATATCTCATAATGAATTTAGTACCGGAACCTCTGCTGTGGTACCGCTGATCAGAAACACCATGTCTGGTCGGATTCGAATCAGCAGGGCTACATGAGTTTGAAAACATTAACGATTTCCGCCAAAGCTCATTGCCGGGTAGTCGGCCATTGTATACGTTACATCTGCATTCTCATTGATGTCGGTGATTTTCATGGTCATTTTCTCGCCTGAATCCTTGTTTACCTGTATCATCTCCATCAGCATACCGGTGGGATAATTATCGGGGAGAGTTTTTCCATTCACGGCTTTTGTTGCTGAATTGATCTGCAGGATATGCTGAATTCCGTATTCTGCATCCTCTGTCAACCAGAGCTCTGTGGACTCGGTGTCATCTTGCATCAGGTATCCCTGGCACTCTATACCGGCAACAGTTTTGGTCCCGATTCTTTCCAGTTCTGGCCACCCGGTATCTTCCATCTCTGAATCAGCGGTCTCTTCTTCATACTCATCCTCCATCTCTTCAAAATCCGCATACATATTTCCGATGTCTTGTGCATTTTTCCAGTCATACGCGAAGGAGTATTTGCCGTCCTCGCTTTCCATCATCATAACCATAGACTCGTTCTTCATATCATATACCAGAAAGACTTCACCATCCTCTTCGTCCATTTGAGACCCGGATATTTTTGTGCCGCTGTAGAGATTATCCTTATTAAAGTGCATCTGCATTTCAACAGGGTCTTCCCTGGATCCGTCGCTGTCTTCTACTTCAAGCAGCATGGTTGTCACAACCTGGAACGTGTAAGAGTCCTCGGTTTCCGCATTTGAATTCATGGAAAAGGGTAAATTGAATCCGCCATCTTCGCTACCTGATGCAGATCCAAAACCGTCACCAAAAATTGAATTCCAGGATTTTTCAACAGCTCGTTCAGCTGCTTTCTCTACTTCATTACTCAATTTCTCTTCAGCCTTTTGTTCCGCTGCCTGTTTTGCCCTCTCTTTCAGGCGATTAAATAGTTGGGCATCAGCCGTTGATGGCAGGGCTGATAGCAACAGAATGGAAACCACAAATAATATTGATGCTCTCATTGTATTTACTCCAGTGTTGATTTTTATTGGTTAGGGCGTAATGGCAGTCCCAAAATCTTGACATAGCTTATATGTATATAGACAGTTTTTCCATTTTTTCAAACAGTATTACTACTTATTTGTCTTTTGTAGTAAGACATTCATACGGCAATATGATGAAAAGTATAGAACTTTTAATCGAAGTATAGAATGCCGCAAAGTGTATTTACAATCTAGATAAGGGCATAAAAAATTCAGTTAAATCTTTGCAGCCTCTATATCGGCCACACAAAAATCATCAAACTCCGGAATTGACCCATCAAATAAATTAGCGAAGAAATCTGTGGTCTCGACACTGAAATACATCAAGCACTTTTCTACCGTGCAGTGCGCCCCGTTCTCTCTGTCGTGATGATCGGCTTGCGCATCGGTTCCGTTGTTTACCATTCCCATCAGGTGTCCAAACTCATGTGCAAAAACAGTTGACTCAATTTTGGTGCGTGATGGCTGGCCCAGCCCTCCACTGATTCCATTAATTGTGTTGCCGAAGTAAGCTGTTGATGTATTGTAATAAGCTATTCCTAAAACACTTTCCGTAACATACTCACCATCAAGAAAAAGTACGTATGCGGCAAGTAACGAGCCATCAGTAAACTCCTGCCGGTTTACCTCTTCAATATTTCTGAGATCCGATGCCGTATAGCTCTCCTGTCCGTCTGATGGAATCTCTTGTGGCTCAAGAATCGTAACAGTCGACTTGTCAAGATGCTGCTCAAGAAAGCCCTGAAGGTTGTGTATGGATTCCTGGTCAGGTGCGGAATCGGGCATATACTGAATTTCCACCACAAGCTGATCATACGTAGTATTGGAGATAAACGCTTCGCCCGACTGCCCCGGCCCATGGGTATGGTTGAACTCTGCCGGTGGATCGGTATTGTTATCATTTCCTGGATTTACAGATGTTGTACTGTCGCTGCATTGAAGAATGAACAATGAGATGATCATCAATAACAGGGATGAGATGGCTAATTTATTTCTGTGCATTGTTTAGGTGAATCTTGATTCAAAATTTACTGGTTCAGACTATATGATTAATACGAGGTGCAACCGTCTGTGGATGGCTGCGCGCGGATTTCGATTGAGTAGCACTAAAAATTAACAGATTAAACTGATTCAGGTTCCTTGCTTGCGCTGTTGCAATGTTCGCTGTTTTTGCTGATTGTTAAAGAGCACTGCTGTTGTCGGCAGATCAAAAAAATCCTTTACCTCTAACCATCATATCACAAAACAGATGAAAGAACTTGAAATCGTCAGGGCAGATCTCTCAAAAGAAACTCACCGTAAAGCAGTGCTCACCATCACCGATATGTATGCACAGGATCCGATGGGCATGAACCGATCACTTAGTGAGGATACCAAGTCGAGGCTTATTGACGAACTGCAAAAATTCCCATGCAATATGCACCTGATTGCGTTTGTTGATGGTGAGGCGGCCGGTGTTGCGAACTGTGTGTTTAGCTTTTCCACGTTTTATGCCCAAAAAGTGCTGAACGTGCATGATCTGGCCGTCAACCCGGCATTTCGGGGGAATGGGGTGGGGCAGGCGCTGCTTGCGGCGGTTGAAAAAGAGGCTAATAAAGAGAACTGCTGCAAAGTTACTCTGGAAGTTCGCGAAGATAATCGCGCAAGAAACCTGTACGAACGGTTCGGCTTTTCATACGGTGAGCCACGCATGTTCTTTATGGAGAAGATGCTTGTGGAGTGAGTGGGGCCAAAGCGAGCTCATACGACTAAGGTACGATTCAGGCGCGGATGTATGATCCTATGATTATTCGACGTCGATTGAGTAAAATAACAGCCGAGGTTGAAAATGTTCTGGAATCATTATTTTGAATGGGAATACGAAAAAAATAAAGCCACATGATGATCAAAGATATTTTGAAAAAGTACTGTATTGCACATTACTAATGAACTGAAAAGTTTACAATTCTTGTCACTTCAGTAGGCGAGCTATTTATAACATCACAAGATTCGATCTATAATCTCCGTCGACATTTCCCACAGCCTTTTACAATCCTCATCAGATCGTGCAGCCCCGACAGGTTTTACCGGTTTTTTGTCTCTGAAATAACGGCCGGACAGATGTTCAATTCCTTCTTCCAGGCAAAGATAAATTGATGTTTCGGCGCCTTTTTCCGGTGAGCGCATAAATATACGGCCAAGATCGAAGAACCTGGCAAACCAGGAGTTGGATTCAGATGCAAAGTTCGTATTCACAACGCCGGGGTGCAGGCTATATGTGGTTACATCCTTCTCCTCCAGTTCTTTGGCCAGCTGACGGGTAAACATAATGTTGAAGAGCTTGGAGTTTCCGTAGGCCTTCATGGTGCTATAGCTTTTCTGCAGCTGGAGATTGTCCGGGTTAAATGTGCCGGACCGCGACGCATCTGAAGCAACGTTTATGATTCTTGAGCTGGGTGTTGATTCAAGCAGAGGCTTAAGCTCGCGTGTTAACAGAAAATAAGCCATGTGATTGACCGCAAATGTGAGCTCCAGCCCTTCAGCAGTCTCTTTACGTTCACCATCAGGTAAAAGTCCGGCGTTATTAACAAGCCGATCGATTTGGGAATACGTCTCGCGAATAGTTTCTGCAGTCTCCTTAATTTGATGCATTGAACTGAGATCGCAGATCAGAATGTCAATGCGGTCATTTCCAGTTTCGTCGATAATCTCCCGGCGTGCATTCTCTGCTTTCTCCCGGTTTCGGCAGATCATCACCACCCGGTACCCGTTTCCGGCAAGTGCCTGCGCTGTTTGTTTGCCGATTCCTGAATTTGCCCCGGTGACAATCGCTGTTTTCATTCGTGCTCGATTTTAAAACGTTTGTTTTGAACTTTACTTGCTTTATTAAAAACAGGAGGCTTGATTTTCATTCCATACTCTTCAAAAACTGAATGGCTTCCCGCTCATTCTTTGTACCAATATATTCCAATCGCCTGTCACTATACGCATTTTCAAACCAGATAGATAAAATGTCTACAACACCCGGATAGTTGAGCTGAAGCTGCTCAAGGCTGGGTGATTTGATAGTCTGCAGCGATGGGTCTGTCGGGATAGCCAAAATATTTATCTGTATTTGATTCCCGCTGCTGAATTCCATCAACCCAATGGGCAGCAAATCGTAACTTAACCCTTTTGATAGCCTCGGGCCAAGAATTACAGCGTCAACCTGTTTACCTGCAGTTGAAATCATGGCCAGGTTTGCAGGTGCAGGAAGATAGAGTAGAACATCGCCAGACGAATATAG
>Ga0307966_1002264_pt1 | contig 14641 bp, 16 predicted proteins | sample OrgLakmetagen646_FD_203141 | JGI IMG/M metagenome (GOLD analysis project Ga0307966, IMG submission 203141) | Saline water microbial communities from Organic Lake, Antarctica - #646 | ecosystem: Environmental > Aquatic > Non-marine Saline and Alkaline > Saline | place: Antarctica: Organic Lake... | reverse complement strand
AAAACCACAGCAATATAAGTGGAATTCACTAAATGCTGTGGTTTAAAAATGTATTTCCTTATTTTAAATAGGTACGTTTACGTGTCTTTCCGCATGATATGAAGAACGAACTAGTGGACCAGACTCTACATATTTAAGTCCTCTTTTCAAACCTTCTTCTCTATACATATCAAAAACTTCAGGATGTACATATTCGATGACATCATGGTGTCTTTTGGTAGGTTGTAAATACTGGCCAACTGTTAAAATGTCGCAACCGTGCGCTACTAGATCATCCATGGCTGCAAACATTTCATCTTGCGTTTCACCTAAACCAACCATGATTCCGGTTTTTGTTCTTTTTCCGTATTCTTTGGTTAGTTTGATTTGATCTAAACTTCTTTGATACTTAGCTTGAGGTCTTACTCTTCGGTAAAGGCTAGGAACCGTTTCCACATTGTGAGAAACTACTTCTTGTCCAGCTTCAATCATTCTATATAAAGCATCCCATTTTCCTTTAACATCAGGTATTAAAGTTTCTATTGTAGTTTCAGGAGAAAGCTCTTTCGTCTTCATTACAGTTTGATACCAAATTTCAGCTCCTCTATCTTTTAATTCATCTCTATTTACAGAAGTTAAAACAGCATGTTTTACCCCCATTTTTTTGATAGCTTCAGCCACTCTTTGTGGCTCTTGTTCGTCATATTCAGGAGGACGTCCAGTTGCTACTGCACAGAAAGAACAGCTCCTTGTACAAACATTTCCTAATATCATGAAGGTAGCTGTTCCTGCTCCCCAGCATTCTCCCATGTTTGGACAATTACCACTCTCGCAGATAGTATGGAGTTTATTTTCATCCACAATTTTACGGACATTAGCGTACTCTTTACCCACGGGTAATTTTACTCTTAACCAATCCGGTTTTTTGTTTTTCTTTTTTTCTTCCTGGCTTACTACCGGTAAATCTATCATATCAATCTATTAATCGATTCGTAATCTATTTTCTTGATCCAAACAGTACACTCACAAATGCTGCTGGGAAAAAATTATAATTTTTCGTACCTAATGGCACTATTTCAATCTCTCTAGTGAAAATTTCAGCTAAAAAACCAACTTCAAATCCGGTTATTTTGCTTTTAATGGATCCAAACTCAAAGAGTAAAGAGGCTCGTATGTGAGCGCCAATAGCAACTTCCGTTTGATCAATTCCTGCAAAATATCCAGCTGGACCAATTATGGAAGCTCCACCTAGATATTGGGAATATGTAACCAATCCACCACCCTCACTTCTTAATAAATATGGTGATGTTAAACCTATTGTAGGTCCTCCGGCTATTACTCCATTAATTTGAACTCCTTTTTGTTCTGCTTTTTTGAACAATAAAAGATCGTAGCCATACATTAGTCGAGTACTTATTAAATACTTTTCTTTTCCTTCATAAAAAGTTGAGGAGCTAAAAAATGTTGGGCTCTGCACTCTTCTTTCTTGCGGGTGTCGAACATTAGCAATTTCCAATCCAAATGTATGGAAGATACGGTCGGACTTTTTGGCGCTATATCGAAAGAAACCTCCAGAAATCAAGCCGCCATTAGTTGCTTTGGTTACCCCAAATAGGAATTCTTGCCCATAATCAAAGGGATCTTCTATTTGACTTTTAGCATCAGACAATAGAAAGATAGTCAACAAAGAAAATATGAGCAGTTTTTTCATTTCTGTTAAATAATTCTACAAATTTAAGCTTTTAAATCAAACGATAAAAAACTCTCTTAGTTTATGATAACTTCAGCTATAAAATACATACATCCACTTAGAACAAAAGCAGTCCATAATCGTTCAGGAAATTCTTTAATTACTGATGCTCCTGTAGATAATAATGGTGAAGGAGCATATTTTTCTCCGACAGATTTAGCAGCTACTTCCCTTGCTAGTTGCATGTTCACCATGATGGGAATTTATGCCGATCAAAATAGTTTAGAACTAGGTGAAATCAGCTGTGATCTGCAAAAAGAAATGGCTCCAAACCCCAGGAGAATTAAAGCAATTAATGTAGACATCAGTTGGAAAACTAGTTTAACGGAAAAGGAAGTTCAAAAATTAAAGAGTATTGCGCTTAATTGTCCGGTTGCAAAAAGTTTACATCCTGAAATTCAGCAAAATGTGACTTTTCATATGCTATAGTTAAGCTGTAACTCCCGATTTCAGATTTTGATAGCTTATTCCCATATGTGAATCATCATAAACGCTCTTTCCATCCTTTATTAACAGCACTTGAGGAGATTGATGCATTATACCAAATTTTTCAGCTACTGCATTGGATACATTGCGATAGGAAATTAAATCTAAATAATATGGTTTTACTTCCGTCATTTCATTCTCATTCCAGCTTCTTTCCAATCTGTTTAAAGCCATGGCACTAATAGAACAACTAGTGCTATGCTTAAAAATCACCACTGGCTTTTCTTTAGATTCTTCTATGATTTTATCTACTATTTCTATGCTATCTAATTTATTCCAATTCATCTTTTGCTATTTTAATTTTGTTCTTCTCCGGACTCCGCTTCCTGCTTTTTCCATTCACTAGGATGGACAGAATTATCCCAGATTTGACCCTCTTTTTTATCTCTTTTTTCTTTTTGTTTTTTACGCTTTACGTAATTAGGTTGTGTCGGTTCTGTCCAGATACTACTGAAAAACGAAGATACAGATTGAAAAGTTTTAGCTAAAAATGGGACTTTGGTATTTTCTGCTGCTAGTAATTTAGTGCCTGGATGTGATTCGTTGCTTACGTAAAAATATCGTTGATAGTCACCTTCCAATTTAGAAATATCTTTACTTGTTTCCTTCATCTCATCAGTAGGCTTTTTCCTTTCAATCACTGTGAGCAATCGATCGTCATGTAATTCCTGCTTTTTTGGTTTAATAACAGTTGCCGTCATTAATTTACTTTCATCAAACTTTCTACGGTCAGGGTTGGCGGGTGTAGCAGTCATTAGTTTGTCATTATCAAAGGGCTTTCTTTCTCTATCCCCATGCAGGGCCGTCATAAGTTTGCTATCGTCATAAGGTTTCCGCTCCTTATTTGCATGCTCAGAAACCATTAATTTATCGTTATCCATTTTAGGGTCTAAATCCGGAGCCGATGCGGTTTCTAATTTTGTGTTATCAAAGGGTTTTCTATCTGTATCTTTCCTTTTAGCATATAGTTTTTTGCCATCTACTTTACTTCTCTTTTCTTTTTTTGGCGCTCTGTTCAAAGTTGCTGATTGTTCAGTAAAGTCTGAGATAAAATTTTTATCATCTTGCTTTTTCAGTAAAACAGGCCCTTTATCGGCAATTCTACTGTCATAAGGGATTAAGGGTTTCTTTAGCTTTGATGGATTTGTAATTGCCCTCCTATCAGCTGATTTATAGTTAGGTTGGTTATCATAAGTTTTTCTTTTTGGCCTCTTATTAGGATTATAGTCCTTAGTCTCATAATCGCTTTTCTTTGCTTTAAACCACATCACCTTATCCCAATCCCATTTAAATGGATTAATAACAATCACTTTATTGTTTCCTCTATTAGGATTTCCCTTCGCTTTTCTTCGTTTGGAAGTTTTTATTTTTTTATTGTCCATTTTTTCAGGACTGCTTTTTTTAGATACTTCCAGTTTTTTTCCGCCAGTATCTTGCGCGAAAGAAGTTGATGGCATAGAAAGTAAGCTTGCCATGAAGATGACAAGCCCCACTCTTAAAATTTTATATGGTAGTTTTTTTATCAAATTATACTTTCTAAGCCTTCAATTTAATGCCAATTTCTCAGAATATAAATTTCTCATCTACTATGAGGCTGCATTTTAATAATCAGCTAGTTTCTTAAGCTTTGTTTTAATTCTCTCTTTAGGTAAAAAGTTTTTTTCTAAATCCGCATTAAATGGAACAGGAGTGTCCAAACTTCCCTCCCTCATAACGGGTGCATCTAAGGCTTCAAAACAATTCTCACTAATCCAAGCGGCTATTTCTCCACTAATACTGCCGGTCAAACAATCTTCATTGCAAACCAAAACTTTACCGGTTTTTCGTACGCTCTTTTCAACTATTTCTGCATCCCAAGGCAATAGCGTTCTTAGATCAATCAACTCAACAGATAAATCGGACAAATCATTCATCGCTTCTTTTGCCCAATGAACTCCCATACCGTAAGTGACGATAGTTATATCAGTCCCTTCAGTGATGATATTAGCTTTACCGATCTCAACCGTATAAAAATCATCCGGAATTTCATCCGTTAGTGAACGGTAAAGTACTTTATGCTCAAAATACATTACTGGGTTAGGATCTTCTATGGCTGCAGTCAGCAGACCTTTGGCTTCATAAGGATTTGAAGGGAATACAATTTTCAATCCAGGCGTGTGAAAAAACCAAGCTTCATTCGACTGCGAATGAAATGGACCAGCGGCTACACCTGCTCCAGTGGGCATTCTGACTACTACATCAGCATTTTGCCCCCAGCGATAGTGTGATTTAGCTAAATTATTGACTATTTGGTTGAATCCGCATGTTACAAAATCAGCAAATTGCATTTCAATAACTGATTTTTGCTTTTTGATACTCATCCCTAAGCCTATGCCAATAATAGCAGATTCACAAAGCGGTGTATTTCGAATCCTGTCTTTACCAAATTGATCTATAAATCCTTCGGTGATTTTAAAAACACCTCCGTAGTCAGCAACGTCCTGTCCCATAATCACTAATTCAGGATATTTCTCAAACGATTGCTTTAGTCCGTCCGAAATTGCATCTATATATCTTTTGCTACTTTTCTTTTCTGACTTAGGGCTGATAGGCTTAGAGTTATTAGGCAAAAACAAATCAGCCACTTGCTCTTCGGTATTCACTTCTGGATATACATCTTCTCCTGCTAGCTTTAATCCTTGATTAATATCTGCTTTAATCTCAGCTCTTAAATCATCTATCTCTTTTTGTGAAATGATTTTTTCTTTTAATAAAAATTGCTCGAAATTATCTACCGGATCTTTTTTAGCCCATTTATCAAATAGTTCTTGAGGAACATATTTTGTACCTGAAGCTTCTTCATGTCCCCTCATCCTGAAAGTCATGGCTTCTATTAAAATAGGCTTAGGATTTTTGCGGATTTTCTTAGCAGCTTTGTCGACTGCACGATAAACATCCAAAATATTATTGCCATCTACTTTGATAGCTTCCATTCCATAACCAGGACCTTTGTCAATAAAATTTTTGAACTTAAATTGTTCATTGCTTGGAGTAGAAAGCCCATATCCGTTATTTTCAATCATGAAAATAACGGGTAAATCCCAGACAGCAGCCACATTTAAAGCTTCATGAAAATCTCCTTCGGAACTGCCTCCATCTCCACTAAAGACAAGAGTCACTTTCTTTTCGCCACTTAATTTATCGGCTAGAGCTATACCATCAGCTACACCTAATTGTGGACCCAGGTGAGAAATCATACCCACAATATGGAATTCATTGGTTCCGAAATGGAAAGAACGGTCTCTTCCTTTGGTGAACCCCTTCATTTTCCCCTGAAATTGTGAAAACAATCTGTTTAATGGGATTTCTCTGGTTGTGAATACACCAAGATTACGATGCATTGGTAAAATATATTCGTCATTTTGCAAGGCAGCAGCTGCTCCTACTGAAATTGCTTCCTGTCCGATTCCAGAGAACCATTTACTAATTTTATTCTGTCGAAGTAAAATCAACATTTTCTCTTCTATTAGCCGGGGCAACAAAATTTGTCTGTAGAGGTTAATCAGTTGACTGTCGGTAATTTGTTTTCTATCGAATTGCATGAAAAAATACCTTATAGAAAGGCTTTAAAGATTTAAGTTTAGTTTTTGAAATTACAGTTTCTATCTTTGGGTTTCCTGAAAAAATCGGAAACAATTATCCGACAAATTTAAATTAATGGTCTTACCTGCAAAAGCCATTGTATTTTTATTTTTGATTCACTCGTTAGCTTATGATAAAATATAATTCTTTTACGCTTGATAATGGTCTACACGTATTCGTACATGAAGACAAAAATACACCATTGGCGGTTGTTAACCTACTATATGATGTAGGATCAAGAGACGAAAAGCCTGATAAAACTGGTTTCGCTCATCTTTTCGAACATTTAATGTTCGGAGGATCAAAAAATATTCCTAATTATGATGAGCCGCTGCAAAGAGTTGGTGGAGAAAATAATGCATTTACAAGTCCTGATGTTACTAATTATTATGTAACCCTTCCCGCTCAAAATATTGAAACAGCTTTTTGGTTGGAATCTGACAGGATGTTATCCCTTTCTTTCGATCCCAAAGTTTTGGAAGTGCAAAGAAGTGTAGTTATTGAAGAATTTAAGCAGCGCTATTTAAACCAACCATATGGTGATTTATGGTTAAAAATGCGCCCGCTAGCTTATGAAAAGCATCCTTATCAGTGGGCAACTATAGGTAAAGAGATTGATCACATCGAGAAAGCTACTATGGATGATGTGAAAGATTTTTTCTTTACGCACTACAGGCCTAATAACGCATACTTAGTAGTGGCAGGAAACGTAGATACAGAGGAAATTAAAGAACTTGCTGATAAATGGTTTGGTGAAATCCCTTCTGGAGAAAAGAGGATGCGAAAATTACCTATTGAACCAAAACAAGAAGAAGCAAAGTTTCTGGAAGTTGAAGCAGATGTGCCGGTTGATGCTTTATATAAAGCTTACCATATGCCAGCTAAAACTGATGAGAATTACTATGCTGTAGACTTGATGAGTGATATTTTAGGACGAGGGAAATCTAGCAGATTATACAAGAAATTAGTAAAAGAAGAAGGGGTCTTTTCTGGGCTAGCAGCTTATGTCACTGGTTCGGTTGATCCCGGTCTGCTAGTTATAAGCGGGCAAGTTTCTTCTGGAATTAGTTTAAAGAATGCTGATCTGGCTGTCCAGCAAATTATTAAAGAATTGCAAGCAGAGGAAGTAGCGAATAAGGAACTTGAAAAAGTGAAAAATCAGGCAATTTCCAGTACTGTCTATGGTGAAGTCGATATTTTAAACCGGGCGATGTCCATTGCTTTTGGTGCTGCATTGGGGAATCCAAACTTGGTTAACGAAGAAATAGATTTAATTAAGGCGGTAAGTACAAAAGATATTCATGAAGCGTCCAATGATATACTGAGAGACGAAAATTGTTCTACCATTTACTATAAATCAAAGAAATGAATTTCAGAATAGGATACGGTTATGATGTACACCGCCTCGCAGAAGGAGAAGAATTCTGGTTAGGAGGAATAAAGCTGGATTATCATAAAGGAGGAGTTGGACATTCGGATGCTGACGTCCTAATACATGTGATATGTGATGCTTTATTAGGTGCAGCTAATTTACGAGATATTGGGTATCATTTTTCTGACCAAGACCCTCAATTCAAAGGAATAGATAGCAAAATTCTATTGGAAAGAACGGTTTCTTTGTTGAGGGATAAGGGGTATGAAATCGGAAATTTGGATGTCACCGTAGGTTTGCAAAAGCCTAAAATCAATCCTCTAATTCCAGAAATGACAGCTGTTTTAGCGAAAGTGATGAAGATTAGCGAGGATGATTTGTCATTAAAAGCTACGACAACGGAAAAGTTGGGCTTTGTGGGCAGAGAAGAAGGAGTGGATGCACATGCGGTAGCTTTAATCTATAAAGCTTCTCAAGGCGATTTAGAAAAATAGGCATGGATAGTATCAAAATCATAACTACCGAAGACGGTTCTCATTCACTTTATCACGAAGGCTTAAAGGAAACATATCACTCTTTTCATGGTGCTATGCAAGAGTCTGTACATGTCTTTATTGAAAAAGGCATACGATTTTGGAGAACAAAATCAGGCTTACCCAAAACGGTAGATATTTTCGAAGTTGGCTTTGGAACAGGTTTGAATGCACTTTTAGCAGCGCAATTCGCAATGGAAAATGAAGTAAAAATTAATTTTACAAGCGTAGAGCCTTTTCCCTTAGATTTGGACATTATAAATCAACTTAATTATGCCCAATTAATAGGTCAGGATAAGTTCAAAACTGTTTTTAAAGAATTACATCTGGCTGAGTGGGATAAAACTGTTGAAATCGACCCTTATTTCTCTGTCCATAAAGTAAAAAGCAAGCTAGAAGACTTTCAAACTGTTGACAAGTTTGATGTTTTGTTTTTTGATGCTTTTGCACCAAGCAAACAAGCAGAACTATGGACTGCAGATCTTTTGGAGAAATGTCATAATTTGTTGAAAGAGGGTGGAGTCTTCACTACTTATAGTGCTAAAGGGCAACTGAAAAGAGATTTAAAATCAGTGGGCTTCGAAGTGGAAACTTTACCTGGTCCTCCGGGAAAGAAGGAGATGGTAAGAGGGGTGGTGCGTTAGAGTGATTTCCTTAAATTTTTTATTTCAACTTCCATGATTTAATAATGCCGAAGGCATTATTAATTAATTAATGGTTGGCTTATTACATATTATTGTACTGTAATTTGAAGTTGAAAATTAGCCGAGATCTTCGGAAAAGAAATGTGTGGGCGTTTAGCTGTAACAGATTTTATTAATCATTTTTCTCAAAACTCATGCCCATCAAATTATTGTTATTAAATTCATGTCATGGATTTAAGACTTTTCTTTAACCCCGTTCCCGAGGAGATTTTTTCCGATATCAAAAAGCAAGGGAGTTTTTACAAAAACATTCAAGTCTATCAGGAGAAGTTTCCTGATTATAAAAGAGCAGACATTGCCTTGATAGGTATTTCTGACAAAGGAAATGAAGATGAAAATGCGGGCACGGTTGGCGGTGCAGATGCCTTAAGAAAAAAGCTTTACCAATTAACAAAAGGCTCTGGAGCCTATAATATTGTTGATTTAGGAAATATTTCTGAAGCTATCGATACAGAGCAGACTTTCGGAAGAGTACAGGAAGTTTGCCATGCTTGTATTGAGAATAATGTATTGCCCATCCTAATTGGTGGTTCTCAAGATATGACCTTCGCGCAGTATTTGGCTTATGAAGAAATGGAAAAACTCATCAGCGTGTTAAATGTAGATGCTTTTTTGGATATGGAGGATAAAGGTTCTCCTGCCAACCAACAGCATGTTCAGAAGATGTTGATGCATCAACCCAATTATTTATTCAACTATAGCCATCTGGCGTATCAAACTTATTTGGTAAACCCACAGGCAGTTGCTACACTAGAGAAATTATATTTTGAGGCGCATAGGATTGGAGCATTGCGGCATGATATTAAAGAAATGGAGCCCGTTATTCGTCAAGCGGATATGATGAGTTTTGATTTATCTGCTATTAAATCATCTGATTTTCCTGCTTCAGCTCAAGCTCAACCTTTTGGATTGACGGGAGAGGAAGCTTGCCAATTATGCTGGTATGCAGGGATTAATGAAAAATTGAGTGCCGTGGGCTTTTATGAATTTGATGTCACGAAGGATGATGAGTCTAGTAAATCCGCAGCAGTTTTAGCTACCATGATTTGGTATTTTATTGAAGGGTTTTATCACAGAAAAGAATCAAGAGACTTCCGTTCTAATGATTATATGAAATATGTGGTTTCAATGCCAATGGAGCCAGAGATATTGACTTTCTATAAGAGTAATTTTATAGAAAAATGGTGGATGGAAGTTCCAAATCCTTCTGGAAACAATCGTTTTAATAGAAATTCCATAGTGCCATGTAGTTATTCTGATTATCAGCAAGCCTTGAAGGGGGAATTACCAGAACGATGGATTGTGATGCATTCCAAACTATTTTAAGAATAAGGCGTATTTGGGGTTTATGAAGAAAATTTCCGCAGTTATATTTATTGCATTATTAATGAGTGCTTGTGATCCAAGTGAGCAGTCTACAGAAAAGCTAATACAAAAGGCTATTGAGTACCATGGAGGTGATGCCTATGATTCCCTAAACCTTCAATTTGAATTTAGGGATAAGCTTTATGTGCTCGAGCATGAGGGTGGTAAATTTCATTATGAAAGGATCTTTAAAGATTCTACTGGTAGCGAAATCAATGATGTTTTAGATAATACTGGTTTTAAAAGGTTGATAGATGGAGAGAAAGCTGAGCTAACTGCAAAAGACTCTGCTGCCTACGCAAATTCTGTAAATTCCGTTCATTATTTTGCTTTGCTTCCTTATAATTTGAAGGATGAGGCAGTTTTAGCTCATAATAAAGATGATGTGTTGATTAATGGAAGACCTTACAAGACAGTTGAAGTCAAATTCGAGCAAGAAGGAGGAGGTGCTGATTACGAAGATGTTTTCATGTTTTGGTTCAATTCCAATACCTATGAGATGGATTATTTCGCATATTCTTATCAAACAGAAGGTGGAGGTATTCGATTCAGAGAATCCATCAATAGGCAGAAAGTTGATGGTGTGATTTTTCAAGATTATAACAATTTCAAGGCTGAAAAAGGCACTGATTTGAGCAATTTGCCGTCTATGTTTGAAAACAAAGAATTGCAATTACTTTCTAAAATTGATTTGGAATTTGATATTGAGGCTTTATGATTGTATCTAAACCAAGAGTTAATACTGTTTTTGCACTTAGTGTTTTTTTAGTCCTCATATTAGGTTCTTTTTTTTTATTGTTAGATAGCCTCTTAAATAGCGAGTCATTTTTTATCATTAAACTTATTTTGACTCCAGTTACATTAGTAATAGCTTTATTGGTTTTAGGAAAGTTACTAGCCGCTATAAAAATTGTGAAGGCAGGCAATAATAGACTGAATATATTTTTTCCAATCAGTAGAAGCAGAATCGATTTACCATTGGAGGAGATAAAGGGCTGGAGAGAAGATGTAGTTAAAACCAAGCAAGGTGAATTCAGAGAAACCAAAATTCTTTATGGCAAGAAAAAAGTAATAAAGCTATCTAATAAAGAGAATACTGAGTACGATAAACTAGTAAAGTACCTCAATCAAAAAGCTAAGAAGCAAAAAGCGGGTTGATAAGATATTACACATTCTACCCGTATTGGAATCGCATAATTTAATCTCCAAAGATTTTAAAAGTCAGGGCTATTTCCTTCACAGCCCGCAAATGAAAGTCCCCATATCTTTGACAAAGTGATATGTTTAACTAAATTCGGCTTGTTTTTAAAACCAAATAAGACATTTATGGCGGAAAAAGTTGAAGAATTTAGTAGTAGGTGGAGTATAATTCTTGCTTCTTTAGGAATGGCAATTGGTGCTGGGAATCTATGGCGCTTTCCTCGGATAGCTGGAGAATATGGAGGGACATTTATTATACTCTGGATGTTATTTCTTCTAGTTTGGTCCATTCCTTTACTGATGGCTGAATTAGCTTTAGGTAAACATTATCAAAAAGGAACCCTAGGCTCTTTAGGCAATTTAGCTGGGAAGAGATTTAATTGGATGGGTGTTTTTATCACCATAGTTACTTTAGGGATAGCATTTTACTATTCAGTAGTAACTGGTTGGTCTCTCCGATATTTCATTTTAAATACCGAAGTGTTAATTGGTTATCTTTTTGGAGCAGGTGAATTAAATACCCAAATTGGAGAGACAGATTTTATGAATAACTTCTGGGCTAATCTCTCGAATTCTAGTTGGGTAGCAGTAGTTTGCTACATGGTGACCATTTTAGCCGCAATTTGGGTGCTGAGTAAAGGAATTAAAAATGGGTTGGAGAAAGTTAATAAAATTTTGATTCCGACCTTATTCATTTTACTAATGGTGGTATCCGCATTTGCTTTAAATATGGAAGGCGGTTATCAAGGCTTAGAGTATCTTTTCACAATCGATGTTGATAAATTTTCAAATCCTACTATCTGGATTGAAGCCATTACAGATTCCGCTTGGAGTACTGGTGCCGGTTGGGGATTGATGATCACGATTGGCTCCTTCTCTAATAAAAGAGAGGATGTTACGCTCAATACTTTCTTAGGGGCATTTGGGAATAATACAGCAGCTTTATTAGCTGCGATGGCAATTTTACCAGCTGTATTTGCGATGTCAGCTACACCTGAAGGAGCAATGGATTATTTGCACTCTGGTAGCCAGGCACTGACTTTTACGGTGATCCCACAATTATTTGCGCAAATGCCTGGAGGGCCAGTATTGTCCTTTATATTCTTTGGAGCATTTTTAATGGCAGCGTTTAGCTCATTATTGCCGATGATGCAATTGCTGATTAAAAACTTGACTGATTATACTTTAACCAGAAAACAGGCAGCATTTGTAGCTGGAGCGTGTTGTTTTATAATTGGTTTTCCATCCGCTTATTCTTTAGATGTATTTAAGAATCAAGATTGGGTTTGGGGACTTGGATTATTGGTCAGTGGAATTTTTATTGCTTTTCTAGTAATTCGATATGGACCTACCAAATATAAAAAAGATTTTATAGATGAGAGCTCTGATTTCACAGTAGCAAATTGGTATTTTAAACTCATGGTCTACGCTATTTTCCTTTTCGGATTATTCTTGGTTTACTGGTGGATGAGTCAAGGTTATAGCGACTACCCATGGTTCGATGCTGAAGGAAACTGGAATGTGATGGATGTTTACAGTAATGCCAGTATAGTAACCCAATGGGGAATTGCACTTGTTATTTCAATAGTGTTTAATGGATGGTTTTACAAAAAATTTGTTAAAAAATGATGAGTACTGAAGCAATAATCGGGATGGTAGTTTGTTTGACTATCACTTTAGGAGGCTTTATCGGGTTGGTGATAAAAGCTCTTTCAATGGACAAGAAAAAAGAAGAAGAATAATTCTTTAATAGCATTTAAAAAGGGGATTCTGTTGGTTCCCCTTTTTACTTTTTCTGCTCTAAAAATTCTTTCACTATTTTCTTGGGCAAAACATGATAGCCATTTGTGGGCTTTAAATTTTCTGTTTTTTTAGTAGGCATTAGGTGCACATAAAAACCATCCAATTCTTCAATAGCTATCATATCATCTACTTCATATAGATCGTCTTTATGAACTTCATCAAAACCATTGAGTAATTTTTCTTTAGCTCTTTTTTTGATTTCTGTGGCTAATTTACCAACCAAAAACGTATTAGCATGGTACTCCATGAAGTCCCCTTCCTTATAAGCTCCTAAATTGATAAAGAATAGCTTTTTATCTTTATCATTACTTTTCTCCTTCTGTAAACTAATTTCATATCCGTCTACAACATCCAATTCCATGTAGGAATCAATGTGCATTTTCTCTGGTAGGCCAAACCATTTATCTAGTAATTGGAAATAACAATCTCCAATATTTTGTCCAACTGCAAATACAACATCATGCAATTCGGTATTAGATTTTTCTGCTGCTCCGCCCAGTACTACTGCATATAATTTCAATAAATCCATTTTTTTAAATCTTAATAGAAAATCAACAACTATTCATTCTTATTGAAGTTTAACAAAGGTAAACTAAATTAAAAATATTAATTATGGCAAAAGTAACATTAGGTGGAAATCCGTCAAATACGGTGGCAGATTTACCCACTGAAAAACAAAAAGCTCCTGATTTTAAGTTGGTTAAAACTGATATGTCGGAAGTTTCACTTTCTGATTTCAAAGGGAAAAATGTGATATTGAATATCTTCCCTAGCGTTGATACAGGCGTTTGTGCTATGTCAGTAAGAGAATTTAATGAAAAAGCTGCGGCTTTAGATAATACAGTAGTCTTATGCATTTCAAAAGACTTACCATTTGCTCAATCTAGATTTTGTGCTGCAGAAGGAATTGAAAATGTGATTACTTTATCTAACTTCAGGAATGAAAGCTTTGGTAAAGATTATGGAGTAGAATTAGTAGATGGAGGCTTCAAAGGGCTAAATGCCAGAGCAGTGGTGGTTGTTAATCCTAATGGAGAAGTTTTATATAATCAGCTGGTACCGGAAATTGGAAATGAGCCGGATTATGAGAAAGCTTTAGCTGCTGTGAAATAACATTTGAAAGTTTCTAAAAAAAAGGGCTTGGAAAATATTTTCCAAGCCCTTTTTAATTATTTCTCAATTTTAATTATCTATTGATTGAATTTTAACGTCAATTGTTATAGAGCCTGAACTGTTTCCTGTTGCATCAGTAACTTGAAAAACACCATATCTAGTGCCTCTTGTTGCATCAATTCTAAAAGCAACTAAACTTCCAGCTTGCAGGTCTGTTACTCGTTCAAATTCATCTCCCACTTCACTAAATGCATTAGCAATCTCTTCATTACTATCAATAAAAGTAAAGTTTGTACCTGCGGCAGCTACTTTAAACCTTGTACTATTTTGATTGGTAGTAAATGGATACCCGCTACCGTCTTGAGCAGCCCAAGTTGCTTGTGCTGAACTATTATCTGGTGAAGCAATAGTTCTTTGTGATGGATCGGAGAAGTAATATAAAAAGTCAATATCTCCTTGATTAGAAACACTGGTTCTCACATTAGATGCTGAATATACTGAATCAGCTAGAGCATCATAAAAGCTCCCTGTTTCCAAATTATTAAAGCCACCTATAAGTGTAGCAGTGTACGAATTAACCGCTTCACTAACCTGAAATTCGGCATCGTCATTAAAAACACTTTGATTAGCTCTATCAATAAATTCAACTTCTGCAGTTATAGTTGATCCTGCAGACTCTTGAGGGATAGTAAATGTAATGGTAAATGCACCAGTG
>Ga0307966_1002253_pt1 | contig 14672 bp, 12 predicted proteins | sample OrgLakmetagen646_FD_203141 | JGI IMG/M metagenome (GOLD analysis project Ga0307966, IMG submission 203141) | Saline water microbial communities from Organic Lake, Antarctica - #646 | ecosystem: Environmental > Aquatic > Non-marine Saline and Alkaline > Saline | place: Antarctica: Organic Lake... | reverse complement strand
AGACCGGTGTTTACAGCCGTATTCACAATGGGCGTTACAGCCAGTCAACTGGTGCAGTCGTCTTCTGAAAATGACATTTTGAGGATGTGGCGCGAACGTCCAAAAAACGACCGTTTTATAGACATTCGTGAAACGCGATAAAATTGGTCACACAACCATGTGTTTGGCCAATGTCGGATCAGACCTGTTTGCTATGATCACATAGCGGGCCTTTTCAGATAGGGGCCTGCCCAATCCGCTATTCGGAAACAAAGCACGCTGAGGTCGCAAAGCGAACATTCAGGTTTAGGGATAAAGCCCGGCTCACGCGCCGCTTGTTAGCTTTATCATCTAGAACTCGAATAGGCTGCTATGTAAAATTTTTATCGAAAAACTAGGATCGTTTGGTAGGGAAGAAAATCTTCAAAATTTTAAGGGAAGTTTGAAAAAGACTCATCGCAGCCTATCAGGAATTGCCGTGGCCATTCAGGGCCAAAACGAGTTTATCTTGTTCCTTACGAGGGCTAATCGAAACTATCGAGTTATAGGCCAACATTCCGAAAAGTTAAGTTGAACCTTGAACCAGATACCTTTTTTCTTTTTGGCACTGCGTGTTCCCAGAACTGTTGGAGTGATCCTGACATGACTAGGAGCGTGCCGTGCTTGAGAGGAATGACCAGCTTTTGGGCTATATCGTCCTTTCGTCTCACGACGAAGTCGCGTGTTTCACCAAAGTTAGCCGATGCGATTGTAGGGGCTTCACCAAGTTCCTTCTCATCATCAGAATGCCAATTTAAATAATCCTCACCGTCGCGATACCAGTTGAGCAATACGCTATTGAAATGGACTCCGAGGCACCGCTCTATCTCGTGTTTTAGGTACAGCAGTCCATCATTCCAGTGGTTTGGTTTTGACGTTATACCTGAATAGGTGTAGTTGCGGCCTGAATCCCCATACCATGAAGTCAAGCGAGGAAGGAGTAATTGTTTCCCATACAACTTAATTCTGTCTTGTTTCCAATGGATGTTGCGGAAGTTAACCCGCTCAATGTCAGACACACCTTTCCAATTAGCGTCATGCCAATTGAAATCAGAGTTTTCCTGGAAGTACTCTAAGCATCTATCACTAACTTTTTTCGAGAAGAATCTCTCCGAATAGAATAATTGGCCATTTGGAAGGGTAATATAATATCCATGAACTTCCTCAGACCACTCGCACTTGTACCCCTTCCCCTCAGGTAGAGCAAAAGGCAGAAGCGGTTGATCTGAATAATCAAAAAGGTCCATCAACAACCTCCGCCTCAAGAACCCATGCAATTGCGGGCTTTCCATTGCCACATCGAAACTGCCAGATTTGTGTTTGTTGAACAGTAAACCAGTCGCGAAACTGCGGATCGCAAATCGCTTTTTCTAAATCTCGAAATCGTGATGATCCGCCTTCAAAGTCCCTGTCGTGGCTAACTGCAAGTATGCAGTGCCTACCCTTTCGCTGAAAAATTTTTTCTAGCAGCCCGAAGTGGTCATAACCGTCAATGTCGAGCACGTTTGAAAAAATATGAGTAGTAAGAACCCCCTTGTTGCCCAGTAGCTCTTTAGCATCCAGCTCGCCCAATGTCTTAGCGATCGCCTCAACTGGAAACTGATTGGCCGAATAGCAGCTCACTACCGCTTTTGCTCTTCTAAGCGCCACTTCGGATGGTTCGATTAACAACACTTTTTGAAGAGTACTTATGATGTCATTGCCGAAACAGTCGAACAATAGCGCCATTGCCAATCCTTGGCCACAACCGTAGTCTATAATCTCCATAGGCTCAGGAACGAGTGATAGCTCACTTAGCAAAGCATTCCATTGGGCTCTCGTCATAGAGCCGTAGGAGTACAGGTATTGGTCAAGCTCAATTGATGTATCTAGGATTGCTCTTCCTCGACCAAGCCGATTCCAGAGGTCATAGTCCTTAGCTGCGATCTTTTTTATGTTGTCAAATGATATATTATCCTCTGAAAGAAGACCGCTGTTTATAGAATCAACTATCCGATCTTTTATTTTCATAAAGTTTAACCTACAACCCCCAGAATTCGCTTTTTATTTTGTCTGCTCCTCCCCTCTTAATTTCTGACTCATTCACTAAGTACGCCGCGGTTTGTTGATTGTTCACCATGAAAAACCGATCGCTTTTTTTGTACATTTTAAACGTGTATACAAACTGAGTGGCATAGGTGTCAGTTGGGTTAAACAAAGTATGATGACTACCTAGCTCACGAAACACTGACTGGCTAATGGAAGCAAGTCTTTCCTTGAGACCAATTTGCATGGAAAATAGCCCGTAAGACTCTTCGTCAGAAAAGGCTACAAAAACCTCAATTACACTTTTTTCGGACTGCCCCCTAAAAATAATGCTGACCACTCGTCCATCAAGTTTTTGATCTCCGTCTTTATCGAGTGAGAAAAGGTGATCGCAGTCTCTTTTTGTGTAAACTAAGATTTCATTTTTTGCTACAAACATTATTTCGGCGCCATCAATGCTTGGCAGGACTCCCGGTATAGATTCTATTTTTGTTCTGTCTTTTTTTCTGAAATTTAAGAATCCCATAGTTATTATTTATCTCCGTTTAAATCAAAAAAACGACAATCAAAGTCTTACCTGACTGAAACTGCCCAGATAATTTCAAAGAAACAGCTGTCAATAATTTATTTACCTTGGTACTCGTCATTGGCGACTGACAAGCTAAGCGGTGCCCTGACAAAAGCGTCCGCCGTAGGGTCTTCAGTCCGCGCACTCATTTGAGCTATGTTTTGAGTGGCAACGCGTACACGTTAATCTTGCTAAGGAGTTCTGATCCACCCGCCTATGCAACTCCGTCAACCTTTTTCATCCAGTCTGTAGCCATCTCAATCAGGGTAAATTCGAGGTCTGAGTATTCGCTATTTGGGATATTCAAAATGGCCTGAAGCACTGGCTTACATTGATTCGTTAGATGTTCCGCAATAGGTTTTTGTCCATCGTCGAAAGCGGAGTTAGCAGTCACCATGACGCAGAACAGAGCGGCTACGTTCTGTTTGCAAGAAGCGATTTGCTCAGGCGTCAATTTAACAAGCGACTCCTTGGCGACCTTAACCGCGCCAGACGGCGCAATCAGAGTTCGACCATCTCCGTTCATGATGGAAACTATTTGTAGTGAAATCGCAATATAGGAACCATCAAGCGTTCGAGTTGCTCCCTCCACAGCAGAGTTCCGGACATCTACTGCTCCCACTGTTTTTTGCGCTAGATTCTGATTGCCGTCATACCGTCCAAGAACAAACTTTTTCATGATCTTTTCACCGACTTTACATCTGAATTTGGCCATCAATTCTTGGTTTCCGGCCAAGTGCATCGACATTCCAGCAAGAAGTTGTTGCGGGCCATTCGGCCCATCAACTTCCGGAATAGAATTACTTAACGCTCCCTTGTACTCAGATGGACTAATGCCACTGTTATTGGCATAAATCTTAGACGCAGCGTTCCCCATGCTGGCGCCATCGAGCTCTTCTAAGATGAAACGATACGCAATATCCCTGTTCGGAATTTTTGCCGCCACGATTTCCGCCACGCGATCTGTCGCATGCTCGATACCGTCTTTTTCAATCGCCTTTTCCAGTTGCGACTTCTTTCGTCCAAAACCAAACATCATTTAATCCCAAAAGTTTTCGGCAAGGTGCTCTGTTAATTGCGGCCAGCCGGATAAACACTGCGATGGCAGGCCATAGCGGCCATCGGCCGCGTGCTGATGTACTATTGCTAATAGCCGGTTGTCCGGCAGTTTTATCCCCAGCCTGCAATGCCGGATACCGAGCAGCTTGCACCTAAGCTAGCCCATGCCGCAAGAAATAAACACTCGAAACCCTCTGATTTCACGATGTTTTGCGCGGAATTTTGCGCAGGTGTTCCAGTACACTGATTCTTTTTGTCATGACCAGCTTTTTTACTGATGGCTGTGCGGAATATCTTGACCGGTTGGAGAATACATACGATTCAAGACTGCCCTTACCCCCAGAATTTCGATCCATTACAAAAGGATAGTCCGGCATGATAGAGCCCTGGCAATTCAGAGTGACAAACCCCCACTTTTTGGAAGTCTTTTGACTGGCTGCCTACGAACTATAAAGGATTGACTGAGTGCCCAGGGACGGTCGAAAACTGACCGAAAAATAAAGCGCGGATGTTCGCTTTTGTTTAGCTCGGGCTGGTCGCAAAGCGAACGTTCAGACTTGGGTAAACGCCTAGGCTCAGCCGCCGGTTTGGAGCGACAGCGTAAAGCCGGTCGGATGCAGCCCTTGGTTAAACGCATTAGTGTTACAAAATCCGCTTTCTAAAAGCAGATTCTACCGCTGTAACCGCGTCGTTTATTTGCACCGAGAAAGCATCTTCTTCGGACATGTAACAAACAAATTCATCGTTGGCTCTTATGCGCTCTATGCTTCTGTCTACATGCGCACCAAGGGGAGCGTAGGCGCCTTGCAACCAGAAATGCAGCCAGAGCTCCGATTTTATTTTCGAAGTTAAATCCTTAATCGTTAACAGAGGTGCGGTCTGTGCTGCACCCCAGATAACGTCTGCCTCAAACTTCAGTGCCTCAATGTCGGTCCACTTTTTTAGAAGGGCGTCCAACCTCTCTCCATAGATCCGCTGCTTTTCCTGAGTCTGACGGCCTTCTTCAACTTCCTCTTTTCTCAAATGAAGAACCGGATTGCGAACATTTTGTATGGCTTGGCGCCAACGGTAAGTTTCTGCGATCAGCTTTTTGGCTAACTCATGGTCGGCGGTGCTTTTATGCTGCTTCTTCCACTCATTGATGCCAAGTGCACCAATAATGAGAAAGCCCATAGTTCCAATTATAGAAAAGACGTCCTTCGTCACTTCCCAGTTGACCTCGGAAATACTTAAGCAGATATCCACTCAATCTCCTACGTTTAACGCCGTGCTCACCGGTAAATTAGGAGCACAGCGAGTAATTTATCCCGGTACAGCAACTTGTTACATGATTTCATCTGCGCTTTCTCCGTCTACGACGAAGCAACGGCTTGTATTCTTGTTCCAAACTCAAGTGATACTTATGGAAATCTTCGCTGTCTTCCTCTTTACCAATCTTGCCGAACTCAAAGCTTATCCCTCGACGTTTGGGGCCAAACAGCCGGGCATACTCTCCCTGGAAAGCTTGAAACGTGTTCCACTCATCTGAACGGCGCTTTTCATCATTATAATCGGAATGCCAAACCTTACGGCCATACTCGTCAAATGAATCCGCCCGACCTCCCTTATATCCGATAACCATTTCCGATGAAAACGTCATAGACCTTGGGTCAGGCATTAACAGATAGGATTTTCCGATATCATCCCATCTTTTAAGCTCTATATGTTTTTCTGGGTATAGCCAATCTTCCTTAGCTGCTGCTATGTACCTATCGGCTCGCTTTTTGATCACGTAGTTTATCGATATAACTTCTTGCTCAGAAAGCATCCGATTTGTTTGTATGGTGGTAAAATTAAACATCGCACTTCTGAATAATTCTGGATGAGGTCTCCCCTTGAGCGGGTTTCCGTAGGGGTTCCGAGCCCATGAAAGGTTTGTCAGTATAAGACATTTAGTACTGCTAAGCGGAAAAATTGAGTGAGTACCGTCCAGCCAGATCCCAGGCTCATTAAAACCCCTGCACCAATGAGATTCGGGAAAACAATTTTGATTGTACGCAGTGACTGGATTGTCCGAAATAATGAATTTGGTATTAGATTCCGACGCATCAACAATACTCCAAACGCTCTCTGTCCAAAGAGCACAATGCATTCTATGTAATTTTTGAAGCTCAAATAGCAATGCATTCTTGTCTTTGCTTTTAGTAATTTTCTTTAAATAACCAAGCCCCCTTGGCGTTCTAAGTTTCTGAGAGCTGATATACGGTAAAAACGCATTGAATGCGTCCGGGTCGACGCTAGGATGGGTGAAATCGGAAAAATACTCGACAGCATCTTTTCCTTTGGCGTCTATTTCCCCAAAAAATCGCTCCTCAATTTCAGTGGATTCCCAGCCAGGAAATTTCGTCGTATATAAATTCTCCTTATAAAAACACCTTGGCGGCCCCCACCGCAAAAGTGCTTTCCTCTGGTATTTCTTCCCATTTGGGGCAGTACAGGTCTCGGGATTCATATCCAAGTAGTGGAATTTGTTCTCGCCCGAACATCCATCCAAGAATCTGTACTGATACCACTGAGGCACATAATGGTGGCGTTTGTAACTAGGCAAAAATTGACTCCATTCGTTGAACCCCCACTACATATAAGCGGAGCTTTGCGGCAATTTTGGAGCCGCGAAGCGGTGGGAAAATTGTCCGGCAACAGCATCTGGTTAGGTTTCAATCCGACCCGTGACAAAATGTCTTTCCACATTTACCAGTGTCTTGTTCTTTTCCTCAAGATACTTCCGTCGTTTGACCATATCGTCGAAAAGAGAAGATCTATCTATCACCTGTCCCTGTGTATCGAGCTTCATAATTGATAGTCCAATCAGGTCAGAATCGTAATTTTCTGCGAAATCTTTGAGGCAATCAGAGACGATTTTTTCGGAGTCATCAGCGAGACCTTTGGTTAATGTGCGCACACATTTATGTATGCGTCCGAACGCCGACATATTCTCGCGTATTAACAGTCTCAAATCGATTCTTTCGCCCATACCTTGGAGCTCTTGCAGAATCTTATTGCTGAAACTATTGTCCTTCGCCAACTCTTCCACAGATACATAAGGAATCGCATTGTGACGACAAGCCTCTCTTGTATCTAACCAGCTTCCTCCCAAAGTGAAAGAATGAACCGGCAGACCACAGTGTTGCACGTGGTTCCGAATTTCATACAAAGCCCGGTACCCCAAAAACTCGGAGTAGACGGTTTTTCGTTCGTTATGAAATGCATCCTTCTTTTCTGGCAGATCCGGAAAAATCGTAGACAAATGCTGTGGAGCATGATCGACATAGGATCTACACATTGCTAGGAGGTTCATGACGGCAAGGTTTGCGGCCTGAATATGCTCGATAAAATCTGACCATGATCGTTCTGTGTACAGCAGGCCATTAATGGATGAGTCATAAACCACCTGCTCGAACCCAAGGTAGTTCCTAACAAGGAGGTCATACTTTTCCTCAATTGCCAGAAGCTCAAATAGATTTTGGCGAGCCGCAGAGATCTCCTGGAAACGGGCCTTGCTTATTTGTTTTTCTGCTGTTGAGGCAAGAACTTCACGACGAAGGACATATTTCATAGCATCTAAAACCTAACAGCTTATTAGTTTGAATTCGCACTAAACCCAATCGGCTCTTTCAATCTGAACCTGAATCACAGTGCGAATTTCCATTCCATTTCAAAGGGATACTAGCTGCCTTTCGACGAATGTGCGAACCCGGGCTTTGTCAAAAGTTTGCGCGCGGTTTTTCTGTGCACATTTCTGCAAGTTAAATACAGGGGGTGGAAAAATTATTTTCTAAAACAATGATCTACAAGATTGGCTTGTAAAAAGTGCGCAGCACTGAGCAAATTAAACCGCAAGCATTCTGTGGATTTGAGGTGTTTTTCATTATATGTCCATAAATTCTACAGGCATCTTTGCCGACCAAAAGCCCTCTCAGGAGCTCAGGTTTAGCGCAATTCCTTGGCTCCAGAAAGAATGGATTTCTTAGGCTTGAGCCAGGGAAACGGGCTTGGATTGAGTGCGGGGCAAATGTTCGCTTTTGTTTAGACATTGGAAGGGCTGGGAGAGCCCGAAATATGATCATCGCCTGACTCCGAGAGCCTGCTTCGATTCCCAGCTATCCGGGATTAAGAGCCACGTTACACCAGTCAGATCTCAATACTCTCTGCTATCTCCAGTGCATCCTCCACCTCGACACCAAGGTATCGCACGGTACTGGACATATTTGTGTGCCCCAATAGCAACTGGACAGCTCGAAGATTTTTGGTCTTCTTGTAGATCAGTGTTGCCTTGCTGCGTCTCATTGAGTGAGTGGCATAAACGGAAGGATCAAGTCCAATGCTGGTTATCCACTTCTTGACGATACGGGCATATTGATGAGTAGTGATGTGGTCAAACTTTCTCATCCGGCTCGGCCACAAATAATCCATGCCTGATAGTCCGCGAAATTGGATCCACGCTTCGACCGATTCGCGAGTCTTTTTGGTTATCTCAAACTGAACAGGCTGACTGGTTTTCTGCTGAATGACTTGCGCCCGATCCAAAACCTCTCCGTTTCTGGAAATATCTCGAACCAAGAGCTTGACCATATCGCAGGATCGGAGTTTGCAATCAATCGCCATGTTGAACATCGCCAGCTCGCGAATGTTCTTTGCAATCTCTAACCGAATGCGGATAGCCCATATCTGTTCGAGTTTGAGCGGTAGCTTTTGGCCAACGAGCTTCCCCTTGTTCCAGGGAACCTTGGTGATAGGAAATGTCATGGCGTGGCCCTCTTCGGAGGGTAATGGCCTTTAAGTATGGTTCACAAAATTGTTTTCTGCTGCCAGGGTCGCAAAGCGAACATTCAGTCGGATAGACCAACACTTTCCCTTTGCGAAATGCAGCCTCTTTTTAGGAATATCCGCAGCAAAGGGGTAGAACCCATATCTCGCTGACTCAGGCTAAACCGATAGAAGAGCCAGACCGCGTAGCTGATGATTTCCGGCGGGAACCGGTGGCGCTTGTATGTGTTCACCGGCAGAGTTTAGCAAATTACACCAGTTAACTTGGCAGTACCCTTTGCCAGACTATCCGGATTGAGCACGACACAGTTTTTGCCCTCAGACTTGGCTGAATACAGGGCAACGTCAGCCCTCTTTGCAATGCTGTCAATGGAAGAATCTGAACTTTCTAAATAGCTTGCGCCAATTGACACTGTGACAGCAATGGATACGTCCTGATCAATATTGATCCGGACCTCTGAAAGCTCAATACGGAGGCGTTCTGCGAGCTCCCGAACCTCTAGCCCGGCCACTCCGGGAAGAAGTGCCACAAACTCCTCTCCGCCCCAGCGCCCCAATATGTCGATGTTTCGTAGCGCGTTGATAAAGCATTCGCCGACTGCACTGAGCGCACGATCCCCCGCATGATGTCCATAGGTGTCGTTGACTTCTTTGAAGTCATCTATGTCCATGAACAGAAAGCCAAGGGGGATATTCAGCCGCTGGCAGGTGGCGAACTCTCTTTCCGCAAGGCTATTGAAATTATCCCGGTTGTTGAGACCGGTCAGATAATCTACCTGCGCTTTGCGTATCAGCTCTTGTTCCAGCTCCTTGCGTTCAGTCACATCCACCAGAGTAGACCGGCTCATGATGAATTCTGACTGCTCATCGTAGATAGCTGTGCTGTTTAGCCAGACCGTACGTTTCCTGCCGTTTTTCTGAATCAGTTCCAGTTCAAGGTCTTTCTGGTTGCCTGACTTTTTATAGCGCTCGAAATTTTCGGTATAAACGCCCTGGCTGGCGGAGCTCAGATAGTTTTTGAAGGTTTTACCAATGACCTCTTCCCGGCTGCACCCCAACCATGAAAGTTCAGTGTTATTGATTTTGACGATCATGCCGTCGGCATCGACCGAGTGGTAACCGCAGGGGGCGTGGTTATATAAATCATTGAGTTCGCGAATAGATCGCAAAAGGGCGGCTTCTTTTTTCTTGGTCTCCGTGAGATCACGAACGATGATCGCGGTTTTGCGAAGGCCGGATCCATCGACAATAACGGCTGAGCTGGTCCATCCAACAAAACGGTTGCCGTCACTCCGAATATAGGTGAGTTCGCCCTCCGTACTACCCTTTAATTCCCGCTCTTCCAGCATCCGTGGAAGCTCTGGAGACGCAGAAGCGTCGATCAGACCGCTACGTCCAAGGAAGCAAATCTGGGCCTCGGTATATTTGAGCAGATTACATGCCGCAGGATTTGCAGCCAGAATCTGGCCGTCAGCTTCCGTGTAGAGCACAGCATCCATGCTGAACTCAAATAATAGACGGTAATGATCTTCACTCTGATGACGCGCCATATGACCACCCGAGAAGCAGGACTTTAAGATTTAACTGAAGTCTACCTTTTAAAACGTTCGGAAAACCAGTTGTTGGACTTACCCCGGTGCAAAAGGTCCGCTTTGTGGTCATCAATCGTTTCTGAATGTCCGCTTTTGTTTAAAAGCTTGGACTTATGCTGGTGCCCTTGCCTCTCCTAGCCTATGAGTGAACCTACCCCGGTTCAGACTCTCTTCACTGGCTCAGCTCGTCGCGGTAAAAGGTCCGCTTTCCAACGCTCCTGCCAGAGCAGGAGTAAAGTGACGCTTTTATCCGTGAGTCCGTCATCGATGTGTTGCCGGTCAGAGATACCTGTGGTCTTTGCTGGGAGATCCGGCGGCGGTGGAACAGCAACTGCTCCAGATGCGCCCCATCCAGACCCACTGGCAACGTTCCGCTCAGACCATATTTACCCACCGTGTGGCGGCTAACGCAACCACCGGCGCAATCTGGCGGTTGCCTACCTTCATTCCCATTTCAGATGAAGAACTTCTTTGATCTTACGCTTGGATAACCTCGTCGCTAGAATCTGGCCCATCTCCGGATTAAAGGGCTCAGAGTACTGTTTAGTTATCCCACTTAGAACGATTATGATGGCGGTTCAAATAGCATGCTATGGAACCAGTGACAGCTTTCGCGTGGAATGGGCGGCAGATTCCATCTGGAATAAATGGCAGCCGTGGTATGGTATGTATAAACCTTTCTCAGGGCAAAAATATCATTGCTACTTTCAACTGGGATCCATTTCTTTTGCAGGCTGCACCGAGAATTATCAGTTTAAAGAAGCCGCCGAAAATATTTCTTCGTCATAGGTTGGTCGGTCCGAGTAAGCGCGTCATAAATTCTATATCAAATTTCAGCCTAATAATGTGTGCCTTCCGAAATAATTCTATTTTTTTCAAGCGAAGGATTCGCTACAGACTTAAATGATGTTCGTTTTATTGTAAAACGGAATTGGTTTATTTTGCCATTTTCTTCGATTGTTTTTATTACGCCAACAATCGGTAGCCAATAATTGCCTATTTTTGTAAATTTTTCGACTAATACTGCGTACCGGTCATTATCTTTGACTAATTGGTCGCAACAAAAATATGATGTCAAAAGCCCTGAAAAATTGTCGAATCTGGCAATTGAACTATCAATTTGTGTGACCTCAGTTAATATTAAGGAGTCCGAAGCAGAAATATTTCTTTGTATCGAAATTGGTTCGTGAATTAAAGCAACGGCTTCGATTATTATCTTCAGTTCTTCAAGCGAAGGACTGTCTAACACAGATTCTTGATAGAATCTAGATAGCCTTTTGATATTTTCCCCGTCATTAAGAGTCCAATCGCTCAAAATATGGTCGTTAATTTTTTTGTAGCTAGAACTTGCTTTCAGGTTGAAAACTTGAGAGCCAATAAAAATACTAATGGTCGGTTGTTTTCTAGTTTTCTCAATCCTCAAAGTAAATTCGGCGAGGTGTGAATTTTGGTCGAAACTCCAAATTTCAACTTCACGCTCGTATGCAATTTTATTTGCGTGGTAAATAGCCTTGAGACCATTTTCTTTATCTTCAATTGAACAACCGATAAAGAAGATTGCAGATAAGAAAATTACGTAATATTTCATTTATGAGTTTTCCTTTCTAAAATTATGCTCAGACGTTTATATAAACTATTTTTAATAACTTATATATCATATTTATTTTTTTTGAATACTATCCGCCATTGTTTTTAAGCTTATGCTTTTTTCACGCCTTAAATTTTTGACGATGTATAAAAGCGAAAAAAATATTAAATATTTCCAAAAAAATTTCCGACTCCTTCAGGTTTAATATTATTAAAGTTTACATCAGGAAGTGATTTTTATGGGTGTCAGAAGCTGCCGGAATAAAGTGCACAGATCGAAATCTCAGTTCTCTGTGATGCAAAAAAAAACCAGAACTGTTCTTATGATCTAGATTGCGAAATGGTTTAATCATGAGGTATAGCCGGAAGTTTATAACGAGCAGTGGCTTTCAATATGACAGAAAAAGATACAAGCGATTGGCTGATCAAATTTTGAAATGAATTGAAAGCTCTACCTATACTTTCGGAAGAATCAGGGCCACACCGCTCACGGATATCGATAAGCCCCTGGTTTTGTAGAATTCGGACAGCCCTTGCTGCAGTGATGACACGTACGCCGTTTCGCTTGCTCACGTTGCGAGTACTGAGCAGTTGATTACTCTGTTGAGACGAATTTTTCGGGACTGATCTTCGATTTTCTAGCACGCCAGAGACACAACGCTTCCACGTTTTGAACTCAACCGGTTAAAGGTATTTCATAAGATACAAATATGGTTAAAAAGCAGGATACACAGGCCAGTTTCAGGAATCTGTGCTCTGCGTACTTTCACTAACTGTCCATTTTCTTTCAAAAAAATTAGTTGCAAAATAATGAATTCGGTTAACGGTGTTTTCTAAAACCTATTAGCTCGGCCGGTTTCAGTTCTTCTCGGGAGCACTTCGTGGAAATTAAGTTCGTTATTGTAGATGCCTTTACTGAGTCTGTTTTTGGTGGTAATCCGGCAGCCGTGATTATCACGGGTAAATGGTTGCCAGACGAACTCATGCAGTCTATCGCATCCGAAAACAACCTTTCGGAAACGGCTTTCTTAATTCCACTTGGAGCCTCAGCTTACGGAATCCGTTGGTTTTCGCCACTCACCGAAATCGCTTTTTGCGGTCACGCAACGTTAGCTTCGGCCTTTGTCTTATTTGAGCAAGACCCGCAACTGACCCGCATTAAATTATTGGCCAAAGCGGTTGGCGAACTCGCTGTAGACAAAAGTAAGTCAGGTACTATTGAAATGAATTTTCCGAATATGAAACCTGAGAAAGTGGAGACAATACCTCACACTCTTATAGCCGGACTCTCTATCCCGCCAGAAGATGTCTATCGTAATTCGCAGGCCTATTTTGTAATTTACACGGCGGAATCGGATGTGTTGTCCGTTAAGCGTAATAACGAGTCTTTGAAGCAGCTTGCACCGCTTGATGTCGTCGTCACATGCAGATCTGAAACGGAGAAATACGATTTCATTTCGAGGTATTTCTGGCCTGCAAATGGAGGTGATGAAGATCCTGTCACTGGTTCAATTCACGCCGGCCTTGCACCTTTGTGGGCTGAACGACTCGGTAAATCAGACCTTGTCGCATATCAGGCCTCGAAACGTGGGGGTGTCATCGACTGTCTGGTTTCAGATAGCGGAGTGACTATAGCCGGTTATGCTGTGAAATATTCAAGTGGAACCATCACGGTGTGAAGTTGGACCTTCCAAACCGACCCGAAGTGCTGGATGACTGACTCGCTGGCACTCAGACACTTATTTTTTGCAGTCAAAACGCTTTATCCATTTCGGTTCAGGGCAATCCGAAGGGTCTGTTCCGGGTGTATGGATGTGGTGTTTTAAAGGCCAACCTCCGTGTCAGCGAATTTCATTAGTAGACCAACCAATGTGCAAACCAGGATCACGGCTTCGGCCATGAGCTCAGTCAATGAATCGACTAGTCTTCAAGTTCACTTCGGGCCAATAAGCTCTCCGTTTTAATGACTTCCGCATATGCAAAAGCAGCGGCTGCCATGAACGAAGCATGAACCAGACTTGCGGGGATGGTGGTACCGTCAAATTCCAAGTCGCAAGTTGCACACGCATCGTGCAAAACGATGTTCTTGTAGCCTAGGTCTGCCGAAGCACGGATGATCGCATCAATACACATGTGGCTCATCGCACCGGCCATCACGAGATTCGTGATACCCTGACTTTGAAGCAAATTCTGAAGTTTGGTGTCTTTGAAGCCGTTTGGAGTGTGCTTAAGTACTTCAAACTCGCCGTCCAGAGGTTTTAAACTTTTATGGATTTCGGCGCCCTCGCTGCCAGGCGTAAAAAACGGCGCGCCTGGAGATAAAGACTCGTGGCGCACATGTATAATTGGAAGACTGTTTTCTCGAAAGTGGTTTAGTATTAGAGATGTTTTTTCGGCTGCTGTTTCTATATTCGTTAGTTTCCACTTTCCTCCCGGAAAGTAGTCGTTTTGCATATCCACGATGATTAAAGCTGTTTTGATCATTTATTTCTCCAACTGAGTTTTGTAAAGATTAGGCGTTTTTGGGGAAGTTCTCACGAGGTGAAATAGACAATGTTCGAGCGAAAACGGACACTATGAAAACTATTTATGTAGCGATTATGGTCGTGAAGGGTTCTTCAAAATCTGCGATCTACGGCCTAGTTGATTTGTTTCAGGTTGCCAACCGCATCCTTACCGAAATGCAATCACCACTGACCCTCAAATTTGAATCAGTGGTATACGATTTTGAACATGATTGCACACTAGACGAGCGTGATTCGGGTGCCGTTCCTTCAGTCGTCATTGTTCCCCCGATACTGGAAGGTCAAGCATTTCTATCAAGCCAGATTGAATTTTGCCGTCGGCTTGCGGATTGGTACGGGAAAGGAGTACTGATCAGCTCTGTTTGTGCTGGATCTTTTTTGCTTGCGCAGGCCGGTTTGTTAAATGGTCGAAGAGCAACAACCCATTCGCGTCTTGAGTCGATTTTTAGAGAAAGATTTCCAGAAGTAGACCTTGATACTAGCTCAGTAATC
>Ga0307966_1002243_pt1 | contig 14708 bp, 8 predicted proteins | sample OrgLakmetagen646_FD_203141 | JGI IMG/M metagenome (GOLD analysis project Ga0307966, IMG submission 203141) | Saline water microbial communities from Organic Lake, Antarctica - #646 | ecosystem: Environmental > Aquatic > Non-marine Saline and Alkaline > Saline | place: Antarctica: Organic Lake... | reverse complement strand
GGCCACGCCTTCGGCACCGGTGACGGACTCAACGGCTTCGGCAATCTGGCGGGTCAGATTTTCCTGAATCTGGAAGCGTCTGGCGTACATGTCCACGATCCGGGCAAATTTGGAGAGTCCCAGAACCTTGCCCTGGGGCATATAGGCGATATGGCATTTGCCAATAAACGGTAGCAGGTGATGTTCGCACATGCTGTAAAGTTCGATGTCTTTTATGACTACCATCTCGTCCATAGTGGACTCAAATACCGCGTTGTTGACCAATGTTGCCAGGCTTTGCTGATACCCTTGGGTGAGAAACTGCATAGCCTTAGCGGCCCTGATAGGAGTGTCCTGCAGTCCGTCCCTCTGGGGGTCCTCACCAATGCCCACAATGATCTGCTGGTATTGGCTGGCAAGGTTGTCAAGCTTGTTAGTCATAAAAGTACCTAGGGTCGTTGCATCATTCACAGACGAGAGTCTAAGGGAATTCGTGTTGGCTCTCTAGTGCAGCGACATACGAACGCTCAATCGAAAAAGACCACAGGCTGTCATCAAGATGAATGTTGGCAAGATAAACATCGGCAAGGCAACTGCTGGCAAGACCACTGTTGAAATGTGTTCGCAATTTAACGCCTACTTTCTGGTAGCCGGTGCTTCTTTCCTTTAGAGTTCTGGTACAAGGTTGGTCTCGGGAATTCCAAATGGAACAGGTCATGTCGGAGGCGTCGGGCGGTATCGTGCAGGGGTCGCGAAACGGGAATCTGGAACAGTGGCAGCAGGGCGGAAAATGGTTTTCCTACGGCGGCCACGCCATATTCAGTCGCATGGCGGGACAGGGTGATCCCCTGGTTCTGCTTCACGGTTTTCCCACCGCAAGCTGGGACTGGAGCCGCCTTTGGCCCATGCTTGCTCAGCATCACCAGGTCCTTACCCTGGATATGCTGGGCTTCGGATTTTCCGATAAGCCGAGGCTCTACGATTACAGCATCGAAGATCAGGCTGATCTGTTTGAAGGTTGGATTACGGGTCTTGGCCTGAAGTCTGTCAGCCTGTTTGCCCACGATTACGGCAGCAGCGTTGCTCAGGAGTTGCTAGCCAGGGAGCAGGAAGGGGTGCTGCCTTTTCGTATTCAGCAGGTTGGCTTTCTCAACGGTGCTCTGTTTCCGGAAGTTCATAGCCCGCTGCTGATTCAGAAGCTGCTACGCAGCCCGCTGGGGGGATTGATCAGTCTCGGGATGACCCGGCGCACGTTCGAGCGGAATCTCACACGGTTGTTTGCACCAGGCCGGCCACCTTCGACGGAAGACCTGGACAACTTCTGGCACCTTCTTACCTATAACAATGGCCGTGGCATTCTGCACCGGTTGATTCACTTTATGGAAGAGCGTCGCTGCCATCGCAATCGATGGGTAGGCGCCCTACAAAACGCGACCCAGCCTTTGCGGCTTATCTCTGGTGTTGCTGACCCGGTATCCGGAGCGGCCATGGCTCGTCGTTTTCGGGAACTGATTCCACAGCCCAACGTGGTTAGCCTGAGAAATGTCGGGCACTACCCGCATTTCGAAAGTGCCGGTGAAGTTTACAGAGCCTGGCGTGATTTCTGGAAGCAGAATCACTGAAGGCGAGTCATTGAATGAGCGTTATTGAATGAGAGTTTTTGAAGGAGAGTTACTGAATAAGGATCACTGAGGAAGGGGCGAGTCGTCCGTCGCTATATTTGCGTCCATGTCATCCTGCGGCTTGGCGGCGGTGACTACTCTATTCCGGCCTCGGTCCTTCGCCTGATACAGTGCCTGGTCTGCGCGGTTGAGCCAGACCGACCAGGTCTCGCCTTTTTCCACTTCTGCAACACTGGCGCTGGCCGTCACTTTTATATCTTCGCAAAACGGCGTTGCGCTGATGCTCGTTAGTAGTTCCCGGGCAAGCTGATCAGCGTCTTTTTGCCGAGTCTCGGGCAGCACCAGCATGAACTCTTCTCCGCCAAGACGGAATAACTGATCACTTTCTCTGAGCCGCCGGATAATGCGTTTGGGCAGTTCCTGCAGAACCCGGTCGCCCGCCAAATGACCCCAGCGGTCATTGATCAACTTGAAGTAATCAAGATCCATCAGGACGATGCTGCAGACTCTTTCGTAGCGCTCTCGCATCTGAATCTGAACATTCAGCAGGTCTGCCAGCTGGGAGCGGTTGAGGCATCCGGTCAGAGGGTCAGTGGTTGCCAGGCGGGTCAGCTCGGCCTGCAGGCGGCCAACCAGCCAGGCGAATATCATCACAAAAAGGCAGGTCAGGCCCAGCGAGAAGGTGATCCGCCAGAATTCGGCTTCCGGAAACGTTACGAATGACACCACCGACATCCCGGCCAGAAAAACGATATTGAAGGCGGTGGCTTCCCGCAGAGGAAGCAGGAAAAACAATGCGGCAGCAGCAGGGTAGGCCCAGTAGAGGCCAGCATGACCATTGATGGCCGTTGAGTAGACGGCACTGACCACCGCCAGGATCGGGAACAGCCGCCCTTTCAGAAAATAGTGATCTTTGAATTTCAGAAAGGCGATCACGGCCACGGCATTGAGGCAGAAAAGGATCAGCAGAGAAGCAAGTAAAAGGTGGTCTTGATGCCACTGCACCATAACAAGAGGCGCAACAGCCACAAATGACCAGAAGTGGAGATGGTAAACAATTTGATGTTTGAAGCCGAGCACCGTTAGTGCTGGGTTTGTATTCAGTTTTTCAGCAACAGCAAGAGGATTCACAGCGTACTCCCGCTCTCTAGGTGTCGTCGCTCGCGTCCCTGATCGGGGTTTCTTCGAGTCTAGCACGGTCTCTGGAAGATGATAGATCTACTTTAGGCGCCTGAGTGAGGTTTCGAGGCCGCTGTAACCGGGGCTCCATAACTGCAAGCCGGGCCCCATCACAGCATATGAGATTGTGGCTGCATGCTCAGACGAAATCCGTTGAAACCATGCAAAGTGTCGTGGAGCGCCAAAACCCGGAGGGTGACGGGCACCGACTCGCCGTCAGCGTTTGCCAGGTTCAGGTCTATGCGTTGCTGTTGTCTGTCTTGGCGGGCGGTTTTCAGAGTTTTGTCGAAGGCATCTTGGTCGGCTTTTGAAATCAGTAAAATAACGTCAGCACCGGCGAGATCCTCCGGGTCAAAGCCCAGCACGTCAGCTACCCCGGCAGAGATATAACCCATCTTTCTCTGTTCATCGAGTTCACACACGATTGCTCCGGAAAGAGACACCAAGTCCCGGCTGCGCTGTTCACTGTCGTTCAGTACCTTTCTGAGAATTCCCTTTTCGGTCTGCATGTTGTTCAGCTGTCGGCTCTGACTCTTAAGTTGCTTGCTGATGTCGGCCGATACCTTTGTCTGACGGTGCCACCTGAAGGTCAACAGGGCGCAGACGAATGCCGAAAAACCACTGATTAGTGAGCCATAAGCCCAAGCAATTGTTACCGAATTATGCTCGGCAACGGCGGTCATCATAAGGCCTGCGACCAGAACGCAGAGTGGCGGGCCGAACAGGTTCAGATAAGGCCGAGATGACGCATCGGGCAACGCAGCCGCATCCATGTGGTCGTCCATTACCGCCTCCAGTGTGATTAGACTTGCTGACTCAACTGTAAACCAGAGCCAGTGGTGGTAGAACTGTCGGTTTATCCGTCAGGTTTCAGGCCGGCGCCCGCCTTGCGCTGCCGTACACCAGAATAAACCCGCAGAAAGCCGTTATGACCACAGAGGGGCCGGCCGGTGTGTCCAGGAACCAGGACATGGAAAGCCCGCCTGTCACGGCAATACATCCAAATCCAATGGCCAGTCCAACCATGTGTTCCGGGTTACTCGCGAGCCTGCGTGCTGTGGCGGCGGGAATGATCAGCAAGGCAGTAATCAGCAGCACGCCGACAATTTTCATGGCGACTGCAATCACGATGGAAAACATCAGCATCAGTATCAGGCGTAGCTGTTCCACCGGCACCCCTTCCACCCTGGCAAGTTCCTCATGGATGGTGCTCATCAGCAGGCCGCGCCAGAACAACGTAAGCAGTGTCAGAATGACACCGGCACCGCCATAAATCCAGAGCAGGTCGGCCCTGTTCATAGCGAGCAGGTCGCCAAATAGAAGGCCGGTCAGGTCAAAACGGATATCCGGCATAAAGCTCAGGGCTACCAGGCCAATGGCTAGGGCGCTGTGGGCCAGGATGCCCAGCAGGGTATCGGTTGCCAGGGTACGGCTGCGCTGGAACAGCACGAGTACAACGGAAAGAACGACACAGGTGGCAATGACGCCAATATTCATCGGTACGTTGATAAGAAAGCTCAGGGCAATGCCCAGCAGCGCAGAGTGGGCGAGGGTATCGCCAAAATAGGCCATGCGCCGCCAGACCACAAAACAGCCAAGCGGCCCAGCCACCAGAGCAACCCCGAGGCCGCCGATCAATGCTCGCCAAAAAAAATCGTCCAACACGGCATCAATGATGGGCATGGTCGCAGTCCCCTTGAGCAGAAGGATCTTGGCCCCTGGTGACCACATCGCCGTGCAGGTCGTGGCTGTGATTGTGATGATGGTGGTAAACCGCCAGGCTCTCGGCCACCGGTCGGCCAAAGGTTTCAATAAACGCCGGATCGTGGGAGATATCTGCCGGGTGGCCACTGCAACAGATGTGCTGATTCAGACAGATCACTTTGTCGGTGGCGGCCATGACCAGGTGCAGATCGTGGGACACCATTAGCACACCGCAGTTCAGCTCGTCCCTGAGATTTCGAATCAGGCCATATAATGCCGCCTGGCCATTGATATCTACTCCCTGAGCAGGCTCGTCAAGCACTAAAAGGTCAGGCTTTCTGGCTAACGCCCGGGCTAGTAGTAGTCTCTGCTTTTCACCGCCGGAAAGATGATGCACCGACGCATCCACCAGGTGATCGACGCTGGTTTTGGTCAGCGCCTCACGGCAGACTTTCAGCGACTGCCCGCTGAGTAGCATGAACCGGCGGACACTCAATGGCAGCGTTGGCTCAAGGGTCAGGTGCTGGGGTACATAGCCGATAGTCAGCCCCGGTTTCAGCACCATGGAGCCCCGGGTGGCCTTCTGGATACCCAGAATGGCTTTAATCAGTGTGGTTTTACCTGCCCCGTTGGGCCCAATCACGGTAATGATGTCGCCCCGGTGAATGGTCAGATCTACCCGGTCAACCACCGCGCGCTCATCAAACGCGACCGTCAGTTGCTGAAGGGTGGCGAGGGCATCATTCATCGGGACTTTCCAGAGGTCTCATCCACAGGTTTCACAGCTTCCACGCTTCCCGCACAATCGGGGCAGTAGCCAGACACTTCAACGATGACATTATCGGGTTGGAAATAAACCTCGGACGCGGCACTTGCGATGGCATCAGAGACCAGCGGGGCCGAGAGTTCAAGGACATTGCCGCAGCGGTAACAGATCATAAATATGCCCTGGTGACGCGTGCCTGCGTGGGCGCAGCCGATAAAGGCATTCAGTGAGGCGATGCGATGCACCAGGCCATACTGTTGCAGGAAGTCCAGAGCCCGATAGACCGTCGGAGGTGCGGCGTTATGTCCATCCTGAGTCAGCATGGCCAGTACGTCGTAGGCTCCGAGCGGGCGATGTGATTGCCAGACCAGCTCCAGAACCCGCTCACGAGTCGCCGTTAGTCGGGCACTCTGGCGCTGGCAGATCGCTCTGGCGTCCGCCAGTGCGTCAGCAATGCAGGCATCATGGTTGTGCTGGCGGTAAGGAAGGGCGGTGACAGGCATAAGAGCGATCCTGGCGAATTTGAAACATTATAACATTCACTTTTGCCAGTGCCCACTGAGGTAACCACCAAAGGTCAGTTCTGCGAGGCCTGAAGAGCGAGAGATTCTAGAAATCCTAGATCAGGGATGAAGGCAGTTTCGCCGTCGACGTCAACTTGCATTAGATCTGCCGAGCCGGTTTCCCCATTGAGGCGCTTGAGCTGATCTTCAGTCAGACGAGTCTGGCTAGGGATGCCCTGAGTGACCAACGCCATAAATGGAATTGTATCGTGATGATCGCCAATGGTGTTGAGCACAACAATCCGACCTCGATTACCGCTGGGTGCGGTAATTTCGCCGCCGTTGGCTGCGTCGTAGGAAATGATGGGCAAATTAAGCCCCCGCCACTCCAGTTCTCCCGCCACCCACTTGGGTGCACCGGCCGGTGCCTCTGTGCTGGAAAAATCCACCACCTCGGCGATAGAAACGTTCGGCAATAGCAGTTGTCTTCCGTTCATCGGAATCATGACGCAGGAGAGAATATCGGTATTGTCGTTCATTGTATTGTTCCTCAGGCGGAATCCCGTTTCTGCCTGCTTTTCAGCAGGCAGGATTCTTCAATCGTTTTGACCAATTCCCGGGCCAGTTGCTCTGGCGTACCGCAGAATCCGGCACACCCTGTGGCGGCAATAGCGTCGGGCATGGAACTGTTACCGCAGCTCGTGCTTTCCTGCACCCATATCCGGCTACCATAGGCCTTCAGCAAGGGTGCAGCAATGGCACCATCGTTGCCCATTCCTGAAAAGAAAATGGTATTGCACCGGGCGCCGTAGTGATCCCCCAGGTTTAGCAGGACTTGGTCAATGGAGGGCCCGTAGGGGCCGGGCCAGGGCGTATTTCGTTCATTAAGGCCGCCCTCGTCGTCCAGCGTCCATTCATGTTCCACTGGCATCAACACCACGTCGCCGTTGCGAATCCGGTAGCCGGACTCGGGACTTCTCAGCTGATAGTGGGCGTGGCGGCCTAGCACCCGGGTCAATACCTCGGTGAAATTGTTATCAATGTGCTGGGCATAAACAAACCCGACCGGCAGACCTGCCGGCAGTTGATCCAGAAAGGTTTTGACCGCAGCAGGGCCTCCAAGAGAAGCCCCCAGGATCCACACCTCTTCGGCCAAGCCGCCGGGTGCTGCAGGCGTTATCCATCGGGATAATGCGGGTGCTCCGGTTGGTTTGGGTGGCTCCTGAGCCAGTTCTTCGATGGCGTCAGCAGAATCCAGCTTTTCAAGGTGCCCCAGCGACTGTTCAAGCTTGTCCAGCAGCCGCCTTTCCCAGCGGAAATAATCGGTACAGCCGGGCTTGGGCGCAGGATCAACTCCGAACAGGACGGGCGCGTCGGTATTGTCCAGCAGGTAGTCGAACAGCGCAGGGTGATCTGCTTCGTCTTCAAGCGTTATCAGCCATAGGCTGGCGTCCGGAAAATTCGGGTAAGCCATCAGCCTGGCCGGATCGCCAGAAAAGCAAACGTCCAGGCAAAACCTGGACGCTGCCGCCTGCAATCGGTGTCGTTGCAGAACAATGTCAGAAACAATGCCGACTCGCGGTCGTTCTGACACGCTTGACATCACTTATTACCGGTCAGCCGCAGAATGGTTTCGAGCAGTTCGCTTTCCTGGAATGGCTTGCCGAGGTACTCATTAACACCGATGGCCAGCGCTCGTTCCCGGTGCTTCTCCCCGGTACGGGAGGTGATCATGCAAATCGGCGTATGTTTCAGGTTCTCGTCGTGTCTGACGAAACTCGCCACCTCAAAGCCGTCCATCCGGGGCATTTCGATATCCAGCAAAATGATGTCCGGCCGGTGGTCCTGAAGCTGTGCAACCGCGTCCAGTCCGTCTTTGGCGGTGACTACTTCCATACCGTTACGCTCAAGCAGGCGCGAGGTGACCTTTCTTACCGTCACTGAGTCGTCCACCACCATGACAGTGGTGGCCTGTTCTGCCCGGCGGTTTGCCTCTTTGGCATTTTCCAGGCCGGCCAGACGCTGGCGTTCCGACAGGATATCGGAGCGGATCATGGCTGGCAGATCAAGGATCACCACCACGTTACCATCACCCAGAATGGTTGCCCCGGACACACCCCGTACGGTGCCGAACTGCGGCCCGAGGGATTTAACCACGATTTCACGGCTGCCCATCAGGCTGTCCACCTGAAGCGCGATAGGTTGTTCGGCACCGCGAACCAGAATGACAGGCAACGGCAATGCCTGACCCTGAAGTTTTGGATGATGATCACTGTTCAGCAGGCTGCCCAGGTACTGCAACCGGTATTCCTGGCCGGCGTATTCGTAGAGCGGGGCTTCGGGCTTGTAATACTCTTCCAGCTCGTAGGTGCTGACCCGCACAATACCCTCGATGGTGTTCAGCGGGATGGCGTAGAAGTCTTCGCCAGTGGAGACCATCAATGCCCGGTTGACCGATACGGTAAACGGCAGCCGCACGGTAAAGACTGAGCCTTTGCCAACGGTGGAATCGATGTCCAGGCTGCCACCAAGCTGCTTGATCTCGCTGGCCACTACATCCATACCCACACCGCGGCCGGAAATCTGCGTGACTTGCTGGGCAGTGGAAAAGCCGGGCTGCAGAATAAACTGCAGGATTTCCCGTTCGCTAAGGTCTTCGTCCTTGTTCAGCAGGCCCTGGCGGATTGCCTTGTCACGGATCAACTCGGCGGGAATGCCAGCACCGTCATCAATCATCCGCAGCACAACGTCCCCGCCTTCACGGGTCAGTGACAGAGTCACTTCGCCAGTTTCGGGTTTGCCCGCTTTTTTACGTTGGCTGGGCGTTTCAATGCCGTGGTCGAGGGCGTTACGAAGCATGTGTTCCAGAGGCGCAATCATGCGTTCCAGAATGTTGCGGTCCATTTCGCCCTCGGCGTTGCGAACGTCGAACTCCACCTTTTTGTTCAGCTCACCACTGATCTGGCGCACGATCCGGCGCAACCTTGGCACCATGGAAGAAAACGGAATCATTCGGGTCTTCATCAGACCTTCCTGCAGTTCCGTGTTGATCCGCGACTGCTGTACCAGCAAGGTTTCCGTGTCCCGGACGCGATCAGACAAAGTTTCCCGCAGGTCTGTCAGGTCAGAAGATGACTCGGTCAATGCCCGGGAGAGCTGCTGGATGGAGGAATAGCGGTCCATTTCCAGCGGGTCGAAGTCATCGCCGTAGTCCGGGCCATGCTCCTTCTCGGCACGGAACAGAATCTGGGTTTCCGTCTCGATTTCCATGCGGCGGAGCTGCTCGCGCAGACGTTCGATGGTGACAGCCATTTCAACTAGGTTATGGCCGAAATCGCTGGTCTGCTGCTCAAGACGCCCACGGGTAATACTGGTCTCACCGGCAAGGTTGACCAGCTCATCCAATAGCGGTGCAGATACCCGGATAGTCTCTTGGGGAGCACGATGGGCTGGTGTCTGAGCGCCCCGTCCTTTGGCCGGTGCTTTCTTCTGCGGTGCAGGTTTGGGCTGTGGTTCAGGAGTCGGTGCTTTGGGAGCGGGGGCCGTCTTTGCCTCGGGCGGGAGGGTGCCGGTATTCTCGAAGCGCTGACGAATGTCGTTGACCAGGGCAATGATGCCATCCTGGTCGTTGGTGATGGACTTCCAGTCGTCTTCCTTCGGCTGATTGCCGCCAAGATCGATCAGGCGGGTTTCCATTTGGTGAGCTTTGTCGCCAAGGACGGAAAGTTGCGACAGGCGAGCACCACCTTTCAAAGTGTGCAGGGCGCGCTGGGCTTCCTGATTGAAATGGTGGTTTGCAGGCTCTTTGTGCCAGTTGCTGAGTAGCTGTTCCAACTGGCTCAGAATCTCGCCGGCTTCCTCCAGGAAGATTTCCAGTACTTCTGCGTCAACAGAGTCATCTTCGTTAGACTCTTCGGCAGCAGATCCGGATGAATCTTCCGGCTCGATCGACTTGTGGGCTTTATTGAATGCGCCGATCAGGTCGCCGTCGCCTTGAGGCTCATTGCCTTCTTCAATGCTGGTTAGCATCGCGCGCAGGGCCGTCTGAGCTTTTTCACTCAGTTCCAGCAGATCCGACTGTTTACTGGAACCGGCAATCAGCGGGTCAAGTGAATCGGACCAGGCTTCAGCCAGTTCCGCAATCGGATCTACGTCCGACAGTCGGGCGCCGCCCTTCAGTGTATGAAGCTCCTGCTGGAGCTGGGTAACGCCCTGCAGTTCGTCGGGTTCATCGCGCCACTCGGCAATGCATTCACCAATGGCCTCGTGAATCTCCAGGCCTTCGTCGAGGAAAATCCCGACTAGGTCATCTTCAGAGGCCTCTGGCAGGGCGTCCGCCAGAGAGGGCTCATCTTCCTTAGGCTCTGGCTGCGGCTCTGGTTCGGCACTGAGAGGCTCGGAGTCCAGCGGTTCGCCCGCAAGAATCGCACTCACCTTACGCACGAGTTCTTTAGCGGGCGGACAGGGCTTTTCGGTGGCAACTTCCTCTACCATTTGCGCCAGTCGGTCGTGGCAAGCAAACAGCAGGTCGTTCATCTCATCGGTGGCGTCGAGCTGGCCTTCGGCGACTTTTTCAAACAGATCTTCCAGGACATGGGTCAGATCGCCAATGGCGTCTACGCCGGCCATCCGCGCACCACCCTTGAGGGTATGAACGTCGCGCTGAAGCTCGGCTGCGACATCACGGTTCGTGGGGTCTTCTGTCCAGGTATGAAGCGCACTGCCGGTTGAGTTGATCAGTTCGTAGGCTTCTTCCAGAAAAATGCCCAGTAGCTCCGGATCCATGTGAGACAGGTCCGTGGGTGCCAGTTCTGCTTCATCAGGCTCTTCGGGCTCTTCGGGCTTTTCGGTATTTTTCGGGTCCTCGATGTTATCAGCTTGATTGCTGACATCGGTAACGAGCCGTGATCCGATCGCACTGTCCATGTAGGCGTGAATTTCACTGATCAGATCCGGTGCCGGCCGGAGCGTTCCCTGCTGTTCCAGCGCATCCACCATACCGGCGAGCCGGTCGTGACAGCGGAATAGCAATTCTGACAGGGCTTCGGTGACTGACAGACGATTTTCGGTCAGGCCCTCAAACAGGTTTTCCAACTCATGGGACAGGTCGCCGATGGAGGCAATGTCGGCCAATCGTGCGCCACCCTTCAATGTGTGCAGGTCGCGTTGAAGCAGGCGTAGAAGATCGGTGTTGCCAGTATTTTCGCTCCAGCTCTGCAGGGAGTCTGCCGTGCTGTCGATCAGGTCGCGGGCTTCCTCCAGGAAGATGGCCGCCAGCTCCTCGTCCATTTCTTCATCGGTTTGGGTCAGAGGCAGAGTCTCGTCTTCCGCCTTGGTGCTGGCGCTGTCGCCAGCCACACCGGCTTCGTCGTCAAGGCTGCGGTCAATCTCTTCAAGATCGTCCGTGAATTCCTCATCAAAGGCACTGGGAACGTCGGGCTCTGTCTGCTTTGGCTCTTCGGTGGCCAGGGCTTCAAGGTCTTCAATCAGAGGTTCACTGGCTTTTGTTGTCAGCCCGGCCGCAACCTGATCCATCATGTTGATCAGGTGTTCGTGGGCTGCCCGGACAATAAAGAAGTAGTCTTCATCCGGTTTGATTGCGTTTGATGCCGTACGTTCGTAGGCCTGCCGGATAGCTTCCGACAATTCCGCAACGTCCAGAAGCTGGGCTTCATTGGCACCCTCTGTGAGCCTGGTCAGTTCATCCCTTAGAATATCGCGAGGCTGGCATTTGTCCGGATCGGCAGCCCATTCATCCAGAATCCGATCAGCATCCAGCAGGATGTCCAGACCTTCATTGAGGAATAGTTGCACCAGTTGTGGGCTGGTGCGGGCGTCGGTTTCGTCGGTCTCCGCCGCGCGGCTTTGTAAGGTAGCAGCGGACACTTCCTCCAGTTTTTTCAGGAACGCGTCCGTGCCAGGAAGCTCTGCTTGCGGATTGTCTGCAATCTGTCCAAGGCCCTGGGTCAGGAATCCGCAAACTTCTTCAATGAGCTCCATGACGTCCCGGTCGGCTCGCTTGTTCTGAGCCCGGGCTTCTTTAATGAACCGCTCGAGCGGCGTGATGACGGCAGCAATCGGAGCAATACCGGTGGTGTGAGCACTGCCTTTAAGGGTGTGCAAGGCACGTGAGAGGTCATCGGAATAACCAACACTGGATTTGTCACCGGCTGCGTCAAGGTAGTCCTTCAGAGTCTGAAGATGGGTCTCGGTCTCACTCTCAAAAATCTCAAGAAGCACCGGGTCGACCGGGTCTTCAGCTCCTGCTTCTGGCTCCTGTACGCTTTCAAGGTCATCCACCTGCGGTTCGGGTGCAGCCTCGTCAGTTTCGGCATCTGGCATCACGCTAGTATCGGGAATCTCCCCGTTTGCCTGGGCAGTGGCGCGAGCTTCAAGGGGGGCAGTGTCTATGGCGGATACCCGCTGTTTCTTAAAATCTTCCACCAGAGCGGGCAGGCTGCCCGTTACATCGTCTAGCAGGCTCGCGATGTTGTCGTTCATGAAAATACTACCGTCGATCACGCGGTTGAGCATATTTTCAACGGACCAAGACAGCTCACCAACAATCAGAGCTCCCACCATGCGCCCGCTACCTTTGAGCGTATGGAACGCGCGGCGCAATTCTGATAGCGCGGTGCGGTCCTCGTGGTGGCGCAAGAGTGAAGGCAGATATTCTCGGATGGTGTCGAGTACTTCTCCCGCTTCCTCGATGAAAATCTCAAGGATTTCATTATCTATCAGGTTGTCGTCAGAATTGTTTTCAGAGCTATCTTCAGCTTCTTCTCCCTCTGATCGGGCGTCAAAGGTGTCTTCGGTCTTAACTTGCGCGTCTTCACCGTCGGTTTTACGGGTGGTGGAAAGTGCCTCTGCCTGCTCAATCAGTGCCTGTACATCACCGGCGGATTCGCCGTCGCGGAATTCCTGGATCAAGGATGGAATGCGGGCGTTCGCCTGGTCGACCAGGTTGAACATATCTTCAGTGGGCTTGAGAGTTTTTTCGATCACCCGGTTGAACAGGTTTTCGACGGACCAGGCCAACTCTGCAAGGCTGGTTGCGCCAACCAGTCTGCCACTGCCTTTTAAGGTATGAAATGCCCGCCGCACTTCTGTCAGCGCCGCGCGGTCATCTGTGCTCTGACGCAGACGCGGATAAAATTCGTTAATGGTCTCAAGTACTTCTTCAGCTTCCTCTACAAAGATGCCGAGAATTTCATCGTCCAGCAGTTCATGGTCTGATGCTTTGGCCGGTGCGCTTCCGGATTCGACCGGTGCCACAGGGCTGATGGTTGGCAGGTCTTCAATCTTTGAAGGGTGCTCCCAGGTGGGCTCCTCTCCAACCGGGAAGCCCAGTTCCCGGAAGCTGGATTCTGCCAGGCTGAGCACACTGTCGTTTTCGCCAATACCATCAGCCAGACGCTCCAGATAATACTCGATGCTGGTAACGGCGTCGGCCAGGGTGTCCAGTTGTTTCCAGTCAGGAATCTGTTTACCGCCAAGCAGCACATCTGTTACGTAGCGCTCCGCTGAAGCCAGCATGTCGCAAACACGGTCCAGCGGAATCAGTGCCAGGCCGCCGCGGATGCTGTGCAGCAAACCGGGAACATGTTCGATTTCACCGGTTTCCCACTGGGACGCGATGAAATTGACGATGGCGGACTTCACCTGCTCCAGGGTGTTGCGGGATTCGCGCAGCAGGGCATTGCTGGCTTCGCCCAGTTCGCGGGAGCCTGGGTTAATAGTGTCCGATTCGTCGCCGCCCTCGCCGTTCTGACCACGGCTGCGTTGGCGTTCGTCATCAAGACCGGCCAGGCTCGCTTCGACGTAAAGAAGGGCGCCGGCGATATCCATTAACGTGCCGTCGTCTACTGTATCTGACTGGCCGGAAAGCTTTTCGACCAGTTCAATCTGCTCGGTGATTACTTTGCGCGGTATTCCCAGCCCGAGCACGGCCAGGGTGTTTGCAACCTGGCTCAGGCCAGGCAACAGATCGTCCAGTTCGTCGTTCTGGCGCATATCCGAACGGACAAACAGATCGAGCTGGTCTTTTAGTTTGGCGAGTTCTTCATTCAATGCGTTGACAACGGAATGAATGGCATCGCGACCAGGACCGGATACGCGGTCTTTGGCTGCGTCCACGTCATCATCCGACGGCAGGGCCTGAGACAGCTGATAGTCCTCGCGCAATTCTTTTACCCGGTCGGTATTCAGGTCCCGGGCGCGGGCGACATAATAGAGCAAGTTCTTCAGTAGGGCTTCTGGTGCCGATTGCTGGAGGATATCCACGTGTTCGTCGGTCAGCTTGCGGATTTCACCGTCAAGCTCGCGCAGAAGTGATCTGACCGCAGTGTTGACCGGATTGACGTGGCCTTGAAGGGTCTCCACAAAAGCACCGGCGGCTTTCCAGAGCTCGCCGCGCGGTGTGTTCTTACAAAGCCGGACAAGTCTTTCGATGACTTTCTGCATGTACTCAAAATGCGCATCCAGATCCGCTTCGCGGATAATACCAGCGAGGGCGAACTGGAACATTTGTCGCAGTTTCCGGATATGACCCAGAACCTTCGGGTCTTGCAGGCGCTGGGAAACGTTGGCCGGAGCAGATTTCTGGGCCAGGGAAAGGTCTGGTTTGAACAGCGAGGTATCAGACAGCAGCGCTTCGCCCCGGGCGGCCCTGAGGTCGTTTAGCAGCGGTAATAGTGCCAGCGGGAAATCGTCGTTGCTGCTTGTCAGGTGTTCAAGATATTGCGGCAGCTGCAGGATAGCCTGCATCAGCACTTCCACCGCATCATCAATATTGGTGACGGTTTCGTTGAGGATGGCCTGGGTCAGCTTCTCCATTTCCTCAGTCAACAGGGCTGCGCCGTAAAGCTCAACCATCTGCAGGGTTCCGTGAACCTGATGGAGATAGTTAAGGCAAAAGCGCAGCCGCGCTGTATCGTCCCGATTATCGACGAACGC
>Ga0307966_1002239_pt1 | contig 14720 bp, 16 predicted proteins | sample OrgLakmetagen646_FD_203141 | JGI IMG/M metagenome (GOLD analysis project Ga0307966, IMG submission 203141) | Saline water microbial communities from Organic Lake, Antarctica - #646 | ecosystem: Environmental > Aquatic > Non-marine Saline and Alkaline > Saline | place: Antarctica: Organic Lake... | reverse complement strand
GGGAGGGAGGGAGAGAGAGAGAGGGAGAGAGAGAGAGAGAGAGAGAGAGAGAGAGAGAGAGAGGGAGAGAGAGAGGGAGAGAAGGAGAGAGGGAGTGTGTGTAAGAGTGTGTAGGTTTGCTGCAAAACCTGGCGTGCTCATTACTTATTCTGATACTTAGGGAAGCAATACCTATTCTGACGCGGGCGTTGCTGTAAATTTGTAAGTTGTGCCATTGTGTCAAGTGTGCCATCTAAGCTCCTACTCTCTGGTTGAGTTTATCAATCATTCATGCAGCAAGACAGGTTCCCTGCTGCAATGCATCGTAGCTTATGTTTCAATCCCTATCAACAAGTTTCATTTGCTTAGGATACCATTTGCATTTCCCTGGGATTGGCACGCCTTCTATTTTAGGCTTCGATGCACATACACACACGCACATTTCCGCACCACACACATGCACACATACATTTCTGCATGCAAAGGCTCTTGAAGGAGAGGAGGAGGACGGCGTAGTTCCTCAAAAGGTGGGTGGAGTATCAATTGTTATAGCAGTTGTCCTGTGACTTTATGAGCATCCTAATGCATTTTGTCCACAGCAAAGTTGCTCAAATTGACTGTCCACCACTCACAGAACTGCGTAGGCGCACTCACACACACACATATGCACGTACACACATATATACTCACATACACACATAAAACACAGGGAGCACGTCGGCTGGCCAACAGGCAGTCTCTAATGGGCATAGACGAGTCGAGCGTGGAGTTGCGTCTGTTCCCGTACCAGCTGGACTCAAAACTGTTGTGGGATGCCATGGCCAGCATGGATGCGCTGGAGAAGGTGGGTGTGGCAGGTTCACCGATGTGCTGGTGAAGGGGGAAAAGGCGGGCATGCAGGGAAATTTAAGGTGGTTGAGATGGTCTGAGATGCTTTGAGATGCTTTGAGATGGTAATGACAGCAGTGTATGGCTGGAGCAACTGGGAGAGGCCAGGAAAGCAGTGAGGGGGTGGGGCAATGCTGGTCGATGGTGCTGGTGTGGGACTGTATAGCAGGCGCAACGCTTCTTTTGTGTGACACACTGTGTAACCAGTGTGTGCCATCAGTGATCTGTACGATGGTGCTCAATGGTGCTGGTGTGGGACTGTATAGCAGGCGCAGCGCTTTTTTTGTGTGATACACTGTGCCACCAGTGTGTGCCATCAGTGATCTGTACCAGCGCATCTTCTGTGTGATACACCGTGCCACCAGTGTGTGCCATCAGTGATCTGTACCGGTGCTTTGACTATGAAGATGGTGTCGTTGTTTTAGTGTTCTGAGGTTGTGTGGCATCACATCTTGCCTGGCCGCTTCTCACTCCCTGCCCTTTTGAGTGGGTGACGATTCCAGATCAGATTTCATTTTTGTAATCATGGCCGGTTCTCTGGAGCACAATCACTGACGAACATGGTTGTATAAAATGAGGTATCCTTTAAGTCGAACTATCCCGTAAAGCTTATGATCAGGGAACAGTGAAGGTGAATGCAGCTTGGGCACATGCTAAGAACTGAGTCTGCCTCTTAGCACCTTACCTCTACACCCGCCAAGTTATTGTTTTGTGCTTCCAAGACAAGAAATAACTAATGGCCTTTTCCTGTTCAACTTGCAGGTGAAAATAGTGCGCCGTGCAGCTGATGCAGATGCAGTTTTGGGCCTACGGTCCAGCGTCAAGTCCGATGCTGCCCTGCGGAAGGTGGCAAAGGTGTGTGTGTGAGTGGGTGGGTGGGTGTGTGAGAGAGAGAGAGAGAGAGAGAGAGAGAGAGAGAGTGTGTGTTTGCGTGCGTGCGTGCGTGCGTGCGTGCGTGCGTGCGTGCGTGCGTACAAAATGAGTTGGTAGGGTCACAAGAGTCTTATTAATATGGAGTTATGCAATTGTGCCATTAAAGCTGTTTGGAGTAAGGACATGCTGCAAGTAAATAATGTTTTTCGGAACAGGCTTAAGTGTGTCCAGTGTATGTGGTATGCAACACACACAACACATTTCACACATACGCACACACCTGCAGGAATGCCAGATCCCCATCTACGCCATCAAAGGCGGCAACGTGCCCAGCCTCACAAGGGCCTTCCGCACCCTGCTTGGTGTGGACCCCTCTGCAGGTCAGGCACACAGGGATGGCACAAGCATAGTGCTTTATGCTTGTACTGCATAGGGATGGCACAAGCACAGTGCTTAACGCTTGTACTGCACAGGGATGGCACAAGCACAGTGCTTAATGCTTGTACTGCAAAGGGATGCACAAGTACAAAGCATAAGAGCAGCACGCAGTGTTGCTCTTATTGCGTTTGAGCAATTTTGGGGCCTGCCCTTCACTCAGAGTGCCTCTAACCCGCAAGTGCACTAGGCCTTTTGGTCTGACGCCAACAGACCTTCAATCACGCAATGTTAGCATCCGGGCAAGAAGGTTGACACGTCATACGTGGATGTGGCGACCCCTGGAGGTGTGTTACCGCTGGGTAGGCCAGAAGTGTGCGAATACACTGTATACGTGTGCTTAAACGAATACACTGTATACGTGTGCTTGCACGAGTACACTATATATATATATATGTGCATACATGAATACACTGTATACGTGTGCTTACATGAATACACTATATACGTGTGCTTACTTGTTTTCTTTGATACAAATCTTGTACAAATGCCATGTGTGTTTGGTCATACTGATCGCAACAAAAGTTGTGTGCCGCTGTGGTTCTGACAACCCTGGAAAAAGTAACACCTCATCCGTGGTTCTGACCCACCCTGACGTAAAAAGTATGTGGCTCTGACCACCCGCAGGTAAGTATGGTACAATGTGTGGTTATAACCGACCCTGAGATAAATGTTACCTCATAGTGGCTGCAGAGGGGGAGGGAGCGAGCAGCAGCTGCAGCATGCCCTCAATTTCAAACTGCCACTTTAATCATCCGACGTGTGGGCCCTGTCTGACCCTACACAGGTGGATCCTTCGTCCAGAAATCTAGCAGCAGAGGAGGGGCAGCAAGCAGCAGTATGCCCTCTGCTAGTGGCTCGAGCCTGGGCAGTGGATACCAGGCAATGAATGAATCAGAGGCACTTGAGGAGGTGTGTGTTGTGAAGGAGCATGTGGGGGTGGGGGTGTGCATGTGTGTGTATGCATGTGTGTGTGTGTTTGTGTGTGGTGTGTGTGTTGTGGATGAGCGTGCGGGGGTGGGGATGGGTTGGGAGTGGAGATGATTTCCTGTTGAGATTACATGAACAGGTATGTGGGTTTGATTGTGCGTGTAGTAGTGCATTTGTTTATAGAGCGGGTTTTACTCTGTGACTGATTGTATGTTTCCTGGAACGTATCATACGGCACTAATGCCCCGTGGTCACACATTTTTTACATACGCTGACATGTAAGCACCACAAAAACACCGATGCATATGTGTACCCACACAAAACACTCATAATCACATGTACACACACATACACACAAATGAACACACACACACACATATATGTATACACACGCACACAAACACTCATGCTCTCACTCTCAGACACATCCATAATCCACGCAATCATGGTGCACACACATACACTCACACGCACACACAAACACACAACACAGGCCCGTCTTGCTTGTGAAGATATTGTGGGGCCACTCCAACAGCAGGCTGAACTCTTGCCTCGCACTGCCTCCGTAATTCAGGTAGGACCACTCAGAGCTCCTGCCATGTCGTGCGCCCCTGTCACATGCACGCACTGAAACACACCTCGAATCCTTGTTTAGGACGTAACCTAGTTGAAGACATTCTGCACATCTTAACCATGCTAGGAGGTAACTGCTACACACAGACAGGTGTGTACACACACTGGCACACTTATGATGCATGCCACACACCTCAAACATCACGCGCACACACACATACACACATCACACACACCTCCACACAAACACATTTTGACACACAGGAGCAGATCAAGCTTGTTGCACGGTACCGGTTTGCATACAAAATCTTGGGTGGGGAGGAAGAAGGCCAAGACCAGAGGCTGAGCATTTTGCCAAACTTAGAAGTGCTGTGAGAGTCCCTCTTTGCACCTACACAAAATGAGTCCAGCCCCCCGCTGTTGCCCATTGAAAAGCCCTTCCCTCTAATTATTCTCCATGTGGGAGGTTGCGTGGCTCTGCATCCATTGGGTGGTGCAGGCTACAAAATGACAGCCTTACCTGATCCATGCTGATAGTGTCATCACTATCTGCCTTTTATTTATATTTCCTTGTCAGCCGCCTGCTCTATGCACTAGGTATGCTGCCCTTGCGTAAAGCACCTTTTGCCTTGGGCCAAGTTGACTGCAGCTAGCTTCTCTTTTTGCTGCGCGCAACCCTTGTACCCCTCCCTTGTACCCTGACATATCTATACACTAGACACTTTCCTAGCCAACGCAAATGTCTGCACCTCGGTTGGGACTGATTAAATAGACCCAGTTCTGCATTAGTGGTACTTGGCTACAAACGTAGCCAACCTAGAAATCCAGTCATGCTGTGTTGACTCGTGCTGTACTTGACCTTTGAGTGCTCTGCATTCTGATTAGTAGCAAAAGCGTGTGGTTCTTAATAGTAATATTTACCTGCTGTGGTTCAGTTGATTTGATAGCACTGATTTCATGTCATTCATGCTGCCCATTGATATTATACAAGCAATTTGTGTTGCCTGAAGAGCTCCCTCGTGATTGAAATGACCGCTTGACTTGACCAGCAGATCACTATTCAAGGGATGCCCCTTAACCTTTGAAGCTGCAACTACCGGAAGTAAAGCCACAGAAACTGCTATGAATTGTGAAGGAGAGGCTGGAATTCAATTATTAAAGGTCTGACAGCCTTTCCATTTTACTTGCCCAATTTGCCCTTATGACCTTCTGATGCATTTTTCTGGATTTCACCCTTCACAATCTATGGCAAAGTGAGTGCTGTCGACATCTCACTGAATGAAACTTTTTGCACTCCCCTCCCTGCCAACATTATATAATCATAGAGAGGTATAAGAGCATAGCATACAGAATGCTCATCAATTTAGCAAAGCTGGCTCCCAAGGGTCCTACATTATTATCATAGAGGATATGAGCAGCAAAGAATGCGAGCTTTGCAAAATGACCTCTAATTTCCCAAACCATTAAAACAGTGTTTTTTCCACCCGCCCTCGCTGGTAAAATAAACAAGAGATGTACTTCAGCTTCCCAGGATTCGCTTATTGGTTGAACCAAAACAAGGCTCTGGCTAGTGTGAGCTCTAGATGAGAGAGAGAGCCTTTCCTTAATGCACGCAGCAATTTCCGGCATAGACTTTTACTTCTTTGGTTACTCCCATCTTCCAAACAGATGCATATAAAAGCGAAAACTGTGGAGTGGGTGCCTGGGTGCTTTGGAGTAGTGGCGGCAAACAAGGAAGATTCGATAACCAAAAGCATTCAACTGTTGGACGCTGGGACAGCACCACTGGTCATCTCCCCCAGACAGCAATCAGAGATCTTGGCAAACAACAGCACGACATTGAGAACAAACTCTATGAGGACACATCAAACCCTAGCTTGCTGCTCTTCGGCTTGATCATAAAACTCAAAAGCTCTCATCCTGAAGCAATGTAAAATAGTTTATCGTGCATGCACACACGAATGCAGACATACGCCTTTTTGCTAAAATACGTGATGAGACAAGAGGGCAGAGGAGTAAATAAGGCCTCTTTTAGAAATTATCATGAGTCGCGCACGCATGGCGTCTACCCAGGAGTTGCATAGCGTTGTGAAGTGATGTGATTTGTACTTTTCGGTGACATACCAAGGTCCATCAAAAGACGCGGGGCAATTCGCCATTATAAAGTCGTAAATTTCCAGCAAATGTCTGGAATGAGGGAATGCACAGCAGAAGGCGCATAGTCAGAGCCGGCTACAAAAGGCATTTGCAAGAAAAAACAACTGATACGTACGGGGACACACACAGCTACTTGGGATTGAGGCTCGTAACAAATCCCTACTACCAGCTCAAAGTGAAATAAAAGGCTGCAGGAACTTTTTAATTCCCTCTCTTCCTTGTGCCAAGGACCTTGGCTGCTGCACTCCCTGCTAGCAGGACAGAGGTGCAACATCCTTACAAGGTTGACAAGGTTTACAAATTAAGTCATCAGTCAAAACGTGCGACTGCTAGGCTTGCAGCATCCTTACTACAGCTCAACAAGGTGAAAGAGGCTGCTCTAGCTCGATAATTTTCTTTCCTCTTATTGTACCTGCTTGGCTGCTGCACTGGTGAGGACTGCGCATGCAGCTTTGGCACTGCTGCACTCGCTTGTCTGTCAACAAAACATTTGCATTACATTATATTACATCAACAGGCCTGTTATCTAGGTATCAAAAGATATGAACAGTGCTCGGCTTTCCAGAGCTGATTTCAGGTTAGAGGAAAAGATAAGAGAGGCAGGGTCATTGTGTAATACTTAATACAATAGAAACTGTAAAACACACATGTAGTACCAGCATGAAATAAACGAGCACAAGAAGCTGCCTTCTGCTAATTTGGTGTGTCAAGCTCAGTAGTGCTTGCCATCCAGCTCCTCCTTTTGGCCAGGGAGGCAAATCCCCGTTTTCAGGCACATCTCGTCCATGTACCTGGTGCCGTGCATAGGTAAAACGTGCCTTTATCAGCTCGAGAATTGCAGGAAATAGAGAGAGTGATGCATGCAACCCAAACCTAGTAAATATAACATTGGCGGTTTGGTCTACATTGCAATAAGTCTTCACAACTGCACTTCTCAGCTTAATCTTTGTCCTGCTCACTACATTTCACCGTGGCTATGGGCAGTGCGTTTGTGTGTTGCATGCAAGTAACGCACCACCGCTGCAATCAAAGTAGCTATAGAACGAAGCCATCCGGCCACTCACTTGTGAATGGGGATGTCCTTGCATTCATGATGCTTGCAGTGCTCTTCTATGATGGCCTTGGCTTGGCGCTCTTGTGCCTCCCTGTCTTCTGCACGCTCCTTCAATGCCTCCTCCGTGGTGGCTGGCTCCAAAGCTTGCTCCCTCAATCTGATGATCTTGGAAACAGCCTGCATGTTGTGTTTTGGCTCCTGTCACGCCTTTTTAGATTTTGATATTTATCAGCAAAATGGTGCAGCGGTTGCTGACAATATGTAGTGAACAGGAAGATAATAATGTGGTAGAACACGTCAGCAGCAAACTGAGAATAACGCAACAGTGACGACTACCTTTTCCCTCAACCAACAAGGAGTGGTACCTACCCACACCAATATGGTCGCGATCCTTAATAATGAAGCAGACTTGTTGAACGAGAATTTTTGAGCATCAATCAGTGTACATGCGCATGAAATATCGCAACAAGACGAGAGGCACCTTGTAATCACTTACGTACCTCATCAATAACCTTGGCCTCCTCAGATGCCCTTTTGGCCTCTCTTTCTGCAGTCTCTGCCATCTGTTCTTTGACTGCTGCTTCTTCCTCGCTTGTAACAAGCGCTTCTTGCCTGCAGGCATGCAGAGTCAGTGGCCATACATAGTTCATGATAAGCCGCCACTGTCACTCAAGACAGAGATCCCCTGCTTGTTTTGCTGGTATACGCCTGGAGAGCATACAGACAGGGGGAATTAACCGTGCTGGATTTTTAACAGTCCTTATTTGCTGCTTCTTCTAGAGGCAGCAAAGTGTGATGACCTGTTCATCACATGGTGGCACATGCTTTTTCAGTGGGCCACTTTTACTGGGAGGACCTGCCATCCATGCACCAAGAGCCGTTGAAATGTCAGATGCACAAATGCAACAAAATAAACTACTGTTGAAATGAGCTAGCGTGCGCTCTCTCTCTATATATAAGTATCTCTCTATATATATAAGTATTAGCATGTTTTGATACAGCATAGTGGAAGTGAAAGGTCCGCAAATGATCACTTCAGCTGTAAAAACAAATTTTTAACGTTGGACAACATCTTATCAGGAAGAAACCCAAGGCACGATCATGTATACAGCACCTGGATTGCTTTGAAGCCATGTGCAGCTGCTGCTCCAGGTGGTGCAGTGAGTCAGGGGCCTCCCACCTGTTCATTCAATAGTACATACAATGGTTGCAATGGTTGCAATGGTTACAATGATGGAAAGTGACCTCCAGCCTGGTTGTTTGGCTGATCGGCTACTGACTGGTCTCGGCCAGCCACAGATCCATAAGCTCAGAAAGAAAAAGTTCAGTGTTCTGCCGAGTAAGGAAATAGTATAAACAAGTTTGGAACACATGGTACATGCATGTATGGTCGTCCAAGTTGGTAAAACATGGTCATATAAGATGGTAAGTAGGTCATACAAGTTGGCAATATACAAGTTGGCAATACGTGGTACATGGTCATACAAGATGAGGACATGCGTAAGATTTCCCAAGCTAGAGAACAATGGGTGAATGACAATAAAAAAACAGGTCGAACACACGACAGGGTGTATCGGCACGAGTACAGCGGTGTAAAGCTTCGAACACAAGTACGGAAATGCGAAGCCTCACAGACAGCAGACTCAAAAAAAACTTACATCTCATCCACCATGTGCGCTGCAATGTGAGTCAATGGCGTTGGCGCCCCAAAGCTCGCCAGCTCAATGGCAGCCTCTGAGTGCGCTGCGGGCAGCAGATCCGTAACATCACCGCCCGCTGCATGCTCTGCCTCCCGGTAGATACGGCACGTCAGTACCTCGCCTGCGTTTCACAATTACAAAGAAATAGATGTGGGGCAGGAATCCAGGCCATAAGTGACATGTGGGTGGCACCACCTCCAGCTGCTTGTTTAGACTCTGTAGATGCAACATGTCAGCACATCGCCTGTTCAAGCATTAAGAAATGATGTCTGCTTGCTTTTTGTATAAAGAAAAGCAGAGAGGGTGGCATGGGTTTTACTCGGATGCACAATCGATCTATTGTTATACAACCAGGCTATCGATTGAATTCTGGCTGAAATAGACTACCCGGCTGGCCTGGACGAATTGTATAGCATTTGACAAAAAAAGAACCTATTATGCCCCAGCCGTCGTGCCGAAGAAAAGGGTCTCTCTGGGCTTGGAACAACATAAGTTCAATGCATTGATGCTTCCAGATCTATAAGCAGAGGGGAAAGTGCTAGATGCAAACAGATTTGATACAAAGTACTCACACATTACAGTGGGTATGAAGCACAAGTATCAAGCCCACAAGTTGCACCTACCTGTGCATGTGAACACCTCTAGAAGGCTGTGGTCCAGAAAAATGCGGAGAGTAACTGGCCGGCGGTTCTCTGGATTACCATGCTTATCAAGCGGGTGGTGCAGCTTGCTCCCTGTGTATGTGTGTGTGTAATAACCAGAAGTGTTCCTAGATAATTACATTGAAAGTCACATGATTTGACTTGCAGGATGTATTTACCAGGTAACAGTAAAGGCCCTTCAATAAGAGTCTGCACTGCCCCCATACAGCACAGCAGATTCATCCTGCATCATGGGCTGACTCATGCAACTAATACCATGTGACATGGAAACGATCAAAAGCAGGGCATGATCTTTCTTACCACCTGCAGAAAGCACAAAAGCTTAAACAAAATCAAGCATGAGGTGTACGCTCTGGCGCTTACTAAGCCTTACCAACAATGTGCGTTCCAGCCACATCCACGCTGCGTTTTTCCATGTGGCCTTTACCGTTGCACACCTGCATGCAATTGATGTGGGGGACGTATTGTTTTGGTTAATGAAGCAGCCACCCTGAGCAGATTTGATCTGCCGACCTTTTTCTTGGCACACAATGAAATCTTTCTTTCAGCCTTGTGCACGTACCCGTAGCTCATGTATGCCCTTCAGATCACGCTCTTCAACAGCACCTGCCATCCTGTATGGGAAAGGAATCGACACATACATCAACGAATGTAGACATAAACACTATATTTGAAGAAGCCTTGTCATGGTGTAGGTGCCCAGGAGACTCTTAAATTGTGATAATAATAACAGAATCACCTGTCAGATACATTCACACCAACGTCCTTGTAAGTGTGGTAAGGTAAACCACACAGATCTTCAAGGCGCTGGCGGCCGTTGCTGTACACCTGTGACACAAATAAGAGCCATGTGGTATTACGAGCCATTTGCTGTCTTGCCCAGAATCTATGTAGGCATAAATGCAGTGTTTAGAGAATGTTCTTATCTAGCCTGCAAATGCACTGACCCTGTGGCCTATTCATCTGATGTTCAATTTTCCGAAATTCAAACCGTGACTTCTATCTCTTTCAAACAAACCTTAAACCTTACATTTTAACAATCAAACATAGGAGGACAAATTGTACCCACCACATCCAACCGCTCCTCATTCCAGTCGTACAGCAATGCAGCACCATACAGCCCACTAGGGATGCCGCTCTTGTGAGGTTGGTCGCTAGGGTGGGGCAGAAACAGAATGCCACTCTTGAGGACCTCTGGACGATGTGACATCCCAGCTTGCCACCCTGTGCCCTCCTCCCCTGGATGGGCGGGCATGGTGTTTATAAGTTGAGGATGTTGCGAGCTTAATTGCTTTGAGCCGTGAAGTGCAATCATGAAGGTGGGTGGATGTTTTGACAGCTGATGTAGTGGCAGCATTCTCGTGAGGCAGGCTTGAAGGCATGCATTTAAACCTGTCCATTATCAGAGTTCAGGTACCTCAAACAAACAGGTAATGAGTCGTATTAGCAGACAGACTTACCTGCATCAGCTGTCACTCCATCAGCCTGCTCAGGTGCCTCCATTGCTACCGGGGGGTCAAAAGTTACCTCAAGCTCCACGTGGCCTGCTTCACCCACCTCACTAGGAAGAGGAAAGGGCTTACCTGCAAAGGATGGTGGCAACAAGTTCCAGTGCTGCTGAGTTCAGTGTAAAACATGCGGACTCCAGTTCTTGCAGCATAAGTGAAACACAGTTCTTGTAATCCACTAATCCTCACAATCTGCTCTTATTTAAAATTATCCATTTTATTTTCCCTTCATTTTCATTAATAGGGCTCTCTGCCTTCAATTTCTGCATTCCTCCTCCTAAAGCAAATTGTCAAAAGGGTGGACACAGAGCCCTTTAATAGAAGGGGCTTCAATTAATCTAGACAGGTATGTGCCTTTCCCGGCAAATTCGCTGTTAGACACGCAGATCATGCAGCCGAGCTTGTGCTGCCAGTTGAGGCACACATGTCTAAGGTTGGCCAGATTTGTATATATACGCTGTATATGACCGTGAATTGGTTATTTCCCTGCCAAAAATACCGTACATACATCATACATACATGGTTCTGGCCAACCATCGTCTAATGTTAGGCTGCTGCGTAAACCCCACTTCTTGCTGCAATTTTTTGCAACAGTGCACTCAAAGCAGCAGAGCATACATGTTTGAAGTTCTGACGGCTTTTTATTTGATTGGAGTAAAGGGTGAGATGTGCAAGTAATATGCCATTCCTTTCAAGCACCAACCCCTGGTTTAAATGCCCTGCATATGCATGTAGTCCTGCCATTATGAACAGGATGCTTTACTTGTTAATGAGATTGATAACCTGCTTGTGGTAGCTTACAAGGTGAGCTCCAGTATGATGCTAGACTGATCCCAATCTGATAAAGTGGCGTGTTATTGGTATTGGTTGCCCCTTGAATGCAGTTGAGTGATATTTTTGCCTTGTGCCCCTTCCTAGCAAGATTGGGGGCCTTAGAGCAGTGAATTCCTTTGGCAAAAATACAATGTAGGCTCAGACTCATCCTGAATTTGTAGCTGGCACACTTATTATTGTGTACACAAATTTAGAGCAATTCAAACCCTATCAATATGAAGTGACCTTAATGGCTAATGGTGTTAAGCTCTGATGCCTTGTGCAATATAGTGTATCATCCAAAAACGAGACAAAACCACATTCTAACTCACCAGGAATTAGGTCAAATCGCCCTTCCCACCAGGAAGCATCAGACTGACGTAGCTCAGAAATGCTTGGTAGAGGCTCCTGCGCAAAACAAGTAAACAAAGCTGATTGAGAATAACGTTCAGGAGCTCTTCAGTGTTCTCCTCATCGAGGGAGGCAGTTTCAAAAATGTGTGTGCATGAAGCTGTAGCAAAACGGCACTCACATGTTATTAACAGTGCCGGAAAGAGAGATTAACAGTGTCATGGCAAACTAAGGCATCTTAAACCTTACTTTTAATGGAATATATGTTGACTCCCATTTCCTCCAAGGCCAAGTTGCATGCAGTTGTAGCACATTGAAAAGCCACACCCCGAAGGTGCATTTAAATGGCTTACCTGCCAAAGCCGCCCGGGAGACCTTGGGTGCCGCCACAGCAGCCTGGGAACTGACATGCAGCTACCGTACTCATGCTCCCCGGAGACATGCTCAGGTCGTCCTTCATCATGGACATATAAGTGGGTGGACAGGGGAACACTTTTAGCAACCATAAACAGCTGTAGAAACACAGGAGGAGATGGACAGAAGAATTCCATTACACGATAAAACGCCATTTCCTGGAGCGCACGTACCAGTTTCTTGGCACCAGCCCCACATCACAAGACGCCCTGCAAACCAACATATGGGGTGTTGAGACAAACAAAAGACATTTCTGTCATTGAAGCCATTTCATGTAAGGTTGTAAGTTTCACTGCTTAGCAAACACATAAACACATAGCACACTGCTGAGTTCAGAGTGCGACAAGGACCTCCGCTCCTGCATTACAAAAGTGATTTGCTACTCCTTCATTTCTGGTTTTACTTTGTTTGCATCATGGGATGGCAGTGAATTGTTTACAAGGTCTAGTCACAACTGTCCATACTAGGGGAAAAGGTAGAAATAATAACTCAAACTAAGAAGAAAGAGTTGTAAGTACCAAGGAAATAAAAAGCTGGGGATACACAAGAGAAACCAGATAAAAAAAGCGAGAGTGATATGAGTGATGTCACTTTGCTATACTCCAAGAACTAGAGTTCAAGTGTTACACATTGAACGCAATTTTATACCTTGGTCGTCACAACTCCATGTCTTGGCTATGTTCCCGTCATGCAGCCGTTTTTGGTTTCATAACTATTGAGCAGTCGCAAAAGTCCCCGCAATTAGCACTCCAATTATTTTGGGATGCGTGTGTGAATTGTTCATGGCCAGCTGGAACTGCAAAACACAACGCAGCTCATACCAGGCACTCACCCTTCGGATCGTTGGTCAAAATGTTTGGGGCGTAGAAAGTGTGGCCACCAAGATCGATTGGTAAGGGACCTGGATTGACAAAAAATCAGTGTAGTAAGAGGTCATGATATGATGAGGAAAGGTCACAAGGTTTAAGGAACACATGCCTTTGGTGTACCATGAGAAAAAATTGGCCCTGCTTCTGCTGCCCCCTCCTCATTTTAAATTCGCGTCAGCAGCCTTACCGTACGATTTATTTATGTCAAACTTGGCAATCCGGTGGTCATAGTTGCCCAGCCAGTACACTGAGCGCAATATCAAAGACGGAGAAGTCAGATTAAGACCATTGAGAGAAGCAAAAGTAACACAGAAAGCCAAATACACAGAAAGGTTTTAGCGAGATTATTAGCAATGTCTGCTCAAAGATATCTGACAGCTAGACTCTTGTAAGTAAAACTACTAAAAAAAACTGGTCAGCAGCTTAGCTTGAGGAAACACCAAAGTTGTACCAGGTGCGTGAGTGTTGTCATTAGGGCTCACGATGAATACCCAGTCAAACCCCGTCTTGATTTCTTCATAACTTGGCGCGTACTTCTCGGTTTCACAGCTCGGAGAGCATTCGCCCTGTTCGTCCTAATCAGGATGGTGCAAGTATATTGGTCTTAGGCAATTGGTGTCAATCCCGATATGTTACGCACCTCCTGGAACCCTGACGCAAAGGGCTAGTTACTGGTATGTAACCAAGATTTGAAGGGGGTCAGGGGTTAAGCTCCAGGGGGAGACTGAGAATTTTATAACTGTGTCACCAGAGAATTTCTGGTTCGCTTTCAGAAAACCCAATAGAACCTGAGGTGACTGACCTGGCGTGGGAGCTTTGGCACCTTAGCTAGGAGTGGGCATTCCCATATATAGCCCGTGGTGCCATCACCCTCGCACAGCTCATGAGAATAGTGCCAATCTGCATACGTGATGAAAGATAAGGACAGGTGTCTGCCATCCCTAGCCACACAAAAAATTGCAGCTCAGATGGAAGCTCAACAATTGCACAGCCATACTGAATAAGTAATATATTTTAGAGGCAGAGCAAGACACTAAGGATAGGTTCTCTGCACGGCTGGCACAGGTGTGATGTACTTGCAAGTGGTAAAGCAGTCTACAAGCGACCATAACTAAGGGACTGGCCAAGCACTTGCATCCCCACTACTTCATAATGAGACACACATCACTCACTGACACCTACTCTTAAGCCCAGGTTGGTTGGGAAATTAGCAACTTGCCCATGGCCATCGCGTCCGACGACAGCATCGCAATTCGGACGCGATGGCCATGGGCAAGTTGCTAATTCAAAAATAGTCTGTTCACCAAAATTTTATACAATGCTTTATACACGCGTTCCATAACAATCACAGGCAGGTCATACAGAACGGAGTCAACAACACAAAGAATAGCCACCTCAAAAAGCAGCATTTAAAAAGCTCACCCTTGATTGGTGAGGCAGAGGTGTACAGCAGAGCAGTGCCACGAGGGTTCTTGGAGTGTCCTGCCCCAAAAGGAGAACCAAACAAGTTGGTG
>Ga0307966_1002231_pt1 | contig 14752 bp, 15 predicted proteins | sample OrgLakmetagen646_FD_203141 | JGI IMG/M metagenome (GOLD analysis project Ga0307966, IMG submission 203141) | Saline water microbial communities from Organic Lake, Antarctica - #646 | ecosystem: Environmental > Aquatic > Non-marine Saline and Alkaline > Saline | place: Antarctica: Organic Lake... | reverse complement strand
AGTGTTACCGCTCTTGAACTGTACGTGATCGTCCGAAATGGTGAGGTCGCATTCAGCGGCATCGAGCGCTTTGGAAACCAGGTTGAGGGCTTTTTCAGGAGCGATAAAGCTGAGAGGCGTATCAGAGGTCAGGTTTGAGTTTACAAACCGAACCAGGCGATGACCGTCTGTTGCTACAAACTTGCTTCCTTCAGTACCAATATCAAAATAGACTCCCATCATTGCGGGGCGCAGGTCGTCGGTCGATACGGCAAACATCGTTCGCTGAATAGCGTTGATAATCAAGGCTGTATCGGTGCTTAGTTTAACGCCTTCATCCATATTTGGAATTTGAGGGAAATCGTCGAAATCTTCTCCAACCAGCTTGTATTTCCCTTTGTCCGTTCGAAACTGAACGTTGTGATTTTCATCAATCTCAAAAAATACAGGAATATTGGGAAGCTGTCGCAGTGTTTCCTGAAGGCGTTTGGCGGGAATTGCTACCGCTCCTTCCTCCTCAATGTCGGCGCTGATATACTCCACGATTGAAATTTCAAGATCGGTAGCGGTAAGTTTCAGTCGGCCATCTTCACTTTCAAAAAGGATAGTTTCAAGAATGGGAAGCGTCGCTTTTGTTGGAACAGCGCCAATAACTGCTGACAGGCCTGCGTTTAGGTCACTGCTGGATACATTGAATTTCATATTCAGGAGTCAAAAAGTTGAACGGTAATGGATGTTAAATACGCCTTGATTCAGACTTTGTATACTAAGAAATCCTGTCTCTTACCGCAACCTGTAAAGGCATCTTAATTTGTACTTCTGAACAATTGAACCACCACTCTATTTGCAGGTAGATTCTTCGAATTCGCTGGGCCACGAACCTCCAGATCCCGTTATTTAAGAATCAGTACAGTGATGATAAAAAGTAAAGGTAGGAAGCAGATCTCATATTTCTCAAAAGCTAAATAAATCAAAGGAATTGGCCACCAAGACTGATATAGTCTTTCAAAGCGAGAAACAACGAGCACCACAGTTACTGATTTTGACAGCAGACAGCGAGTATAGACTCTCAGAAAGTTACTTTTTTAACGGTATCAGAACGTCCAATAAGGGGTCTTTTGGATGTAAGACTTAGCATTATTTGTATACCTTTTTTACTCCTTGAACTCGTAGAGTGGTAACTTTAGGCACTAATAGGACGGAATTAAAGTTTACTATGATACGGTGTCAATATTTTTAAATTTTTTGTTATATCTGTTCAAATCAACTTACTTAATAGTATAATTAATTCAGTGTAACCATGGAAAATCAAACATTAAGTCAAAATCAGCAGTTACCACCGGAACTTGATGGATATACATTAAGAGTGATGGAACTCGATGATATTGTCGTTCTTGAGTATTCAAAAAGACAGCTTTATTTTCGGCACATTCATCCTAACTCTTTTCCTGCTGAATTAGTCGAGGAGAATCTTCTCTTTGACGTTGTAGCGCCAAACCGTCAGGAAGCCGAAAAAAAAATGAAGGGAAAAGTTCGCAAGTACAACCAAAAAAAATCGGAATAACACTGCAAACCCTACTTATCAAGTTGGTTGATGGGACTAATCAAGAGTAATGGAAACCAGATCTAAATCACTAGATACGAGACTGATGGAGAAACCACCAGAAAGTCTCTATCATTATACGTCGCCCGGGGGGATAATCGGAATCATCACATCCGAAAAAATATGGGCAACGAACATCCGGTATCTGAATGATTTTAAAGAGCTTGTTGAAGCTTCTGATATCGCATTAACCTTGTTATCGGATTTTATCCAAGACACAGATTATAGCGATCTCAAAGAACTCTTGATTGAAATGAGAGAAAAAGTAGGCACTACTGCGAGCCGTTATTATGTTTGTTCTTTTTCTGAAGATAAAGATTCACTTTCACAATGGAGAGCGTATTGCCCTCCAACCGGAGGGTATGCATTGGGAATTCCATCTGCTCAACTATCTCTCTTAGCTCAAGAGAGTAACTGGTACTTTGTAAAATGTGTTTATGATGAAAGTTTGAGCAGGAAGATCATAAAAGAAATCATCGAATCATTTTTGAATGAATACCGAAAAATAGTTAAAAAACATCAATCTGAAGATATTCCTGAACTCAATAGCAAGGTAGTATCTAATTTCCAGCTCTACATCGCCAAAATTGGAGGCGTCATCAAAAATAAAGCTTTCGAAAGAGAAGAGGAATGGCGGCTAATATCCCCTGCAATAGTTGAATCGGATAGAAGCATAAAATTCAGAGTTGGGAAAAGCGGTGTTATACCGTATTTCGAATTTCCACTGATTACAGCTGAAAACCCAAATTGGACGAATTTAAGTAATACCTCTCTGAAATTAACAGTTGGCCCGAACCCACAACCCGACGCCGAAGCAAAGCTTGCAGCTCAATATTTATTAACCCGTTATTTAGATATTTCTTCGGGAATTGTACATTCTGCAATTCCATATCGAAGTTGGTGAATGAATAAAGTTTGAAACATCTGCCTAACACCTTAATTTTTTAAAAAACAACTGTTTGAATTGAAGGCAAACGGCTGGCTACAGAAGATAACATTTTGATCATTGAAATATGATCAGTGCAAATATTTCGTTGGTTTGTTATCTGCCGATTAGAAAAGGTATATTGGTCACTGAATTAAATAGTTATATGTATATGAGATTTATACTCATCCTGCTGCCATTGATGATTTTTGCGATTGATGCGTCAGCCCAGTCATTTGCCAATGCAAAATACGGCGGTGACTTTTTGTCCGTAGGTGCCGGCGCCCGGGCGCTTGGAATGGGGAGTGCGCACGCCGCAATAACCAATGACGTGACGTCGGCATACTGGAATCCGGCAGGCCTCACAGATGTGGAATCGCTCGACATTGCCTATATGCACTCAGAGCGCTTTGCGGGAATTGTCAGTTACGACTATGGTGCGGTGGCCTATCCGCTGAAAGACTCTGAAAGCACTATAGCACTGTCTGTTTTCCGGCAGGGCGTGGATAATATCGCAAATACGCTGAACGCATGGGATCGAGAACGGAATCTGCCTCGTGAAAATCCCCAAGACTATATTGAGCAGTTCAGCGTGGCCGATATGGCGTTTATTTTTTCATACGCAACCCGCGCAAGCGAGCAGCTGTCATGGGGAGTGAACGCGAAGATTATTAATCAAAGGCTGGGGCCGTTTGCCGACGCCTGGGGCTACTCAATTGACGCCGGAGCGCTCTATAAAATGGGCAATACCCGGTTCGGTGTTCATATAATGGATCTCACAACCATGATGAAATTCTGGTCGGTCAACGAGTCAGAGTTTGGTGATTTTGAAGAGACTTTCGGAGATGAGATTCCCTCAGGCCAGAATGAGCGCGTGCTTCCAACGCTCAAAATGGGTGTGGGGCACAGCCGTCAGTTTGGCGATTTTTTGATGACAGGAGCTTTTGACGTGGACATGCGGTTTGAAAACCGGCAGGCCTTTTTCATTAATCTCGGCAGGGTGAGTTTTGAACCACATGCCGGCATCGAAACAACCTATAAAGAGCGGCTCAGCCTTCGCGTGGGTCTCACCGACGTCACGACAGATACGCGTAACAGCGTGTACATTTCTCCAACGCTGGGTGCCGGTATTCACCTGAACTCCGTCTATATCGATTACGGCTTTGCCAACTTTGGCGGCGGGGCTACCTCGTTAGGCGTGACCCATCGCATTTCCCTTCGCGTTACAATTTGATCTCTTTTCAGTTTTAACTACCGTAAATACACGGAGTATCGATTTCGTTTGATTATTCAAAACAAACCGACAGCATGAATCATCGTATCATGATCGCAGGCCCAACAGCGTCCGGTAAGAGTACCCTGGCCGTGATGCTGGCTAAACAGATGAACGGCGAAATCATTTCTGTGGATTCACGCCAGTGCTATCGGCAGATCAATGTCGGGACGGCAAAACCTACGAAGGAACAGCTTCGTGATGTGCATCACTTCAACATTTCCAACCTGGATCTCAGCGAAGAGGATTCTGCAATGTCTTTTCACAGGCGTGCGCTTACGTGGGCCCGGGAGATTGAAGAGCGGGGACGAACCGTTATTTTTTGCGGTGGAAGCACGTTGCACCTGCAGAGCCTGGTGCGGCCGCTTGATGATATGCCGTCATCCAGCGATGCAAATATTCATCAACTCGAAGCCACGATTGAAGAGGATGGAGTTGATGTTCTGTTCGAAAAGCTAAAGCAGGTTGATCCGGATTATGCCGGTAAAATGAACGACAGGAATCCACGGCGCATCATCCGGGCGCTGGATGTATGGATGCAGACCGGTAAACCGTTTTCGCATTACCACAACGATAAACCGTTTGAACAGCCGGAGAATATGAGCGTTCTCGCAATGCACTGGCCGCGTAAAATGCTCCATCAGCGGATTGAAGAGCGATGTGATGAGATGCTGGACAACGGGTTGATTGATGAGACCAGGGAGCTGCTTGAATCGGGATATTCTGCCGACCTGCAGGCGCTTCAAACCGTGGGCTACCGGCAGGTGATTCAGTATCTGAACGACGAGATCAGTCGTGAACAAATGGAGAAAGATTTTAAAACAGCGACCCGTCGCTATGCCAAACGGCAGATAACCTGGCTGAGGAGATGGCCTTTTTTAAATTGGCTCAACTGCTCAGAAAACAGCCACGGCGATCTTCTGGAAACGATTCAACAACAGGTAGCGGCTGACATGAATAAAGGTTAACTTTAAGTTTGTCAATAAACCGTTGAAAACTACCGTCATGTTCAAAGCAAACGTTCATATTACACTTCGAAATTCTATCCTTGATCCGAAAGGGAAAGCTGCACATCATGCGCTGCACAATCTGGGCCTGAAGAGCGTTAATGGCGTCCGCATTGGAAAATTTATTGAAATGGATATTGATGCCGCTACTGAAAAGGAGGCTACGGATATTGCCGATTCCGCCTGCGCGCAGCTGCTGGCCAATGAGGTGATGGAAGATTATGAGATCGAGATTTTAAAGCTGGAAACGGAACAGGAATGAGAGAATTGCTTCACGATTTACGGATGCAGATGGAGGAGGCATCTCCCCAAAAAGGCCCCGAAACAGATGTGCTTGATCTGCCCGAAGAAGATGAAGCAGAAGATACGCCCTGGCGTGTCATTTTATATGATGACGACATTCACACATTCGATGAGGTGATTAATCAGCTGTTGAAAGCATTAGGCTGTCCCGTTGAAACGGCGGAAGAGATCACACTGAAAGTACATAACGATGGAAAAGCAACGGCGTATGAAGGGTCGTTTGAGGAGTGCCTGAAAGTCAACTCTGTACTCCTGGAAATTCAATTAGTCACCGAAATAAAAGGATAAACACGTGTCAAAGAAAATTGGCGTACTCGTATTTCCCGGTTCCAACTGCGACCATGATGCCTATCACGCCATGGGTAAAATTATGGGAGCCGACACTACATTTTTATGGCATAAAGATACCGACCTCTCAGGTATTGATTTACTGATTGTCCCCGGCGGATTTTCTTACGGCGACTACCTGCGCTCAGGAGCTATTGCCCGGTTTTCGCCGGTCATGCAGTCGGTTGTAGAATATGCAAATTCTGGACGCCCCGTGATGGGGATCTGCAACGGATTTCAAATATTACTTGAGGCAAACCTGCTACCCGGCGCCATGCTGCACAATGAAAAACTGCGGTTTGTTTGCAAGAACGTGAACATCCGGGTGGAGCGAACCAGCTCTTTGTTTACTTCCAATCTAAAAGAAGGCCAGGTTCTGTCGATTCCGGTATCACACGGCGAGGGCAACTATTTTATTGATGATCATGGCCTCAAGAAGCTGAATGATCAGAATCAGGTTCTGTTTCGCTACTGTGATGCAGGCGGAAACCTGACAAAAGAGGCGAACTTCAATGGGTCTGTTGATTCGATTGCCGGTCTTTTGAACGAGCAGGGCAACGTGCTTGGAATGATGCCGCATCCCGAGCGAGCGATGGAATCTATTCTTGGCAATACAGATGGAAAACTGCTATTCGATTCTCTTTTTAATGAACTCCAGATCGCCTGATTCATGGATCTTTCTCTTCTGAAAAAAATTGTTGAAACCCCCGGCGCTCCCGGCCATGAAACACCGATCAGAGCGTTCATTCGGGAACAAATAGAGCCGCATGTAGATGAAGTAACGACCGATTCTATCGGCAACCTGATTGCCCGTGTGAAAGGCAATGGTCCAACCGTCATGATGGCGGCTCACATGGATGAGATATCGCTGATTACGACCCATGTGGATGATAAAGGGTTTATCCGGTTCTCAACGCTTGGCGGATTTGACCCCGAAACGCTTGTCAATCAAAGGGTTTGGGTTCACGGGAAGGAGACGATCCCGGGAGTTATTGGCGGGAAGCCGATTCATACTCAGACCGATGAGCAGAAGAAATCAAAAACAAAACTGAAAGAGCTGTTTATCGATACAGGCCTGCCGGCTGACAAGGTCAAAGAAATAGTTCGCGACGGATCAACAGTCACCCGCATGGGCGATCTGATGGAGCTGGGCGACTGCCTGACCGGAAAATCCCTGGATAACAGGATTTCCGTGTTTATTCTGATTGAAGCCCTGAAAAAGGCAGCATCGTGTAATTCAGACCTGTACGCTGTTTTCACGGTTCAGGAAGAGGTGGGAATTCGCGGCGCACGAGTAGCTGCCCAAAATATTCAGCCCGAAATTGGCATTGCCCTCGATACAACGATTGCCAACGATCTGCCGGGTTCCGGAGATCATGAAGCGTGCACAAGGCTTGGAAATGGCACAGCTATTAAAGTGATGGATAAGAGCGTGATCTGTACGCCCGGCCTTGTGGCTCATCTGGAAGAACTCGCCGAAAAGCGTAAGATTCCTCATCAGCGGGAAGTGCTAACTGCGGGTGGCACCGACACCTCCGGCATGCAATATCTGATAGGCCTCGGAAGTTACGTAACCTGTATTTCCACACCAACACGCTATATTCACAGCACGGTGGAAACAGTTTCGAAATTGGATGTGGAAGCCGGTATTGAACTTGCGGCCGCTACCATTGAGACCATCGGAGATTATAACCCCGTACAGGACTAACCCCAGCCATATGCTCAAACTTCACAGCGAAAAACTGGTGAAAAGCTATCGCGGCCGAGTGGTTGTAGACGAGGTTTCCATCAATGTGAAGCAGGGGGAAATTGTAGGTCTGCTTGGGCCAAACGGGGCGGGAAAGACCACTACGTTCTATATGTTCACAGGCGTAATTCGCCCGAACAGGGGAGATATTTACCTGAACGATAAAAAGCTTACAAAAAAGCCGATGTACCAGCGGGCCCGGCTTGGCATCGGGTATCTGTCGCAGGAGGCGAGCGTGTTTCGTAACCTGACGGTTCGTGAAAACCTGGAGTCGATTCTTGAATTCCATAAGGTATCCAAAAAGGAAATTAAAGAGAAAGCGGATCAGTTGATTGAGGAGTTTGGACTTCAAAAAGTAGTCAACAATAAAGGGATAAGCCTTTCGGGCGGGGAGAGGCGGCGAACGGAAATTGCACGTGCGCTTATTACCGACCCGAAATTTATCCTGCTTGACGAACCATTTGCGGGGGTTGACCCTATTGCCGTAGAAGATATTCAGCAGATTGTGTCGGATTTGGGAAAACGGAATATTGGAATTTTTATCACCGATCATAATGTGCACGAAACGCTGGCCATCACCGACCGTGCCTACCTGATGTTTGAGGGAAGAATTCTGCGTGAAGGAACCGGTGAAACGCTGGCTAATGATGAAGAGGCCCGGGAACTGTATCTGGGGCGTCAGTTTAAGTTAGATCGCTATCAATAATTATACCTAAATTTTTAAAACCTTAGTTTGATTTATAGATTTTCCTTTTTTGTGGTATAAAGTGAGGCCGTCCAATAAGGGCGTCATCCCGCGTTTGATGCGGGATCTCCCATCCTAATATAGGCAGGAGATGCCGGCGCAAGGTCCGGCATGACGGTATTATGGGTACATTCCCTAATATTCGCCCATTTTGGACAGCCTCAAGCCATCTTACCCAAATTCATAATAGAACTCATCTTTAAACTAATATCTGTATGAAAGAAACAACTGTTCAAGAACTCAAAGAAAAAAAAGACGGAAACGACGACTTTACCCTTTTGGATGTGCGTGAGCCGCATGAGTACCAAATTTCAAATATCGACGGCACGCTTATTCCGCTGGGCGATCTGCCGGATCGAACCGATGAGCTGGATAAGGAGAAAGAGATTGTGGTAATGTGCCGTTCCGGCGCCCGAAGTGCCAACGCCTGCACGATGCTCGAAAAAAAGGGGTTCAAAAATGTATCCAATCTCGTTGGCGGCGTGAATGCCTGGGCTAAAGAGATCGACACCTCGCTTCCTGTTTATTAGATAGCGAGTTTTTGCCGAAAGGTGTCTTACTATTATATTTTCGGATCTACAGGAAAATTTGTGGGTAAGTAGATGAGGTTGTTCGTTCAGCGACCTGGCAGAGTGGCCGCGCGTGCCAGTTTTATCTTTACAGTTCGCGCGGGCTCCTGCAAGAGTCGCGATTATCTGCTCCTATTTTTTTATAGCAATAAATATCCTCTCCAATTCACAACTCTGGCAGGAACTTCGCTCCGCTACGTACTCTATCAGGTTGTTCAGTTCAGCACCATGTTACATTTTTAATAAGATTCAACAGGGTAAATCCACTACAAAGGGGATCGCTAACCATTGAGGTTCTTCGAATTACTACTCTGTTTTACTTTGAAAAATTAGGCCTCTACCCACAAACTTTCTTGTAGATACATATTCTCAAGACAAAAAAAGAGCCCGGAAGCTACCGGGCTCAAACTATATAGTACAAATTCAATTCAATCAGAAATAGCAGCCTGCCGCCAAGTTAGAAAGGCCGGAACTTACATCAGATTAAAACCTGAATTCAGCCGCAACCGTCGATTTCATCGGCATCTCTTCACGCGGAAGAATGTAAACGTTGCTCCCTGTTTCAATACCTTTCACGGCCAGCCAGTTCAAAAGATCAACGTCACCGTTTGATGGCTTGTCCGTCAGATGAACTTCATGCGTGTCTTCATCATAATGACCCCAGCGATCGTCGCCCATGGTCATAAAAATGGTTTTTGATTTTCCCATCACTGTAGACTCGATCACTTCTGTTAAGTTATTGGATACCTTGCCATTGACCTGTTCAGAAAACTGATCCAGCGAGTTGTACATATCCTTAAGGAAATAGGTTTGAATCTTTTTCCAGCCGTTATCCTTTAGATCATGATCCTTCATGTCGTCCGGATTGGTATCCACTTCATTTTCTACCGTTCTGTGATAGTTGTTGATGGATTTATAGAACGCCAGGTTATCTTCCAGTCCAATGAGAACAAGCGGGTTATTCTCCTTTTTTAATTCGGCTGTCATCCCTTTTTCCATTTCACGGAAATAGGCTTCGATAACCGCGCGTTGATCTTCGTCACCACCTCCGTGTCCAAAAAACATTGCCCTGGTTCCATCGGCTCCCGTATGAAACTGAAGCTGTTTTTCCTGTGCTACTTCCAGATAATCGTCAATATCCGTTGACAAATCCTCAGGCGTAATGTCTGTGGACTCATTCCGGGTGCATTGCAGGAGTCGGGCTTTCTTTCTGCTAATCGCCAGCACGTTGAATGTACCGTCGAGACTTACCATCGGCAGAATCGGAGTGATTAGAAAATGGGTGTTGATATACGCTTTTTGATGAACGCTGTACGGAAGCTGAAAGTGATTGAAATATCCTTTCGCAAGATAGACCACCAGTCCGTTATCCTGATGCGACCAAAACATTGGTTTTTCCAGTAACTCTCTGGCCGGCTTCAAAATATCATCAATTTCTGCCTTCTTCATTCCCCGGTCGGTGAGATTTTCAGTAACTTCGGCCAGGAGATTTTTAAATCGAATAGGATCTTGTTTTATTTCTTCGCCCATCCGGTGTGTTGGCATCGTTATGGAGATCAACGGATTGCCTTTTTTCTCAAGGATCTCTTCAACTGTTTTATCACTTACCATGTTTTTACCTCATGTCTTACTTGGGGTTATGGTTTGGCAGATTCGTTATTATAACAAAAAAATCTTTGCTATAATGGTTCCTATTTAATGATACGAAAGTTGTTTCAAACTAAATGAGAATAGGCTTAAAAAAAAGTATCGGGCCGGGCCTTATAATGGCAGCGGCAGCGATTGGAGTTTCCCACCTTGTCCAATCAACCCGTGCGGGTGCTGAGTTCGGCTATACACTTGTCTGGGCGATTGTTCTGGCGAATATTTTCAAATATCCGTTCCTGGAATTTGGCCCGCGTTACGCGATTGCAACCGGGCGGAACATGATACACGGCTATGCAAAACTTGGCCATTGGGCACTCTGGACATACATCATTTTTACAGTTGGAACTATGTTTGCCATTCAGGCCGCCGTTACAATTGTCACCGCAAGTCTTGCCGCCGAACTGACCGGCATACCGCTGAGTGCGGGTCTGTGGAGCGCTATCATTCTGGGCCTCTGTATTATTCTTCTCATTAAGAACAGCTATGCGGTTCTGGATTTTGTGATTAAAATATTCATGATTGTGCTGGCTATTTCTACTCTGGTTGCTGTTGGTGCCGCCCTGTTTCAGTCACCGGGTCCGTCCGCCAGCGCCTCAGAAATTATTGCTCCGGAGCTGTGGACGATTTCAGGCGTGGCTTTTTTGATAGCGCTTATGGGATGGATGCCTATTCCAATTGATGCATCCGTTTGGAACTCTATCTGGACATTGGAGCGCTCCAAGCAAACGCACTATACGCCGAAGCTCCGGGAGTCACTTATCGATTTTAACATAGGCTACATTGGTGCGGCACTATTTGCGCTTGGTTTCCTCGTTTTGGGAGCCGAAGTGATGTACGGGTCGGGTGAATCGTTTGCCGCCAGTGGTGGTGAGTTCTCGAAGCAGCTTATCAATCTCTATACGGTTACTCTGGGCGAATGGGCGTACCTGTTTATCACAGCCTGTGCTTTTTCAACAATGTTCAGCACTACGTTTACAGTCACAGATACCTATCCCAGAGTTTGTAGTGAGCTGCTGAGCCTTCGTGATTCAGAGTCATCGACTAATGAACATGGCAATTTACGATACAGGTCGCTGTTGATCGGCATTTCGGCCGTATCTATCGCTCTTCTTTTTTTGATGGGAGACCGGTTCAGGCTGCTGATCGATCTCGCTACGACTCTCTCATTCTTAACGGCGCCTGTACTGGCATACATAAATTACAGGCTGATCTTTCACAGCGATCTTGATCCTGAATTTCATCCGCCCGATTGGTTGCGTTATCTTTCCGTGGGCGGCCTGCTCTTTTTAACAGGATTCGCACTGTTTTACGTATACTGGATGATTGGTATTTGACCCCAACAATCTATGAAGAAGATTTTACTGCTTTTTATGCTCATGATCGTTCTGGTCGGTGAGATTAACGCACAATTTTACAGCACACAATACCGAACACCCGGCCAAAACTGGATGCAGCTTCAAACCGAGCGTTTTCGTGTGATTTATCCCGAACGTTATGACTCACTGGCAAGGGAAACTCTGACAATTCTGGAGCTCGAATACAACGACATCCAGCAGCTCGCGGGCGGTGATCTCCGGAATTTCCCGGTCATTTTAAATCCTGACAACGACCGGTCAAATGGTTTTGTATCACCGTTTAACTTCAGGTCTGAGGTAGAGATCGCACCGTTTCTGGGCAAGTCGCTGAGCCCGAGGTCCGGAAACTGGCTGGAATCCGTTGTGCCGCACGAACTGGTTCACGCGCTTCATTTCAGCGTTAATACACCGTCTATTGTACGTCCACTGGGCCTTTTTTCACCCGATCTTCGGCGTTCAATTCACTCTGCTGTTGGGTTTGGATTTATCGAAGGAATCGCCGTTGAGCATGAGAGCCACGGCGTCATAGAGAGTGCAGGGCGGGGCAACTATCCATATTTCAACAACCAGTTTCACGCAATGCAGGGAGCTGACGATCCCTGGTCGATGAGCCAGCTGGCGCAAACGTCAACGTACACACCGCCGTTTAACCGCCACTATATCGGAGGGTATCGGTTTGTTCACTGGCTGCAAAACCGTTTTGGAGACGAAGCGATGCAAGGTGCAATCCGCCGCAATTACCAGCTGCCATTTTTAGGGTTTGGATTTGCGCTCCGGCGAACCACGGGGATCTGGCCGGGAGAACTTTACCGGGAGTTCATGGATGATCAGGAAACGATTCATGAAGCGAAAATAGATGATTTGGAAGCAGACACAGATCTGAGCTCAGACGAAATTCCGTTCAATGCAACCTGCCGCCGTGCAAGCCGCCCGATCTGGATTAGTAATACAGAGGTGCTTTTCTACGGACGCTCCTGCAACCGGCCGCCGGGTTTCTACATTCACGACACAGGGTCGCAAACGACTGAACTTTTCCACGAAGTAAGCATTACCGGAGACTACCACTATTCATTATCGCTGGATGGATCATCGCTTGTCTACTCCCGCTTTCACGCTGATCCAATTTACGACAACAGTTTTCTGGCCGATCTGCATGAGCTGTCTCTTCTGACGGGTGACGATCGAAGAATCACCAAAGATAAGCGGGTAACATCGCCTGCGTATTGGAATGGCAAAATTCTTGCCGGGCAGACCACGGGCCAGACGCGGGTTTTAGCAGTGATTGATCCGGTGACGGGCAGTGTCCTGGATACGTTTTTAAATGCCGGGAACAGCACGGTAGTCACCGTGGCTCCGAATCCGGCACCTGAGGCAGATGCGCCTTCGGCCGTTATCGGCAAAAAGCACGGTGTGCAGGCGATTTGGCTTGAAGATCTGACGACTGTTGAGATGTTGTTCAACAGGAAACCTGACATCGTAATGGAGGACGCATCCATTTTTGATCCGGCCTGGAATGAAGCCGGTGACAAGCTCTATTTTTCCGCAGACAGAGGCGATGCCATGAATATTTACGAATATGATGTCGAATCCGGAGATATTCGCCAGGTGACAGACACCCGATACGTTGCCATGGAAGGTACACTGTCGCCCGATGAAAGCCGGGTGGCCTACATCTATCAGAAGAAAAATGAGCAGCTCCCGGCGCTTCTGGAATCCGGCGATTTCTACAATAAAGATCTGACTGAATCTGAGTGGGGGCTCACAGAAAATGTCGAAGCTATGCTCGACAGGCCGCTGTTAAACCGCCCGAAAGCAGGCGAGCCTTTCAATTCCGGTGACGTGGAAGCATCAGACTATTCAACAGGGCTGGGGTGGTTAAAGCCCCGTATATGGCAGCCGGTAGTAGAAGATATCGTTGATGATTTTGACCAAATCGGACTGTCACTGGAGAGTGTCGATCGGCTCAGCAAAAATGCATACAGCCTGGAATTCACTTATTTTCGAAAAGCATTCTGGTTTGATGGAACGTATCGGTATAAGGGTGTCTACCCCGGCTTTGAACTCAATATGTATAACCGGCCATCTGTTGCCACATTTCGCTTCAGGGATGAAAACGAACAGACTCAGTTTTTTTCGACCATAGCGCAGCAGCGCGGCGGTACATTTTCGGTACCGTTTCGGTACGTGTTAGAGCAAAACACCCGCTTTTCATCATTCCTTGTGGAGCCTGAGTTTTCTATCCGACAGGTTCGGTTCAAAAATTTTAACGACGCGTCTCAGCCAATCTCGGAGTACGAGCAGCCTCTCTACACTCTTGGCCTCAATACGACTCTGAATCTTGGACTGCGCCAGCACACCCGCGATGTACAGCCAAACAGGGGACTTCAGCTGTTTACTCAAACACGATACGGGCTCAACTCAAGTGAATTTTCTCTTCAGCTGCCGGGAGGCTTGTCAACCAATACCCTCCAGAGCCGAAAGGGATTTCGGGCGGGGGCCGTTTGGTACGTGGCTCCGCTGAGCCGGTTCAATCAATCGCTCAGAGTTTCTGCACAGGGATTTACACAAACAACGGGCCTGGTGTTTGACACAGAGTCTGTCATTTCGAATCTCTTTGAAACCGGAGTAACCCGTGGGGCCACTAACACCGGAATACTGGATACCCGCTACACGATACCGCTCATTTATCCTGATGACGGCAGATTACTCTTGCCTGTATATCTTTCAAATATTTATATGGTTCTCTTCACGCAAACCGTTGCTGATTTAGACAGTGTAGAGTCATCGGTCAGAACTCTTTTGGGCGCGGGCATCCGCTCGAAATTCAAAGTGGGTAACCTGCAGCTGGATGTTGGTATTTCGGTGGGATGGGAGCCGGCCCGCAACCGGGTGGACTATTTGATTGGGAGTTTTTGAGTATTTCCTACAAGGATGACAGGGTGTAGTCACTCTAAAATTATATTTTGCGTCTGTACTTTTATTTTGGTATTTCGAGAAAAACTATAGTTGAACTCACATTGAAAAAGAGAAAAATAAAAAAGGGCATATGCTTGAGACGCTTTTAAAAATTGGTGAGTGGCAGCGTAAGGGGATGCCCAAGTGGGATCCTATCCTCGAAAAGCCTGGTGTTAAGTATGAACTATTCAAATTTTGAGATAGTACATGAATAAAATTGAATTCCATAAAACAGCTAACATTTTTATCAACACCGGGATTGTTGCATTGCACCGATTTATTGACCGGTTTCAAATGCACAATGATGAATTTGGTGA
>Ga0307966_1002229_pt1 | contig 14762 bp, 16 predicted proteins | sample OrgLakmetagen646_FD_203141 | JGI IMG/M metagenome (GOLD analysis project Ga0307966, IMG submission 203141) | Saline water microbial communities from Organic Lake, Antarctica - #646 | ecosystem: Environmental > Aquatic > Non-marine Saline and Alkaline > Saline | place: Antarctica: Organic Lake... | reverse complement strand
AATCATAATAAAAAAGGTGAGATCATAGCTGTTGAACGCGGATTTCACGGCCGGTCGCTGGCGGCTATCGCACTTGGAAAGGATAAATACCAAAAAGGGTTTGGGCCGATTCCATCCGGATTTAAGACTATTCCGTTTAATGATATTGAAGCTCTTGAAAACGAAATCAACGACGACACCATCGCGTTCGCCTGCGAACCTATCCAGGGGGAAGGCGGTATTCATGAAGTGAGTGGCGACTACCTGCGGCGGGCCCGCGAGCTGTGCGACAAACACAACGCGCTACTTTTCTTTGATGAGGTGCAGTGCGGCAACGGCCGGACCGGTAAATATTTTGGGTTTGAACATCACAACGTGAAGCCCGACATGATTGCTACCGCAAAAGGACTCGGCGGCGGTTTCCCCATCGGTGCTGTGATGGCCAACGAAAAAGCCGCTCAGGCGCTTGACTACGGCGATCATGGAACCACGTACGGCGGGAATCCCCTCGCATGCGCCGCAAGCCTTGCTGCCGTCAGAACAATTCTTGACGAAGACCTGATGACTCAGGCGACAGAAAAAGGCGCTTATCTTGTGAAGCAGGTAAAAGAAAAGACAGCCGGTACCGATTACATTAAAGAGATTCGCGGCAAAGGATTGATGATAGGCATTGAGCTGAACTTTCCCGGTAAACCGGTGGTGATGGAGATGCTGGATCAAAAAGTGATATCAAACGTGACCATGGATACTACAATACGCCTGGTGCCGCCACTGGTGATTACCTACGAACAGATCGACCGGTTTGTGGATGTATTTGTGAAAGCGCTTGAGAAAATAGCTGAGTGACAGGGTACAGGAAAAGCACGGGGATTTAGAAAGTTGGGCAGGAGTATTTGAGGAATCGGATAGACGATTAAATTCATTACTCCTCTCCCCCGAACGTCTGATATGATCAATTATCGGGCTTTATTGCGGAGGCAGATATAATCTCTAAATTACGGCTAATTAGGATTGATTGGCTAAATCGAGAATCATAGAAATATTCTTTGTGCCGAATACCCGTATTTCAATTAATTGACATAGAGAACGTCTTATTAAATCTTCGTCATTTACGGTCATCCGCAAAGACCGGCACATTCCTTACAGCTGAAAATAATATTTATTATTTGACCACATTATTTAACCCTTTTATTTAACCAGACAGGGTTTCTAATTGCTTCGTTAGATAGACTCAAATCTTATAAAATCTTATTCAGCCTCAATTTTTCGAGACACAAATATATGTTAGGTGCCTAAATCAATTATGAACCAAGAAAGAGTACCCATATATCTCGATAGTAATGTAATTATCGATACATATAATGGAATTGATGATGAATTACTTGGATTGATTCTTAGAAGTGTTTTTCAGGGACCGTATTGCTACCCCTTTACTTCAGAACAAGTAAATGAAATCATAGTTGAAAATGATGAACAACTGAGTTCGAACATGCTAAGTTTTCTAAGTATCATAAGCCAAAATATCTATTTTGAAAGTAGCATAAATAGAGTTGGATTTATTTCTAGTACACCATTTCAAGTATTTGACACTATAAATGATGTATCATTGGATTTTGATTGGGAAAAAAATTTAGGCGGTATTTTAACTTATGAAAATGAACTTTTAGCAAGATCAGAGTTTGGCTTATCCCCGAATGAACTAAATAACCTTTCACCTAATCAAGCCATAGATGTAATAAACTCAGCTTTACAAAGCTACGAATATGAGCTAAAAGAAGGTCAAATTGAGCCACCCAGATCACTAGAGGAGATGATGGCTTACACAAAAAAAATCATGGAAGAAAGTTTTTCAGGCATTTGGCAGGCATTCAATACGGATCCAGAAAAACAACTTTTTAACATACAAGTTGTCAGTATGTTTACAATGATGGATACTTTAGGCTTCTGGTCTGATTCTAAATCCGTTCACAATAAAGGTTCACGTTATGCAGATAGCCGTCATGCTGAAAATGGCAAACATTTTGGCATCGTTGTTTCACGTGATAAGAGGTTTTTAAAGAAAACAGAAGTAGCTTACTTATTCTTTGATATAAAAACAAAAACGTTAAATACAGATCAATTCAAACAACAATTAAAATCCGAAATGGGCACCTAACAAAGTGGCTCAAGCGGACGCGTTTGCGGTTAGTTGCTTACATTCAAGGGCTTATCCGCGCCGCTTATTTGCCAAACCGTTATTTTCCTTTGATACTTAAAAATTTGTTAAACGTTTACAGTATTGTGTATTATAGACCACAATGATCGAAAAAGCTACATACCGTAAAGCTTTATCTAAAAATGGGTTGTTCGCCTTATTTTTGATGTTCAGCTTGTTCGCTTTTCCTGGATTTGTAAATACTGCTGAAGCATGCCGTTTAGAACCACAGCGAGTCGAAGTTTTAGCAGACGAACAAGATGTTGCCGAACCTTCGGTTGTTCCATACCAAATAACTGAGTCGGAATTTTCTGCGAATTCGTTACAAAAAACGAGAGAGTATGAATGTAACGTACAACTAGTGTATCAACGACAAGTCAAAGAAACGTTGGACACAATTTTAAAACAATCCTACACCTATTCCCTTCCTAACTTATTCTTGATTGTAAAAGTGACCTCCTCACTTCGCAATGACACCCTACCTCTAACTTTAGGTTAATATCATCTCCCTACCGGTTTACCCGGTCTTCATTACTTAATCTAATTTTGTGCTATTGCCGGCGGGCAATTGCATGCAATCCATTTATATACTATGAAATCATTCAAAAAAGTCATTCGAATACTGTATCTGGTTTTAGTGATAATTTTAGCAGCTTTAGGCATAGGACTTGTCGGTCCAATTCCTTTAGAAATTACTCATAAAAAGGAGCCCCAAGAACACAATATTGAATTGGTTCAGTCTGAAGACGAATCTGAGCCAGAATCGGATCAAGTTAAAATTCTACAGTAAACCATGCATCACAGGTTCTGGGCTACATATTAACGATTCATCCAAGCGGGAAAGAATGTAGTAGATTTTCAGGTGTTTCTGATCTGATTATGTTTTTACTACTAAGTAACAAATCACCCTACCGTTTAAACGCAAAACCGCCATTAATCTGAAATTCATATGAGATCTTCTATGCGCTTTTTAATTTTACTTTTTTTATTCGTTGGTTGTGTTTCAAATAATCTGGAGGATGTGCCTCCTGACATTGAAAATCTAACTGTTTATACTGATGAGCAAAAGCCTGCTGCTAAAATTGAATTTATTCTGGAAACTTCATTCGGAGATACTGAAGAGGTGTTCTTTGGCCGGATGGTCGAAAATTTTGCTGTAGACCACTCTGGAAGGGTATTTATCGCTGATCAGGATGAAAATACAATTCACATATTTGATTCCGATGGATCATACGTGCAAAATATTGGCCGGAGCGGTCAGGGACCGGGGGAGTTTGAGTTTATTCGGGATATCGAAATAGGTGGTGGAAATATCCATGTTCTTGATCCTCTAAAATTTAGAATCTCCATGTTCGATTTAGACTCATTTGAGTATAACGGTGAATATGGCGTTTCGTTTGATAACAGGCATGATAATCAGCCTGAATGGCTCGAATGGACAAGAGAAGAACAGCTTTTCTATCGGCCAACAAAACTATTCGTTCGACCTGATGGATCCTATCTTATACTCTTTTATGATGAAGGTGTAGGGGCACTTGATAATATTGATGGCAGAACTTACGAAGTCTCTATTTATGATCCTGGAACTGATGAATTTCAACATGATATATTGTCATTTGAGTATACTGGCCAGATTTTGATTTTTGATGATGGTAATTCGCGCATTGTCATACCGGGTATGCCATACAAACGAAGCTCACAATTTGATTATTCAAACGGTCAATTCGTTCATGGGTGGTCTGAAGAGATGTTATTTAGGTTTTATGACAAAAATGGTCTTTATCAGAATGCGTTTTATCATTCACATACAAACCTAAACTTAACTATGGATGACGTGCTCAAGTTTTACGATGGAGCTGGAGATCAACTAATCGACGCGATTCGGAGCGACGACCAGCCAGATACATGGCCGGCATTTCGGTCACTTACGCTGGATGATGAAAACCGACTTTGGGTTTCATCATTTACAGATGGTATGGATAATTATGAATGGAAGGTCTTGGATGAAGAGGGGCGGTTAATAGCAACATTCTTATGGTCACGTGATCGTGATCTGAAAGTAGTTAAAAACGGCTATGCCTATACCATGGAGCGAGATTTCGAAACAGGCAAGCAAGATGTAGTAAGGTATAAAATTGATTTAGAAAATTGAAAAACACAGAATAGTCAAATAATCGAGTAGACGGCCGTGGGCAATAAGCCCACGGTGCGCCTCTCACACCACCGTACGTACGGATCGCGTATACGGCGGTTCGTTGTCCATCATTTCAACCGCTCTTTTCACCGGTTGAAGCTATCTCCTACTTTCATACTGGGCTACATGGTGGCCGGAAAGCTATCCGTTATGCCGCCTTGCTCCCAATTCAATTTCAAAGAGGACAACGTTCAGCCCTTCCTTCGGATTTTAATCGAAGTACTATGGCCTTGGCTGACTTCCTGGCAATACATGCAGCCAGGATCTCCCGGGGTAAGAGTGCCTTCTTTCCCCTCCCAAAGGGATCGCTTCGCGGGATGCCTGCCGTATCTACTTAATGAGCCATCACCTGTCGGTGTTTTGGACGTCGCAATGATGTGCTTACTCATCCGGTTCATTAAGCCTCTTATACGGTTTTGCCTTGCGTATCCCCTGGGGGCTGTTCGTCATGACCAGATTTTTCCCGAAAATGTTCGGGATTCCTTTGGCATAGCCATCCCTTTCGGGGCAGACTTGCAGTTACCTGCAACGTCCTCCGATGGGTCGGAGCAGGCTTTGCGACTTGTTGGAGCACAGCGGAAATCCCGATACTGCGGGGCTAATGGTTCCCCGCTCCTCAGCGGGGAACATAAGGGACTTTCCCCATAGGGACCACTTTGTGGCACCCTCAAGATTATTGACTTACATTCCTGTAAGCCTAAGGCACCCATGCCGGGCACACACAAGGCGTTTTAAATCGGACTTGGCCGCTGTTAGCCGTATTAAAACTTTCTTCCTGATATACTTTTTTGCTTTTTATTTTGTATTCTTATGTTAATAACATTGTAAGAACATAAAGCAAATTAATTATGATTAAGAAACTCCAAAAAATTGGAAACAGCCGCGGTGTTTTGCTCGAAAAAGCCCTGCTAAAGCTTTTGAAAGTTGAGGATGACGACCAAATTGAAATCATCCCACAAGATGAAGGACTTTTGATTAAGAAAGTTGATACAAAGTCTGCATATCGACAAGTCAGCAAAAAGCATCGTAAATCGTTAGACAAACTGGGTGAGTAATGAAAGAGCCTTTCTTTCTCACGACGGAAGACATTTTATTCATCCATGAGCAAGAGATACAAAAAGCAGGTGGTGATCCAGGTATTCGACAAGAACAAAATATTCAAGCTTGTGCGGAGGCCCCCAAAGCAAGTTTTGATCGTGAATACCTGAATGGCCTGTTTGAAATGGCAGCCAGCTATATTATTTGTTTAACTATTCGACATCCATTTGTCGATGGAAATAAACGAACCGCGTTGGCCTCTGCCCTAACCTTTTTGTATCTCAATGGATATGAAATTGAGGAATCTTATGATCTGGAACTTGCTGACTTGATCTTGGATTTTTTGGCAAAAAGGGTATCCAAAGAAGATCTTGCCAAACAACTAAGAAATAATGCTATAAAAAGATAGAAAATACGGCTAACACATATATGGCCTCCAATGTCAAGTGGCAATAGGTCTCCCTGGCGAGAAAAAATCTCTTCTCGATTTGCCGATCTCGACTCTCTTTCAATGGCGTAGTTCTACAGGCAGTTTTCAAAACCAGTTTTGCAGTTCATCTGACTGCACCAAACATATATAGAGGCTCAGCACTTTAGCAGTTTATATGCGATCAAACCACTAAGATGGCCCCGCTCATGCGGGACGGCCATAGAAAATATTGCGTTTCCTCATGCCGGACAATCAAACGGCAGGCTTGGCGATATCATCACCATCCAGTTATTGCAAGTCTCGGGGAAGGTGCAGCACAGATCCCTCTGAAGTTTCAGAGGAAGGTCGTCCACGTCCATCGCATCGAAAGTTATTTTATAAATAAGGAGCGGGTGCGGTGTCTCCCTACTATTGTGCGAGATGACGCCCTTTTTGGGTTGTTTTGGTGATATCCAACTTATTTAAGTATCAAACTCAGGTTGTGAGTGAAGTCTAACAAGTGGTTCGAGCGGCAGAATACATTTGACACACTTATTGAATTCTTTTGATCCGACGCTTAACCACCAAACCGTTAGGTACTTCAAAATCTATTAGAAATAGAATATGAAGTTCAATCACTCAGTAATCCTAAAACAATAAATATGGGAAGGAGGTATTGATTTACCTGACTTAATAATGATGGTAACGGATCATGTTAGTAAACCATATGGAATCCAGTTTCAGAGATATTAGAAAGATGCGCCGTATCCGGAATTGGTTAAAACTGTCTCTCATATTGCTTTTAAAGCAAATGATTTGAATGTTGAGCAATAAGATGTAGAGTTAATTACCGAACCAAATTCACTAAGTGAGGGATTAATAGTAGCTTTTTGAACTCCTTGCCCTTAATTAAATCACAAAGTACCGTTAAAAACAGAATTATTATGACGCTATCTATTGTTCATTTTCTAATTTTAGGTCTGTTGTTTACCAATCCCCTTGATTCAAAACCTGACTCCATAAAAACATTGGGCAATTTCGACGTCAAAAATGATTTATACCTCGCTCATTTTGATTCTAAGACAGATGTGGATGACCTGCATTCGGTAGCCGGAGTAGCCACTATGATGGCTGATCCTCGTTTCGCTAAGGTAGAGTATCATGCGGTCGCCGGAGCCTATGGAATTCAGCAGGGACGGTATGTACCGGCCAATAATTTGTTTGAGATGGTATTCGGGGAACACTGGTCGGATGCCCACACTGATTTTGAAAAAGCATTAAATGAAGTGACTATCATCGCCATGAATACATTGAATAACGGTGGTTTCGTTTGGATTGCTGATGCAGGTCAATCTGACTTTTCTGCTGCTCTTGTTCGGAATATAGCGAGTGAGATGCCGAAAATTGATCTTAAAAACCGGGTTCATATTGTTCAACACAGCGATTGGAACGAGAGCGTAACGTCACCTGAGGATTTGGCCTTTGTAAAAGAGCATACCTCCTATCACAGAATACCGGATGGTAATTCGGTCGGAAATGGAACGCCCGGTTTTAATACCGAACAAGAGGTAGAATGGCAAAACTACTTTTCGGACTCCGAACTGATAAATATCTGGCAAACAGCCATCGAAGGTGCGAATAAGTACAACGGGGCTGAAGGCAGATATAATAATCTATCCATTGCAAAGGGAGGGCTTGATTTCTCAGATGTTGCCGAAACAGCATGGATCTTTGGCTTCGATGGACTGGAAGATGTAACTGCTTTTTTTACGGAATTTTCTAATTGATGAAAGAATTTATAGTTAAAATATTATCCTAAAAAAACCGCAGAAATTGGCGAGAGCTGCATGCGTTATTTACTGAGTTAAAGAATTGGGTTAAGGTTTAACTGGTTAATTCATTACAATGAATCAGTAGCCGCCTCTGATGGCTTTCTGGTCATGGCATCGACGGAATATTTCCCGGTACTTATAATTGCCGGTGAAAGTCTGGTAAGTAGCAACATGAGTTAGTTCAAGGCGCTTACCACTGAAGCCACCTACAAATTTAACAAGGGCAACAACCCAAGCCATAAATCCGGCCATGGGAGTACCGACATTTGCCAAAAACTGCTGCACATCTTCAATATCAGTAAGTTTACCCCATCCGGAAACAACAAAAATTACTCCGACACCACTATGTAGTAATAGACTGCTATATCATTATTTTTATATATTTTAAATGACCTAACATAGCGGCTCAAGCGGACGAGTTTGCAAATGTGAGCTAAACCGAAACATCAATTCTCGCCCCTTTAACGCCGGACCGTTATTACCTGAATTCGATTCTAAAATATCAAATAAATACATTGGGCTGTCCAAAAAGGGCGGTTGTTAAGATATTTCATTTTCAATACCGTCATGCCTTTATAACCATTGGAGATTCCACATCTCCCTAGGGGATCCCGTTGGGGGAGCGCGGGATGACGCCCTTTTTGAGGCCTCAATTAACATATTATGAATCGAACTCAGGTTTATAGCAACTAAACTATTAATTCCTTACAATTTGAGAGTTAACTCACAATTTCATAATGACAGACAAATTCATGAATCTGGAAAAAAACACAATTCTGGTATCAATATTTTTATTCACGTTCACCGTACTCACATTTTTCTTCACCGCAACTACTATTGCGCAGGATGGGACGATCTACACGCTTGACGCCCCTGCTGAGCCAAACGCCATTTCGCTCGGCACCGGAGGTGTAGAGGACCAGCCGGCACCTGAGTCCTGGTTCCGCCAGTGGGGCGACCCGATGGCGCGGAATATATCCAAGGCGACGCTCACACCATTTCTGCCGGAGCCGGACAAAGCCAACGGCGCGGCCGTAATCGTAGCGCCCGGTGGTGGTTTCAGGTGGTTGTCAATGGGCAACGAGGGCTGGGAAGTTGCAGAGGCACTTAGGGAACAGGGAATCGCTGCATTCGTCCTTAAATATCGGCTCCACCCAACTCAGGAATCGCTCGACGACTTCAGGGACTGGATGAATCGCCCGCGCTCAGCCCCAGATGATTCTTCCGATGAATCGCAAGACGAAGCACCGCCGCAGCGTGACCTTTCCAACCAGCTCGAGGATGCCGAGGCCGCCTATGACATGATTGTTAATCGGGCTGAAGAATGGGGTGTCGATACTGATCGGATTGGCATGATCGGCTTTTCGGCTGGGGCCGGTCTCACGATGCACTCCACGCTCAACTCCCAGACCATGGAGCTGGCTTTCATCGGTCCAATTTATGGCGGCATGAACACAGTTGATGTGCCGAAAGACGCTCCGCCTATGTTCAATGTTATCGCCACTAATGACTTTCTTTTCAACGGGCAATTCGGTGTAATCAATTCTTGGTACGAAGCGGATGTGCCGGTTGAGTTTCATCTTTACCAAAATGGCGGTCACGGTTTTGGCCTTGGAAATCCGGACCGTACCAGCAATCGCTGGTTTGATGCATTCATACACTGGCTGGATGTGAACGACTTTCTTGTTGACAATTCAGGAGAGTAAGATCACATCGAATTGGTATAATCGAGTAGACGACCGGGAGCATTAAGCTCACGGTGCGCCTCTCGCCCTGGGGAATACACCACCGTACGTCCGGACAGGCTTGTAGGGATAGGACAATTCGTTATCCATCATTTCAACCGCTCTATTCACCGATTGAAGCTATCTCCTACTTTCATACTGGGCTATACCGATGGATCGGTACCGGAAAGCTATCCGTTTCGCTGCCATGCTCCCAATTCAATTTCAAAGAGGACAACGTTCAGCCATTCTCCCAACAAGCCTGTCAAGATACTACGGCTTTGGCTGACTTCCCTGATCTACATGCACCCAGGATCTCCCCGTGTAAGAGTGCCTAATTTCCCCCGATACCTGCCGTATCTACTAAATGCCCCATCACCTGTCGGCGTTATGGACGTCGCAATGATGTGCTTACTCATACGGTTCATTAAGCCTCTTATACGGTTTCTGTTCGTCAGTACCTTGTTTTTCCCGAAAGTATTCGGTATTCCTTTGGCATAGCCATCCCTTTTGGGGCAGACTTGCGGTTACCCGAAACGCCTTCCGATGGGTCGGAGCAGGCTTTGCGACTTGTTGGAGCGCAGCGGAAATCCCGCTTCAGCGGGGCCCATTAGGGATTTTTCACGAAAGAATCACTTTGTGGTACCCTCTAGATTAATGGCTTACGTTCCTGTAAGCCAACGATCCCATACCGGCTATACGCCAAACCGTTACAAAGTGAAATCCAATCACTTCAAATAAACGATTATTTTTTTGAACGTCTGTACTTCTGTTTAAGCCAGGTTCTTACTCTGATGAAACATTTATCGAAATAGAACAGTAGTCAATCCCTAACATGATTGAAAAAGCTCTAAAAAATATTTTTGACCCTTTTATTGAACTTAATATTCAGGTTTGGACGAATTTCGCAAAATTGGATACCGTGATTAACCTGCCCAAAGAAACCGTTTTAAAACAGTCCAATACAACTGAAAATTACTTTACTTTGCTTGTAGAAGGGAGTGGTGCAAATCTTATTTGGAATAAAAATAATTTTGTTTGTATTGATATGTCATTTGAGGGTGATTTTTTGATGGATTATATGTCATTCACCCTTCAAAAACCAACACCTATTGAAGTGAGGCTTCTTGAGAACTCTACCGTTTTTCGTATTCCTTATGAACGGTTTCAACAAACAATGACTCATACCAACTACGGAGAAAAGATCACGCGACTCGTTGCAGAAGCATCATTCATTGAAAAACAACAACAGCAGATAGACCTGTTAACCAAGACGGCTAAAGAGAGATATCTGCAACTGCTAAAAAATCATAAGCAGATCCACAGATTTCCACTAAAGTATTTGGCTTCATATCTCGGAATTACTCCTCAAAGCCTAAGCCGGATACGAGCAGAAAAAATATAAGAATTACCATATGGTAATTGTTTTCCAAAATTGAACCTCTATTCTACAAATTGATTACAGACTCAATTTTAGAAAAAAACAATCATGGAGAAACCGATACCCATTCCTAAACTAATAGCCGTTCTAACAGGCTTTCCTATGTTGGCCTATCTCATATCATTATTGTTAATAAATCGTACCATTATTACGAACTTCGGCCTTGATTTCTTCAATACATTTTGGACAGTAATTATTCTCTGGTATGTGGTCCAAATTTTTATCGTATCTAAAATTATGCAGGCATCCGGGTGGAGTTGGTCTGACATTGGATTTACCCTTTCAAAAAGGCAAACAATCTTCTACATATCAGGATTTCTTCTTACAGCTTTTGGCCTGCTGATATTTATTGAACTGGCCTTAGCAAATAGTGTAGTCGACAGTGAAAAACTTCAGTCACTTTCTGGACTGACACCAAGAACCACCACGTCAAGACTCATTTTTATTTTTATGGCTTTTGCAGCAGGATTATCGGAGGAAATCGTATACAGGGGGTTTGCCATTAGGGCGCTGGAAAGTCATAATATCAATAAATGGCTTGCTGTAGTTATAGCATCCATTCCGTTTGTTTTTCAGCATGGGCTAAAATCCATTGACCAGTTTTGGTGGTTTCTCACTACCGGAATTATCTTTGGAGTAATATTTGTGGTTCTAAAGAAATTGACCGTTAATATCGTCATACATTGGTTAGTTATTTTGTCGGCAATGACTGCAATATTACAGGCAGTTCAATAATGACGATGAATGTTTGATTTAAAACAGCGGTGCCAGCAAGATCTTAACCACTGTTTGCAGTGTTAAACATGTGCTTGCTACATAGAAATTTAAGTTTTCTTTACATTACCGATTAAAGAAAGACCCTCTTTGTAAAATCTGACACTGTTATTGCCCAAACCGTGGTCTATACATTCTAAATATTTGTAGGCGTTTATTTGAAAACTTCGCTGTCACAACCATACCCATTTTACTACTCTTCATTCAAGAGCATAGCAGGTATGGCTGCAATATTAACAATTGCGGTATTTCTTTTTAATTATATCATTGAGCCTTTTTCGAATAACTTCGATGAACACCGGTTCTCATTCCTTGTCATTTCATTGTTAAATGGTTTGCTTGTCGGCGTTGTTATTACGGCTTTTCTTTTCCTATTGAGAGTTACTGCTCCAAAATCATTTCGGGATGAAGGCTGGACGATTGGAAAAGAAATAGCACTTTGGCTAACACTTCTGCTATTGATAGGAATTGCCAATTTCTTTTTAAGGGAATTGATATATGACAACCCAAACAATTTCTCTTTCAGATATTTGATGACTGAAATTGTAAATACATTTATTATTGGGTCATTTTTTGCAGTAGTCGCCGTCATGATAAATTATATCTATTTGCTAAGGGCATCTGCAGAAAACACCCTGAAATGGAATGAGCTTGTTAAGATTCCATCCAATTTGGATACAGGCAAATCACTAATTACTATCACGGCACCAAGTGAGCAGGACACCCTTGTATTTCGTCACAAAGATTTTTTGTTTGCCAAATCAGATGGCAACTATGTTGAATTCATGATTAAAAATGAAAATGGCACTACAGATCAAAAAATCACAAGAAACACGCTTGCCAGTGTTGACGAACAATTTTCGGGCTACGTAAACATCATTAAAGTGCACCGCTCCTATATTGTTAATCTTCAGCATGTTCAGTCTGTCGATGGGAATGCACAAGGTTATAAACTCACTCTAAGTAATAGTAAAATTCTCGTTCCGGTTTCCCGAACATATATCCCCGTACTTGATGCGGCCCTGATGGAATAAACGGATTGACAGTCATCACAAAATCCTGGTATTCATCACATTCCAAAATTTTGTCCGGTTAAGTTCAATAGATTTGGATTTTTACAAAACCGATCATTCAATCCGGGACCTATATGAAGCTTTCTTTTATTTTCAATTTACTTGCTTGCGCACTACTCATTCTTGCTACAAATTCCTGTGACCAGCAGCAGAACTCAATATCAAATTCAAGCTATAATAATAATGAATGGCCAGTTTATGGAGGTGATCATTTTGGTAGCAGGTATCTGCCGGTTTCTGATATAAACCGGAATAATGTAGATAGCCTGAATATTGCATGGATGTACAGAACCGGAGAATTAGAGCCTGAATACAAAACTGATAAGCCGACGTCATTTCAAGCTACTCCAATCGTAGTGGACGGGGTTATGTACTTTAGCACGCCGCTGGGGCGTGTTGTAGCTTTAAACCCGGAAACCGGGGAAGAGTATTGGGAGTATGACCCTGAAATCAGGCGGGATGTAGGATATGGCGATTTTGCCAATCGTGGAGTTGCAACCTGGGTTGATGAAACAGCTTCCGAAACGGACTCATGCCGGCGCAGAATTTTTTTAGGAACTGCTCAATCTCAACTTATCGCCATTGATGCTGAAAATGGTCAACTGTGCTCCGATTTTGGAAATGAAGGGATGGTGAATCTCCGGGAAGGTCTCCGATTGCCACCACAAGAAGATGCAGCATATAGTCTTACCTCCCCACCGCTGGCTGTAAATGGTACGGTGATTGTGGGCTCATCAATTGCGGATAATACCTGGCCTGATCCCGCAAGTGGTGAAATCCGAGCCTTTGATGCCCGAAACGGAGAGTTGCAATGGAGCTGGGATCCCATTCCCCAATCACCGGATGACCCTGCATATGATGATTGGCAGGGCGAAATGGCTCATCAAACAGGAGGAGCCAATGCCTGGTCTATATTATCTGCTGATCCTGAGCGGGATCTCGTATTTATTCCAACAAGCAGCCCGGCACCCGACTATTACGGCGCCATGCGATTAGGGGATAATCGGTATGCAAACTCTGTAGTTGCTCTAAGAATTTCGACCGGAGAACTTGTATGGGCATTTCAAACGGTACGTCATGATTTGTGGGATTATGATAACGCAGCTCCCCCTGCACTCACAACTATACTGAAAGATGGCAATGAAATTCCAGCGGTTATTCAAGCTACAAAAACCGGGATGATGTTTATTCTGAACCGCGAAACAGGTGAACCCATTTTTGATGTAGAAGATCGACCTGTACCCGCCAGTGATATACCGGGCGAACTGGCATCGCCAACACAACCCTTTACGGCTGTCACCCCTCCTCTAAGTCCTCAACAGTTTTCTCTGGATCAAATCTGGGGATTGACCGAAGAAGACCGCCAGGCCTGCTATGATCAAATGAAAGATCTTCGAAATGAAGGTATTTTTACTCCCCCGAGTTTACAGGGAACGCTGGTGTACCCCTCCAATATTGGCGGAGCCCATTGGGGCGGTGTTGCCATTGATCCTGTTCGGCAACTTGCAGTCGTTCCGGTAAACAGGCATGCATCAATGATGCAGCTAATTCCCCGCGAAGAGTATGATGCTGAAACATTTAGAGAAGAAGATGAACGCATGGGGATGGATTATGAATATAACCCTATGCGTGGTACACCATATGTTATGCGCCGGCAGTCACTGAAAAGTCCATTCGGGTTACCTTGCACACCTCCACCATTCGGTACTCTTGTAGCAGTAGACCTAACAACAGGCAAGTTGAAATGGGATGTACCACTTGGATCCTTTTCCAGGTTTGCGGAACCGGATGAAAAAGAGCTCATTCCCGATGAATGGGGCTCTACAAATCTTGGAGGTGCAATCATTACTGAAGGCGGGCTTGTGTTTATTGGGGCAGCCCAGGATGATCAGCTTCACGCATTTGACATTGAAAACGGGGAGCTTCTTTGGACGGGTGAACTGCCTGCAAGCGGCCGGGCTACACCCATGAGTTATAAACTGGAATCGGGTGAACAGTATGTCGTCATTTCTGTAGGCGGAGGTGGCTCATTCGGTGAAGGTGATTATGTAGTGGCATTTCAATTATGTCAATAAAATCACACCATAACGGTATAACAAAAGTT
>Ga0307966_1002226_pt1 | contig 14774 bp, 14 predicted proteins | sample OrgLakmetagen646_FD_203141 | JGI IMG/M metagenome (GOLD analysis project Ga0307966, IMG submission 203141) | Saline water microbial communities from Organic Lake, Antarctica - #646 | ecosystem: Environmental > Aquatic > Non-marine Saline and Alkaline > Saline | place: Antarctica: Organic Lake... | reverse complement strand
TAAGCGGTTTCCGGCTACGCCGGAGTGCCACACTAGCAATGCAAGAGAATCCAGCAGAGCTGGAGACCGCTTATAGGCGCTTATTAACGCTTATAGAAAGCCTAAATAAGGCCCCTTGATTCATTTTATTTGCCTAGGAAAGGCAAGTTTTGGGGCGATGCTTCGAAATTAACAGCAGTTTAGATTGGTCCGTTGTGGTGACTTAAATATGTGGGTGTCCTTTAAATTCTTTTTTTTAAATTCTTGAGTATAGATGAGCGCCAGCGAAATCTATTGCCTCACCGCGACTGGTTGGCACTAGGCAGATTGTAAGTGGCTCGATAGGCTTTGAACATGCTCATCCCAATGGAAAAGTGTGTCGGGGTCAAAATCAGCGCCATTTGGCCAGCATATCGTTCCGACTTCGGCATCTAATATTACCTTCTCAAAAAACCTTGGATTCTTTAATTCGCCAAAAAGCGTGCCAAACATAATGGGTGTTAGATCCACGCTTCGATGTGTTCCGCACTCAAATTTTAGTTCTAGGATACCACTAGAAACGACCTTAATGTTTACGATTTTCTTGAATTCATGCTTCATTTTATTTCAATGGTTCAATTTTGTTTGGAGAGTGTCCTTGCTGTAATAAATCCCAATCATTCATCAGTTCTAATTGGTGTATCTCTGCCCATGCTTCTACCAAACGCTTTTGTTTGGCTGGTATTTCGCCTTCAATCATCTCTACTGGATCAATGGTGAAAACTGCCTGATTGCCTTGATAATAGGCATGGAAATGCGGGAGATGGTGGGGTGCACCGACCTCCATATACATCCGGATGAGAATTCCATAAAAGCGTGCTAACTCAGGCATTTCCTAATGTTGTCTGAAGAGGAAAATGGGTCAAACGTAGAATATAAATATTCCAAGTTATTCATTGATTGAGAGTTTCCGGATCAGATTGGTTACACGGGAGGGATGCCCCATTTTCAAGCGCTGTGCGATCCAAGGATTACCCGCAGCTACAGTGGGTGTCCTTTCTTCTTATAAATCATAAATATTTGTAAGGTTTGCTTGCACTGGCGGAATCCGGCATAGATGAGTCCGAAATTCTGTTATTTTCTGGCATCAAAAAGGCTAGGATGATTTAATCCCAGATTAAACGAACGATTCTATTCTCACGATAATTATGACCATAAAGCATTGGACCTTCACTCTTATTATTAGCGTCGTGCTGTCTTTTAACCTGACAGCTTCAGAAGAAAAGTTTTTCCCCGAGCCCGGCACTAACTTTGGAGTTTTTTACTATCCGGAGCATTGGCCGGAAGAGCAATGGGAGCGCGACATCAAGCGAGTGGCCGACCTTGGTTTTGATTTTATTCACTACAATGAGTTTGCCTGGGCGCGCCTGGAGCCGACTGAGGGAGAATTCGATTTCAGCTGGCTTGATAAGGTGATCGCACTGGCAGATGAAAATGGCCTCAAGGTCATACTCTGCACGCCTTCGCCGTGTCCCCCGGCCTGGCTGGCCGAGAAGCATCCGGAGATCTTGGCCGTCGATTCGGATGGTAAACGCCTGCAGCACAGCGGCTCCCGGCTGACCGGCTCGCTGGCCAACCCAATCTACCAGAAGTATGTGGCACGTATCGTCACACTTCTGGCGGAGCGCTATGCCAAAGATGATCGTGTCTGGGGCTGGCAAATCTCCAACGAGCCGCACATCCAGGTCGGATCGGATTATAGCCCCTCGGCCATTAAAGCTTTCCATGCTTGGCTGAAGGAAAAATACGGCAGCATCGAAGCTCTTAATGAAGCCTGGGGGGCGGCCTTCTGGAGCTACACCTTAAATGATTTCAGTCAGGTCAACGTACCAACGTCCAACCCGCACGTCTATCTAGATTTCGAAACCTATACCTCGCAGGAAATCGCACGCGATCTGACTGATCAGGCCGAGATCATTCGCGCTCATGGTGATGGCAGCCAGTGGATCACGACGAACTACGCTTATTTCAAAGGTTTGAAGAACGTGGATCCCTTTCTCACCCGCGATTCACTCGATTTTGCCAGCCATACGATGTATATCTCGCACAACATTTCCAACGATTCGGGTGATTCGCTTTCTCATCGCTTGGGTGCTGGCATGGAATTTAGCCTCGGCACTGAGGTCGCCGCATCCGTCAGCGGCTACACCGGTATTATGGAGTTGCAACCCGGCCAAATTAACTGGGGCCGCTTCAATGCCATCCCATTGCCCGGTGCAGTGCGTATGTGGGTCTGGCATGCGTTCGGCATGGGCGAGCGCTTCGTCTGCACCTATCGTTTCCGCCAGCCACTCTACGGCATGGAGCAATTTCACAGTGGTATTATACAAGCCGACGGCGTCAGCGTAAATTTTAGCGCCAAGGACTTCGTTCAAGCCGTCCATGAGATCAACGCCTTTGAGGACCAGCTCGATCCAGAGGCCACGCACCCATTTGTCGAAAAAACACGCACAGGCTTCTTGTGGAGTCAGCGTAACGTCATGGATATTGAGCGCTACCGGCACAACCGCATCTGGGATACCTGGCAACATATCTACACCTGGTATCAGGGCCTCAAGCGCATGGCCGTCGATGTCGTCTTCCTCGATCCAAGCGATGACTTCGACCCGAAAAAAACTCCTTTCATGGTAGTGCCCGCCTATCAGATGATGAGTCGTGAGCTGATCTCGAAGCTGGAAAATTATGCGAAGCAGGGCGGCCACTTGATTATGACCACGCGTTCCGGGTTGAAGGATGACCGCGGTCATCTCTGGGAAGCTAAAATTCAGCAGCCGATTTGGCCACTTGTCGGCGGTGAGATTCAATTCTACGATCATCTGCCTGCGGGCCGACCGGGGATGATCTCTTTCGAAGGCGAGTCATATCCCTGGCATGTCTGGGGCACTGTCGTGAAACCCGATACCGGCACGGAGACCTGGGGGGCCTACGAGGATCAATTCTACAAAGGAAGTGCCTCTATCCTCCATCAGGATTACGGCAAGGGCAGCAGCACCTACGTCGGCGCATGGTCCGTCGATTGGGAAATGGAATACGCCCTCTTGCGTAAGGTTTACGGCAAGTATGCTGGAGAATTGCCTTTCGACTTGCCGCCTTACATCTTTGCGGATTTCCGCGACGGCTTCTGGGTGGGCGTGAATTATACCGACCAGACTTACAAGTTGCCGACGTCGAAGCAGGCTGAGTTCCTCATGGGCGAACGCGACTTGCCGCCGGGCGGGGTTTCCGTTTGGAAAGATTAATCTTAGGGCAGCCCCGAAAAGGCGTAAAATTCAAGGAAATTAAAGTGACGGAAATTAAAGGGCACCCATTGACTGATGGCTGAGTAGTGAACAGGAAGACACTCAAGGATGTCAATTGCTCGAAAAACAGTCGTGGCTGTGTATCAGGTGGGCGTGTATCACTGTATTTCCCGCTGCGGGCGCCGTGCGTTTCTATGTGGTGTTGATTGCGGAGAACTGGGTCCGCAACGTCGAGGGCTACGACGGTCTTTTTTGCTGGGTCGCGGGCCCGCTGGGGTTGGTCCTGGCCAGGGATCTTATCGCTCGACGTATGCGGGTGGGGTCGCCTTGGCGGTTTCGTAGGCACCGGCCTGCCAGTCGCGGACTTTGCCGACGAGGAAGTCGATAAAAGCGGGTGATTCGTTCAGGCAGGGGATCTGCTCAAAGTCTTCGCCGCCTGCTTCGAGGAAGCTGTCGCGGCCCTGCATGGCGATTTCTTCCAGTGTCTCCAGGCAGTCAGCAGTGAAGGCCGGGCAAATGACTTTGACTCGCTTGTTGCCCTGCTGGGCCAACTCTTCGAGAGTTTTGTCGGTGTAAGGCTGTAGCCATGGGTCGCGGCCGAGGCGGCTCTGGAAGGTGAGCATGTATTTCTCCTTCGGCAGGTTGGCGGCTGCGACGAATTTCTCCACCGTCATGGCGCATTGGTGGCGGTAGCAGGTGCCGTGCGCGGGGTGGCAGGTGTTGCAGCAATCGGGAGTGGTCAGGCAATGGTCATGGGAAGGATCGCCTTTTATGAGGTGGCGTTGAGGAATGCCGTGGAAGGAGAAGACGAGTTTGTCAAAATTCCCATCTTCAATGGAGGGGGCGGCTTTTTGGATCAGCGCCTCGATATAGCCGGGGTCCTGGTAAAAGGGAGGGAGGAGGGTCGTCTTCAGGTCGGGCTTTTGCTCGCGCACGGCTGTCATGAGATGGACGACGGCCGTCTCGTAGCTGGACATGGCGTAGTGCGGATACATTGGGGCGATAAATAAGTCGTCCACGCCCTGTTCCAGGAGGCGGCTCAAGGCATCGGGCGTCGAGGGGCTCCCGTAGCGCATGCCGAGTTCGACCGGGATATCCAGCTTCTCGGCCAGGGCGGCCTGTTGAGCACGTGATGTGGCGATGAGCGGGGACCCCTCGTCGGTCCAAACTTCGGCGTAGGCTTCTGCGGATTCGCGGGGACGGGTGGGCAGGATGAGGCAATTGACGATAAACCAGCGGATGGGGAAGGGCGCGTCCAGGACCCGGCCGTCCATGAGGAACTCTCGAAGGTAGCGACGAACGTCAGCGACTTCAGTGGAATCGGGTGAGCCGAGATTGAGGAGTATAACACCTTGTTTGGACATGTGATTAGAGAAGGTAGGTGTTATCGATTTTGTCAAATCGTTGGGGAGACGAAGTTAGATCGCCAAGAGCCCGGAAAGCCCCTTGAGGACGAGCCAGAAGAACAGGATGGAGACGATGCGCACTACGGCGGCGATTTTGAGCGCAGTGGCCCATTTGCGCACATGGGTGAGTTGAGGAATAAGAACAAGCAGGATGGCGAACCCGGCGACTGAGCGGATCGGATGGAGTGGCCCTGCGTGCAGTAGTGTATCGAGTAGGGCTCCGATGAGTGCAACGGCGATGCTGAGAAGTATCAGCTTCGGGTAGGCAGGCTGAAACCCGCTGACCTGAAAGGCAATGCTCAGCACGACAAAGGTGACGAGGATTTCGACGGCAAATCCGAGGGCTATATCCTTCAGGCGTTGCCTTTTTTGGGCGGCATACTTCGAGCTTGATGAGGCTTCTTCGGCCCTTAGGTCAGCCTCAAGCCTTTCGAGTGTGGTGCGATCGCCGTAGTTCTCGCCTAAGCTCGAATAATTGAGATCTTTGGTGCTGGTGTTTGCGCTAATGGTCTGTTTTTCACGCGGTGCTACGATATTTTCGGCTTTGATCAGCGGTTCACCGGGGGTGAAGGAGTCTGTTGCTTGTGGTTGAGCGGGCGTCAGTGCCAGGTCGCCTGGTCTGATAAGTTTGCCGTCCATAAATTCCAGGCGGGTGCCGTCGGCATAGACCAGGATTTCTTTTGAGCCGACTTCGACTTTTGATTCAGCCGGGCCCAATTTGGACTGAACGGAATCAAGGGACGTGCCAGGTGTAAAAACCTGGCCTTGGGCGTAGGCGCAAGTCAAGAGAAGGAGGAGCAGTAGTTGGGGTAGCATTACTTTGGGATTAATCTGTATAACGACGTAACCAAATATTTTCAGCGACGACAATTACAATATTCCATCTGGCAGGCTGAGGTCTGTTTCCCTGCGGAGCCAATGCAGCAGGTTTTGCACAGACGCCTCGCAGGAAGCCCGAACTTCCGGAGAAAGTTTCTCCGGGCTGGGTTGAGACAGGAGCGTTCGTGTGGCTTCGCGGAGTTGAGCGGGGACTTGTGGCCACCAGAACTCACGCACGGGATAACCTTCGTCTTTGAGGAGCAGGTAGATGCTTTTGAGGAAGACGACCGAGGGCTCCAGGCGGGCCGCAAAGGCATCCATGCTGCGTTCGGCGAGTTGGTAGAGGGTAGGCAGGTCTGCCATGTGGGCGCCGTTGTAGACCAGCAGATTGCTCAGGTCCGAGGCGTATTGCAGGGCGCGGTAGTTCAGCCCGATCTCATTGCGGCGCCGGGTGATTTGGTATTCCCCTACAAACTGGGCGGTGCCTTGCCTGGAGGTTTCGATCTGGACATCGGCGGTGTCGAAGAGGTCCGGCGTGGCTTTCAGGGAACGATTTTTCGAGGCGACGCGCTTGAGGCAGAGTCGGCAGCCCAGTTCCGGCCCGAGCAGGTGGAGCTTGAGAAAGGATTCACCGGAGAGTTCCTTTCGGAGGACGAGGACTCGATGCGATTGTGACATTAATGGCTGACGCGGCCCTCGGCTTGTTTCGGATTTTCAATGGCGATGGCTGCGTTTTGCCCCGGAGGCACGACCGCGCCTCCGGAAATGATCAGCTTCATGCCGTCGGTAATGCTCATCTTCAGCCGGGTGACGTCCTGATCCGGCAACATCAGGAGGAAGCCGCTGGTCGGGTTGGGGGTGGTCGGCACGAAAATGTTGACGATATGTGCGCCGGTTACTTCCTGTGGTTCACCTTTCGCCGAACTGGTCAAAAATCCGATTACGTAGCAATTCGGGCGGGGGTATTCGATCAGCACCACCTCCTGAAAGACTGCCTTTTCCTGCTGACCGAAGGTGTCGACAATCTGTTTCACCGTGCGGTAAACCGTATTTATGAAGGGAACTTGCCCCAGTAGTTGCTCAATGCCGCGTAACAGAATGCGCCCGAAGACAAAGCGTGAGCCAAAACCAAGCAGGGTGATAAGCAGAAAAACCACGAGTATGGAAATAATCTCGAGCGCAAGCGCGACCGCAGGCATCTCGCGATACTGCCGGTCGAGAAACCAGAAAAAAAAGTTGCTCGCCGGCGTGCCCAGTTTTTGCAGGAGGAAATTGATCACGATGATCGTGACCCCGAGTGGTAGGATCACGACGATGCCTGTGAGAAAAGCGTTGCGTATAGAGCGAAACATGGACCTTAGGGGCTTTGCTAGGAATTAGGGGACTTCAGAAGTCCTCTAAAGATTCGCATGGATTCGCTGTCCGCAACTTTAAAGCAGAGATTCCCTTGCCAAGTCCCAGCGGTATCGCTCTATCTGCCGAATGCAAAATCTTCACCACCACTACGCTGGTTTGATCTTTGATATGGATGGCACCTTGGCGGATACGATGCCGACCCATTTTATCGCATGGTCGAGATCGATGGCAGCGCACGGCATTCAGTTCCCCGAGGATCGTTTTTATGCTCTGGGAGGTGTGCCTGCGGTCAATATAATCGACATGTTGGCCGAAGAGCAGGGGGTTCAAGTCGAGGCCGTTCAGTTGGCAGAAGAAAAAGAGAGACTTTTCCTGGACTTACTCGGGGAGGTCCAGCCCATCCTCCCGGTGAAGGCGATTGCAGAGTTTCACCGCGAGCACATCCCCATGGCGGTTGCGACCGGTAGCCAGAAGTGGGTCGCTGAAAAAATCCTGCGGGCACTGGGGATACGCGAATGGTTCGCTACCGTGGTGGGGGCCGAATGCGTCAACAATCCAAAACCGGCGCCGGATGTCTATCTCCGCGCTGCGGAACTCATCGGTGTCGATCCCCGCCGCTGCCACGCTTTTGAAGATACCAAGTTGGGCATGGAGGCCGCCCGCCGAGCCGGCATGGAAGTGGTGGATATTAATACGCTGCTGGGCTAGCAAAAACGGATGCTTTACATGCCTGAGCTGAGCCCTAACTTGTGAAGGTTTAACCCGACACCTGCACTCCGAACGATCTGCGGGCTTCTTAGCACATTGATTTTCATATGAAACAACGCTCCATTCTTCGGGAGGTCTCGATCAAAGGCAAATCCTTGCACACTGGCGAGGAAGTCCAACTCACTCTCAAACCCGCACCGGCAAACGCAGGCATCGTTTTCAAGCGCGTCGATCTTTTCGGCAAGCCTGAGCTCAAGCCGCTGGCCGACTATGTCGATGATCTGGTCCGCAGCACTACGATCGCAGATGGCCATGCCAAGGTCCACACCGTGGAGCACGTGCTGAGTGCGCTCAATGGTTGCGGGGTCGATAATGTGATTATCGAAATGGATGCGAGTGAACCTCCGATCCTCGACGGCTCAGCCAAGCACTTCGTCAACCTCGTGCAGGAAGCGGAGCCGGTCGAACAGGAAGCCGAGCGCCAGTATTATGTTTTGGAGGAGCCGATCTCGGTGACGCGTGGTGGCAGTTCGTTGATTGCTCTACCTTATGACGGCTTCCGTATCACCTGCACTTCGGCGGATGACCGGGGCATCCATACCCAGCACCTCAGTCTGGATGTCGATCCGGAAACTTATATTGCCCAGATCGCGCCGGCCCGGACCTTCACCATCTATGAGGACATCGAGGAGCTACTCAAGCTGGGTAAAATCAAGGGCGGAAGTCTGGACAGCGCCATCGTGATCAAGGGCGACAAGATCGTTTCCAAAGAGCCGCTGCGTTTTACCGATGAGTTTGTGCGGCACAAAATGCTCGATATCATCGGCGACATTGTCCTGGCCGGGATGCCGATCAAAGCGCATATCGTGGCGGTGCGGCCCGGGCATGCGCTCAATGCCGAATTGAGCAAAGCACTCCGCAAAAAGATTTTGGAGAAGGCAAAGGGGCGGAAGAAAAAGCCTGTGGCTGCCCCTGCAACCGTCGAGGCCGGGGAGGGGACGATGGATATTCGCCGGGTGCTCGATCTCTTGCCGCACCGGTATCCCTTCGTGATGATTGACCGTGTGCTTGATGTGCCGAATGACGACGAGCTTGTGGCGTTGAAGAACGTCACGATCAACGAGCCTTATTTCCAGGGTCACTATCCCGGGCGGCCGGTGATGCCGGGGGTGCTCCAGATTGAGGCGATGGCTCAGGCGGCGGGGATCCTGCTGCTGCGCCGACTTGAGGTGGGCGATAACACAATCGCATTTTTTATGAGTGCGGACAAAGTGAAGTTTCGCCAGGCCGTCGAGCCGGGCGATGCACTCCACGTGCACGCGAAAATCACCAAGGTCCGTGGCAACAAGCTGGCAACGGCCACGGCACAGTGCAAGGTCGCGGGAAAAGTGGTTTCCAGTGCCGAGCTCATGTTTATGTTGGTCGAAGCAAGCGAATAGAACCTCTCTTTAAATAGGCATGGCGACCGAAATACATCCTACGGCAATCATCGAGTCCGGAGCCGAACTGGACAACGGCGTCAGCATCGGCCCCTTCGCCTATATTGGTCCACACGTAAAAATCGAGAAGGGCACTGAGGTGATGCACCACGCGACCGTCGATGGGGCGACGACGATGGGTGCTCATAATGAAGTGCATCCCTACGCTTACGTCGGGGGCAAAACGCACGACATGAAGTATCAGGGCGGTGTTCAAGAGCTGAGCATCGGGTCGGGCAATATCTTTCGCGAGTTTAGCACCATTCACTGTGCGACCTCCGAGGCGCAAAGCACATCGCTCGGTAATAATAATCTGATCCTAGCCTACAGCCACATTGCCCACGAGTGTCAGGTCGGCAACCATTTAGTCATGAGCAGCCATTCAGCATTGGGCGGGCATGTCGAAGTCGGTGATCACGTCAATATCGGATGGGGCGTGGGCGTGCATCAGTTTTGCCGCATTGGTGACTATGCCATGGTGGGGGCGACCTCCAAGGTGGTGCAGGATGTGCCGCCTTACATGATCTCGGATGGTAGCCCCTCCGGAGTGCGGACTCCCAATAAGGTGGGACTCGATCGTGCGGGATTTTCTAAGGAAGAGATCTCACTGATCCGCCGCATTTTTAAAGTCTTTTATAAGGAGGGCTTAAACCGACGCCAGGCCACAGAGAAACTCGAAGCCGATGGGGTGGGCGACGCGGCTATTGTGGTTCGCTTTCTCGCTTTCCTTAAAACCAGTGAGCGGGGTCTGTCCTGAGGCACCTGGTGCTGCATTTTAGCCTCGCGGGCAATTAGTCGGATTTTTGTTTATTCCGGTGGGCGCTCGGCTTACTTATCCACCCGCCCGCAATAGCAATTCTGATGACTTGACGTATTCGCCCTCGCTAGGGCATTCTAAAGTATTCTTACCTTATGCAAGAGTATCGAGCACTAATCCTTCGCAGTAATCGTTTTCTGGGCTCTGCCCTTGTCGATCGCGGCCTGGTGTCCGTGAATGATTTGGAAACAGCCAATGAGACGTTCATGGAAGCGATTCAGGCCTCTGAACTAAAGCGTGCATCGATACTCAACACATTGCTTTTTGATACGAAGGCCCTTGATGAACAAGCTTTGCTTGAGTGCCTTGTGGAGGAGTCAGGAATTGGGCTGATCGATTTAAATCATGTAGAACTTCGTTCGTTGCGTCCTTTTGATGTTGATCTTTCCTTGTGCTGGGCGAGTTCGACGATTCCTTTCGACAAAATTGAAAAGACCTACATGCTGGCGACCTGTTATCAGTTTAGCGCCCCCGTTCTCAAGTATTGGGAAGAACTACTGGACAGTCCCATAATTTGGTATGGCACATCCAGCGCCTCCATGACTCGGGGATTGGAACGGATTGAAGAAATTCATGATGCCGAGGACGCCGCCGCAGCTGATGAAGAATAAAGCCTTTAATTTTAAAAAACTTATACAATGCCCTACAGTGTTCTAATACTCGACGACGATGCTGATTTTAACAGTCTCCTGACTGATATTTTCGAGCAGGCCGACTATGCCGTCACCTCATTGACAAACCCTCTGGAGGCCATTGATGTTTTTCGCGAGACGGAGTATGATCTTGTTGTGGCTGACCACAAGATGCCCGAAATGACAGGCTCCGAGTTTATGAGGCACTGCAAGCAGATTCGCTCGAAAGTGCCCGTGATCATGGTTTCAGGCTATCTTGATAACGATACGATTCGTGAACTGATCCGCGAGGGGGTCGGCGGCGTTTTCCTGAAACCACTCAATATCTTTTCGCTACTGGAACGAACAAGCTCGCTGATTGAAGAGGCGAAGAAGCTGGAGAGTGCACCTCATAAAGAGCAAGGCGAAGAAAGTGAGCGTGAGATAGATGCGAAACTTGGTTTCTCCTTTCGCTCTTTTCCTTGCAAGAGCACCGCTTCGACCAGTCTTGCCAACCGGCTTTACTCTTTGCGTCACTTTAGGTCCACACTGACGCTCATCGGCGAGACGGGCATGCATTATCGGTCAATCTGCGAAGATATTCGTGGGTTCTATGAGGGTAATGCCGAACATTTCATCTACCTTAGTCCGGGCACATTTGACCACGCTCAGGTGATTTCTCTGATTGAACAAGCGAAGGAACAGGGAGCCGAACGCGTGACCTGCGTGCTGCTTGATTTCGAAAATATGAGCGAGTCTGAGAAGAAGCTGGCTGCGACTTTGCCCAAGGGTGATACCGACATTCAGGATCTCGGGGTGACGCTACGAGCGATTTACTGTGTTAGCCATGACTTGGACTCTCTTTTTGAAGAGGGGCTCATCGATGAGCATCTTTACATCTTGATGGGGACGGCTGAGGTGCCCATCCCGCCACTTCGTGATTGTAAAGCGGATATTGGGTTTATGGCGCAGCAAATGGTCGTCGATATTGCCCGTGAAAAAGGCAGGCCCCAAGTCCCGCGCTTTGAGAAAGCCGCTCGTGATCTTTTTCGTGAGCAAAGCTGGGAGGGTAATTATGAAGCGCTTCGGAACACGGTTCAAAAGATAATGAATACCAATCTGGGCGATGTGTTAACTCTAAATATTGTCAAGGCGGCGATGCATGGCAATGCAGGTGCTTCGCCGCGTGCTCGGTTCGAGTCTCATCTAACCAGTCGGCAGGTCGACCTCGTCCGTGCCGCAGCGATACTTTTCGGTGGTGACCGCCCAAAGGTCGCGAGTTTCTTTGCCGCCAATGTGAATGCAGTCGCCTCAAAGCTGCAATAAATCTGAACCTATTTAGAAGGAAAACAAAATTATGGCAGGACGCATTCTAGTTCTAGACGATGAGGAAAATTACGCCGAGATGCTGCAGGATCTCCTGCGCGGGAATAATTTCCGCGTCGATATGGCGACTCGCCCCGAGAGGGCGATCAATCAATTGGAAGAGATTCCCTACGATTTGGTCATTTCCGACTACAAGATGCCCGTTATGGACGGGGCCGATTTGCTGAAAAGGGCGCGTGAACTCTACCCCAATCTTCCCTTCATCCTCGTCTCCGGGCTGATGAACACTCCGGAGTTGGTCAAGGTGGCGAATATGAGTGTCACGCTCGTCATGGAAAAGCCGCTGGATACTGAGGCGTTCCTGAAGCAAGTGGCCCGCTTCTCCGAACCCATGACAGATGAGGAAAAGACTGCGCAGGCTAAAAAAACAGAAGTGTCGGATTCTGAAATCGACGACGTGGCATCCTGCTATCCCGAAGAACCTCGTTTCTTCAGCGCAGTGAGCGCAACTGGGAAACGTTTTATGCAAAATGCCTGGTCGATTGCCCAGACCTCCAGAGATCTTTTTATACTGGAGCCCTTTGGGGGCGATGCAGAACTCGGCGCAAAAGACATATCTGCCTGGCGTGGTAACAGCGATTTGCCGGTCGCGAGCTTTGTCCTGCCCGACTCGAATGAAGAAGCGATCCTGGAACTCCGAGGAATATTATCAGAACAGGAGCAGAGTAACACGGTGTGTATTCGCCTCACGGCAGCTTCTCAGATCGCTCAAGCGCATGAGTTGACTGAATCTGCGATCAAAGAAGTCGAGGGTGCTGCCAACATGTTATTGATTTACGTTTTGGAATCGAACGAAACGGCACCGTATCTGGATGAGGTAGGTCCACGAGGGATTGTTCTTCCAGCATTAAACGAACGAGCGTCCGACGTGGCAGCCTACGCCCGTCGCTTTGCCCGAATGGCCAGCGATCGCTCCGGTAAGAAAAATTGCTCTGAATTCACCCCTGAGGCAGCTTTTCTCATTCTCTCCCACAACTGGCCCCGCGGCTACAAGGAAGTTCAGGAAGCAGTAATGCAAGCCGTTAAATCCACTGAGAATGATGAGGCAATTTCTGCCGATCTTTTGCAAAAAGCGCTCGGTATTGAAGCGGTCCAAATTCCCAGACCCGACTCCCGCTTGCTCGCGCTTATGAGCACGGCCCAAAGATGCTATTTCGAAAAGGTGATGTCTGGCAGCGGGGTTTCGGCGGCTGAACTGGGGAGAAAACTGGAACTCGGGGATGCAGTGCAAACCCGTGACGAGCTGATTAATATGCCACTTGTTAAGAGTGAGCTCGGTAAACTGTAGTCGCGATATACATTATGGCACTTGCCCGCATCCAAACTGCGATTCTTCAAAATCTCTTAAAAAAGGGGCATCTAAGTGATGTCCAGTTTCGCAATATTGCCGATGCCGAGGAAGAGATGTCCGGCGAGGCGATCGAAAAGCTTCTTACCGAAACCTATAAGATCAGTCAGTATCAATTACTTTTTGCCAAGAGTGAAGCTTACGGACTTTCACCAGTGAATGTGAGGCGTTGTCTTGTGAATGAGACGACATTTTCCAAGTTGGAAAAAGATTTCTGTCAGCAGAATAAAGTGCTGCCTCTCGGCTTCGCTGGCGGCCACATCATTCTTGCCCTGAGCAACCCCTTCGATCTGCGCGTTACCTCCAAGGTGCAGGAAGTCTCCGGGATGAAGGTATCCCCTCTCCTCGGGCTCGAATCAGAAATCGTTAAGGCTCTAGAGGACGAAAACGATCAACATCAGGCCGTTGGTTTTGGGGATGTGGTCGAGGCACTCGGCGCTGATTTTGAAAGTGAAGAAGAGGTCACTGAGGACGACTTCTCGGATGAGGAGTCGGCCCCGATTATCAAGCTCGCAAATCGTATTATTGAAGAGGCCTATTTCTCTGATGGTAGTGATATTCATATTGAGCCATTTGAGAAAGAGACGCGTGTCCGGGTGCGTGTGGATGGTGTGCTTCATAATAAGCTCACGATCCCGCCATCGGCAGCCGGGGCGCTGCTCGCCCGCCTGAAGGTGATGGCTCAGCTCGATATTGCGGAAAGACGCATGCCGCAGGACGGGCGCATTATTTTTAAGCAGTTTAATAAAAAAGGGATCGATATTGACCTCCGTGTCTCTACCGCGCCGCTCAATCACGGCGAAGGTATCGTCATGCGTATTCTGGACAAGCAGAAGAGTACGCTCCCTCTGCCTGCGCTGGGTTTCTCCGAGCGCAATCTCGGGCTTTATCGTGAGCTGATTCAGCGCCCCTACGGAATGATTCTGCATTGCGGGCCGACGGGATCGGGTAAGTCGATGACGCTCTACTCTGCCCTCAATGAGATTAATACGGCCGATATTTGTATCCGCACCGCAGAGGACCCGATCGAATATACGCTTCCCGGTCTGCTCCAGATGCAGATGCAGCGCAAGATTGGGCTTACTTTTGCCGCCGCACTGCGCTCTTTCCTTCGGCAGGACCCGGATGTGATTCTGGTGGGAGAAATTCGGGACAAAGAAACCGCTGGTATCGCGGTCGAGGCGGCCCTTACCGGGCACTTGCTCTTCAGCACGCTACACACAAACGATGCGCCGACCACGATTTCCCGACTGACAGAAATGGGTATTGAGCCCTTCATGATCTCCGCATCGCTCATTTGTGTTTGTGCCCAGAGATTGATGCGTCGTGTCTGTAAGTCCTGTAAGAAGAATTACATGCAGGTAGGCAATGAGGCTGAAATTATTCGTCGAGCTATCGACTGGAGTGGGCGAGTGCCCGGGCATTCGGAAGACGGTTGCCCCACTTGCGGTGGTAGTGGTTACAAGGGCCGGGTGGGTATTCACGAACTGATGGGCACCAGCGAAGAACTGATTAAAGCGATTAATGCTGGTGAAGAGGCCGCTAAAATTAAGCGTATCGCCATGCGTAATGGCATGTATACGCTGCA
>Ga0307966_1002222_pt1 | contig 14789 bp, 11 predicted proteins | sample OrgLakmetagen646_FD_203141 | JGI IMG/M metagenome (GOLD analysis project Ga0307966, IMG submission 203141) | Saline water microbial communities from Organic Lake, Antarctica - #646 | ecosystem: Environmental > Aquatic > Non-marine Saline and Alkaline > Saline | place: Antarctica: Organic Lake... | reverse complement strand
CCCCAAAACCCCAAAACCCCAAAACCCCGGTATAGTGTAAAGTGATTGAACATAGATAGTGATCACAAATAATAATGATTTTATTTACATGAGTTCTCTGTATTTTGTATCCTTCATGTCTGTAACGATTTCTTCAAGTCTCATAATTCTAGTGAGAAGATCAAGAGTAAGTGGTCCCTTTGAGTTTCTTTGGATCTCCATGATTCTCTTGCTTAGTTTTTCTTCTGCTGTTAGCTTAGATCCTTGCTTAGAATTCAAAGCTTCTCCGACTGTCCTGCCTTCTTTCTTGAGTTTATGCCTATCAGACCAGTCAACTGGCGTTGAGTATGCTGGTTTGTCGTACATAACCAGTTTGTCATTTGTCTCTTGAGTAAGTGTGACAATTCTTTCTTGTCTCTTCTTTTCCATCTCAGACATTTCTATCTTTCTGGCTTCTTCCTCTTCCATTTTTTGTTTGAGTTGTCTCTCTTGTTCTGCTCTCTTTTGAAGAAGTTCCTGTCTACGTTTTTCAACAGCGTTTCTCTTGTCTTCGAACATTTGTCTATGGATGTCAATCTGACGCTTTCTCTCAACTCCAAGAATACGGTTGAGGTCTTCGAGCTCATCTAAATGCTGTTTAACCATCTCTTCACGTTGCTCTTTAGACCTGACCCTAGTGAGTTCCATCTCCTGCTCTCTCCTCTTTTTTTCGAGCATTTTCTGTTGTTGGATATCGAGTTTCCTCTGAGCTTGCATTTCTTTCTCTTTAAGCTTGCGTTGGTATTCATCAAGGTCATCTAGTTCCTTTTGGGTATCAGACATTTCGTTCTTGAACTTCGACATTCTCTCCTCAATTTCTCTGATTCTAGCGTCCTTTTCTTCTTGCTTCTCTTTTATCAGGTCATCGATCTTTTGTTGCTCTACTTGAATCATTCCGTGCAAGATGCGCTTCATTGCAGATTCTGGCAGTAGTTTTGAAAAGAACTTTTCACGCTCTCTCATGTGTTTCTCCTCAAGTTCAATTTGCTCGTCGGTGTGTTTTTCTATATTAAATGATGAGATTATGAACACAAATGATATGGTATTAAAGGATTAGATTCTTACCTGCAAAGTCTCTAACAATTTTCTGCTCAGCTTCCATTTCTTTAGCGTCGAAACCTGAGTTAAGTTCTTTTAATTTGTCTTGATGTCTTTGCTTAAGTTTCTTTATTTCTTCGTTGAAGCTTTCGTTGGTAATGCCTCCTTTATCATAAGCTTCTCTCAAGAACCCTTTAGCTTCAGCCATTTCTTTATTTAATGCATCTATTTCTTCAGACTTTTGATCCATTATCTTAATGATATCGTCTTTCATTGCTTGAGCCTTCTCTTCATATTGCTTAACTAGAAGTTCCATGAGTTCCTTCATTTGTCTATCATCCATAATTTTCTCAAGTGCAGAAGGAACTTCTTCTTTAGGAATGACAGCTTGAAGTCCTCTGACGATCTCCTCAATGGTCTGCTCTTCAAGTTCGTCTCTGACTTGATCAACATTGCGCTTCTGTTTATCTTGGTCATTCAACTTTTCTCTGTCAATCTCTTCCATTCTTTTTGCAAGAAGCTCATCTTCTTCACTCTTTCTCTTAGCTCTTCTATCTCTGAGTCTCATCTCAAGAATATTGGATCCGTTCTCAGCCATCCTCTGAAGCTCATCTTCCATATCAGATTTGTACTTGTGAGAGAGGTCAATAAGTTTCTGCTTCTCCTCTGGAGATGTTTGGTCATCTATCTGAGTTTTATACTTAGCAATTTGAGCCTCTTTTTCTTCTTCTTTGTCAAGAATTTCTTTAAGAAGTCTAGCTTTCAAATCTCTAACCTCATTGTCCTCTGTATTATCTTCATCTTTGTATTTCTCTAAAAGCTCTTGACGGATTTTCTCTCTTTCTTCTCCTTCAGCAGCTCTGTAGCGAGCTAGTGCCTTATCTGCTTCAGCTCTGATCATATCCATTTGTCTCTTGTTTCCAATCTTTTGCTCAGATTTCTTGACAATATCCTTCAAGAAGGGATCTAGTTCTTTAACCTTAAGACCTTCGAATGCTCTTTCTTTCTCTTCAAGGTCTCTCAACTTTTCACTGGTCTCAGCCTTGGCTTCTTCCATCATTTGGCCTCTCTCAGCTTCAATCTTGGCAATTCTAGCATCTCTCCTTCTCCTAAGCTCATCATTCAGTTGTTTCTCTTGCTCCATCTGTTCTTTCCTAACGCTGTCTTGCATCATGTTTCTGTTCTTGACGTAGTCGTCTAGATGTTTGTCGAAATTCTTTTTGTCACCTAAGCCACGTCTCAGCTTGTCTTCGTGGGCTCCCATAGCCGAGTTGTTCTCCATGAGAATTCTGAGTCCTTCTTCTTTCTCCTTTCCGAGCTCCTCATCCATTTGATCGTACTTCTCTTCAATCTTCTTGTCGATTTCTTTTCTGATGTGCGAGTTGTCAGTGAGGTCATCCTTTTCTGCTTGCAACTTGACGAAGTCATCCATGATTCTCCCTCTTCTTTTCTTTCTTTGAGCCAACTTGCTTTCAAGAGCTGAGAGCTGCGCATTTTCTTCGTCCTTAAGGGAATCATCAATTCTACCAAGTTTGTCTTTGAGTTCCTGCAAAAGCTTCTTCTTTGCATCTTCATCTGTCTCGTCATCAATCTGTGCAATACGTCTTGAGATTTCGTCAGTCTTCTCTTCATACTCAGCGTTCAGGTCTTTGTCAATTCCCTCTTTGCGTTTTTGAATCTGCATGATCATCCTGTTGAGTTCATCATCATCCATCTTGTTGCCTTCATTCACTATATCCTGACCCATTTTGCTCTTTGCTGTCTGAAGATCGTTCAGGAATTTCAAAGGATTCTTTTTGTCTTTGATTTGACTAGAGCCATCACCTTCTTCATCAGAGTAGTTCTCATCAAATTCACCCTCAATATTCTTCTTGTGATCAGTGATTAAATCTTTAAGCTTCTGGAGTTGTAGCATAATGTTGTCTCTATCAATATTGCTTTTTTGGAAGTTAAGTTCTGATTCACCACCGTTGCTTCCTCCATCCCAAAATAGATTTCCTTTGAGAGTATCAATATGTCTCTTGAGTCTGCTTCTAATATCTTCAATTTCAGAGTATCTAATTTCTCTGTGCATCTTTTGTCTCATTCTGTTAGAAATTCTCTGGTCTCTGTTCCTTTGCATGTATTCGAAGCATGCATTGTCAGCTCTGATACTTGGGAGAGTCTCACCCTTAAGATTGACCTTTCTATACTTGATCTTTCTATTGACCTTTGTCAGCCAACTTCTTCTGAGGTAGTAGTGGACACCAATCATAAATCCAATCAGAACAACAATTCCTAGTGTGAGGAGAATGATGAATACCCAATCTGGTTCATAGACCACCTCTGATTCAGCAGCACCAATCAGAAGCAGTGATTTCATTGAAGTAGGGCTGATGTACTCGCTTTGATCTGGGCATTTTTGACTAGTTCCCATAACTCCAAGAACCATCTGTTGGCTATTATCTAGAGAGTTTTGGAATACATATACTCCTGAAGTCGTAAACTGGTGAACGAAATAGTCAACTGTAGTTCCTGAACCAATATTTGTTGCCAAGTCAATGAATGCTCCATAATCAAAAGCGGTGTTTGTGTTGAGCAGTGATCCACTGACGTATTCTGGATATGACCCTGTTGTTGAATCCACGTCGAATAGAAGAGAGTCTCCAGTAGAAATACAAATAACTGGGTTGGTAACAGCACCTGAAGGAGCAGCAAGATTTCTTCTTGGTCCATCAGACAATAACCTTCTCGAGGCATTATTACATGTTGTACAATCAGCTGCAAGTTTTGATGAAGCTTGATAGTTAGCTGAAAATGCATTTGAGCTTTGACCTATGCTTATGATTTGATTCTCTTGTGTTGTTGAATATGCCATACTTCCAGCTAGGTTTGAGAGAGAAGCAATAGTAAAAGTTCCAACTGCATCATTTGAAGAATCAGTAATCATAATATCACCTGTCGCTGAAATTGAGAGAGTGTGTCTTGTATTTCTGCAGCTTTCTGGACAAACAGAATTAGTTAGTGTCTTCGCCTTACAGTCACACATTCCAAGAACTCTGGTACCTCCATTGGTTCCACAAGCATCAAAACATGAATTAAAAGTACTGACGCAATTTCCTGTAGTATCGGCAGTATCTGGGCAGTCACTGACAAGCTTACTTGAGCAGTCTTCAGTACTATCACTCTGACTAAGACTTACAGTTGCAGATTCAAATCTATCAATACAGATACACCATTTCTTCGAAGCTAAGAACTTTCTGTTATTTCCAATACAAGAACATTCAACAGAACCAGCTGGGGCTCTTGAAGAACCTCCGCATGAATTACAGGTTGTGGATCCTTCAGAACTGGCGTAGGTTTGAGCTGGACATTGGATACAGTCACCCGTAGCAGACTTTAATGTTGATGGGTTGTATGTTCCAGAGGGGCATGCAGTTAATGATGAAGAACCTTCTGGACAGTAGTGACCTGGTTGACATTCATATCCTTTATCTGTAGCTTCATCTGTTGGAGTTGAAGACCTAGTATCTCCTAAACAAACGTATCCGGCTGGGCAAATAGGACAATCTCCAATGATGTCTACAGTTGAGTAAGTTCCTGGGTCACACTCTGTACATCCATTTGCAATATTGTTGTTGTATGGGTTACCCCACCCAATTTTACCATCAGGGCAAGCAGTTTCTTCAAAGCTGTTGAGAGCACAATAGTAGTGATTACTACACTTAGTGTATATGTCAGTTAAAGCAACACAGTAAAAAGCTTCTGGACAATCTACCTTATCTGGGAACTTCTCGTGGCAATAGTATCCTTGAGGGCAATCAGTTTGCGTTGAAGAGCCAGCTGGACAGTATTTTCCCCCTTCACAAGGTGTTGGGTTAATTGATCTTAGAGGACAAAAATAACCTTCAGTACATTCATGACATTGAGCAATACCGTTTGCTCCAGTAGTGTCTCTATAAGTTCCAGCAGGACAAGCCTTTAAAGTTGCATCAGTTGTTTGTGCCTGATCACAGTAATATCCTAATGGACACAAGAAGTTTTCTTTGTCAGAAATTCCGTCTTTGTTACACAAGTATCCAATTCCACAAGTTTGGCAATCGGTAGATGCGAATTTTCCTTCAACATCATTATATGTACCTGCTGGTCAAGGAGTAACTTTATCGTCATCTCCTGGAACACAGTAAAATCCTCTTGGACAGATCTTTTGAGTATTTGATCCAGATAAACAGTAGTAACCATTTGGACAATTTGCACAATCTGTCGAAACAGTTGCTCCAGTTGTTAATCTAATAGTATTGTCTGGGCATCTAATTGGGAACAATCAGCATGATTCTTTCTTACAGGCAGGAGTTGTACAAGCTGCACAGGTAGCGTCTACTACTGCACCATTTGCATTCGCACAATCAGGTGAAGTGTGTACAGGGCAATAGTAACCAGCTGGACATTCTTTGTTTGAATCGTCTATTGCAGCAGCTCCAGTATCGCAGTGGTATCCTGCTTGACATCTATCGACAATTTCTCCTGCTGTACAGTAGAATCCAGAAGGACATTCTTTACACTGGCTGGATGACTCGAGTCCTGTCAAATCGTCATTGTATCTTCCATTTGGACAGGGTGTTGCTGATCCACTTCCTGCAGGACAGTAATTCTTCATTGGGCATATAGTTGGACCTGTTGATCCAATAGGACAGAAGTACCCTGTTGGACATGTTTGACAAGTTGATGATGATGTACCTTTTCTTGGCTCATAAGAACCTGCTGGACATTGAACTTGAGCAGTTGTACCTTCTTGACAATAATTACCTGCATCACATTTCTTTCCTTTAGTACCATCTGTCGGAGTTGGAGTTTGTGAACCTGAAATACACAGGAATCCTGGTGAGCATAATTTATTTTGGATATCTGTATCATCAATTCCTACCTCATCACAATATTTACCTGCAGGACAGGCAACGCACTCAGAAGCATCAGTTTTACTCTCATCAGGATTATAAGTTCCCACAGGACACGGGATAGGGCTTTCAGTTTCTTCTGGACAATAGAATCCTTTTGGACATTTTCCGTTGATCTCTGAGCCAATTTGATATGTATTTGTTCCTGGAGATTGTTCACCTGATCCCTTGACACAATAGAATCCTGCAGTACACTTGTTAGCACTTGGGTTACTCGTACCTTCTAGGCAGTATTTTCCTGGTGGGCAAGGCAGACATTCACCAACTTCGGAAAGATTCAGATCATTTGAGAAAGTTCCTGCTGGGCATTTTACTTTGTTGTCACTTCCACTTGTTCCAATAGGACAATAATAACCCACTGGACAGGGATTTGGGGCAGTCATCCCGAGTGAATCACATACCTTTCCTTTTGGACAAGCATAACAAGACCCTGAAGCTATATGAGGGTTGTACGTTCCTAGAGGACATTGGGTCTCAGAAGTTGCTCCTTTTTCGCAAAGATTTCCTGCTGAACAAGCTTTAGCAATAGTACCATCAGTTCCATACGGACGCTTGGCTCCTCCTAAACAGATGTATCCTGCGTCACATTTATGAGTGCTACTTGAGGTATCAATTAGAGTAGAGGTTGCACCGAGATAAGGACAGTAGAATCCTTGTGGACAGGCTTCACAATCACCAAAAGCTGAATCACCAGTGTTGTCGTTTACAGTTCCTTTCGGACATTTTGTTGGTGAATAACTTCCAATTGGACAATAATTTCCTACAGGGCAAATGTTTCCAGTCGTACTATCGGTTGGATTTTGAATCTATAATGATATGAGTATAAAGAAGTATGAAAATGTTACCTTTGTCTTTCCAGTACAATAATATCCAGCTTGACATTGTCCTGTTGGTGTAGAGCCACCTCCTGTACAGTAATACCCTGGTGGACAATCTTCGCATTCAGATTCAAGTGATAGGCCAGATTGAGCACTGTATTGGCCGGCTGGACAAGCAATAGGTGTCGATGTTCTTTTAGCACAATAATGTCCAGCGGTACAAATTGTTGCCTTTGATAAAATTTCTGAGTTGTCTGAATCATCTTTTGAGCAGAAGAATCTAGCTGGGCAATCTGAGCAAGTTCCTTTATTTGATAAAAACTGATATGAGCCAGATAAACAGTTGAGCTTATCGACAGATCCAGCTGGGCATTTAAATCCTGGAGGACAAGGATACTTTTTCTGAATTCCTGATTCGAATGGACAATAATATCCTTCTGGACAATTTTCATTTGGAGTGACTAAACCTAAATCAGCACATATTTTTCCATCTGGGCAATCCTTGCACTCGTTTAATAATGATTTTCCTGTTTCATCTAAATATTTTCCAATTGGGCAAGCAGTAGGTGCAATCGATCCAGATGGACAATAATGACCACGAGGACAAATGTTTCCGGTAGTACCATCCGTTGGAGTCGAAGTTGTAGCTTGCTCTTTACAATAATATCCTGCTGCACAATCTCCAGTAGGAGCAGAAAGCTGAGTTGTTGATCAATATTTTCCTGGAGTACATGGTACCATTGCTCCAAATCCGACAGGACAATAAAACCCTGAAAGACATTCTGCTGTTCCTGTTGCAGTTGCAGAACCTGGTCCACAGACATATCCTGCTGGACAAGATTTGAACTTATCTTCTCCTGCTGAATTTAGACAGTAAAATCCTGAAGGGCATGTTTGACAATCAGAAGGGGAAGAAGATAGCATTGATGTACTATAAAATCCAGCATTACATGAAACTGTATCTGTGTTTGAATCAGGACAATAGAAAGAGAGGTTAGAATCTGCACTTGCATCACACATTACTTTCTTTGTTCTGATTCCTGTATCAAGAGGGCATTTAAATCCTGCTGGGCAGGTCTTACAAGAGGATTGTCTTAGTTGATCTTGATATCCACTACTACATATTGTCTTATCAGTAGAACCGACACTACATTCATAACCTGCTGGGCATTCTTCTTCTACTGGTCGTGCTACATTATGTTTTGTACTACAGAAATATCCGGCAGAGCAACTTCCAGTCGGAGCAGTCAAAGCAGCAAGCTGACAATAGCTTCCTACTGAACAAGTAATACATTGAGTATCAACAGTAAGCAATGTTGATGAAGAGAAGGTTCCTCTTGGACAAGGATATGGCACTCCTACTCCTGCAGGACAGTAATGACCAGCGGGACACGCTGTTTGAGTGGCACTGGTACTTCCAAGTGGGCAATAATATCCTGCTGTACAAGCGACCATGTCAGTGTCTCCCATTTTATCGATCGGACAAGCTTTTCCTTGGTCACATGGAATTTGGTATGCACTTCCTTGAGGACAGTAGTTTCCTGCTTTACAGATATTGAATCTAGTTTCTGAAGTGTTTGGAGGTGTCTTAGAAGTTGATCCTGAAGTACAATAATATCCTGCGTCACATAATCCAGAAGGAGCAGATAATCCTAATGTAGCTCAGTATGATCCTGGTTTACATGCTTTACAGTCATTAATTGTTTGCATTCCTGTTTTTGGATTGTATGTACCCATTGGGCAAAGGTTTTGAGTGCCTGAGATTGTCCCTGGAGGACAATAACTTCCAGCTGGACATACATTTGATGTATAGCTAGTTGCTCCAACTTGACAGAAGTAACCTGATGGACAAGAAATACAACTTGCTTGTTCTGCTTGATCTTGGTAAGTTCCAGCTGGACATTGTACTTGAACACTAGAACCTGAAGGGCATTGATATCCAGCAGCACATTTACCTGCTGATGGCTTTGATTGTGTAGTTTTTTCAACTCAAAAGAATCCAGCAGAACATGCAACACCATTAGCTGATCTTCCACTCTCTGCGCAATAAGTTCCTGCACTACAATTAATACAATTTGTCAAAAGTGATTGTTTGGTCGATGGATTATATGTTCCAGGAGGGCATCTAACTGGTTCTGAGGTTCCTGCTCCACAATAGTGACCTACTGGACATGGCCCATAATTTCCATCAACACTAGGAGTTTCTGAAGCTTGTTGTTGAGATTTTGTTTTGCAGAAGTATCCAGCTGAACATGCTCCTGAAACTGAAGATATTCCTTCACTACTACAATACGATCCTGGAAGACAGTCTTGGCACGCAGATAAAGCTTCTCCATTAGTAAGAGGATTGAATGTACCGATTGGACATCTAGTAGCACTCGAACTTCCCTCTAAACAATAATGGCCTGTTGGACAGTCTTTAATATTTTCAGCCATAGCTTCTTCATCACAGTAATACCCCTTTTTACATGGAACACATGTGCTTTGTCCTGGTAATGGATTATATGTTCCTAAGGCACATGGGGTTTGCTCTATGGCTCCAGCTAATGTATAGTACCCTTTATCAGCAGCAGTTGCAGTTGGAATAGTAGATCCAGCTTCGCAATAGAAACCCGCAGTACAATCTCCTGTTTCTGAAGAGATAAAGCTTCCAGATCAGTATTTTCCTGGTGTACAAGCAATACATTCAGCTTCTGATGTACCTCCAGTATTTGTGTTGAAGGTTCCTGGTCGACAACTAACAGATTCAAATGACCCTAAATCACAAAATCCACCTGCTACACATACATTTCCAGTAGTTCCATCAGTGGGATTCGGGGTAGTTGCCTTTGAGATACAAAAGTATCCCATATCACATAAACCGTCTGGGGATTTGAGTCCTTGCTGTGAACAAAACATTCCAGGTAAGCAGTCTGTACACTCAGATGTCGCAGTAAGTCCAACTTTTGCTCCAAATGTTCCAATAGGACATGAAGTTGGTGTCTCTGATCCACTTAAGCAATATGAGCCTTGAGTACAAATAGTTGGAATCGCTGTAGCTTGACCACAATAGTATCCTGCGGTACATGCAGCACAATCAGAGAGTTGTCCAGCTCCTGTAAGTTTTCTCATCTTTCCAACTGGGCAGGGTACAGCAGCAGCACCGGTAGTCCCGGCTGGACAGTAAAAACCTGCAGTACATGGAGTTCCAACAGTTGTAGCGGCATCTCTTGTAAAGAATCCTGCTGGTGATGTCTGACATGATGCAGCAGTATCTCCTCCTAATTGATCATTATAAGTACCAGCTAAACAAGGAGTAGCAGAAGAAGTTCCAGCTAAGCAATAATGTCCCTTTGGACACTTGTAAGTATCTCCACTCACAGCTGGGTCTACTTTCATACCAGAAGGGCAGAGATATCCTGCTGGACATATATAATCGTTATCATGTTTGGCTCCTGTAGTGGAAGCATCAGGACAGTAATGACCAATTTTACATACAAGACAAGTGGTAGTTCCCACATAGGAGTAAAATCCAGTTCCACAAGTAGTTGTTGTCACTGTTCCTGCAGTCTCACAAGTCTGACCTGCTGGACATGCTAGGCATCCTTTGATTGAATCACTAGTAGACACATCATGAGCAGCTTCATACCCTGTACCTGGAGCATAGGTTCCAACTGGACATACGGTAGGCTCTGTCGATCCAGCTTCACAGTAATTTCCTTGTGGACAGACGAAGCATTCAGATGATTGAGTAAGCTTCGTAATATGGTTGTAGGTACCTGCAGCACATGGAAATTCGAACGAAGTTTTGGTTCCTGCCGGACAATAATGACCTTTTGGACATTCGAAGATAGGTTTTGTAGTTCCTTCAAGACAATAGAATCCAGCTGTACAAGGAGAAGCAGTACAATCGCCAAGAGCATCATTATCAACATTTGCACTATAAGTTCCTGCAGGGCAAGGATACTGGCTTGGGTTCGAAGATCCTGCTGGACAATAATGGCCTGCTGCGCATTTGAGTTTTTCTTTAACTCCAGCTCCAGTTCCCTCTTCACAGGCAAATCCTGCAGTACATGCTGTACAGTCATCTGCTTTTACTTTGTCTGTGTCGTCAGTGAAAGTTCCTGCTGGACATGGGAAAGGTGAACCGAATGAACCAACTGGACAATAATGACCAGCAGTACACGCAGCACCTGTAGCGTCGGAATTACCCCATGTTGTTGCTTGTGATCCAGCTGCAGGAAGTACACATTCTGAAATATATTGTTTTCCTGTCGATGGGTTGATTGTTCCTGGTGGACAAGGAGTTGGGATTATAGAACCAACTGGGCAAAAGTGACCTGCTTCACAAATAATGCATTCATTTGAAGCTGATCTAGCAACATCTCCTGAGTAAGTACCTCCTGGGCATAATGATTGAAGTGGGTCTCCTGTTCCAGATACACAATATGAACCTGGTGGGCAATCAAATGGTGTTGAAGTTCCTCCTGGGCAATATTTACCTGCTGTACACAGACCACAGCTAAAGATGCTGTTTGCTGAAGGAGCACTGTTGAAAGTTCCTTTTGCACAAGGGAATTCAGTGGCATATTTTGTGTTAGGAGGACAGTAATGGCCAGGAAGGCATGCAATTGCATTTTCAGTTCCCGCTGGGCAGTATGAACCAGAAGGACAAGGTTCACAACCAGTTAGTCTTGATGCAAAGTCTCCTCCAGTCTTGTATTTGAATCCTGCTGGACATGGGATGTTATGGAATAGTCCTGCGAGTTCTCTTGCTGGGTTACAGATATATCCGTTTGAACAAGTTGATGATCCAGTAGCTGATGTTTCTCCAGAGTTACAGAGGTACCCATCAGTACATCTCTTACAGATAGTTGAACCGGCAGTGGAATAAGTACCAAATGGACATTTAATAGCTGGTTTGTCAGGTGAAGGGCAGTAGTCACCAGCGGAGCAAGCAGTACATGTGGTTGAACCATATTGTGCGGCTGTAGTTCCAATTGCACAGTGTTTGCAGAACAGTTGGCTTGTTCCATCTTGATATGTTCCTGGTAAACATGGCTGTTTATCTTGATGAATTTCAGGGCAGAAATGACCTAGAGGACAGGCTGAGCAAGATGTAGACCCGTATGCAGAGTATTGGCCTGTTGTACATAAAGTGTATGAAGATGTCGTACATGAAGCGCCAACAGGGCAATCATGGCAATGAAGGTCTCCTTCAAGAGAGTATGTTCCTGCAGCACAATTTGTAGAAGTTCCTTTTCTATGACAACTCCTTCCTGCTGGACAAGGAACACACATTAGCGAAGCTGAATTTCCCGTTGGCATGTAGGTTCCGTGAGGACATGGTTCAATATAGTTTCTATCTCTAAACATGCACTGTTGTGCGGCATCAGTGCAATCCTTGCAATTTTTTTGCATCCAGTAGGCATGTTGATTGTTGGTACATTTCGAAGGAGTAGCATTCGATGAAGTACATTCATGTCCTGGAGGACAAGGAGTGCATCTTATACTATTACCACCAACACTTGTGTATCCTGAAGGACAACTATAGCATGTTCCTCCTGATGTACGAGCAAATCCAGCATTACAAGTTGAAGCTGCTAGAGAATTCAGCGTGGCGTATTGATTAATCGATACTAAAACAGGTAAGGCACTCTTTGAAGCGCAAATATATCCGATTGGGCAGTTGTTACAAGAGGTCCATCCTTTCATAGAGTATTCTCCGTTAGGACATGCAACTGCAGCTGATCCAGTGTTAGCGCAGTAGGATCCAGCTGGGCAGATAGTGCATGAAGTACGTCCAGTAGATGATGCTATCCATCCATGAGGGCATGGAGAAGGAGGAGAGTGTTGTGTTGGACAGGCGTATCCAACTGGACAAATAGTACAAGTTGTTGACATTTCATATGAGTAGTATCCAGAACCACAGGCAACAGGTGTACTAGATTTAGAGCTACATTGGAATCCAGCAGGACATCTCTTACAAGTGACCCATCTTGAGCCTGAGCTATAACTTCCATCTGGACAAGTGATGGCAGATTCTGTAAATGGTGGACAGTAGGTTCCTGCGTTACAATTTGAGCATGTATTAGTTCCATAAGCTGAGTATTGACCATACAGACATGCTATTGGGAAAGTAGTTGTGCTTGGACATCTGTAGCCAGCAGGACATTGTCTACAATTGGCCTCTCCAGCTAATGAGTATTCTCCAGAACCACAGGCTGTTTGAGAGTATTTTGTTGTACATTTGAACCCTGCTGCGCAGATCTATAATGGTAAAAATTAGAGTCTTACAGAACAAGATGTATCTGAAGCTGACGACCAGTATCCTTCTGGGCAGACGACAGGATTTGAATCAGTGCTTGGACAGTAAAATCCTCTTGGACATGGAGTACATGAAGTAGATCTTCCAAGAGAGTAAGTTCCAGCAGTACAATCAGTCATTACTGTGGTAGTGCATCTAAATCCAGCAGGACATGCAATACATTGACTATAAAGGTAATGGTTAATAAATTCTTACTGTTGTTTAGCTTCTGAGTAGAATCCGCTAATACATGGAATTGGGTCGCTTTCACCATCTGGACAAGCTGAGCCAGCTGGGCATGCAGTACAATCAGTTTTGCCTGCTAAGCTATAGTAGCCGCCTCTACATCTGATAGGCATAGAGCCTTTGTTTGGGCACTCATAGCCTGGTGGGCAGATAATACATACTCTATATTGTAAAGGTAAACACATAAACTAGAGTGAATCTCAAGATAAATGAATCAAATATATCAAAATATTGGTGAGTAAGCCATCTCTACTGTTTTAGAGAGAGAATTAGAGAGTAAAGAATATGGAACATTAAAAGCTTACGTTTGTCCTACATCTGAGTAGTATCCTGTTGCACAAGTAGCACAAGCAGTTCCTGCTGAACCACTGTAAGTTCCTGCTCCACACGAGCTACAACCTGTGTTACTTCCATTATCTGACTGACCAGCTGGACAAGACTGACATGTACCTCCGGATGAACTAATGTAGCCATCTGCACAGCCTATACAACCACTTCTAGCGCCATTCGCTTGTTGACCTGCTGCGCAGTTTGTGCATCCTGTGTTACCAGTTCCTGTATTGTATTCACCTCCATCACAGGAAGTACAACTTGTTGCTCCAGATGAGGAATATGACCCTTGTGGACATAGTGAGCAAACTGTATTACTCGAAGTTTCAAAACGTCCTGCTGCACAGATTGAGCAAGTACCTCCAGCTGAACTAATGTATCCATTCGCACAGCCTACACAACCACTTCTAGCGCCATTCGCTTGTTGACCTGCTGCACAGTTTGTGCATCCTATGTTACCAGTTCCTGTATTGTATTCACCACCATCACAGGAAGTGCAACTTGTTGCTCCAGCTGAAGAATATGACCCTTGTGGACATAGTGAGCAAACTGTATTACTCGAAGTTTCGAAACGTCCAGCTGCACAGATTGTACAAGTACCTCCAGATGAGCTTATGTATCCATTCGCACAGCCTACACAACCAGTTCTAGCGCCATTCGCTTGCTGACCTGCACCACAGTTTGTACATCCTGTGCTACCAGCTGCAGTATTGTATTCTCCTCCATCGCAGGAAGTGCAACTTCCAGCTCCAGCTGATGAATATGTTCCTTGTACACAATTTGAGCAAGTGGCGGATCCATCTGGACTAGAAGTTCCTATAAAATGAGTTAGCAGTTGACATATCATAATGGCTTCACCAACAGAAAATCTTACCTGCACTACAAGTTGCTCAAGCCGACCCATTCCATCCTTGCCCTGCTGGACAAGATGCAGCTACACTAGGTATGTGTTGGGCAATCATCAAAATCAGAATGACTGACAAACCGAAGTTCCTCAGACTTAATCTATTATCCTTTTTCCGTTTCATCTTTTCCGATTTATTTTAATAATATAAAGTAATACGAAATTTTCAGCATTTATAGGGCGGAAAGGGGTTTTGGGGTTTTGGGGTTTTGGGG
>Ga0307966_1002215_pt1 | contig 14823 bp, 14 predicted proteins | sample OrgLakmetagen646_FD_203141 | JGI IMG/M metagenome (GOLD analysis project Ga0307966, IMG submission 203141) | Saline water microbial communities from Organic Lake, Antarctica - #646 | ecosystem: Environmental > Aquatic > Non-marine Saline and Alkaline > Saline | place: Antarctica: Organic Lake... | reverse complement strand
GGTGCATGGTGTTTTTTGATCTGACTAAAATGGAGAAGGTGGTCACAAATTTACTCTCTAATGCGCTGCGTTATTCTCCGAAAAAGGGAGTCGTGTCGATTCGGCTGCAGCTTCAGGAAGATTCGGAAGACGGCCTAGTTCGGGTAGAGGTTCTCGATCAGGGGCCGGGAATGAATGAAACGACTCGATCTCGTGTTTTTGATCGTTTTTATCAAGCAGATACAGCGCTGACCCGTCAGCATGAAGGCATGGGAATCGGTTTGGCGCTGGCCCGTGAAATGGTGGAGATGCACGGAGGCTCAATTGGTGTCAAAAGCGAGTTGGGTGAGGGCAGCTGCTTTTGGTTTACGCTGCCCCTGGGGTGTTCTCATTTTGATCCGGACGATATTGATACGGGAGCGGTTCGGGAGCCACGGCCGCACACAGTGGGTGGTCACACGGCGACGGCCCAGCCAGTTGGTTTGGTTGAAAAAGCGGCGCTGCGCCCTCGCTTATTATTGATTGAAGATAATGAGGATATGCGGGCTTATTTGCGAATGAACTTGGACCCTTACTATACGGTTACGGAGGCAGAGGATGGGCGAGACGTGCTCGGGTTAGTCGAGCAAGTTAAGCCTGAATTAATCATTTCGGATGTTATGATGCCGCATGTGGATGGGCTGGAAGTGTGTCGCCTGTTGAAAGCGTCGGCCAACTTCAAATCGATCCCAATCATACTACTATCAGCGAAAGGCTCGTTGGATCATCGGGTCGAAGGTTTGCAAGCTGGGGCCGACGACTACTTGGCTAAGCCTTTTTCGGTTGCGGAACTGTTACAGCGCTTACGTTCGCGAGTGCCCTGGGGGACGGATCAGGAAACGGGCGAAGCGGCTTGGAAGGCGAATCTAGAGGCGTCTATAGACGCCGGATTATTATCTACTGAATTTGATGTAAGTGTTTTAGCCTCTCAATCCGGGTATAGCGAACGACAACTTTTGCGGCGGGTCTTGCAGGCCTATGGCATGAAACCTTCAGAGTTGATCTTGAGGCGACGTTTAATCCACGCACATGCATTGCTGACGAATCAAGAATACGGAACGATGGCAGAGGTGGCGTATGCGGTAGGTCTTTCGCCAGGATATTTTTCCCGACGTTATCGTCGGGCCTATGGGGGTATTCAGTGAGGGTAGTACGGAGAAGATAGCTGATGTTTTCGGTTTTTTCTCTAGGGGAATGCTGTATTCGAAGGCCCAAACACGGAAATTTTCTGGAATGGGCAGCCTGCCGGCGGCATCGGCAGTACTTGCACCAGCGCGGACACGCGGAGCGCGTCCCTCCAGAATGCATCCACTTGGAGGGCCATGCTCCGTCATGGCCGCGAACTCAGTCTTCGCTGCCGTTATACCGAAACGGCACGCCTACTGGTATCGGCAGCACTTGCACCAGTGCGGACACGCGGAGCGCGTCCCTCCACAATGCATCCACTTGGTCGGGACGCATGGCCGAGGCGTCCGTCGTGCAGGCGATCACGTCTGCCCATCCCCTTCGTTCTCTGGAATAGGGTAGCCTCCCGGCGAACGGCGGTTTCGGCCCATCGATTTACTCAGGGCGGTGAGCCTGTCGAACCGCGAAACCGCCCTACCTTGCCCTGAATTGCCTCAATCTCTGAAAGTTTTGAGGCCATGACGGAGCATGGCCCTCAATCACGCTTCTTCGAAGCGGCGCTCGAATAGGGAGTCGAGCTCACCGAGCATCTTTTTGGCGCCTTCGATGTCGCCTTCGGCTCGAACCTTTAATTTAGAGCCTTTTCCTGCAGCCAGCATCATGAGGCCCATGATGCTTTTTCCGTTGACTTGCTCACCGTCTTTTTCGACCCAAACTTCTCCAGAGTAAGTGTTTGCGATACGAACGATCATGGCTGCTGGACGGGCGTGTATGCCCATCTTGTTTTGCACGATGAGTTCTTTTTCTGAGGATTCGTTGCTGTCGGTTTGTGTCATATTAAGCGAGTCTTGCAAAATGGGCGTTCTCCACCCGATTTAACTGGCACAGTAAGTGTTTGAAAGAATTCTTCGTCAAGTTGGAAAATTATGCCTTGCGGCCGGTAGAGAATGGGTTGGTTGCGTGGGGCATTATCGAAAAAATAGATGCCACTCTTTAGGGCAGGTAGAAGAAAGATAAGCGAATCGACTGAGCTACCTAAAGTCTATGGATGCTTCCGAGTTCCATTCCGCACTAGCGGGAGGAATGAGTGAAACGAATCGGGGGCTAGTAATGCTTGTATCGCTTTGCACACTTTAACATAGGCAGGACGTAGGTCTGCCGGAGATGGTGCAGCAATGCCTGTGCCTCGAGTTTGGTTCATGTGAACTCATGCGGTAGCGGCAAACAACACAGGCAGGAATGCCTGTGCCACTTTTTAGACTGTTGAAAAACGTATTTGCCAAAAATGAATTAGCTTAGAATCTGTTGACTCTATGATGGATGGCAAAAAACAGGCAACCTGGGGTGGACGGTTTTCGGAAGGGCCTGCGGCGTTAATGCTGCGGATCGGGGAATCAGTGTCGTTTGACCAGCGGTTGGCTGAGTTTGATATTCTCGGCAGTAAAGCGCAGTCGGCGATGTTAGCGCATGTTGGAATTATTACGGAAGTGGAGCGGGATGCGATACATGCCGGGTTGGAAACTATTTTGGAAGCGGTTAAAGCGGGGACTTTTGTTTGGAAGACCGAGCTGGAAGATGTCCATATGAATATCGAGCAGGCTCTGACCGATGAGGTGCCGGCGGCGGCCAAGTTGCATACGGCACGGAGCCGGAATGACCAGGTGGCGACGGACATGCGGCTTTGGTTTAAAGATGCGTGTGTGCAGATTGAGGTATCTTTGAATGCTGTGATTCGTTCGCTGGTCGATCTTGCGGATGCCACGCAGACGGTGATTATTCCCGGTTATACGCACTTACAGCGGGCGCAACCAGTTTCGATGGCTCATCATTTATTAGCTTATGTAGAGATGTTTGCCCGGGATCGGACGCGGATCGCGGCGGTGGCGGAGCAGGCGAATGTGTGTCCACTCGGTTCGGGTGCGATTGCGGGGACAACTTTACCAATTGATCGGGAATTCGTTGCGAAGGAACTAGGTTTCGTCGATACGGAGGGCAATCCTCGGGTGACCCAGAATAGTATGGATGCGGTCAGTGACCGGGATCTGTTTATTGATTTCGCTTCGGCGGCCGCGACCTGTGGGGTGCACCTTTCACGGATGGCGGAAGACTTCATTTTATGGAGTAGTGCTGAATTTGGTTACGTCCGCTTGCCGGATGCGTTTACGACGGGTTCGAGCTTGATGCCGCAGAAGAAGAATCCGGATGCATTTGAATTGATCCGGGGAAAATCTGCCCGGTTGACGGGCAATTTGCAGATGTTGCTAACCATGGTGAAAGGCTTACCACTGACCTATAATCGGGATTTACAGGAAGATAAGCCGCCGGTTTTTGATTCCTTTGATCAGTTGAAGTTGATGCTCGATACGGTTGCTGCCTGCTTGCCTGGAGTGGAGGCGAATGCGAAGCGGTGTGCGGCTGCGGTGGCCGATCCTGCTCTACTCGCGACGGATGTGGTCGATTATTTGGTTGAGCAAGGAGTTCCCTTTCGCGAAGCGCACCACGTGGTGGGTGCACTCGTTGGCCTTTCGGAAGAGTTGGATACACCGCTGAATGAATTACCATATGGTAAAGTGCAGCCAATACATTCGAAGCTAGGCGAGGATTGGTCGAGTGTTTTTGATCTCAAGCGGGCTCTGGCTGCGCGGGAAAAAGCGGGTATGCCCGGGCCGAAGCAGGTGGCTGCACGGATTGCCTACTGGCGAAAAGATTTAGCTTAACCACAAAAGACACAAAAAGCACAAAAGACACAAAAGACACAAAAGACACAAAAGACACAAAAGACACAAAATGGATGACTGTGCTCTGAGATGTAGACTTCGTTGTGGCTAGCGGCCGTGCGGGAGAGTCTGCCTTAAAACTGAGTCCATCTCGATCCGTGCCTGCGGAAAGGTGTATTTAAGGGAGGGCGCTTATCCCACCTGGCATGAGCTGGTCGAATGCAAGCGCTTTAGTTAGGTTTAAGCGCAACCAAATCTCGGCGAAAAGACGCTGGGGACAGCGTCCCTCCCGTGCTTTTCATTAGATTACACGCTCAATAGCTCCGTTTTGAGATAGCCAAGCGGGAATTATCCTTTGGGCCTACTGAGCTTGGTATTGGCTGAGGCGTTGCTGCCAAGGACCTGCGAGTGGAGAACTGTTAATCTGTGTGACGTAGGCTTCGTAGGCTTCGGAGTCTCCGTTGAGATCGGCTTCTATTGCAAGGTGGTAAGCGGCTTCAGCGCGTATGGACTCGGCGAGCTCGGCGTTATTGGCGATCGCACCTAGCTTGGCGAGCCCGGTTTCTGCTTGGTCGGCATTGAACAGCGCGAAGGCGTGTCCGAGTAGTGCACGGCCTGTCAGGATCGAGTCGGAGAGGGCTTCGGATGCGATTTGGTAGAATTCGGCTGCTTTTTCGAATTCCTTAGCTTGGTAGGCTTCGTCTGCGATGGTCAGTGCGGCGAATCCTCCGATTGCTTTTGAGCTGTTTTCTTTGGCAAAACTTTCCAACGTGCCAGCTTCGTCGGCAGCGGCGAATTCAGCTTTGAGGGCATCTTCGGCATGGTCTTTATAGATACGTGCTCCATTGAAACCTATGAGCACGATTGCGAGGGCCAAGATGCAGCTGATGACAAAGCCCTTGTTCTCCATCCAATACATACTGACGCGATCCTCAAAGGAGAGTTCGGCGGAATCTTCAAGATCGATGATGTTGCGTTCATCAAGTTGTTGATCCTTTGGCAGGAGTGGATTGTCGGGAGTGTTTTTCTTTGGGCGGTTCATTGTTATAAATGGCTGATGGCTAGCTTTGGTAAAATTGAAGTTGGGGAAAATTTAGGAAAGTGGGAAGAAAAGAAAGGGAGTGGATTTATTTTAGAAGTTTCGGGACTCGTGATCTCAGGTAAGGCTTAATCGAAAATGACTGTCTTGTTATTGTAGACAAGTATACGGTTGTCGAGGTGAAGTCGGATGGCTTGTGCGAAAACGGATTTTTCGAGGTCTTTGCCTTTACGGATGAGGTCGGGAATGGCGTTGCGGTGATTTACGCGAGTGACGTCTTGGTAGATGATGGGGCCTTCGTCAAGATCGGGTGTTGCGTAGTGTGCGGTCGCACCGATGAGCTTAACGCCGCGCTGGTGTGCTTGGTGGTAGGGCTTGCCGCCCGCAAAGGCAGGTAGAAAAGAGTGGTGGATATTGATGACCGGGCAGGCAAGACGCGCAAGGTAGTCCTCAGAGAGGATTTGCATGTAGCGTGCCATCACGACGAGCTCGACGCCGTAGCTTTTAATGATGCGGATTTGTTCGGCTTCGGCGTCCGTCTTGGTCGTTTTGGTTACCGGAATATGATGAAATGGTAGCCCGTAGCTCAGAGTCGCCGCTTCGAGGTCTGGATGATTGGAAAGCACGCAGGCAAGTTCACCCGAGAGTTCGCTTGATTTGAAACGGAGAATTGTGTCGTGAAAGCAGTGATCAATCTTGGAAACAAGGAGGGCAACTTTTGGGCGTTGGGTGGAAAGCGCCATCTTCACTTCCATTCCTAGTTCGTTAGTCGCAAATTCTGAAAAGGCTTCGGCTTGGGCCGCTTGATCGCCTGCAATGGACCATTCGACACGCTGGAAAAAGATATTTGCTTCAAGGTCTTTATGCTGGTCGGCGTGGTGAATATCGCCGCCGCGCTCAAAGATCCACCCGGAGACACGCGCGACTAAACCCGGACGATCCGGGCCAAAGAGAAGTGCGATGAGTGTGGGTGCGTTCATATGCTTGAAATGTGTAAGGGTGTAGAGTGGAAAAGGGTGGGTCGCCTGCAATTCTAAAATGTGGGTGGAGTAGCAGAGTGCGGTGCCGCTCGGGAGCGCTGCGATCCCGGGATCGCGAATCTCTTGATTCGCTCAAAGCGTAAACGTAGGCTTAGTCATACCCGCAGTATTCCCATGGATGTTCGAGGAGTGCCGATAATTGCGCTTTGAGTCTTAGTTCGAGATCGTCTGGGTGAATGGAAATCCGCAACGACCTGTTTGTGCGGATTGCCTGTTTGGATTGTGCGCGGTTCCATTGTTTAAGAAAGGTGGCTCGCAAGGTGGTATCGGCTTCAAATCCAGCTAGGGGGAGTTTTTCGAAGTGGATCTTTTTTGAGTTTTGACGAACTGCTTGGGCGGTTTCCGGACGACACGGAGGTCGTTCCTCCATTTTAATTAAACCCCGAGTCACCTCGATCTGGCTGAAAGTGGTTTGGGCGAGGTCATTTTTGGAGATGAATCCAAGGGCCCATGCGGGAGGGACGTAAAGGTCGGGAGTGGGTAGATCATGTCTAGGGAACCATGCGCGGGAACGTTCGAGCAGTTCTAGAATGGCGGGTGAATTCAGATCAAGATGCTCGGCGACATTGCGCGAAATCAGTGCCGCGTGTAAGCGATGGTAGAGTTTGCGTGGCTGGGTGTGGTGGTGCCAGCCGTGGGCGGCGAGGGGATGCCCGCGGTCAGCGAGCATTTGTAGGCGCTTAATGTCGGCAGGTGTCCATGGCTTGCCCGGAACAACGAGTAAGGTCACGGGCGGGACCTCTTTGCGTTTTAAATATTCAAGAATCCGTTCGACGCGCTCCATCGTCTCGGGCATGAGGTCGTGGATGGAGACGATTGCTTGCATGGTTTTTGGGTAAGTCTGTGAATCTGCAGATTTGAAGCTTAGTGAGGTCGAGTGGAGCGTTTTGAACGGAAAGTTATTCGTCAGTAGCTTATCCGTTTAGTTTTTTACGTATCGAGTTAGGACCTTGGCCCATTGTTCCACGGTATCATTGTTCAGTGCTTCGGCGGCTTGGCGGCAGAGTTGGGCTTTGCGTTGCCATTCGGAAGCAGGGAGCTTCAGGAGTCGCTTGATGGCGTCGGTTAAAGTTTCTTCGGGTGCGAGGGTGAAGAGACCTTCTGCAAGTGTAGGCCAATCATGGATACCTGCGTTCGCGGAAACGAGTGCAGGGCGGCCCCGGGCCATGGCTTCGAGTGCGACTGAGCCGAAGGTTTCCAGCTTTGAGGGGAGTAGGAGGAGGCTGGAGGCATCGAGTAGCTCGACGAGTTGGGCACGGGTTTGCCAGCCGAGGAATTTTACATTCGGATGGCCGGTGGACTGGGCTTCGAGCGCTTTACGAAGTGGACCATCGCCTCCGATCGCGAATTCTATCTGTGGGAAGTTGGCGGCGGCTTCGATAATGAGATCAATGTTTTTTTCCGCGGCGAGTCTTCCTGCAAAACAAATTTGTTGGATGGTCAGAGATGGGGTGGTTATGGGAGTTTTGATGAACTCTGGTTGAAGCGGTGTGCCCATGACCTCGACGCTGGTGGCCCCTAGTTTTTTAACATCGTTTTCGAGCTTTGAATTATTGATGAGGACGGTGGCACTACGTTTGCAGAGAAAGCGGTTAGCGGTGCGCAGGTAACTATTAATAAATGTGCGGGTAAATGGATTCCAATAGATGCGGGCAAGTTGCTCGAAATCGGTGTGGAAGGCTGAAATAAACTGTGCGCCTGTGCGCCACGCATGGTAGAGGCCAAGCAGGCCGAAGGGGCCGGGTGTGATGGAGACGATGATATTGGGCCTTAGTTGGCGGCAGGCTTTGGCGATGCGGAAAACGTCGGGTGTGACGAGGCGCTGGGAGGGGTCGCCGGGCATCGGCAGCGAGAGGAGTGGGTGTCGTTCTTTGATCAGTGGTTGAAAAATCTCAAGTGCCTCCAGCTTGGGTGCAAGCTGGCCCGCCAGATCATGATAGTAGGCACCCGTGCCGTTGCGCTCGGGCATGGAGTCGGAAAAGAAGGCGACGCGGACGGGACGATTTGGATCAGATGAATTCTGTTCTGAATGAGTAGGCATACTAACTTAGGGTTGGATACGGGTCGGTGCAGCTAATATTTCTTCGTATGGTTGGCGTAGGCAATTCTCGATTTCTGAAGCGTCAATCGCCTGCTCTGTAGCACTGTGGATGTGGTTGCCTTGTTTGTGAGGACTTAATTTGTTAAGTCGTTCTTCGAGGGCAGGACCAGCCTTAATCTGGAGCTTTTCAAGCGCCGTGCGAAGCACCTTTTCAGGTTGGTTTTTTAGGTCGTTTTGGTCGATCAAAACAAAATTGGATACCTCGGGATCCGCAGCGAATTTAGCCAATGTCTTATAGTTGTTCTGAAAGAGTTTGAGGAATTGATTCGCGGTGTGTTCACCCGTGGGATCGCTGCCGAAGAGTGAGCGTGCGGGGGCGAGTGAACTGAGTTGCGAGCTAAGACCACGAATGGGGTCGCGGATGCAGAGAATGCTTTTTGCATCAGGGTAACGCTCTACGAGATAGGGCATCCATGAGGCGAAGGCGGCATTTTTGGAGAGGAGCCGAGTGCCTGCGGGTGCGCAGTAGAGATGTCTCTGGAGGCAGCGGTGGTAGTAGTTCAGGACTTGTTCTCGTTGTGCACTGAGTAGTTGTTCTAGGGTGCCGGTTTGTTTGAGGTATCTGTCCGTTGGAAATGCGATCGTAAAGATAAAGCAATTGGCGACGGGCAGCAGGCAAAGGTAGTCTTCTTCAGCAGCGCTGAGATCAATTGCATGAATCGAGTCCATGCTGTTTCCGGTGCATTTGCGAAGGATGGCATCGAGTAGGCGTTTGCCTGGTTTGCCGAGTGCTTGGTCTATGCGGCCGATGAAGCGGATGCATTTTCGCTCGCAGATCGATGGTGCAAGTGCGGCCTCCCATGTCGAGAAGTAGGTGAACTGAGCGGTGTCCGTAGCGAGGGTTTGATGGACGAAAGTTGTTCCGCTTCGAGGTATCCCAGAAATGAATACAGGATCCGCTATCTCTACTTTTCGATAGTTGCTGAAAAAGAGTTCATCCAGAAGTAGGCCGACCCAGTGGATGCACTGCACGAGGCAGAAAAGCGGAAAAAGGATGCATAGGAAGCACAGTCTTTGAAAGGAGATGGGAGCTATTTGCCGACTCGCGGGTGTGAACGCACGAAACCACATGGTGAGGTAGCGGAAAAAGCTTTTTAGGCAGAGCGCAATCATGGTGAAGCCATTTATTAATCGTCGAAAACCAATTTCTTGGAGAAGAAGTAGTTGAAGCAGAGCCCGAACAGACCACCGATCCAGACTGCAATCAAAGGTAAGGTAGCGGCTGCGGCGACTTCTCCGCCCATTCTTTGCCCTATGAGGAGCACGACTATAAAAACGGCATAGTTGAGTGCGCCACCTATAGAATGGACGCCAAAGTGTCTGACCAGTGAGTGCCAAAGCGCGCGGCCAGTTTCCAGATGATGGAATGTGAAGTAGCGGTTGAGCACATATCCGGCAGACATCGCAGCGGTATACGAAATGAGACGTCCGATATAGGGGTTCAAACCCAGCGCCATGAAGAGATAGAGACCCCCTGCGTCGATGACTGATATGCTGACCCCCACGGTGGCAAAGCGAAGAAAGATCGCTTTATCGCTTTTGGAGCGGCAGATCCTCTCAATCAGTTTGAGCATGCCGAAGGGTGCTCCGAATAGGACTACGCGGACAGAGTGCCTTTGGTGGTTGGCAATGCATCGCCGAGGCGCGGATCGATGGTCGTAGCGACATCGAGGGCCCGCGCGAAGCTCTTAAAAATGGCTTCGGCTATGTGGTGCGGCTCTTCGCCATATTCGAGGTTGATGTGCAGATTGCAGCAAGTGTCGTTGGCAAAAGCTTGGAAAAACTCTTTAACCAGACCGATGCTGAAGTCGCGCACCATGGGATCTTTGTAATCAACATGGTAGACGAAAGCCTGGCGATTGGAGAGATCGATCGCGACCCGTGCGAGCGCTTCATCCATGGGAAGAAGGAAAAATCCATAGCGGCGGATCCCGCGTTTTTCGCCGAGTGCTTTTTTGAGTGCTTGCCCAAGAACGATGCCGGTGTCTTCGACCGTGTGGTGATAATCAACTTCGATATCGCCCGTCGCTTTCAGCTTCAAATCGAAGAGTCCGTGGCGGGCAAAGAGCGTGAGCATGTGATCGAAAAAGGGGATGCCGGTTTCGATTTCAGCGATGCCAGTGCCATCGACGTTCAGCTCCATTTGGATCTGAGTCTCTTTGGTATTGCGGGTGATTTTTGCTATGCGTGGTTGAGCCATGATTTTGAAGCGTTGAGGAAAGCCTGCATTTCACTATCTGTTCCTATGCTGACGCGAATAAAAGCGCAAGTTAAAGGATGTTTCGGGAAATAGCGGACAAGGACGCGGGAAGCTTTGAGGTGTTCGAAGAGCGAAGCGGCGATTTCGGGGCCTGTCGAGCCGTCGGTGGTCTTTGGTTCGGTGAAGAGGAAGTTGGCGGCGGAGGGGTAGGTAAACCAGCCGAGTTTATCTAGTGCGCTTGCAGTTGTTTCGCGGGTAGCGATGACTTTTTTACATTGGGCCTCGAAGTATTCGGTGTCTTGAAAAGCAGCCAAGGCAGCTGCTTGCGCGATGCGGTCGAGATTGTAGGCGTCGCGGACACGGTCGAGGATACTGATGATTTGCGGCGCGGCGAGGGCGAAGCCTACACGCATACCTGCGAGGCTGTAGGACTTCGAAAAGGTGCGGACAACGATAAGATTCTCGTAGTTTTTGAGGAGCGGCATGGCGGTCTCTCCGCCGAAATCGACGTAGGCCTCATCGACGATGAGGAGGCCGTCGATTTGTTGAAGAATGGATTCAATCTCGCTGAGCGGGAAGGCGACGCCAGTGGGCGCGTTGGGCGAGGTGAGAAAAGTGGCGGCGGCATTCGTGGCAACGATTGCTGGGATATCCAGCTTTATCTCACGTGTAAACGGTATGTCTGTGAGCGTTTTGCCTGACATGCCAGTAACGACGTGATAGAGTGAGTAGCTGGGGACGGTGTGAGTGGCACCCGCGCCATCGACGAAGCAGCGGGTAATGAGGTCGAGAATGTTATCGGAGCCATTTCCGATAATGACGTTTTTGGCGGATAGGTCGTAGCGTTCCCCGATGGCGCTGCGTAGTTTGTGGCTGACAGGCTCCGGATATTTACGGAGGTAGTCGATCTCGGCGGTGACGGCCGATGCTACCTTCGGCGAGGACGGGTAGGGGTTCTCGTTCGTGTTCAATTTGACCCAGCCATCGCCCTGCGGTTGATCGCCGGGGACATAGGCATGGAGCACCTGGATGTGTGGCAGGGCGCGCTCGATAGCATGGAAAGTTTTGTTCATTGAATGACTATACTTAGAGTGTGGAATCCGTAAAGATGCACTCAAAAACTTTTAATGAATTGGATATGTTAATCGTTTTTAGGTAATTGTTGAATGCGTTTGTTAGCTTCTTCAAATTCGCGGGTCATGTCCATGCGGCGAAAAAAGGTAGCGGTCTCTTCCAGAATATCCTGCTCGATATTCTCTTCCCGAAGGATTCGATTATATTCGCGGATAGCATTCGTTAATTGTCCCTCCTGGGCATAACTATAGGCAAGTTTTTGCCGTAGGCGGACTAAGCCGGGGTTCTTTTCCAGAATGCTTTGGCGCGAGATGATGACTTGATTCACCGAGAGTAATGGTGGCGACGCCTTTAGGGCTTCTTCCAGATAAGCAGCTTCAGGGATCCATGATTCAGGCCATTTCTCGGAGAGACGTTTCCACATTTGGGTGGTATCTGAGACCTGAAACGAAAAGGTCGCGGACACGGCGAAGAAGCCTATGGCCACGAGGCCCAAGGCAATGCGAGTGAGTATGCGGACGCTAAGATCGGCTCTATTTACGAGTGCAATCAATCCGGTAATACTGAGCGCGGCGATGGCAGGAACCGCTATGTAAAGCGTGTGGTCTTCCAGTGCGAGCGAACCATCGAGAAAGCTTCCAGCCTGAAGCAATCCATAGAGTAGCGCTAGTAGAAAGCCGGTCAAACCGACGCCCAGTGCTTTGGCCCAGTGCTTTTTGATATTTAAGAAAATCAAGACATACATCGGGACGAAAAGTAAAAATGGGAGCAGTGCCATCGTCCCGCTCTTTGAGTTACTACCAGCGATCACGGCCGGATAGAAAAGATCGAGTTTTATCGGCAAAAATGCCTGTCTAATATGAAAATACATACTCTGACTCAGAAAATAGCTTCTGTCTGCAATGCTTGTTCCTTCCGGAAATTGAAGAAGAATCGGATCAATCCACATGCCAATAAATAAGCAACTGAGGAGTAAAGGTAGTATCGGGTTAAAGCTTTCTAGGGTGAGTTTTTTTCGACGCAGAGCAATAATACCTGCCATGACTAAGGGCACGAGCAGACCGCTCGGGTGAGAGAGCGCGGCAATACTGCCGATTACAAAAAACAGGACCCAGTCCAAGCGGGATTTATTTCGAATCCCAAAATGGAGCGCTATCATAATGAGCAGGAGTCCAATAATTTCATGCCGATAACCAGGCCAAAGGAGGGTCTGGACGGCGACTGGGTGGAGTGCGAATAAGAGCGTTGCGAGGAAGGCTCCGGGTAGCTTGAGCGCTTGTAATAGATTTAGGAAAATGACCGCTGCTATAAAGTGCAGGAATAGATTGATCGCCCGTTGAGTGATCATTGGATTCAGTGGAATGGCTTGCTCGAGGAAATAGCTAGTCAGGGTGATGGGGTCATCCATACGGATTGCTTCGAGTGTCCATGCATCCGTCCATGAAGACATTTCAGGGAAGCTGCTGCGTTTTACTTGGTCATATTCGCTCCAAATTACTTCCGAGCGGAGGAGTGACCCGAAGGCAAGCGCGACCAGTAATGCGAGTGCTAAATAATGTAAGATGCCTGCACGTTTGTTTGTGCTGCCGCTTATTTTACCACTCGTTGGTTTGACGGATGAATTCGGAATTGATTCGCTCATTGGGCCGTCGGTGCGAGTGGATATTTATTGGGTGACTGACCACGCTTTCGGATCGCGGTGAGGATGGTTTGTAGGTCGAGCCGTGCACCTTGTTGAATGCCGTTTTCTTTGAACCATCCTTGATTCATTTCGAGGGCCATCAGTATTTCGCTACTAAAAGAGAGCACGGGTGTCTCATCGAAGGGGTAAAGGGCGTGAATCTCCACAAGCTTCCCAGCTGCATCGAAGTAGCCGAGATCGAGTGGGATTTTGGTGTTACGCATCCAGAAAGAGCGTTGGGCCGCTTGTTCAAAAATGAAAAGCATCCCATGATCTTGCGCCAGTGGATCGTGATGCATCAGTCCCTGGGCTTGTTCGTCGTTGCTGAGTGCGAGGCGCAGTTGCAAAGTTTGATCGTTCAAGCTGATCGGAAGGTAGCTCGAAAAACCGGAGACCTTCTCTGGGGCTGCGCTCGGGCTGCAGGCCGCGAAGAGAAAAATCGCGAGGCTTATTGTGAGAAGGCGTAGGCTGTGAATCATTTATTGCAATGCGAAGTGGATCGAGGCGTGACAGAGGATGCTTATGAAATAAGTGTAGTTTACGGCAACACTGCAATGAAAAGTAAATCTACGAATATTCGTTTTCTATACGCGGCTTCTGAGGAATCGGCGGATCTCTTTTATCTGTCGGGAGTTTTTGTGCCCGACGCTTTTTTGGCTTTTGAAGTGAAGGGTCAGCTCTCTGGCGTGGTCAGCCGGTTGGAATACGGACGGGCCAAGGCGCAGTCCAAGTTCGATCAGGTCTATCTTTTAGAGGCCATTCAAAAAGAGGCGGCGCGGGTGCTCGGGATCGAGGCGAAAGTAGTCGGGCCCGCTGAGTTAATGCGTTATTTTGCTGGTTTGCACAAGGCCAAGCGGGTGGAAGTGCCGGCGATATTTCCGGCTCTGTATTTTTCGAAGTTACAGTCTGCTGGATTAAAGGTGGACGTGGTGGAAGGTGCCTTTGTGCCCGAGCGCGAGCGAAAGTCGGATGCGGAAGCGAAAGCGATTCGCGCAGGCAACGCAGCCAGCGCGGCGGGGATACGTGCGGCAGAGGCGGTATTGCAAGCATCCAAGATTGTGGGAAATCGCTTAATTTACGAAGGGCGCACGCTCACTTCGGAGCGACTGAGGACGATAATCGATCAGGCATGCTTAGAGAAAGGGGCGGTCGCCAAGAATACGATCGTGGCCGGTGGCGTGCAGGCTTGTGATCCGCATGAGGGCGGGCAGGGTCCACTCAGGCCGAATGAGTTGATCATTGTCGATGTCTTCCCGCGGGTGCAGGCAACCGGTTATCATGGCGATATGACTCGAACATTTTTAAAAGGTAAGGCAAGTGCTGCGCAGCGTGATTTAGTTGCGGCTGTTCGTGCCGCGCAGAAGGCAGCCATGGCCAAAGTTAAAGCTGGGGTTGCTGGTGGGACGGTCCATGAAGCGGCGAATGCTGTTTTTGAGGCGCGTGGATACGTGACTGAGCAGAAGGGAGACGGCTTTGTTGGATTTATACATTCGACGGGACACGGGCTCGGGCTCGAAGTGCATGAATCGCCCAGGGTATCGATGGGGGCACCCCGTTTAAAAAAGGGACAAGTGATTACAATCGAGCCGGGATTATACTATCCGGAGATCGGTGCTTGCCGGATCGAGGATGTCCTGAGGGTGACGGCTGCGGGCAGTGAAAAGCTATCGTCGATGCACTATCGCTGGGAAATAGCATAAACCTAAATCCGGCAGTCAAAAATGAGAAAAAGGGTCAATCAATTGTCTATGAATGGGTTACGCGCAAGCGAACTTGCGCCAGAGTGGCGACGAAGTTTTTCTCATTTTATGACCACTGAGGGTTGGGA